>Ga0137358_10002570_pt1 | contig 10318 bp, 5 predicted proteins | sample Mad1_20_16metaG_FD_105551 | JGI IMG/M metagenome (GOLD analysis project Ga0137358, IMG submission 105551) | Vadose zone soil microbial communities from Angelo Coast Range Reserve, California, USA - Mad1_20_16 metaG | ecosystem: Environmental > Terrestrial > Soil > Vadose zone | place: USA... | reverse complement strand
TTGATCCTCATTTCTGCTCTGTTGCTGGTGGGCGCTCTGGTTTTTAGAGGCGTTTACCCCTTTCTCGCCACAAACCACCGTATCGACACAGATGTCCTCGTGGTTGAGGGGTGGATTCATGAGTACGCCATTCGAGCCGCGGCGGACGAATTCCGGTCTGGCGCCTACCGGCGCGTTTTTACAACCGGGGGACCAGTCGTGGGAATTGGCGGTTATATCGATGACTTCCAGACTTCCGCCAGTGTTGGAGCGGACCTCTTGAGAAAAGCGGGAGTGCCCGATGAATCGTTGCAGATGGTCCCTTCGCGCATGATGGACTGGGACAGGACCTACAGTGCCGCCATCGCGCTGCGGACTTGGTTTCGCGAACACAATCTGACTGTGCGCGGTGTCAACGTTCTGACGGAAGATGTTCACGCGCGGCGCACTTGCCTGCTCTTTCAGAAAGCTTTTGGCCATAATGTCGCCGTCGGTGTCATTGCGGTTCCAAATCCAGATTATGATGCGAACCATTGGTGGTCGTACAGTGAAGGTGTCAAAGATGTTGTTAGCGAAGCTTTCGCCTACATCTATGCCAGACTGTTTTTCATCCCGCCGCACCGCGATCCATAGAGAAAACCGCGGGTTGTGACTCGCCCAGCGGAGCGCGAATTTGGATAAGCCTGATTTTCGACCACCGCATTTTGAAAGAGTATCTGGGCTGTGAAATTCCAGTGTGTCGAAGGAGAAGCGACTAAACTTCGGCCCGCCGTTTCCGTATAAACATGTAAGACATAGTCTTACGTACGTCCTTGGACTTCCAGGGACGACAGTATGATTCAATTCGACGAGAAGACATGCGAGGTCGCCGAGGTGCCGAGACAGGCTTTGACGCCGCGCATTTGCATGCCTACTGCGCGAGGATTTAAGAAGAAAGCGTTCTACTGCGCTCAATATGAAGCCCAGGATATTCTTTTGGACGTCGACGACGTCGACCTGATTCATCTTGAGCCGGGTCGCGCATATAAGTTCAAGGAGGCCTGCCAGAGAAGGCTGCTATTTCGGGACGTCACGAGGAAGCTGATATTCGCGAATCCGGGGCTGCATAAGGTTCGGCTCACACAGGAATATGACTTGTTCCTGGTGATGTGCCAGATGGAGCATGACTTTCTCAACATCAGTGCGATCGAGGGGTGGCAAGACCATTGCAGAACCTCGGTTTGCTGGATTCAGGAGATGTGGGCCGCCCGTATACCCCTGTACAAATACTGGATTCATTCCCTTCGGCGTTTCGATCACGTGTTTGTGAGCGCGCGGGGCAGTGTTGCCGCCCTGTCTGAAGCCATCGGCCGGCCTTGCCGATGGCTTCCAGATGCGGTGGACACGCTAAGATTCACCCCGTATCCGAAGCTCCCTGAACGTGTTATTGACGTCTATAGCATTGGCCGGAGAAGAGAGAGAATCCACCGGGCGTTGCTTGAGGCGACAGGGCGTAGAGGCATCTTTTACGTCTATGACACCTTCGAAGGTTCGATGTCCGACGTGCTCAACCATAGGGAACACCGGGATTTCTTATCGAATATGGCAAAGCGTAGCCGGTTTTTTGTGGTGGCCCCTTCAAAGGCGGGGATTCCGGAAGAAACCGGGGACCAAGTCGAAATTGGCGCTCGCTACTATGAAGGAGCATCGGCAGGTAGTGTGCTGATCGGACACGCGCCAGAATGCGAGGCGTTCCGAGAACTGTTCCCCTGGCAAGATGCCGTCCTCTCCCTGGAATCCGATGGATCTGATGTTATAAATGTGCTTTCAGGTCTGCGTGCTGAACCCGAACGAATTTCTGCGATTAGCCGCAGAAACGCGTCGGAAGCCTTGTTGCGACACGATTGGGTGTACCGATGGAAGGAAATACTCAGAGTTGCGGGGATTGAACCCTCGCCCAGAATGAAATTGCGCGAGCAGCGCTTAAGAGATTTGGCTAAACTCTCGAACGCTTGTTGATGGCCCCCACTTATGATGTAACTGACTGAAATGAGGCAGGGCAGAAGCTTAAAGCCATAGCTTATATCTATACAACTCCAGGTTCAGTTTCTTTTCGGCCAAAAGACCTTTTGGGGTATGAATTTGGACCCCTCCACGAAAAGGATATCGAGGTTGTACATTGAATCCGAAACGGGACGAGCGGCGTAAGGACGGTCATGCCGTTCGGCGCCGACGGCTGTGCCGATGAGCACTGCTGCCAACGTAACAAAGATTGCTCTTTTCGGGACCTTCGGAACGGGCAACCTGGGCAATGAGTGCACGCTCCAAGCGATGTTATTTAACATCCGCAGGCGTGTGCCGAATGCGCAGGTGAGTTGCATCTGTAGGAACCCCAAGCAGACGGCATCGACGTATGGCATCCGTGCTTTGGCAATCCGTGAAATGCCACTGCGGGGAACGAACAATCGCGCTTGGAGATTACTAAAAAAGATCTTTCTTGGAATTCCAGTCGACCTGTATAGATGGTTCAGCGCGATCAAAGGGCTGAAGGGCAGCCACATGCTTGTGATGACAGGAACGGGAATGCTGTCCGATTCCGGTATTGATCCTCTTGGTTTGCACTATGACATACTGAGATGGTCTGTGGTTGCGAAGCTGTGCCGGTGCAAGTTGCTCTTTGTGAGTGTCGGAGCCGGCCCTATACGCCATCCGCTCGCCAGGTTCCTCGTGAAGGCAGCCTTGAGGTTGGCAGACTACCGATCCTATCGAGATAGTTTTTCGAAAGAATACCTCAAGAGCATCGGCTTTGATACTGATGATGACACCGTGTATCCCGACTTGGCGTTCAGCTTGCCCAAAGATGTGTTGCCCGATGATCAGGATGACGGCGATAAACGTGCCCCGGTTGGCGTCGGGCTGATAACCCATTATGTTCAACGGGCGCTCTCAGACGACGTCGAACAGATCTATCGCGAATATATAATGAAGATGGCCAGTTTCATTAGATGGTTACTTGAACATAATCGTACTGTACGGTTGCTGATAGGCGACATAGTGTACGACAGTCGCGTGCGGAAAGACCTTAGGGCTGTGCTGGAACAAAGTGGCTTGACCTACGAACAGTCCAATATCATAGATGAGCCCGCCGGGTCTTTTGAAGAGCTGCTTTCACAGTTGGCCACCACGAAAGTCGTGGTTGCTAGTCGATTCCACAATTTGCTCTTGGCTCTGATGCTTGGCAAACCCGCTTTGGCCATTTCGTTTCATGAAAAAGATGACTCATTGATGACCGCAATGGGTTTTCAGGAGTTCCGCCAGGACATTGCAAACTTTGACGTTTCCATATTAATAGAACAATTTGTCAGACTCGAACAAAATGCGGACCGTCTGCGTCAGGAAATCAGGCTTAAGACAAAAGGCTATCGCAGGGAGTTAGATAGGCAGTACAGTTGTATTTTTTGAGAAATCGGATCGGGGATAGGCACGCTGGCCAATACGATCAACGAGTTGTTCAATAACAGAACGCGTTGCGTGGAAAATGGGCGCGAACGCTCGTTGTACCTCCCTCAAAGACTATTCAATGAACTGCAGGTCAGGCGTTATGCCGAAGTCTATGCGAGCGTCGTTTGAGGCGAGCGAGGCTTTGAAGGAGCCGGCGGCAAGGGGGTGTGGTGCGCTTGCGCAGCCGTTGGCGGCCGATCTAAAGCGGAAGTCCGTGGTGGGAGGTGTGGCTGCCGTCTCGGCGCAAGGTGCGAAATTTGTTGTGCAGACGGCAACGATGATGGTGTTGGCGCGGTTGCTATCACCGGAGGATTTTGGGTTACAGGGAATGGTGGTCGTGGTGACCGGTTTTCTCGGGCTTTTTCGAGATGTCGGCTTGGGCAGTGCGACCGTCCAGCGGCTTGAGATAACGCACGAGCAAACTTCGACCCTGTTGTGGATCAATGTCGCGATCGGCGCGATACTCGCTACACTCTGCGCGGCTCTCGCTCCGGTCCTGGTCGCGTTCTACCACGAGCCCCGGTTGTACTGGGTCGCTGTCATCTCGGGAGCGACGTTTCTGTTCAATGGTCTGGCAGCGCAGCACGGCGCCTTGCTCCAGCGGGGCATGCGATTCGTTACGCAGGCAAAGATCGATGTCCTGTCCATGACGGTCGGCTCCGCGACGGGCATAGTCATGGCATTGCTCGGTTGCCGTTATTGGTCCCTAGTCGGCATGGCGATGGCCATCTCAATCGTCGGTGCTGCCGCGGTATGGATCGCGGTCCCTTGGGTTCCCGGTCCACCGCGGCGCAGATCCGGTATCCGGTCGATGCTCCATTTTGGAGGGTTGACCACCTGTAACTGCTTCGTCGTATTCCTCGCGTGGAACTCGGAAAAACTCCTTCTCGGTCGCTTTTGGGGGCCCGATGCACTTGGACTTTATGGACGTGCTTTCCAGCTCGTCACGTTGCCAGTACAACAATTGAACACTGCGGTCACCGGCGTGGCTTTCCCAGTACTTTCGCGGATTCAGCATGATGCCGAGCGCCTTGCCCGATCTTTCCTCAGGGGCTACTCGTTGCTCATCTCTCTGACCGTTCCAATCACAATCGCTTGCGCCCTGTTTGCGGAAGAGATCATCCGTGTTGTACTCGGCGCGAAATGGATGGAGACGGCGCCAATCTTCAGATTGCTGGCCCCGGTGGCGTTGGTGTTCGCTGTAGCGAACCCACTCTCCTGGCTAGTTATGTCCACGGGCAGGATGGGCAGGGCCCTGAGTATCAGCACGGCGACGACGCCATTCGTTATTATCGGCATCGTGTTGGGTCTGAGCCACGGTCCCGAAGGAGTCGCTCTAGGGTACTCGTCGGCACTGACGCTGCTGGTCATCCCGATCGCTGCCTGGTCCAAACACGGCACAGGAATCACTTGGGCGGACCTTTGGGGAGCCTCAAAACCGGCATTTGTGTCCGGTTTGCTCGCAGGTGCGGCGGGTTTGCTCGTGAAGCTCTCGCTTGGCGACAGGTTGCCAGCAATGCTTTATTTAATGGTGGGGCTTGCTGTTGTTTTAGGCGTTTACGCATGGGTTCTTCTGATTGTCATGAGGCAGAGACACGTGTACATGGATCTGCTCCACCAGCTATTACCACGGCGTGAGCCAAGACAACAAGGAGACGTGGAACAGGTGGTAACGCTGCCGTGAAGGTCGCAACGCGCAAGGTCAAGCGCCATCGTGAAGCTCTGGATCAAGTAGTGGGATGCGGTGTCCCATTTGGAGGAGGCCGGTTTCCTTTTGGATTGCGAGAATGAATGGTCCTCAGAGATCCGTTCATACCTGTTGATTGTGGTTAACAACGAAGTATATCATCCGATCTTGACCAAGGCGGCGCGCTTTCAGGTCTTAGGAAAATCTCCTGCTAGTCTTTATTTGCGACTGAATAAGCGGATATGGGAGGGTCTCCCTGCTCGTCTGCGCGACTTGTATCCGGTTCGTTCCTACGGGGCATGGTTGCATACCTTGGTTTGCCTCCTCGCCAGACGCCAGCAGTATTTCGGCACGTTTTTTCTACGGAATCGTCCGTTGCTGGAGTTGATGCGCCGCCTGGCCGGGCAGAAGACCCACGGCGCGACGTTAAGAATTGCCGTGCTGGGTTGCAGCATCGGAGCCGACGTTTATTCGATCCTCTGGACCATCCGCTCGGCACGGCCGGACTTAAAAGTGCTCCTGGATGCGGTAGATATTTCGAAGGAAATACTGAGCTTCGCTGAGAAAGGTATTTACCCTCCCAATACCTCCCAGTTGGTCGGTGCTTCGATTTTTGAACGATTGACCGCGGCTGAGAGGGTTGAGATGTTCGATTGGGAGGGCGATCGGGCCAAAGTCAAATCGTGGCTCAGAGAAGGGATCATGTGGCAGCTTCGGGATGCCGCTGATCCGGAACTTCTGGACATTCTTGGGCCTCAGGACATGGTGGTCGCGAGCAATTTTCTCTGCCACCTGGCCCGAGGCGATGCCGAAAGGTGCCTGCGTAACATAGTACGACTAGTTAGTCCCGGTGGATACCTGTTTGTTTCAGGACTCGCTCTGGACGTTCGAACAAAGGTCGCGCTTGATCTGGGCTGGCAACCGGTGCTGGAGCTGATAAGGGAAATCCACAACGGCGACCCTTCCGTACGAGCTGACTGGCCTTGGCAGTGGTGGGGACTGGAGCCCTGGAATCAAAGGAGACGCGATTGGCGAACCCGTTATGCAGCTTCATTCCGGATCGTTAGCCTGCGACGCCAGTGATTTAAGATCGAGTGCAACGGTCCAGCGTTGATCTGCATAACATGTACACTGCCCTTCTAGGTACGAGACCAGGGACGAACCAGTAACATGGATACCATTACACGTATTCTCGTAACCGGAACAGAAGGGTATCTTGGCGCGTTGTTAGCGCCGGAGTTAATCCGCCAAGGCTATGAAGTCATTGGCTTGGACACTGGCTTCTACAAAGAACGCGCACTCTATTGGGACGGTGGGATGACACCGCTGACGCTGGCCAAGGACCTTCGTCACGTCGGGGTGAAGGACCTGAAGGACGTGGATGCCATCGTTCACATGGCCGAACTTTCCAATGACCCCACTGCTCAACTGGCGCCAGCCATTACTTACGAAATCAACCACAAAGGATCGGTTCATCTCGCCGAACTTGCCGGTAAAGCGGGAGTAAAGCGCTTCGTTTATATGTCGTCCTGCAGTGTATATGGTATTTCTGAAGAAGATCACGTAACTGAGGAGTCCCGCGTTAATCCGCAGAGCGCCTACGCGATATGCAAGACCTTGGTTGAGCATGATGTGAAACCGCTCGCCAGGAAGGGGTTCTCACCCACGTTCATGCGCAATGCCACAGCCTATGGCGCTTCGCCGCGCATGAGATTTGACATCGTGTTGAACAACCTGGCTGGGTTGGCATGGACTACCAAGCAGATCAAGATGACCAGCGATGGAACACCTTGGCGGCCATTGGTCCATGGGTTGGACATCACAGGCGCGATTATCGCCGTGTTGCAGGCTCCCACCGAAGCAATCCACAATGAAGTATTCAATGTTGGCGATACTTCTCACAACTATCGCGTGAGAGAGATTGCGGAGGTAGTGGGCGAAGTGTTTCCCGGATGTAGTATGAGTTTCGGGGGCTCCGGGCAGGATAATCGGAGTTACCGCGTGTCTTTCGAGAAGATTCGCAAGCATTTGCCCGGGTTTAGATGCGCGTGGGACGCGCGGCGTGGGGCGAAACAGCTTTATGGTCTGTTCAAGCGGATTGACATGACGAAAGAGATCTTTGAATACCGGACGTTTACGCGCCTGAAACAGTTGGAATATTTGATACGGACGCAGCAGATCGATTCTCAGTTCTTCTGGATGATTTGCGAATCATAAGCTTCGCTGCCCCGGCGCATAACGCGCGGTGCAAACGCTACTTGACATTTTCGGGAACTTGGCGTTGCAGTTCCCGTAGAAGAAATAGTGGAGGCGATCGGAACGGCTGGCCTCAGTGATCGCGCATCGGAAAAGACGCGGCAGTTGGTGACGTAGGAATCGATATCCGACCGCCAATACAACGAAAGCGCAAAAGATACATCAGTGATGCTGAGGAAAGTCCTTTATCTTTTTGCAATCTGCGCGCGCGGCCTGGGGAGAGCGGTCGAACCCTGCACTCTGCGAATGAGACGGATTATCACGATGGCTCGATTAGCGGTCGTGGCATGGGGCCTTATCTCGGGGGGTAATCTCCTGGCAGCGACGGAGCCTCCGGGGTTTACTGAAACTATAATTTCGGGACCATGGACCAACGCAGTCGGAATCGCTTTCGAAGATAATGGGCGCATGTATGTGTGGGAGGGAACAGGCCAGGTCTGGTTCAAAGATCCTGGCGACGCTAACTATACGCCCCTACTCGACATCCATGACGAGGTCGGTAAGTGGGGTGACCACGGGATGCTGGGCTTTGCGCTGGATCCCGAGTTTCGAGTCAACGGTTACATCTACGTGTTGTATGTCGTGGATCGCTACTATCTTTTCCATTCTGGGGATCCCAATTATGATCCCAATGCGAATGAATACAACGCTGCGACAATCGGGCGGCTGACCCGGTACACATGCCGATCGGCAGATGGCTTTCGCTCAGTGGATCCTGCCAGCCGGCAAATCCTGATTGGCGAAACGACGCAGACGGGGATCCCAATTTGCTCCGATACCCATGGAGTGGGGAGCTTGGTCTTCGGTGAGGATGGGACGTTGTTGTTATCCTGCGGAGACGGGGCGAGTTGGCAAGTGGCCGACACTGGCGGCAATCAAACGGGCAGTTTTGCTCCACAAGCTCTGGCCGATGGTATTATCCGTCCCAAGGAAGACGTCGGTGCTTTTCGCGCGCAATTGGTTGATTCCCTCAACGGAAAAGTGCTGCGGATTGATCCGGCCACCGGCAATGGTCTGCCCAGCAACCCTTACTACGACGCTGCCAATCCGAGGTCGGCACGCTCACGTGTTTGGGCGTTGGGCCTGCGCAATCCATTTCGCATGGGCCTGCGGCCCGATACGGGCAGTCATTATCCACCCGACGGCAACCCGGGGGTGCTGAACATCGGGCATGTTGGTTGGAGCACTTGGGAAGCATTGGACGTGGTGACCGCTGCAAGACAAAACGTTGGCTGGCCAACCTACGAAGGGTTGAGTGTCAATACGCCTTATAATGTCGACATCGCCAATCAGGACGCGCCAAACCCGTTATATCCCGCTGCGGGGTGCAGCCAGTATTTTTCTTTCAGACAACTGCTTCACGAAGACACGCTGGATCCGACTGGGCAGCCGCCGTTCGCCAATCCGTGTGACGGCTCACAGAGGATACCCAGTTTCATCCCGCAGTTTCTCCACACCCGGCCGGTGCTGGATTGGAGTCACGGCGCACCAATCACACGTACGCCGATTTACGGCCCCTCGGGGGACGCGCAGACAGCCAACGTGGGAGATCCTGGCTCGCCGGTATCCGGGACACCGTTCCAAGGAAATTGCGCCATCGGCGGCACGTGGTACACCGGCACCAACTTTCCCGCGGCCTATCAAAACCTGTATTATTTTGCCGACTGGGGCCAGGGATTGATCAAGACCCTCACCTTTGACGCTAACGACAAGCCGGTTGCACTGGGGAGTTTTGCGACTAATGCCGGCGCCGTTGTCGACATGGTTCAGCATCCTGTCGACGGCACTCTGTACTACATCACTTATAACTACACTGGGGGAGCCGTCACGCAGGTTTCCTATACCGGTAACCGGACCCCGGTCGCAGTTGCTTCGGCAGACCGATACTATGGGCCGACACCATTGGCAGTGCAGTTCAGCAGCAGCGGTTCGTATGATCCGGATAACCAGCAGATCACCTACTCGTGGAACTTTGGCGATGGTTCACCGGTGAGCACCCAGGCCAACCCCGCACACACCTTCACGGCCCCGCCAGGTGTGCCAACGGAGTACATCGTGACGTTGACAGTGACCGACACCGGCAACTTGTCGGCGCAAGCGACGTTGATCGAGTCGGTAAACAACACGCCGCCGAATGTGACGATCACCAGCCCAGTGGATGCCACCCTCTATTCGCCGTTCAACCCAACTACAATCAACCTGACGGCGACCGTGAGCGACGCCGAGTCGAGCGATGCACAACTGTCTTATCAGTGGGAAGTGCTGCTCCATCACAATGATCATAACCATCTCGTTTACTCGGATACGAACCATTCCACCACGGCCGTCCTGGATCCGACCGGCTGCGACGGCATCAACATCTACTACTATCGGATTATTCTGACCGTGACGGACCCGCAGGGGTTGGCTACGACGCGGGAAGTGCGGTTGTATCCAGATTGCGGGCCAAACACGCCGCCCACAATTTCAAACATCCCCGATCAAAGCATTCCGCAAAATGGTTCCACTGGTCCGATTCCGTTCACGGTGGGCGATGCGGAGACGAATGCAGCAAACCTGCAATTGAGCGCGGTGTCGTCCAATCCAGTGCTGATACCTAATCAGAATATCGTGTTTGGAGGTTACGGCGCCAACCGCACCGTAACCGTAACACCGGCGGCTGGACAAACGGGAACTGCGACGATCACCGTCACGGTGAATGATGGACCCAATAACACCAGCACGAGCTTCGTGGTCACGGTGACTGAAGCTTCACCTACACCGCCTCCCGCTACACCGACACCGATTCCAGGATGTGAACGATCAATGACGATCGGTCATACCAAGGTTCCTGGCACGCAGTCGAATTTCACGGTACTGGTAAGCGTGACTGATCCTGCGCTTAAGACGGTTGCCAATGGTGGTCACGTAGCGAAT
>Ga0137358_10002568_pt1 | contig 10318 bp, 17 predicted proteins | sample Mad1_20_16metaG_FD_105551 | JGI IMG/M metagenome (GOLD analysis project Ga0137358, IMG submission 105551) | Vadose zone soil microbial communities from Angelo Coast Range Reserve, California, USA - Mad1_20_16 metaG | ecosystem: Environmental > Terrestrial > Soil > Vadose zone | place: USA... | reverse complement strand
TGGTCCACGTGCTCTACCCATACCTTCCATTCGTCCAGTAGTCGCGAAAGGATCAAGGGGACTAGGTTGGCTTGCGTGAGGGAAGGCGGCGCGAGAATATGTGAGGTAAGGGATTGTAAGAAAAGGAATGTTTCTGTCGGGGGACTCCTATCACGGCGTGAAGGTTGGGGCGTCTCCGAGGAATGGGAATTCAAGTTGAAGGTCCTTTGTGAGAAATAAGGAAGGTATGACTGGAATGATGCAACGAAATCATTGATGTGAGGCCGCAGTCTAGATACGATGTACTCTTCTCGCATCCCGCCAGCTGTATCGGAGGACATATTTGAATTGACACCGAAGGTCTGTTGAGGGACATGGCTGCCAAACCCCAACGAGGAAGACGAATGAGAATGAGATGTGGGTCTGTTAACGGGGTTGGTCCCAAAACCGAAGCCGAGAGCTGAAGTCAGCGAGATTTGGGAAGGCGGATGATTAGAGTATGGATATGCATCGCGGAGCCTCTTGGCGGATTGCGAAAGGGCTTGTAGTGCAGTGTCTATGGAAGGTCGCGGGATCAAAGAAAGGATGAGGGGCTTCAACGTGGGTTGTGATTGAATCAGTGAATTAAGAAGAGGAAGCAACGATTGGGTCGGTAAAGTCGCTTGGCGGGTGTCAATTCTATAGTCCATCAAGAGCAGCATTTGACTAACCTAGTAAAACTCCAACATCCACATCCTGATTCTCTACACTCGAGTTTGGATGTTCTTTGGGTATCCGCCCCCCCTTGTTCTCCTGCGCAAATGTTGGATTGTTTCGTGCACGTTTGGGTGGTGCACGTTTAGGACGTTCCGGTGTTGGACTTCTTTCCATTGCGACATCTCTCGCTCCTGAATTATTGCTGAATTGGTCTGCTTGCTCGTCATCTTGTTCAAAACGCCTCTTTTGAGGCCTTGAAGGACTGTTGGCTGAGGGAAGTGGCTGAACGACGTTGGAGTGGGCATGAGGAGACAACCCGACAAGTGAAGATGACATGGATAGAGTGAGACCAAGACCCATCTGAGGAGGGTAGCCAAGTGTGCTTGAATGGAAATCTATCTGCGGGTGGGGCCGGACGACATTGGCCATTGTTGAAGGTGCGTGGTGGTGGTCAACGTCTGGGACACTTTCGTAAAGCCTTGCCTTACTCCGTCGTTCGATCAAGTGCCCGCGACCCCCACGTGGCCTTCTCGGCCCGACTCTTTATCCCATCGCTAGAGTCACATTTATTTTTCCGTGTAATCCAGTGTACAGACAATGTAATTTGTCGAGAACCGAACCGCAGTTGGGGAACGCTCTATACTCCCGAATGAGTGCCAAGGATGATGCCGGCCATCGCCGAGCGAGCAAACTGGCACTGCCCGACTGCGCACGGGCTGCACTGCATTTCCGAGTCGGCTTGTGCAGCCCTTTAAACCCCTCACGCCCTGCATCCACTCCACCACCAGTTCTCCTTGTACACATAGAATGTCCTCGCCCGTTCCCCTTAGAGCCTATCACAAGCATAGTTCGTTGGGAGACTATACCAACCCCGATACAACCGCGCCATCGAACTCAAAAGCGAGTGCCCAGCCGTACGACGACGAGCTTTACGATCCATACGATCCCTATGTCTACACACCCCCTGCGCAGGGTAAACCACGGAGCAATACGGCTTTGGAAGAGTCTGCGATAGATGACACTCACAAACCTAGCCTTAGCTACAACTCGAAGGAACTAGGCAAGTAACCCGAGCAGCTCCGCTCGTGTGCTTTGCCCTGAGGTGACTTTTTAGAAGAACCGACAGGCTTTCAATTACCTCGTGATGGTCCGGTCAATGACGAAAGACCACCACTTGCTCGCTGGTTGGACCCTGGCAGGTATCCCATAGAACAGCGAATTGAGGATAAGAAACGGGGCATTGGTCGTCAGAGGTACCCCGTTGTAGGTGGGTGAAACCGGTGATCATAGATTGCACCTGAATCTGACATCTTGTAGTCTGGACACTAACTGTCATCATGATTGCTGTTTTTATTTACGAATTGGTGGTGAATGCCCAGGCGCAAGGCAGCCCTGTTTCGTTCCATGTGAGTCAAACCTACAGCTTAGTGTTAGATTTTCAACTCCCATCCAAATGCAGCCCGCCGTCAACCCAATGTTGGGACCTTCAGGAAGTGCCCTGATTCGGGTTGGTGCTCGCTTTCCACCGTGTATGAAGAACGTATCACAGGTGCCACCAACACTTAACCTACCTTGTGAGCTGTCCTCATCTTCGGTTGCGCGACTTATATGGAACATTCTTCCTCTACCAGGTCTCAATGATACCGCCAACCCACCTGATCGACTTTGTACTGTCGAAGACCTTTGTGGTCATGGAGGGTTCCATGGCAAGGAACCCAATCAGTGGTGGAGGTAAGCATACAGTGGCTCCGGGTTCGACCAATAATCACCTTCCGCAGATTCATCACCCCCATATTCTTGCATGCTGGTTTCGTGCACATCGGATTGAACATGTTGGCACAGCTCACGGCTTCGGCGGAAGTAAGCATCGTTGCTCATGTATCCCGGATCGTTGATCGCCCATGCGTTTATGCGTTTCAGATTGAAAGAGAAATGGGTTCCGGTGGTTTCTTCATCTTGTATTTTGCTGCGGGGATATTTGGGTAAATCAAATTCATTTGCCCACGTACAGGCACTTACTGCGTTTTAGCAACGTTCTAGGCGGTAACTTTGCCCTCGTGGGTGTGCCATCTATAGGTGCTAGTGGGGCCATCTTCGGGACTATAGCCGTACGCCTGGTGTCACACACTTTGGCGACCAATCGCTCACTCGCGCAGGTTACATGGGTAGATCTTTTCGCGCACTGGAAGATTCTCTACAGACCGTATACTAGGGTACGTCTCCCGCCTCACACGCGAGATTTGGGAACTGACAACATTTCAGCTATTCTGGATGCTCGCCGAACTTATCCTTGGTATAGCTATTGGTTATATACCCTGTGAGTTGATCTGATCCATTTTTTCCCTGCGTGCACTCATTCTTCGAAGACGTGGATAATTTTGGTCAGGATATGGCTCTCAAGAGAGAGTGTAAAGTACTAACTATGGTCGTTTAGCACACCTTGGTGGATTTCTTATGGGACTCATAGTTGGAACAACCTTTTATCCCGTTATCAGCACGACTCGAAGACACAAGTTGATTGTGTGGGGTTTCCGTCTCGCTGCCATACCTTTGGCTATCATTCTATATGTTGTACTGGTCCGAAACTTCTACACCGCAGATCCCTACGCCGGTGAGCTTTCCACACACCCCAGTCAACTCCACATTCTTATGATCCTGATCCTTAGCCTGTTCTGGGTGTCGTTACTTGTCGTGCATCCCGAGAGCTGCTAATAATCATTGCAAAGGGTATGTGTATCGTTTGTTTATCTGCTTGTGCTTATCTTCATACTTTTCCGGAATGATAGAACTGGGATAACTTCTGTTAATGGTGGATCTGCGATATAGAGTTCTCGTTTATCTTGACTATTTGTGTTACTTCATTCGGACATGTAGAGACAGTGTATTATACTCCGGACTATCTCGTCATTCATCATACTCGTTTAGTAGTACATTATGCCCGCTCCTCATGAGCCCTCTCGTTTGTTTGTATGACCGTGAGATTCACGACATCATATAATACGGGTCGCCAGACTTTGATGATCGATCCAGCCAATACTATCGCCGTTGCTGTGTTTGTTTCTCCGCTGCAAGCACCTTGGATGGGTTCAAATTTCCACTTGAGAATTCAGGCTGAACGTCAAGGCCTGTGAGCACCAAGAAGACTTCTCCGGGTGTCAGACTCCCATGGGCAACTGGGGACACTTGATGTTTTTGGAACAATAGAACTCGAGACTCAAGTTCGAGCAATTCTTTGGCATAATTTATTTTCATTATAACTGGACGACGTTTCATGAGTGAGTGGCGTGCTTGAGCATATTAATATTAATCTTCCATTACCTCTACGCGTCGGAAAGGTCGGTCAGGGAGAGGTGGTGATGGGTTGCCTTTAATATCATCTCATCATTCGACGGTTCAACATTACGGGTTTGCGAAGTTGTAAAAACTTCCTCAGCCGGCGGGATAACTTGATCTGCTCTTAATTCGACGTGTCGTGACGCACAGACGGTGTTCATGCCCAACTTTGTCCATATGTTCTAAATGGAAGGTCAGGGGATAGTAAGAGAATCGGAAGGGACGGAAGAAACGAAGAAACCGAGGGAGGGTCAGCTCCTCGACTCGGACTCCACCTGTCCAAGTGGCTGGCCCATGCGATTGAGTCGAGAGTCTCGACCGGGCGATAAAATAAATAAATGTCAGACCGTTCCCAAGAATAAGAATGCCGTTGCTTGGGCTCGGCGCGGAGAGTGGTCGACCATTACGAACACGACTCTTCTGGGTGCGGCATGGAACAATAGAATCATGGTGTTTCTTCTTCTGACGAAGTTGAAGCATCGACAACAAGACCGACCCTTCAAGATGCAACACGTTGTTGACTGATCATCAATTTGACAATAAATACAGTTCTGGTCCAGACCTTCAAGCATAGTGTGTCATCATCCCGGGGGCTTCTTTCTCGACGTTTGGATTCTGGAATGATGGCCTGATTGACTCGGCGGCGCCATCGTCCAGTCGTATGGCCGACTTGTCGCAGATCGGGCTCGGACGTATTTAGTTGTCGGATCTTCTGATTTCATTTCTCTTCTGGGTATTCACAAACAGAGTGAGCGCTTTTGGGATACATGCGTACACCGATGATGTCTGCGAGTTGGCCGGGAAACTTGAAAGATGCATGCGAATCCCTCCTTCGTGACGACGACGACGACTGGTAGTACTGTAGATCGTGAGACCCACAACGGGACCTTTATCAGAGTTCGATCCATTTCTACTCCTGTATTCACCGAATTGTCCCCACCGTACTGGAGCACCAAAAGCCGCCGTGCTGTCGCGCGGGTGGATACAGGGCCTTCAAATTTTCGGGGTGCCCATGTGGTGATACAGTACAGTCATCCAAAGAATTCGAGATATGCCTTCGTGTATTCCTGAATGATACCATACCATGTCGTGATGCCGTGCTCGTTGATGAAAAAAAAATAGTGTTTCATTTGGCGCCGCTGTTTTCCATTCCTTTCGACACAAGTTAGTTGGATTGAGGTGAGTCAATATAAGAATTCCTAAACTTGTCATTCCGGGTCTTTTTCAAAAGTGAAAGTGAATGAGTGAAAAATTCCACAGTGTGATGATGTGGTAAACGGCGGCGAGATCTATGATTGACAGTGTGACACAGAGGTATGACAAACGAACACAGCACGTTGCGTCTTGCCCTGTTAGCAATGTCCGCTTTGCTCCTTAGTCATTAAAAGGACATATAACGAAGAGCGAGACAGACGCAAAACTTCTTATAGGCCGCGTGGATGTGCGGTGAACCACGTCGAAGGAGGCTGCTGAATGTTCTGATGGACGGCGACCAAGATGTGAATGTCCAGCTAGGCCTCTTGCACGACTGGGTGAGCTATGTCCGTCAGTGGTTAACGCTAATATCCGCCTCAGGAGCGTTCGAGTTCACGTTTCCCCAGAAAACGCAATTCGTCGATATACAAGGGATTCCTCTTTTCCTACACTCCACATAGGGAAGGGTCACGCATACGCAAGAGTCGGGAAGAAAAGGTATACATGCATTGATTACTATCTATATGTGTGCTTCAATCAACGTGAATGACAGTGGATGCGTAGCTAAAATAGGGCAATAAAGGTATTTTTATACGGCAAGTAACGAATGCGGGGGAAAGGTAAGACGCACAGCATCAAGGAGTCCTGTCTGCTGGGGTGCTCGCTCGGCCTTTCGACCTGAGCGAGGGCCTCCGGGTAAGTGGTGTAGTCCGGCGAACCGCAGAGGGAGCAGCAGCCGTATCGTTCTCTCGGTCATCTTCGGAACCCACAAGATACGGCGAAGGCGAAGGAGGTGTTTCACCATCGTACTCATACTCTTCCCGTCCCTCCGCGTCGGCGGCACTGCGAGCCCACCGCGCGTGTGATCCTGCACCATCCACCCAGCGTAGAATACCTAGACTGGTATCTCGAAGACGTTTGGTCGATATCTCCCAAGGCAAGCTTCCGGCGCTCCTTCTGCTCGCACGACTACCACATCGGCTATCCGAAATCCCGTTTGCGACGTCCTCGTTCCGCCAAAAGGCTGGCATCTTTGGTGCGGCAGAAAGCATGACTGGATCCGACGGAAGGAGAAGGGGGAGCATGTATCGAGAGTCCAAGAACTCTCCTAGAACCTCTGGTGGCCGGACTGGCTCCCAAAAAGCCGCATCTTGCTCTTCATCAAAGAGGAGATCTATGTCATGCTGTGTAGTCGATGCCTCCGTGGAAACAGACCCAGCGGAGGAGACAGCACGCGCGCTGACATTGTCATTTAAACTAGAGGAAGTGTCGTCACGATCACGATCGTCCATCTGAAACGCCAAAATTATCAGGGCATGGTTGCAACTTTGTGTAGTAGACGACACTACCTCCTTCCTCAGTGCTTCTACTCCCAACTTCACTCTCTGACGCTCCCAATCTTTTTGAAGCTGCGCAAGATATTGGCTGCATTCTTCTGTCATGTGACCTTCATGAACTTCGTACTTGTAGTCTTTTACAGCTCGCCGCATCTGCTCAGCGACACCCTCAGTGAAAGCTCAGACTCATCCGGACAAGCAACGACTTACCTGCAAGGGGTTTAAGTGCTTCAGGGTTTGGATTGTTGCCACCAGGTCGGAAAACTCTGTAATAGAGGACAAGCACTGTTCCAGAAATCACATTAAACATGGCGACGAGGTCTTATCGAGCAGCGAACCTGTAGCCAATTCAACAAGTCCCGCACAGGAGCTAGGTGAGACAGGATGCCACGAGGGAGATTGGCCGTTTCTATCCACTCTTCCAGCATACTCAGGTTCATTCCAATCTGAATGGCTCGGGACCTGCCAGCGACGTGACATCAGTTTGATATTCGTATACAATATCAACATCGCACACACCGGCAAAGATATTTTTTGCGAGTGAGCATCCTGTTGAATATTTCACCTGTATAACAGGATTAAAGGAAGTAATCGGAAGCATAGACGAGGACCCACAGGCAAACCAGTAAAACACCTGAGACCAAACTTGAGTTATAAGAGCAGGGTTGGTTCCAGAAAGTATCAGAAATGTTTGCAAAGCATCAAAAACTGAGGTAATGCTGATAGGACTGAGAGACTCTGGTGGTTGCGAGTCATTGAACATTGAGTGCAACGATACACTAGAAGAACCACCATGGCTCCTCGAAAAATTATGCCTCAAAGATGCAATGGCTCGATGGCTCGGTTGTGGAGATGAAGGGACGGGGGACGACGGCTGTCCTGGATGACTCGGTGAGCTAATGATCCCGTTCTTAGCTGACTGGGCAACAGCTTGAGTGGGTGCAGGCTTCTTCTTTGGCGTTAACGAGCGTAAGAAAGACCATTCCGATTCAAACTGAATGCCTTCAAACTCGGAGGGAACCAGAGAATGGTCCAAAATAGCGGGGTTGAGAAGCCGATCGATTCTCTTTTCCACATAGCGTATGACGAACACTGCGATTAGCTCGAGAGAGTCCGGGTCGCTGAGGATAGTGAGGCTCAAGGTGCGCACCGAAGACAGAGTTTATGACCTCCTCAATGAGAACGAATGATCCAAGCAATTCGCAGGCCTCGTTGATGGAATTATCACAGCGCATAAGATGTAGCCATATGGTTGTGTTGTATAGCCAAAACACGAGGCATGGAAGATCTTCTGATCGACTCTATTCGAGGGTATTAGCTAAAAAAAACGCGTCAAAGGACACCCTCACAAAGAAGGTCTCTTCAATCGCATCCGTGGCGCCAATTGTGAGATCCTCCAGCCATGAGCTATCGCAAGTAAGGCAAGCGAAGCGGGCTAGCATATATAGTGCGTTAGCAGGCTCTGAGTTTCGTATGGATGGCGTAAAGTTAATTATCAGCGACTGAAAGATCTCCGGAAGTGCAGGAGGTGAAAATACGAGCATGTTCGAGTACTGGAATGAAGGGGTCTTTCTGGCGATCAGCCATCCAACCAACATGGACGTGAAAGTGTGTCACTCACAAGAACGGTTTCTTCGCCTTCAATTTCGTCATCGTCAGACTCGGAAGCGATGGCCTGCCACTCATCGTCTCTCCACCATTGCGGTGCAATCGAAAGCACCTTCCCAACATCCTCGCGAACGCGTTCTCGTCTGCGTTCCCGCGCGGTTCTTCGTTCTAGCTGCCGGCGCTGTTCCTCCATTCTACCTCCTGTCCAACCTTCGCCACGCATTGCTTCTCCAAGAAGTAGGGCGACATCCTGTCTCCCCGGCACTGTGGAATGAGCCGTGACGATGTCCAAAGGGGTTAACCCCCGCCGCGTCTCGGAAAACGGGGAGCAGCCATGGGTTAGAAGGAAAGCGACAAGGGTCGGTGGTGACACCAGAGCTGCATGATGTAACGCAGTCCAGCCAGCTACGTGGATGTCAGCGCAATTAGAATGCATTAAACTTTCAACGCACCGTTGTCCTGGTGGTTGACGTCGGTACCCTCTGAAACTAGTAAACGTATGCATTCCTCCCTCTCCACGTCGCGGTCTGACTCTGGACCAAAGCCAAGTATTGTGAGGCTGATTAGACCAAGACCGTCTTCATCAGTTATGCCAAGATCCACCAACGCCTGCGATTGGGGATCCGAGAAGAGAAATGACAACAGGGGGAGATCACCGAAGAGACATGCGCGACAGAGCGAATGTGTGACAAGCTCCACCTTTTGAGTTGAGTCTAGGTCAGAGTAGGGTTCAAGGAGAGGAGCGAGGGTAGATGGGCTAGGGTATATTGGGTGTAAATCAGGACCAGGGGTGAAGTCTGTTGGAGGATGTGGTGAGGATGTCATCCGTTGGGCACTGCGTAGTCTGGCCGGAGACTACGTATGGCGGTTGTGCGTTCGTTTCACTTACGGCTGAGTGTTGGTATGGGCTGCGGTTGACCTCGCGACTAGATCAAACATTGCATGCCCTTGCTGACTTACTAACACACTTGCATTATGCCGCCTCCCACCAAACGTCAAAAGCGATCCCACGCAACTCACATCGACGGCGGCCATGAATCAGAGTCTGACAGCCGGAGTGCCCACTCTGTCTCAGAGACGTCCAGCTCCGTGAATGGCAGGCAATCGCCCGACACTGAGGACGAGATTGCCGAGGCGAAACTCCCAAAGTCTAAAAAGACTCTCAAACGAAAGCACCGTGCCACAGATCCATCGAATTTTGGTGCGACTCTCCAATCACTACTCCAGACCAATGCACCGTCTGGATTGCCTCTTTCTCTCAAGCCGTCAGTGGCTCGAAGGCAAACCGACGAGAAACTTGCGCTCAAGGCTAAGAAGTTACTCAAAGGCGAGAGGAAGAGCAAAGAAGAAGTAGGTCGGATTCGGGATGTCATTGGTGGCTGGGGGGTCGAGGGCGAGAGATCGCTGCGCAAGGTTGCGCAGAGAGGTGGTAAGAATTGGCCTCATTATCTGTGTGTACGTTCACTGACGGGCTACACAACAAAAACCACAAAGTCGTCAAACTGTTCAATGCAATACAGCAATCACAGGCTGATGCCGCTGCTGCTGAAAAAGAAACGAAAAACGCTCGAGGGTCTGGCAAGCCGACGTTACCTGCTCCGTCCTTAGATAAGAAATGGAAAACAAGGAAAGGAAAGAATAAGGACAATCCACTAGGCCGGGGCAAAACATGTAAGCGAGCCTGCACGCCTCTCACATCACAGTTCACTTTATCTTCTTCGTCTAGCGCTTGACAAAGATAACTTTATGGATATGATCCGCTCTGGAGGCATAGTGTCCAAGTCGTAGGAGTGCTTAGCATGGGGCGCGTAGTTAGTCGCTGTGTTTGACCTACCCTTAAGTAAGACGCGCCGTTCGCCATAAATTCAGACCTCATCCTCTTTAACGACGGCCATGGTTCGTGTATGCGGATTTTTTTCACATCAATGCTCTCCTCAGCATCTTTCTGTAGTCTACCTTGAAAGCCGTCATCCCGAAAGATGAATGGGATCGGAGGTTGGAAGAGGTGGTGGTCACCAAAGCGTAAGTACATCCACTATGCCTTTCTGTGATGAACACATTTTTGGGAATCTCGCTGAGTATCATCACTGACGAGCTAACAAAAATTGCATGTATTATCTGAACTAGCTCCTTTTCCGTTATGAGGACGTAGGCGCATAAAGGCTCATCCT
>Ga0137358_10002561_pt1 | contig 10325 bp, 8 predicted proteins | sample Mad1_20_16metaG_FD_105551 | JGI IMG/M metagenome (GOLD analysis project Ga0137358, IMG submission 105551) | Vadose zone soil microbial communities from Angelo Coast Range Reserve, California, USA - Mad1_20_16 metaG | ecosystem: Environmental > Terrestrial > Soil > Vadose zone | place: USA... | reverse complement strand
TCTCTCCTTTCCGCTGCTGCTGTATTTCATCGCGGAATTTGTTTTGCCTGCGCTCACCGCGGTAGAGAAACGCTTTTTGTTGCCCGCCATTTTAGTCAGCTTCGCGCTGTTCCTTCTGGGCGTGACGGTTTGTTATTTTTGGTTGCTGCCGAAAACGATTCTCTTTTTCTTTCGCGACACAGAGTCACTGGGATGGGCGCCCACATGGACCGTGCAACAGTATTATTCGTTCGTGACTCGATTCACCCTCGGGTTCGGGTTGGCGTTCGAATTGCCAGTCGTCGTCCTGGCGCTGGTCCGATTTGGATTGATCACTTACAGATTCATGGCGCGCACCCGCCCATACGCGGTCGTGCTGATCTTTATTCTGGCGACGATCATCACGCCGACGCCAGACATCCTGACGTTGATCGCAATGGCGCTGCCGATGGTTCTACTTTATGAGAGCTGCATCTGGATCGCGTGGCTCATGGAGCGGCGTCGTCTGAAACGGATCGCCGGCTAACGCGTGCACCAGCCAATTTACAAATTCCTCTTCGGAGCGTTTGCGTTTGTGCTTGGCGCGGCGGTCGGCTCATTTTTAAACGTCTGCATTTATCGGTGGCCTGTTGATCTCTCGATTAACCGCCCTCGCCGGTCGTTTTGCCCCAACTGCAAGCAACCAATTCCATGGCATCAGAACCTGCCGTTGATCAGTTGGCTCGCGCTTGCCGGCCGCTGTGCAAATTGCGGTGCCAAAATTTCGTTTCGCTATTTCGCCGTGGAACTGGTCACCGCGCTACTTTTCTTGGCAATCTGGGAAAGTTTTCCATGGCAGGTGGCGATCGCGTACTGGGTTTTTGTTTCTTTCCTCATCATAGGAACATTTATCGATTTTGAGCATTTCATTATTCCGGACCGGGTGACAATCGGCGGAATAATCGCAGGTGCTATTTCCAGTGTGGCGGTGCCTGCTTTGATGCAGACGGATTCCCGGCTCGCGGCTGGTGTTCGTTCTTTGCTCGCGGCCGCTCTCGGTTACGTGATCCTTTTGATTGTCTTGGAAGCGGGCAAAATCGCTTTTGGGAGAAAACGAATCCGATTCGATGCGCCGACGCCGTTCACGTGGACAAAACGTGGGGATGACGCTGATTTCGTGGTGGGCCCTGAAGAAAGTCTATGGAGCGATTATTTTGCGCGCGAAAAGGATCGACTCTTGCTCCGGTGCGAAGAGGTCAGGATCGACCATCACACGTATGGCAATGTAACGCTGGACTTTCGCTACGATCGGGTCACGGCTGAAGGCCACGTGATGAGGCTAGATGACGTGACGCAGATTTCCGGCGTAGCGCGCGAACTAGTGATTCCACGAGAGGCGATGGGGCGCGGCGACTTAAAATTCCTCGCTGCGATTGGCGCGTTTCTGGGCTGGCGCGCGGTTTTGTTTAGTCTTTTCGCCGGATCGCTTCTCGGCTCGATCGTCGGCTTGATCACGCTCGTCGTAGGAAAACCTGTTTGGTCAGCCAAACTGCCCTTTGGACCTTATCTGGCGTTTGGCGCAGTTACCTGGATGTTTTTTGGCAACATGTTTCTGCGCTGGTACGTAACGCTGCTCAGCCCGTAGCGCTTCGTGAATTTATCCGATTTTTGATTCTTGCTCGTATTCGTATTCCTAATCTTACTCCTGCCTGACGTTTGTTTCTCTGCGCCTGCCTGGTAGCTCCCTGGCTCTTCGAAAACGCGCGTGTCGGAGTTTGCGCGAATCAGTCCGAAGAGCATTGACACAATCCTCACGAGCATCGCTTTGCCGGGTTCGATTTCGCCCGTGCCAAAGAATCTTTTCGCTACCAATACGTCCAGACATGCCGCTGATTCCAGTGCAGAGCCGCGGGCGTTATCGAAAAATCGGCACCGGTCGGGCGAAGTGAACTTTCCGTTTCCTTCCGCAATGTTTAGAGGAATCGACGTCGAGGCGCGATCCAGTTGGTTGCGAACGGAAGCATTCGCAGGCAGTCGATCCAAAACCGGGATGGTCCATGTGATGAATTCGACAGACGCTTGGTACACTTCGAGTTTTTCATGATCGAGCGACGTGTGCATTGAGGAGGAGAAGATTAGGATAAGGATTAGGATTAGGATTAGGAATACGATTAAGAGTTGCCCTACAATGCTTCCGTTACAACGGTTGCTGAAGCCCGCTTTGCCGGCATTGCTGCACGCCCACGTAACATCAATCCCAAATTGATCAGCTCACATTTCCACCACCGTAGCAGACCGCGCCAAATCTGTTTGCGAATTCGGATGTCCGGAATAAATCCATCATAGAGCTCGCGCCAGCCGGCGTTTCTTTTTCCGTAGTAACCAGTCGCCCATCTGCGATTCGCCAAGGCGACAAGACGTCGACCATAAAACCTCATCGTGTTTCGGGCGAATCTGCCGCCGAAACCTGTGAAGGGCAGGTTGAGAAATCCACATTCCGGATCGCGATAAACGCCGCGGACCAAACCGAGGTAGTAACTGCTTACATCGAGAAGAAGCGCGGCCGACATCAGATCGGCGTCGCCCATGTAATAATATTTGTCCTTGTACAAACTTTCGAACCAGTAGCGATAGGTGGTGGGGAACTGCTCGTTGTAATAACGAAGCTGCTCGGTGACATCTCCACCGCCCAGGCTGCCTGCCAGCAAATCGGCGACGTAGTAGGAGGTGTAGGAACAGAAATCCAAACCCGGGCTGTAAAGAGGATCGATGAAACCGGCGGCGTCGCCGACGGCCGCCCAGCCATGGCCGCAAACTTTTTCGCTGTGATATGGCAACATTGATAAAGCGTGCACGTCACCTTCGATCACGCGTGCAGTCCCGAAAATTTCGCGGCCCACCGGATTGCCGAGAATGTGCGTGTGCAATCGTTGGCTGAGACTAGGTCCTTCGGGGAGCTTGAAGATGCGATTGTCATAAACGATGCCGGCGCTGACATCGCCGCCCTGCAGTGGAATGATCCAGACCCACCAGCCGCGCCCGAAGAGATGGTTCGTAGCCCATTCACGCGCGGTGAAGCAACCATTTGCATAATTTGGGAAACGTTGCCGCCATTCATAACTGTCCCACTCCTTAACGCCGCTGAATCGCGCCCAGACAGCGTTGATGGGGTGTTCGGTGTTCGGGCGAAGATGACCAAGCTTTCGCGCAAGCATCGTAGCGCGCCCGGTAGCATCCACGACCCAACGCGCGTGAACGGTGCAATTGCCGAGATCGCGGGCCGCGCTGATCCGTTGGCCGTTCCCATTGCTCAGCTCGAGACTTGTTACTTTCGCCGGACGCCATAACTCGCAACCCGCTTGCACTGCGAGATCGAGCATGTGCGAATCAAGCTTTGCCCGGTCCACTTGAAACCCCGGCAACCGGCTCTGATAACGCGTGCCCACCTCGACGCAATCATCAAAACGTTGGTCATGCCGATTCGAAAACCACAGACGCAATCCCTGCTTTGCGAGCTGATGATGGCCGAGGTAGTGGGTAAGACCCAGAATCCGGGTCATGTAACAACTGCTCACTTCTGTGGTGGATTCGCCGACCTTGCGATCGAACTCGGTTGTCTTTTCGATGATCAGGACGCGCGCTTCGGGTCGTTTGCGTTTGAGCATGAGCGCCGTCGCCGCGCCGGAGAACGCGCCACCGATGATCACGACGTCGTAGTCTGAATCCATCCTCCCAAGAGGATGGACTTTACTGTGTCCAAACGCAATTGGCTTCCTTTGGTATTGAAGGTTGAGCATTCAAGACTGAGCGTTAGGCGAACATGATTTTTACGAATGCTCGTTTGATTTTCCCCACTGGAATTCGCGACGGGCTTGAACTCGTTGCTCACGAAGGAAAAATCATGGCGATTCGTGAGCAAACGCAGGCGCGCGGCGACGAGGTTGTTGATCTTGCCGGAAATTATCTCGCGCCTGGTTTTATCGATCTTCACGTGCACGGCGCGCTCAGACGCGACAGCATGGAAGCGTCTGCCGAAGCATTTCGCGCAATTTGCGATTTTCATGCCAGGGGCGGTACGACGTCGCTCCTGCTTACCACGGCCACCGCACCGCTGGAGACGCTCGACGGGGTTTTACGGGCGGTTCGGGATTGTATTGGTCGGCGTGCCCGGCGGCCGCGCCCTACCGGGGCGATTGCAGGCGTTCATGTGGAAGGCCCCTTCATCTCAAAAGCAAAATGCGGCGCGCAACGTGAGCAATTCATTCAGAAACCGTCACCGGCTCATGCGCAGCAGTTGCTTGCCCACGCAGATGTGATCAAGCGCGTTACGATCGCGCCCGAATTGCCGGGCGCGCTCGAGGCGATCGAAAATTTCAACGCGCACGGAATCAGCGTAAGCGGAGGACATAGCAACGCGTTTGACGAAGACGCACGCGCCGCGTTCGAACGTGGCATGCGCAGTGTCACGCACACGTTCAATTGCATGTCGAGCGCGCGCCGTCGCGGAATCTATCGTGTCGGCGGTTTGCTTGAGTTTGCGTTAAGTGAACCGCAGATCAGTTGCGAACTCATCGCGGACGGGCATCACGTTTCCCCGACATTAATGAAGATGTTGTATCGCGCTAAAGGCTGCGGCGGAATCTGTCTTGTAACCGATGCAACCCCCGGCGCCGGACAGCCGGATGGATCACGATTCTCCCTGTTTGGCAACGATTGCATTGTGGAAGCCGGCGTATGTTTACTTGCCGACCGCTCCGCACTCGCGGGAAGCGCCTCGCAGATGATCCACCTCGTGCGGACGATGGTGAGCAAAGTCAACGTTCCGTTAAATGAAGCCATCGCAATGGTGACACAAAATCCCGCACGCGCGATCAGTCTCGATACAAAGGGGCGTTTGGCGGTCGGAGCCGATGCAGATCTTGTTGTTCTTTCGCCGGAGCTTGACGTTTTGCGCACGTTCGCGGCCGGTAAGGAGATCTGATTAACACCGGCGCCTCAGCCCGGTGCATCAGACTTCGACTAACACGCGGCCGTTTCAACGGCTTGGTGCACCGCGATTGGTGTCTTCTTCACCGGGCTAAAGCCACGGTGTTACTGATATTCATAGCGCCGTTAGAAATTCGGCGATGTCGAGCGCAGCGCGTGGGCGACTTAGCTTTGCGATGTTCGCCGCCCATTCGCGCCATTGTTTTGCATCGTCGGCGAACGCGCGTTGACACTGCGTGACAACTTCCGCTGGTGAAAGCGCGATCGCGCCTGAGTTTGTTTCGACAATCAGCCGGGCATTACCCTCCTCCTGACCGGCGAAGACATGATTGATGATCATGGGACAGCCGGCGGCAATGGTTTCCTGCACCGTCGCGCCGCCGGCTTTCCCGATAAGCAAATGGCTCTCGTGCAGCATGCGGGGAAGTTCATCCGTCCAGCCAACGATCTTTGCATGTCCATCTGCCGCCGCTTCGATCCTCGGCCGGAGTCTGTCGGCGCGGCCAATCGTGACGGTCAGATCGACGCCAAGCTGTGCGAGTCGCCGCACGAGATCCGGCGCACCGCGGGTGGGGGCGTGGATCATGTACAAAACACGGCGCTCGGACTTATCTGAAGGCGACACTCGATTCGACTCCACGAACTCAGCAAATTTTGGGCTTACAGGAAATCCAAACACCTTGATTTTTTGCGACGCGACTCCGACCACCCGCAAGACTGAGGCGCTTTGTTCGTTTGCAACGAGGAAATAATCGGCGGCGCACCGATACCAGGCCGCGTTGATGGTAATTGAATCCGTGACAACAACCACACTCTTGCAGGGCCGAATACGGCCGGGGTTTTCTCCTGCAATTTGTCGGAGCACATTCGGATATGCCGGGAAAGTGCAAATCACGACGTCGGGTTGAAAGCGGTCGAGAGTCGCGGTGAAATGATCTTTTAGCCGGGAGAATGGCGCAAATTCCTGATCGAAATTCTTTTTGCGATCGAGCCATCGGTAAACAGCTCCCCAAGCGCGCGGCGCGAAATTGACCAGCGCGAGATAGCTTTTTCGCACGAGCTCGTTAACCGACCCATAGGCTTCGGCAAATAAATCGTGCAATTCAACCTCGATCCCTTCCGGCGCGACACGGGCCAAGCCGTCGCGAACGCCTCGCGCGGCGCTATTGTGACCCTCTCCGAAGCTGGCGGTGAGAATCAGGATTCTTTTTTTCACAGGGTGTGAGGAGCTGCGTTCTCCTACTCTTGCTCTTACTCGTATTCTTATTCATGCCTGTGTTCCAGAGTCACTCTCATGAGCAAGAGCAGGAAGTAAGAGTAAGAATACGAATAGGAGCAGGAATTAGAAGGAACGCGCGGAGTTTTTCAACAGTCCATCCGATCAGGCATCGAAGGCGGCCCAAACCGCGCGGAAGTTACTCGTGAAAGCATTCGGACTTTAATGGATATTTACGCGGGTCAAAGTAAACTCTGGCGGACATGAAGTATCTCGGATTCATCTGGCGCGTTTTGCGCCGGCTGGTTTGGGAAACGGCGATGGATAATACAACCGGGCTGGCTGCGCAGATGGCATATGTGCTGCTTTTTGCGATGGCTCCCGGATCGCTGTTTCTTTGGCATCTGCTGGGTCTTTTCGGCACCGATCCGACCAAGTTGCATCGCATGTTCGTTTTCTTGAAGAGCTTTATACCGCCGGACCAGAAAGTGCAGGACATTCTGGATGCTGCGATGACCAACGTGGTCGTGACGGGCTCGAGCGGTCTGCTTGCCAACGCGGGAATCATTCTGGGCATCTATTTCGGGACGGTTTTTATCGCGACAATCTCAAGGGCCCTTAGCCACACGTACGGGATGCGCGAAGACCCGTATTGGTGGTCGAAATATATCATCTCATTTTTCATGCTCTTCTGGTTTGGGATCGTGATTGTCTTTTGTTTCAACGCGATTGTTTTTGGTGAAAAGCTAGCGGGTTTTGCCGAGGTAAATTTTCAACTTGCATTCCCGCTGCAAGCCTGGATTGCAGCGTTGAGTCTGCCTTTCACTGCACTTGTTTTAATCATTTTCGCACTCGCGCTGTATATTCTGACACCGGAGAATTATTTAACCATCCGTCAGGCGTTACCGGGTGCGATTTTCTTCTCGATCGGTTGGATAATCGCGACAAAGCTTTTTCAGTTCTATGTGGGAAGATATGATCGCTATAACCCTACGTATCTTGCGCTGGCGTCTATCGTCGTGCTGCTTACCTGGATGTATCTGACCTGCCTGCTGCTGTTGCTGGGAGGTAAATTGAACGCCATTCTTCGTCGGGAAGCCGAAAGAATGCGCAGGGCTGCCCCTCTCGCACCCGAGCCTTCCGCAGCCGCGGCGTGAAAATCGAAGTTAAAAAGTTGCGAAATCAAAAAAGGAAAAGCTCATCGCGCCTTTGTAACTTTTTTAACAAATCACTACTGTAGCTGTTGATCGCGTCGCGCGCTCTGTTACGCTCCGCTGCAGTGGTGCGCTTTCGCATTTGGCTCGCAACTGCGCTCGCCGTCGGCGCAATCATCACAGGTCTCCTTCGCGCGCAAGTTACTGAAGAACAACAAAACCGCGGCGATAAATCCGACACAAGCGAGTCACGCGCCGCATCCTCTCCAAAACCAAAGAAAACTCCGAGCCCCGCTGCAAAACGAGCAACCGCCAAGTCAGCGAAGAAAGGGAGAAAATCCGACGAAACAGACGAGACCACGTCATCGGCCACGCCGCGGGAGACGCCCGAGCCCAGCACTTCACCCAAATCAAAGCGGCGGCACACACCGACACCGAAACCGAAAGCGGCGAAGAAGAAATCGTATGAGAAAGAGACCGCAAGAAAAGCCAAAAAAACTGGCAAATCCGAATCGGCACGAAAAGAAGAGGAAACACCGAAGCCCGGAAAGACGCCTGCGCACCCATCGGAAGCAGAGCGCGCCGCGGTATTAGAAACCTCACCTTCACCGCCACACGCAGTTGCAGCTCCAACGCCCACTCCGACGCCTCAATCAAAATCTCCCCGTGCTGTTCCTGGCAGCGACCGGTCCCAGATTGTGATCGAAAAGTCAGGTGTGGAGGAAGATCAGGGCTACGAGCCTCCACCCTCGCCACCGCCTCGCAGGTTCGGTTTCTGGCCCTGGTCTCGTAGTTCGACCAATTATCATTACCTTACGAGATCAGTTATCGACGCGATCCGGCGTGCGCCGGTGAAACGGCGTCGCTGGCAATTCATTGTCGTGCATAATAGCGGCACACGACAGGGCAACGCGCGCGTTTTCGATTATTATCATCGGCATGTCCGGCGCATGCAGAATGGCCTTGCTTATCACTTCGTCATTGGTAACGGAACATCGACTGGTAATGGTCAGATCGAAGTGGGCGATCGTTGGCGACGCCAGATCAACGGCGGCCACGTGCACAGCGACTATCTAAACAACATTTCGCTCGGCATTTGTTTGGTGGGAGATTTTAATCGCGACCAGCCAACGCGCGCGCAGTTGGACGCATGCGAAGAACTCATCCGTTACCTCCGAGAACGTTGCGGCAAGATCGACAGGGGCGAGATCCCTGTCCGGCCGCATCGTGAAATGAATCCACCGCGCTGGGCCACTGATTGTCCCGGAGACGCCTTTCCGTATTCGTGGTTTCGGAGATTTTGACAGCGTATGGCTCCCTGTCATTCCGAGCGAAATCGAGGAATCTCTAATTTTGAGTGAACGGCGGGAGATGCTCGACTTCGCGCGACATGACAAAAGGAATCACTTTCGTTCCGCGACAATCAAGTTTGCCTCCTTGTAATTCCAGCGGTAACCGAATCCGAAATCGAGTGGCGGCGGATTGCTTTGTTGGAAGAGTTCCTGCATTCGGGGCTGGTAATGTTGTTTGAACAGCTCAATCGGGCCGAGGTAAACACCGAACAGACGCAGGTTCCATTTGTTTGGGTCGAAGTACGCCACAGGGATTCCGGAATCCTCCTGCACAATCATTTTGCTGTGCTCGAGAATGAAATTGCGGATCGTAGCGAAACCATTCTCAAACATCAGATACGACGATGATTTGAGAAAACTCGGGCCGACGCCCAATCGCTGGCAAAATTTCAAGAAACCGGGAGTCGCCTTGATGCCGCCATCAGAAATATCCGTGGTGAAGTAGTACATCGTTTGTGAATTGCCCGATTGGTTATCGGTGTAGTTGATCCGTACGCCCGGAATACCGCCGCTTTTCTGTTCAAATGCGCCGCTGCTGTTGAGAGCGCCGAACGTTACGTTGGTGATCGATTTATCGGCGCGCGCGATAAACGCGTAGAGAATGGGCAACACGCCATTCAGGTTCTGCTCGTGCAGATCGATTTTCATGTCTTTCGTGATGAAGTAGGTCGTATTCAGCGAGGACTTCATTGCGTTCTCCAGATTTCCCAGCGCGCCGGACAAGTTCGCAATGCGCGACGGATCGGGTGGCGGTCCCATTGCTTCCTTCCCGCAAAGCACGTACACCGCAGCTCTGGGGAAGAATTGATCGACGTACAAAAAGTCCGGACCGCTGAACATGTAAAAGGCAACAGGAACCGGTTGCAACGATTCTGGAAGGTACGTCTCTTGCCACGCGTGCAGTTTCTGCAGTTGTCGGACAGTTAGTTTTGAAAATTGCTCTTCAAAAAACGCGGCGTGTTGCTGCCATGCCGCCTCGCGCGTGAGCGGAGCGAGGGGAGAATTCTCAGGCACTGGCATTCCGGCCAAAAAACGCGCCACATCGTTAGGTCCGGCAGCTACCGGCATTGCGCGGGGCGCAGGCGCAATCTCTGAATTCTGTTGTGCAGAGGCGCGGAGCATACCTACGATCACCAGCCCTACAACGGCAGACAATGTGTGGTTCATTTTCATGCCGAACGACTCGGGAGTTTTCTCGCGCGAAAATAAAGAACCACACCCAAAAGCGCTGTTCCCAAGCCAGCGAGGGACTCGGCGGTATGCCAGCGCAGCAGATAAAACATCATCCACATCGTGATTATTGAGAAGAGAACAGGCGGGAGCGGATAGAGCCAAACTCGATACGGGCGCGTCATTTTCGGACGCGTGAAGCGGAGCACGATCACTCCGAAAACGGCAAGCAACGAGCAAATCAACAAACTGAATTGAGTGTAAGTGACCACGTCCTCAAAACTGCGGGTAAATAAAAGTAGATTCACAATGAGCAGTTGCAGGACGATCGCATTCGTCGGGATACCGTGCCGGTTTTTCCGGCCAAGCAATCGCAGCAGCCAATGATCTTCGCCCATCGACATGGTGACGCGCGGGCCGATCCACGTCATTGAGCTGATTGCGGAAACCAAACCGAGGCAAATGACCGCGCCGGCAACGCGCCCGCCG
>Ga0137358_10002559_pt1 | contig 10331 bp, 7 predicted proteins | sample Mad1_20_16metaG_FD_105551 | JGI IMG/M metagenome (GOLD analysis project Ga0137358, IMG submission 105551) | Vadose zone soil microbial communities from Angelo Coast Range Reserve, California, USA - Mad1_20_16 metaG | ecosystem: Environmental > Terrestrial > Soil > Vadose zone | place: USA... | reverse complement strand
ATTTACAATCGCCGCGGCGACGACGCTTCTTAAACTAAATCCGGGCATGTCGTTCGTCTTCCTTTCCGCCACGGGAGCAGACAGCACCGAACGCGGCGGCACCATGTGGGCACGCGTAAAAGGCAAAACCGAAAACGCGCTGCTGTCCATGCCCTTCCGTTCAATCTACGTGTTCCGCCCGGCAATGATTCAGCCGCTCGATGGCATCCAGTCCAAAACGGCAAGTTATCGCATCATCTACGGCTTGATCGCGCCATTCCTGACCGCCGCCAGGCACTTCTGGCCAAGCCATATTTCGACCACGCAGGAACTGGGCAAAACGCTGCTCGCCGCAGCCAAACGCGGCATGGAGAAGCGCGTCGTCGAAGCGAACCAAATTAGAGAGGTCTTACAATCTTTGTCGTAGCGAATTCCGCGAGTATTTTGTTGCTCGCGTGTGAAGTCATTCGTCCAACGCCGCGGCAAGCAAAAATTCCAAACTGGACTGGCGCTGTGCCAACAGGAAACGCATTCCCGCACTGATTCAGCCGCGATGTCTTGTCTAAAGATCTAAATCCCTGATTTTGCGGGCGTTACGACGCTGTCGAATCTGGCATGCGTCATGCAATCAGAAAGGACAGTAGTCACTGCCGCGCAGGACTTCCCAGCCGGATCGGAAAGATCGCCCAAGCGGCAAGAACGCACGACGGAGCAAAAAGTAGGGAGTGCGAGGAGCAGAGGCTGCATATCGCTCAAGCTGGCGCGCAAGAAGTTGCAACCCCCCAAACAAGACTTCAGCGAACCCACTATCCCCCAGCCAGAACCTGCAGAAAAAAGCGCCGCCGGATTTTTAATCCGCGCGGCGCTCACTCCTTTTGTGCAACACAATTTGCAGTAAGAGCCCAATTTACTTTATTTCAACTTTGCATTTTTGATTCGTCCGCTGATCTTGTCGGCAAACGGATGTGCGAGTTCGCCCACCGAGCCTGCGTAGGCATTCCCCCAAAACTCGGCCCGGATGGTGTCTTTGTTATCGAACACTTTTTTCCCCTTTTCATCCGTCAGCCAGTAATGGATGTCCGCTGTCTCTCGTCCCGAGCCCATGCCAACAAGCATGCGTTTGGCGCGGTTGCCGGGATGCCATGATACGACTTCCCCGCCAAGTGTGTACACGTGCCCCTGGAGAGTCGCGGGATCTTCGGCCATAACGTCGTATTCCGTTCCCGCCTTTGCGGTCATCTCGGCGACGGTCTGCCTCTGAAGTTCCTTCATGTCGTAAGGCCAGGCCACTTCCTTGACTGTGGTAAACGCGCTCACGACGATGACCCGTTTGGTTGAAATAGCGACAGGTGTAGTAGCGGGTGCAGGCGTTGGCGCGCTAGCGGGCGCCGTAGCCGCAGCCACCGTCGGCTGCGCGGGTTCCTGTGGAGCCGCCGCTATTCCGGATTGCTGAGTGAAAGCTGATGCGAGAACGAGGGCCAGAACTGCCGTTCTGCTAAACATATTTCCTCCAAGTCGGTTGAAATTGTGCCGAACCATCGTCGAACTGGGCGCAGTTTAGGGAAGCCTAAGCGCGACCGGCAAGCGACAACCTGCGACAAGGACTGTCAAGTAGCGACATTCTGGCTTGGCGGTCGGCAACCAGAGACACATCGGGCACGGCTGGCGCCGTGCCCCGGGGTCAAAGCCATTTTTCTCGAACCGATTGGCCTTCAGCAGTTTTCTTAAACCTCTGAGAACAGGTAAGTTGCTGTAACTGATCGGTTATTCGTAATGAATTATCTGCTAGGAGACTCGCAAAATTCGCAGCTTCCGCAGGTCAGTGTACAAAATCCGTACAAAATCAGGAGAGCCTGTGATCGTCAAGAAAGTCTTCACCCTGTCATATCCAGTTCGCAGTTGGTCCCAAATCTCCACAACTCCCTCAGATCTCCCCCTTCAGGAAACATACTCACTTGCGGGCCCGCCAGCCAGGCTTCCCTTCCACCTGCAGTGGGGCTACCTCGTCATCGTTGAAGGATCGATTGGCAATTTCCAGAAGCTCCATTTCCTGGTCGACACCGGAGCTAGTCCGAGCGTAGTCGACCAGAGAATCGCACACACTCTTGGGTTATCGACACAACCTGCCAGAGTGACTCTTTCAAATACGAGTATTCCGACGCGCCTTGTCGTTCTGCCATCCTTGCTCATGGGCCCTGTTAGAGTCGACTCCCTTCCCGTTCTGACACAAGACCTCTCGTTTTTCTATGCGGCCGTGGAGCAATAGATGGCGGAAGCAGATTTCCACTTGGCGCTGGTGATCCAAAACGCGATGACTCCAGACCGAAAGAGCAACAGCGGAAACTCCACACGTACAAGGGGGAAGATCTGCCTGAAAAAATCGCGACCGCCGACACCCACTGTGATAAGGTGTGCTCGTTTCGACGGCGATTTCTGCTTGTAGCAGGGCCAAAGGAGCTCAAGCTTGAAACGCGCGTGTTGGATTATTCTCCTCTCGCTGGGTTCTTCGATCCTCTGTGTCTCGCAGTCACCTCCAAGCAGTGACTGGGCTGCACTCTTCAACGGCAAGGACCTTAGCGGCTGGAAGAATAACGGTCAAGAAAAATGGGTCGTCGACGAGGGGACCATCCTGTGTGAAAGCACCGCCAATAAGTACGGCTACCTAACCACCGAAAAATCCTACCGGGATTTCGATCTTCGCCTCAAGTTCAAGGGTGAAGCTAGCGGCAACAGTGGCGTCTTCCTGCGTTCAAAGATCCTCGGCATTGATCCGGAACATGGACCTGACATTGAAGGCATGCAAGTCGAAGTAGATCCCACGCCCGGGAAACACACCGGCGGGTTATACGAAAGCGGCGGTCACGGCTGGGTGAGCATGCCTTCCGAGGATGGCGAGAAAGCGTTGAAGCCCGGCGACTGGAATGACCTGCTGGTCTCGGCTCATGGCAATCACATCGTCACCACGTTGAACGGAGTCAAGACCGTGGACTTCACTGATCCTTCTCCCAAGTTCACCGAGGGTGTCATCGGTCTCCAGATTCACACTGGCGGGGGAGTTAAGGTCAGGTGGAAGGATCTCTACATTCGAGAGACAAATTGACTCAAGCACATGCAAAAGCTCCAATGAAATTCTTATGACCGAACAGAACCGTCGCAAATTTCTGAAAAATTCCAGTCTGGCGCTCACAGCGGGCCTGGGTTCAGCCTGCGCCACTGTCGGCCGCATTTCCTCCGAGCAGATCTCAAATCGATTCGCTCCGCACGTAGCTTCTAACGATGGCAAGAAACCTCTCCGTCTCGGCCTGATCCTCGGCGTCGAACCTGACCCAGCCGCAGCCATGGCCACGCTTAACAATCTTGGCATCGCGGCCTGTCAGGTGTATTTGAACCGCTTCGAACCGGCCTTCGCCACCCAACTCCGTCAATCGCTTGTTAGAGCCAACATCGAAGTTACCTCGCTGGTCGTCGGTGGCCCGGGCAAGGAAGTGTGGGACTTCTACCAGGGGCCTCTTACGATCGGTCTCGTCCCGCGCGGAACCCGCGAGGCACGCATAGCTCGCATTAAGAACGCTGCCGATTTTGCCGTCCGCTGCGACATTCCCGCCGTGCAGACCCATTGCGGATTCATTCCGGAAAATCCCAACGATGCTCTGTACAAAGAAACCATAACAGCAATGCGGGAAGTTGCCGGCTACTGCAAGCGCTACCACCAGAATTTCCGCTATGAAACCGGACAGGAGACTCCCATCACTCTTATCCGCGCCATCAACGACGTCGGTCTGGACAACCAGGGCGTCAATTTCGATCTTGCGAATCTCATGCTGTATGGCAAAGCCAATCCCGTTGATGCCATTGAAATCCTAGCTCCCTACATTCAAGGCATCCATGCAAAAGATGGTCTCTGGCCTACCAACCCGAAAGATCTCGGTGTGGAAGTTCCTATTGGGAAAGGCAAGGTAGACTTTCCCCGCATCATCAGACGCTTGAAGGAGCTTACCTATGGCGGAGCGGTCACCATCGAACGCGAAATTTCCGGGCCACAACAGCTGGAAGACGTTCGAGCTGCCAAGGATTATTTGCAGGAGCTGATCGGGTAACGTAATTCGCAGCCAGGAGAGAATCATGTCGACCGACGCAACTGAAAACAAAAATTCCGGGGACCAGGTGGACCGGCGGACCTTTATCACCTCTGCTGCCGCCACGGCAGGCTTCATGATCATCAATCCCGATTTGGTTCGGGGCACTGCTGCAAACTCCGCGGTCCGTGTCGGTCTTTTGGGCTGTGGCGGCCGAGGAACCGAAGACGCCACCAGCCTCGTCGACACGGGCGGCGCTCGCGTCGTTGCGCTGGCAGATCTGTTTCAGGATCAACTCGACGCCGCCCGCACGCATTTCAACCAAATCCAGCAAGGCAAAAACTATCCCGATCTCGACACGACTCAGCTTTTTGTCGGACCTGACGCCTATCAGAAAATCGCTGCGTCAAAAGAAGTGGACGCCATCGTCGTTGCAACCCCGCCGTACTTCCATCCCCTACATCTTGAAGCGGCAGTCGGCGGCGCCAAGCACGTCTATCTGGAAAAGCCCGTCGCCGTGGATGTTCCCGGCGCCATGAAAGTCATCGATATCGGCAAACGCGCCGAAGGTAAACTCAGCCTCGATGTTGGGTTCCAGATTCGCGATTGTCCGCCGTTTGTCGAACTTGTTCGTCGGATTCACGCCGGCGCTATCGGAAAAATCATCTGCGGCGTAGCCCACTACCTCACCGGCTACATCGACAGGCCGCAGTGGCCTAATGCTACACCCGAAGAACATCGACTCCGCAATTGGGTCTACGACAAGGTCCTCTCTGGCGACATCATCGTCGAACAGAACATCCACGTCATCGACATCTGCAATTGGGTTCTCGACGCCCACCCGCTCAAAGCCTCCGCAACCGGTGGACGCATGGGACGGCCCGCCACGGACGGCGACGTCTATGGCAACTATCACGTCGTCTTTCAGTATCTGGACGGAGTCGATGTCACTTTCAGCTCCACACAATTCGCTAAAGGCTGGTGGGATGTCACTGAGCGTTTCTTCGGCACCAAAGGCACCACGCAATCGCCTTACGTCGGCCCACTCGGCATCTGGGGCGATGAACCCTGGCAGGATCCTAACTCCATCACTCCGAAGGATTCTTCGCAGCCGCAAGCCTTCTCGGTAACCGGAAACTTCCGCTCCAATCTGGAACAAGCTGACCCGCAAAAAAAGAAAGCCTTTGTGGACAGTATCGTGAGCGGCAAATTTCACAATCAAACCCCCGCCGGAGCCGAGTCGGCTCTCTCTTGTATAATGGCGCGCACCGCCGCCTACACAGGACATGAAGTCACCTGGGAAGACACCCTGAAGTCCACCGAAATCTGGGACGCCAGACTCGACCTCAAAAAGATCCTCGCTAACCAGCCCAAATAGGGAGGCCTGTCATGCCAAAGGAAATGCCGGGAAAGTCGCGCCGTGACTTTCTGAAATCCTCAGCCGCTGCAATTTGTGCGGCGGGAATCTCGCGAAACGCCTTCTCTCCTTCGCCGCTCGCATCGGCGGCCGATTCCGCACTCCCCGCTCCGGATGGGCTTTCCATCAAAAAAGGCCTAGTCCTCAGCATGCTTCCCTCGAAATTGCCAGTCGCCGATCGCTTTAAGCTTGCTCGCGACACCGGCTTCGAGGTCATACAGGCTCCGACTACTCCCGATACGAATCACGCCGACGAAATCAAGGCTGCAGCCGACAGTTCCGGCGTTCGCGTGGACTCCGTCATGAACATGGATCACTGGAAGTTTCCTCTGTCTTCCAGCGACCCCGCGGTTGTTGAAACCAGCCTCCAGGGCATGCGCACTTCCCTACACAACGCCAAACTCTGGGGCTCGGACGCAGTGTTGCTCGTGCCGGCTGTCGTGAATCCGCAAACTTCATATAAAGACGCTTGGACTCGCTCGCAGGCGCAGATCCGGTCTCTGCTCCCTCTTGCTGAAGAACTCAAAATCGTCATCGCGATCGAGGAAGTCTGGAACAAATTCCTTCTGAGTCCCCTCGAAATGGTCACCTACATTTCCGAGTTCAAAACGCCATTAATTCGTGCCTGGTTCGACGTCGGCAACGTCGTTCTGTATGGTTACCCGCAGGACTGGATTCACACCCTCGGCAGCAGCATTTTTAAGGTTCATCTCAAAGACTTCAGGCGCAAGGAAGATGGCTACGCCTGGGTCAACCTCGGCGACGGGGACATCGACTGGCCGGCAGTGCGCCAGGCCTTCGCCGACGTCGGCTATCGGGGCAGCGCCATCGCCGAACTCGAACCCGGCGACGAGCCTTACCTCCGCGACGTCAGTCGCCGCATCGACCACCTGCTTCTTGGCAAAAGCTAATCTCCATTAAGTAAAACTTGACCTGCCTCCGGCCCATAAGGCTAGCCTTTTTTCTTTTCACACTGCGTTGGCACTTGGCTCATGATCGAGAATTGCAAACTCTCGGGGGACCAGCGGTGTTAAGGGGGGAAGTTCATGCGGTGGAGGAGGTCCTGGAAGCGGGGATCGGAGCGCAGAGGGTTCAATAGCGGGTCCACCCTGAGCCCGCCCAGATACCAATTGCGTTCCTCGTAACCCTTTTCGAGCCAGTCCAGGGCGCGATCGTGGTACCCGGCGCCGATGTTGGCAACCGCCATATCGTACGCCGAGACGTATCGTTGCGCGGACAATCAAGTGTTGAAGCTCATCTCGTATCTTGCGTGCTTCGGCGAGCTTGCCAGCTGCGCCAAGGGCGTACCCCGTGTAGGCGAGCGACGCGGGGTCATCCTTAATGACTGAGAGTGCTTGGCGGAATTCTTCGACAGCTTCGGCAAACATGTGCTCCTGGATGTAAACCAGACCAATGTAGGCGTGGGCGGGAACAAAGTCCGGGCTCATCTGCAAAACCCTGCGGAGTTGCGTAATCGCTTCTTCATAACGCCGGGCCCTGTAAAGGACAATGCCCACATACGTAGGAACAATCGGGTCGAGCGGGTCGAGTTCCTCTGCCTGTTTTGCCTGGGTGAGCGCTTCATCGGGGCGGTCCATGAACATCAGATAGCTGGCGTACCAATAATGGGCGACAGCATAGTTGGGACTAAGCTGGATCGCGCGTTTGAACTCCTTTTCGGTCTCCGCCCAGTCCCAGTAGTAGTCGGCGATGATGGTGGCCAAGGAAACATGGGCCTCACCGAGCTGCTCATCGATTTCCAGGGCGTTCATAGCAGCTGCCCGGGCACGCGGGTGAGATTCCTTCATAGGGATGGCACCGTAGCTCCCGAGCAGGTTGTAAGCATCAGCCAAGCCAGCTTGCGCCGGGGCATAAGCAGGATCCAGTTCGATGGCCCGCTTGAAGAACTCGATGCTTTTCCTGAAATCCTCGACCGTCCTCTTATTCCAGTAGTAACGGCCCCTTAGGTAGGCATCGTACGCCTCCGGGTTGACAAGTTTTCGAGTTCCGAGACGAGCCGCTTCTTGCGGTGACAGCCTGATCCTGATCTCGCGCGCGACGGCCTGAGCAACGTCACGGTGTACGGCCAGCACGTCGCACAGATCGCGCTCGTAGCTCTTGGCCCAGAGGTGCTGGTCGGTGGCGGCGTGGATCAGCCGCGCAGTGATGCGTACAAGATCACCCGCGCGCAGCACAGAGCCTTCCACAAGCCCGTCCACGTTCAGCTCGCGCGCGATTTCAGGGAGCGGTTTGTCGGTGCCCTTGTACCGCATGGCGGAGGTGCGCGAGATCACGCGCAGCGCGCCGATTTGCGCCAGATTGGTGATGAGCGCCTCGGTCATTCCGTCGGCAAAATAGTCCTGCTCCGGATCGCGCGAGATATTGGCCAGCGGGAGCACGGCAATGGCCTTGATGCGGCCGGCTACGGCTTTGCGTTCGCGGAGGGGCGCTTCCCGTGGCCGGAGGGGTGTCTTTCGGGCGTGGGCTCGTCCCGAGTCGAGGTCGCGCCTGAGCCGGTTCAGATCGACGCTGACGTCAGCAGCCTGCTGATAGCGCAGCCTGCGGTCCTTCTCCAGCGCCTTGGCGATGATGCGCTCGAGCGCCGCTGGCACAGCTGGGTTCAGCCGCACCGGCTCCGTCGGCGTGCCGCGCAGGATCCCGTCCGTGATGGTCCCAGTAGTGCTTCCGGAAAAAGCCTGCCGACCCGTAGCCATCTCGTAGATCACCAAGCCCAAGCTGAACAGGTCGGTGCGCGCATCGAGTTCTTCCCCGCGCACCTGTTCTGGTGACATGTAAGCAACGGTCCCCAACGTACTTCCGGGACTAGTCAGATGGTCTGCGTCCACCTCCCGCGTGGCAACCGTTTGCTCGTTGCCAGTCGCGCTTTTTGCTGAACTGACCTTCGCCAATCCAAAGTCGAGAATCTTGGCGTGTCCTCGCTCGGTGATGAAGATGTTTGCAGGCTTAACGTCGCGGTGGACTATACCTTTCGAATGGGCCGCGTCCAGCGCGTCGGCGAGCTCGACGCCAACATTCAGCAGGTGCTCAAATTCTATGGACCGACCAGCGATAGTGTGCTTCAAGGTCTTGCCTTCCAAATATTCCATGGCAATGAAGCGCCTGCCATCTTGTTCGCCAATCTCGTGGATGGTGCAAATGTTCGGATGGTTAAGGGAGGACGCGGCGCGCGCCTCACGCCGAAAGCGTTCGAGCGCTTGCGGCTCTTTCGCAAGGTCCTCCGGAAGGAATTTCAGAGCAACGAACCGACCAAGCTCAGTGTCCTCAGCTTTGTAGACGACTCCCATCCCGCCGCCACCGAGCTTTTCGATGACGCGGTAATGCGAGATGGTCTGGCCAATCATAAGTCGCGGCGTAGCTTGGAGTGCCATGTTACGGGCGCGCAAGACTCGAGTCAACGGATCGGGCCGACAAATAGATGACGTCGCTTAGTTGGAAATGTTTTCCAGCGTTTATGATTCTAGAACAGGTTCCAGAGGAACTGGTTGTAAACCTCATGGTGGTATTGCACTTCCGGCGCTTTCACGAATGTCCCAAGCGCGCGAGGGCAGCGGTCCGCGGAAGCGCGTTTCAGGTCCGCGAAACGAGCCTTTACATCGGCGCCCAGCAGCTTGGTTGTCCACCCAGACTTTTCAAAGTTTTCGAGCGCCGTATAGATGTTGTCCGGCAGATAGCGCTCCGCCTGGCGCAGGTTCTTGATTTTCGCGGTTTCGCCGTCCAGACCTGACTTGAAAATCGAGTACATCACCAAGTACGGATTGGCATCCGGTGCAACCGAGCGCACTTCCACGCGCGAGCTCTTTTCGTTGCCGATCGGAATTCTAATCATCGAACAGCGATCCACGGGCGAAGCCTTGATCTGGTTCGGCGCTTCGAAGTGCGGATCGAGTCGGCGGTAAGCATTGACGCTGGAATTCAGCAGCAGGCAGATATCGTTTGCGTGCGTAAGGACCTTGTCGGTAAAGTTCCAGCCCATCTTGCTGAGCTTTTCCTCGCCTTTCGGATCCCAGAAAAGGTTTTTCCCACCCTTCGAAATTGAAACGTTGGTGTGCATTCCGTTGCCGTTCACTCCGACCACCGGCTTCGGAAGGAAGCAGGCAGTCAAGCCCATTCGCGTGGCTACTTGGCGGCAAATCAATTTGTAAAGTTGAATCTGGTCCGCCGCTGCCACCACTTCGCCGTATCCATAGTTGATTTCAAATTGTGACGGCGCAACTTCCGGGTGATCTTTCTCGTTTTGGAAACCCATCGATCGTTGCACTTCCGCCGTTGTATCAATAAATGTGCGCAGCAAATCGCCCGGCAGTGAGTGGTAATATCCGCCGGTATTTACGTACTCGAATTTACGCGTTTCGTTGTAGTGGCGTTCCGCGTCTGGACCCTGGAACAGAAATCCTTCAATTTCGTTCGCCGCGTTCAGTGTGTAGTCCTCGTCCTTGTTCAGCTTTTCTGCGTAGCCTTTCAGCAAACCGCGAATGTCCGCGGAATACGGCGAACCGTCCTTATCAATCACTTCGCCGAATACCAGAACTTTGCCGCTGCCGAAGACGTCCGATGGTCCCCAGTAGAATGCACCCCAGTCCATCTCGAGTCGTAAATCGCTCTCGCGCTGCGCGGTGAATCCGCGAATGGATGAGCCGTCGAACGTCAAATTGTCCCAACTCTTGATGAGAAACTTTTTGTCATAATCCAGCATGTGCAAGCGGCCTTCCAAGTCGCTGAACAATACCGTGACGGCCTTAATGCGTTTCTCGTCGCTAAGATACTTGATGCGGTCTTCCTGAATCTTGTGTGCCGCGACGCGGTTCTTGCGCTGCTCTTTGGCCTTCAAATTCAGCTGT
>Ga0137358_10002558_pt1 | contig 10332 bp, 6 predicted proteins | sample Mad1_20_16metaG_FD_105551 | JGI IMG/M metagenome (GOLD analysis project Ga0137358, IMG submission 105551) | Vadose zone soil microbial communities from Angelo Coast Range Reserve, California, USA - Mad1_20_16 metaG | ecosystem: Environmental > Terrestrial > Soil > Vadose zone | place: USA... | reverse complement strand
TCGATCTTGGGCTGGAAAAACAGGCGCAGCTCGTCGTGCTCGACGGCGTGGCGCAGTTCCCCCAGCAGCGAGAGCTGATCGCGAGCCGCCGGCTTCAGAGCCTCCGCGTAGATCGCGAGCGCGCGTTTCTCGCGGCGCGCGTGTTCCAGTGCCAGATCGGCGCTGCGCATCAGTTCATCGGCCGAGTTGACGCTCCCGGCGGCGAGCGCCAGCCCCACGGTCGCGGTGATGTCGATGGGCTGCGCCTCGACGAATACCGGGTCGGCCAGCGCCATGACCAGCGAAGTCCCCCAGGCTTGCAGACTCGATGCGTTCCTCAAGTGCGTGAAAGCCGCGAATTGATCCGCCGCGAACCGCGCCACCGCCGAATCCGAGGGATGCACGGCCGCGAGACGCGCCGCCATCTTGATGAGCACGGCATCGCCCACCGAATAGCCCAGATGCTCGTTGATGCGCCGAAAGCGATCCAGGTTGATGACGGCGACCGCGATCGGTGCGCCGCCGGCGTCCGTCAACGCACGGCTCAGGGCCGCGCCGAAAGCGGTGCGATTCATGAGACCCGTCAGCGAATCCTCGTACGCCAGCCGCGTGATGGACCGGTCGCGCGACTGCACCGCGATTTGCATGAGCTGCAGCCCTTCGGCGAGCACCCCCAGCTCGTCGCGCCGCTCCAGGCTCAGAGCCGCATCGTACGTGCCGGTGCGCATCCGATCGACGGCCTGCGTCAGGTCCTGCAGCGGCCTAGTGATGTTGCGCGCGAGCCAGAAAGCGGCCAGGGCGGATGCGATCAAGCTGGCTCCGGCGATCAAGAACAGCACCTTGGTCAGGCGTTCGAAAGGCGCACGGGCCTCTGCGAGCGACCGCGACAGGGTGGCGACTACTTCGGCGTTGCCCCACTTCGACATTTCGATGCGCCGCGCAGCGATGTCGGAGGGGCGCGCGCCGCCGGCCGGCACCGTGCGCACCGCATCCGTCCAATGGCCGCCGGATTTCACCGACAGCGTCACCGCGAGGCCCGTGATGTCCGCGAGCTCGCGGGCGGCCTTCTCGTCGAGCTCGAAGCCCACGGCGATCCAAGCCACCGGCAGGGGGCTGCGCACCGACACGGTGACGAGTTGGTAGATGCGGCCGTTGTCGACCATCAGGCTGGTCGCAGTGTCGGCGGTGCTGCTGCCTTGCACGGACGACAGAGGGAACGGCGTGCCTGCCGATACATGCAGGCCGGAGGCGGCAATGACATCGCCGTTGAGCGAGGTCAGCACCACCATGGCGGCGCCGATGCGTTGCCCGCTGTTCTCCAGCACCGAGACCAGCGTCTCGGTGTCGCGGCTCGAGACGGCTTCGCGGAACCCATAGTCGGAGGCGACCGCTTGCGCCGCCTGGGTCAGCTGACGTCGATTGCTTTCCAGCAGGCGTGAGAATACGGAGGCGCCGACGTCGAGCTGCCGTTGAACCTCGCGTTCGGCATTGCCGTGATTCGTCGCCGACACGGCGACCAGTGCCGCGGCCAGCACCGCGGCCAGGAGCAGCAGGAATGTCACCGCAATTCGGGTACGCAGCGCCACGGGAGCTCAAGGCCGCGTCGCGAACGTTGAACACCACACCCGGGAACTGATACGGCGCATAAGTACTCGACAAAGTCTCAGGTTAAACGCCTTTGGGATGCAAGGCTGTGCGCTCGGACACAATATTCCGCTGCGGCCGGCGCGTCCGCATCTCCGCATCTGTGACGAATGTCTCTTTGGCCTGGGTTATCGATGCGAAGCCGCTTAACATGGCGGCCTCATGCCCACCGTTCGTCTCGACAAAGTTTCCCTGAGTTTCGGTCTGAAGCCCTTGCTGGACGAGGCCGATCTGCAGATTCGCCGCGGCGAGCGCGTCTGCCTGCTCGGGCGCAACGGCGAGGGGAAGTCTTCGTTGCTGCGGCTCATCACCGGTGAAATCGTCCCGGACGGCGGCGAAGTATGGGTGCGTCCCGGCGCGCGAGTCGCGAGTCTGGCTCAGGAGGTGTCGCCCGCGAGCAACGCTTCGGTGCGCGACGTCGTCATGAGCGGCATCCTGCCCGGCGCGGCCGATACCGCCGCGCCGCAGGAGGATTGGCAGGCCGAACTGCAGGTGGAGCAGATCCTCTCGCGCCTGCAACTCGATGGCGACGCGGCGATGGGTGCCTTGTCGGGCGGCTGGAGGCGGCGGGTGATGCTCGGCCGCGCATTGGTCGCAAAGCCGGATCTCCTGTTGCTGGACGAACCGACCAATCATCTGGACATCGATGCCATCACATGGCTCGAAGACATGATGCTGGACTTCGACGGCGCGCTGCTGTTCATCAGCCACGATCGCGCCTTCGTGCGGCGGCTGGCGACGCGGATCGTGGAACTCGATCGGGGACGGCTGCGCGTCTGGCCGGGCAGCTATGACGACTACGTTCTGCAGAAGCGTGCGGCGCTCGAAGTCGAGGCCAAACATGCGGCACTGTTCGACAAGAAGCTGGCTCAGGAAGAAGTGTGGATTCGCCAGGGTGTGGAAGCACGGCGCACCCGGAACGAAGGCAGGGTGCGCGCGCTCGAGCAACTGCGCATACAGCGCGCCGAACGGCGCGAGCGCATCGGACAGGTGGAGATTCGGGCGCAGGATGCGGCGCCGTCCGGCAAGCTGGTATTCGAGGCGGCCCACGTCACCCGTACTTTCGGCGCGTCGCCGGTGATCGCGGATTTCTCAGCGCGCATCATGCGCGGCGACCGCATCGGCATCGTCGGTCCCAACGGCTGCGGCAAGACGACTTTGATCAAGCTCTTGGTCGGTGATTTGGAACCCACCTCGGGTGAGATCCGCCGCGGCACCAATCTGCTGCCAGCCTACTTCGACCAGCAGCGCGAACAGCTGGATCCAACCGCCTCCATCATGGACAACGTCACCGGCGGCAGCGGCGACACCGTCACCATCGAGGGCCAACCGCGTCACGTGTCGGGCTACCTGCGCGACTTCCTGTTCCCGCCGGAGCGGCTGCGCGCGCCGGTGAGCATGCTCTCGGGCGGCGAGCGCAACCGCTTGTTGCTGGCGCGCCTGTTCGCGCGGCCGAGCAATCTCTTGGTGATGGACGAACCAACCAACGATCTGGATGCCGACACGCTCGGTCTGCTGGAAGAGATGGTCGGAAACTATGCGGGGACTCTGCTTCTCGTCAGCCACGACCGCGCGTTTCTCGACAACGTGGTCACGAGCACGCTGGTGTTCGAAGGCGGCGGCCAGGTCAACGAATATGTGGGCGGCTACAGCGATTGGCTGCGCCAGCGAAAGGCCGGCGCTCCGCCCCGCGCGGCGCCCGCCGCGTCGGCCAAACCCGTATCTGCCCGGCCCGAGGCCGTGCCTCCCCCGAGCAAGGCTCGACGCCGGTCCTACAAGGAGCAGCAAGATCTTGCGGCAATGCCCGAAAGAATCTCCCGCCTCGAAGCCGAACAATTGCGCCTGCAGACGGCGATCGCCGACCCCTCCCTGTTCCAAGGGAACTCGGAGCGGGGCAAGGCTGCCTTGCAGCGCCTGCAGTCTTTGGCCGTGGAACTCGAGAACGCGTACGCGCGTTGGGATGCGCTGGAATCTTAGCCTGAAGGTTCAGCGCCGGTTGCGGCCGCCGCGGCCGAGCAGATCGCTGGGATTCGGAAGCGTCCCGCCGGCGGCGTCGGGAATCACCAGGGATGATGCCTGCTCGCGCCGCAGCTCCTGCAATTCCCGCATGGTCTGATGAACGGCCGATTCGGCGGCCGCGCCGAATTTATCGATCGCGGCGTTCAACGTCGCGGCGTCGAGCTCGAAGCTGATCGGGACGGCGCCCATCGGCGTCATGACCTGCGCTTGTCCGACGAATAGTACGGGCCGCGCGGTATCCTCCCTGCCATCTGCGGCTACCGGCGTCAAGCGGCGGATCGTGCCGACCTTGCGGTCGGTAAAAATTTCTTCGCGATAAAGCTGTGTCGCGTCCATGGTTGCCTGGCGGCCATCGATGGTGGAACTCATAGGTGGGCTACCCCCTGGGTAAACGTTTCAAAGCCAAAACTCAACCCTAGCAGTTTGCAGCGCCGTCTGGGAGGCCCTGTTACGATACCTCGCTTGGCGCACCCGAGCACAACTCACAAAGTCCCCGCGTGGACCACCTTCCTGGGCATCGGCCTGTTCGGGCTGGCCTTGTTCTGGCTGCATCACTTGCTCGGTCAATATCACTGGCGGGATATCCTCGCCCACGTCCACGCCATCTCCACCGCGAAATTGCTGCGGGCAGGGCTGTTCGCGCTCGCCGGCTACGGCTGCTTGACCGTGTACGACGCGCTTGCGGTGCGCTTCGCCGGCGCGCACGTGCCGTACCCCCGCGTTGCCTTGATATCGTTCATGGGCTACGCCATCGGCCACAACGTGGGCCTCAACACGCTGAGCGGCGGGGCGGTCCGCTATCGAGCCTACTCGACTCTCGGCCTCGGCGCGAAGCAGATCGCCACCATCATTGCGTTCGGCACCGTCACATTTTTATTGGGCGCGGGATTGCTTCTCGGACTTTCACTGCTGACTCAAGCAGGCATGTCGGGATCGGTGCTGCACGTGCATGCCTGGCTCGCCATGGCCGCGGGAGGCATGCTGGTGACGGCGGTCATCGCGTACCTCTGGCTGGCGTGCACGCGGCATGAGCCTCTGCGGTTTCGGCGCATCGTCATTCCCATACCCGCGCCTCCGATTGCGTTTGCGCAGGTCGCCGTGGCTTGCGCGGATCTGTTGTGCGCGGCGAGCGTCCTGTACGTGCTGTTGCCGCAGCAGGCCGAGATCGGCTTCGCGGCGTTCGCCGGCCTCTATCTGATCGCGATTGCCGCAGGGGTGATCAGCAATGTTCCGGGCGGCATCGGCGTGTTCGAAGCCATCTTGCTGCTGCTTCTGCAGTCCGTGCCGAACGGCAGCCTGCTGGGCGCCTTGGTCGCCTATCGCGCCATTTACTATTTCGCTCCCTTTGCCGTGGCCTTGGGCCTGCTGGGGGCGCACGAACTCTGGGCGCATCGCGGGCCCGCCGTGCGCTTGGTGCGGCTCGGGCGAACCTTTCTGATCGCCGTCACGCCTCAGGCGATTGCGGTCGCGGCATTCCTGGCGGGCGCCGTGCTGTTGTTCTCGGGCGCCACTCCCGGACGTGGGCCGCGCCTGGATCTGTTGCGGGACTTCGTGCCGCTGCCCATTCTCGAGTTGTCGCATCTGCTCGGCAGCGCGGTGGGGGTCGGTCTCTTGGTGATTGCCCACGGCCTGTATCGGCGGCTCGATGCCGCGTGGTGGATGACGATCTGGCTGCTGTGCGCCGGAATACTGCTGTCCCTCCTCAAGGGATTCGACTATGAAGAGGCCACGGTCTTGGGTCTGGTCGCCGTCGTCCTGGTGCAGGCCCGCGGCCGCTTTCTCCGGCGCGCGTCCTTGATCGAGCAGCATTACTCCGGACCCTGGATCGTGGCTCTGTTCGTGGTGCTCATCACCGCTGCCTGGCTGGTGATCTTCGCCTATCGGCATGTGCCGTACGACAACCAACTGTGGTGGCAATTCGCCTTCGAGGCCACGGCGCCGCGCAGCCTGCGCGCATCGCTGCTCGCGGCGGTGATCGCGGCAGCCTATGGATTGTGGCGCCTGTTGCGGCCGGCGAAGCCGCCGGTCGCCGCGACGCGCGAGGCGGATCTGGAACGCGTCGCGACCTTGATCGCCGATGTCGGCGACACCACCGCCAACCTTGCGCTGCTCGGCGACAAGACCTTGCTGTTCAATCCCGAGCGCACGGCCTTCATCATGTACCAGGAGGCCGGCCACAGCTGGGTGGCGATGGGGGATCCGGTGGGCCCGATCGAGGCCTGCGAACCTTTGGCTTGGAAGTTTCTGGAAAATTGTGACGTGATGGCGGTCTCGCCGGTGTTCTACCAGGTCAAGCCGGAAAATCTACCCTTGTACATCGATCTTGGCTTGAACCTCAGCAAACTCGGCGAGGAGGCACGTGTGCCGCTCGACTCATTTTCGCTCGAGGGTTCCGCCCGCGCCGACTTGCGCCAGGCTCATCGGCGTGCGAACCGCGATGGCGCGGAGTTCGAGATCGTGCCGCGCGCGAATGTCGGCGCGATTCTACCGGAGCTGCGCGCCGTCTCCGACACCTGGCTTGCGGAAAAGAACACGGCGGAGAAGCGCTTTTCCCTGGGGTTCTTCGATGACCGCTATCTCGTGCACTTCGACTGCGGAGTGGTTCGCCGCGGCGGCGCGATCGTCGCCTTCGTCAACATCTGGCGCGGGGGCCCGGATGAATTATCGGTGGATCTCATGCGCTACAGCGATGCCGCGCCGAAGGGCGTCATCGATTATCTGTTGATCGAGTGCATGCTGTGGGGCAAGGCCTCAGGCTACCACTGGTTCAACCTGGGGATGGCCCCGCTCTCTGGATTGGAGGAGCATGCCCTTGCGCCGACCTGGCACAAGATCGGCCGCATGGTGACGCGCTACGGCGAGATGTTCTATCCCTTCGAGGGCTTGAGAAAATACAAGGAGAAATTCCTGCCGGTCTGGCGCCCTCGATATCTTGCGGCGCCCCACGGCCTGGGGATGGCCGGGGCGCTGCTCGACGTCACCGCGCTCATATCCGGCGGCGTCGGTAAAGCACTGAGGAAATAGATGAAATCATGTGGAAAATCGGCTTGATTCTATGGTGCGCGTGCACATTGGGCACCGCGGCGGCGGCGCCGGCAGAAGTGTTCGACTACGGACGGTTCGGCGAGGTGAGCGTTTATCGGGGCGGCACGGAGCCCCGCGACGTGGTGTTGTTCTTGTCGGGCGACGGTGGCTGGAATCTGGGCGTGATCTCCATGGCGGAACGGCTCACCGGCGGGGGTGCGGCCGTGGCCGGCATCGATATTCGGCACTACCTCGCGCAATTGGAGAACTCCGCCGACGAGTGCGTGTCGCCCGCGGCCGATTTCGAGAGCCTGAGCCGCCATCTGCAGGCGAAACTCGGTCTCAAACATTATTTGCAGCCCACGCTCGTGGGCTACTCCTCCGGCGCCACGCTGGTCTACGCGGCGCTCGCCGAAGCGCCGGACGGCTCGTTCAAGGGCGCGCTGTCCATCGGCTTCTGCCCTGACCTCGATCTCAAGAAGCCGGTTTGCAAGGGGTCCGGGATCGAAGCAACGCCGCGCCGCAACGCCAAGGGCGTGCTGAAAGGCGTCGATTTACTGCCCGCGAAGCGGCTCTCCGGCACGTGGATCTCGCTGCAGGGGGAGATGGATCAAGTGTGCCCGGCACCCGCTACGCAAAAATTCATCGCGGAGGTCCCCGGCGGCGGCATCGTCATGCTGCCCAAGGTGGGGCATGGCTATTCGGTCGAGAAGAACTGGGTGCCGCAGTTCGACGCGGCGTATCAACGGATCACGGCCGCGGCGCCGGGCACCAGGTAGTGGGCTGACTTTCGCGGGGCGATTCTGCTTGCCTGGGCGGTTTGATCGGCGCCGCAGCCGGCCGGGCATTCAGCTACAATTTGCGGCCCTGTTTGACGTAAAGCCCGAGGAACCAGGCCCACCATGTCGGAATCCCCCCCTGCGGCAGAGGCCGCCCCCACGCCGGTCGAGGCGGTCATCATCGGCGCAGGTCCCGTGGGACTGTTTCAGATTTTCGAACTCGGACTTCTCGGAATCAGCACGCACATCATCGATTCGCTGGCGCAGGCCGGCGGCCAGTGCACCGAGCTGTACCCGGACAAGCCGATCTACGATATTCCGGCGTTGCCGATCTGCGGGGCTCAGGAATTGATCGACCGCCTCTTGGAACAGGCCAAGCCATTCCACGCGACATTCCACCTGGGGCAGGAAGTCACCGAAGTGCGGGCTCTCGAGAACGGCAAGTTCCACATCGCCACCTCCGCCGGCACCCGGCTCATGGCCGGCGCCGTGGTGATCGCGGCGGGCGTCGGCTCCTTTCAGCCGCGGCGCTTGGGTGTGCCCGGCGTCGAGGAATTCGAGGGCAGGAGCGTTCACTATCGGGTCAAATCGGCTGCGGATTTTCACGGACGCGACCTCGTGATCTGCGGCGGCGGCGATTCGGCGCTGGACTGGACGGTTGCGCTGTGCGGCAAGGCGCGCTCCCTGACGCTGCTGCATCGTCGCGCGGAATTTCGCGCGGCTCCCGCCACCGTTGCGCGCATGCGTGAATTGGTCGGCGCGGGCAAAATGCAGGTGTTGGAGGGCAACGCCACCGGCTTGCGCAGGGACAACGACCGGCTGACGGGGCTCGAGGTCCGCACGGCCGACGGCCGGGACCTGCAGCTGTCCGCCGATCACATACTCGCGTTCTACGGCCTGCATCCGAAGCTCGGTCCCATCGCGGAATGGGGCATGGAACTGGAGAAGCGCGCGCTCAAGGTGGATACCGAGAAGTTCCAGACCAGTGTCCCCGGGATCTTCGCGATCGGAGACATCAACACGTACCCGGGCAAGAAGAAACTCATTCTGAGCGGCTTTCATGAAGCCGCGCTCACCGCATTCGCCATCCAGCATCACCTGTTCCCCGAGAAGCGGCAGTTCTTGCAGTACACCACCACGAGTCCCATCATGCAGAAACGTCTGGGGGTCGCGGGACCCGACGCGGGCCACGCCGATTCCATCTGAGACGCGGAATGAATCAGCTGATTGCCAGCAGCGCACGGACGTCCTCGATGCTCAAGGCCATCATCATCATCGTTCTCGTGGTCGGCGCGCTGGTCGGCGGACTGCTGACCCTGCGCAACAGCGGCCGCGTGGGGCTGCCGGACGCTTCAGTGCTGCAGCGGGCCGCCAGGCGCGCACGCGAACAGGCGGCCGCCGAGGAGGCCGCGAACAAGGACGATGAGGGGCGATCGCCGAAATAGCGGCGACGAGGGCGGCGCGCCCCTCACGGGGCGTAATTGATCCGGGATGCCTCCCAGACTTCGCGCGGCAATACGAAGAGGTGACAGTCCCACCAGCGATTCTTCGCGCGGCGATGCTTGCGGAACACGGCTTCCCAGCGCATGCCGATCTTCTCCAGCACGCGGATCGAGGCGCCATTGTTGATGTCCACCGTGGAGATCACTCGATCGGCGCGCAGATCGAAGAATGCCCCATCGACCAGCGCGAGCGCGATCTCGGTCGCATACCCTTTGCCCCAATTGTCGATGCCCAGCATGTATCCCAAGTCGACGACGCCGCGTTCGATGAACGACAAGTCGCATGCCCCGATGACGCGTCCCGACGCGATTTCCTGGACGGCGAGCTCGAACCGGATCCGCGGACGCTCGAGCTGCGAGGCCAGCAGGCCGTCGAGATAGTCGGCGGTGCTGTCCTCATCGCGGGGGCCGAAAAAAAGGTATCGGGTGACGCGCGGATCCGACGAGTAAGCGTGGATGGCTTGGAAGTCGGCTTTGACGAACTCGCGTAGATTGAGGCGGGCGGTGCCGATGGGAACGGTCAGCGTACGCACAGCACCTTGCCCGGATTCAGGATGCCTTTCGGATCGAGCGCGCGTTTCAATTCGTGCATGACGGCGAGTTCCACGGGGTCGGCACGGCGCGCGAATTCAGCTGCCTTCAAGCGCCCGATGCCGTGCTCGGCGCTGATGCTGCCGCCGAGACTCTCGACCAGATCGAACATGGCGAGCTCGAGCGCGGGGCCCCGCGCGATGAAGCCTTCGACATCCGTTCCGGTTTTTTGGCTCACGTTGAAATGCAGGTTGCCGTCCCCCGCGTGACCGTAGGAAATGACGTCTCCTTCGGGAGCGAGCCGCCGCGCCAGCGCCGAACCCTCTGCGATGAGCGCGGGGATGGCCGAGACCGGCACGGACACATCGTGCTTGAGGCTGGCGCCCAGGCGGCGCTGGGCCTCCGGCACCGATTCGCGCAACTTCCACATGGCCTGGGCTTGCGCCAAGGAGGTTGCGAGCATCGCGTCCACGATGGTGCCGCCTGCCGCCGCCTCCTCGAGAGCCGCGGTCAACAGCGTGCCGAGATCCTGCCGCGGATTGGGCGAGGTGAGCTCGATGAGCAGATACCAGGGTGTATTCTGGTCCAAAGGATCGGCGACACCCGGTATGTACTTCACGGTCAGTTCCACCGCCAGGCGCGGCATCAACTCGAACGAGGTCAGTTGATCGCCGGCCGCGGCGCGCAGGCGCGCCAGCAGATCCAAGGCATGCTGCGGCGAATCGATGCCCACCAGCGCCGTCGCCGCATCGGCCGGCTGCGGGAAGAGTTTCAAGCATGCCGCTGTGATGACACCGAGCGTGCCTTCGGCACCCACGAACAGCGATTTCACATCGTAGCCGGTATTGTCCTTG
>Ga0137358_10002554_pt1 | contig 10341 bp, 7 predicted proteins | sample Mad1_20_16metaG_FD_105551 | JGI IMG/M metagenome (GOLD analysis project Ga0137358, IMG submission 105551) | Vadose zone soil microbial communities from Angelo Coast Range Reserve, California, USA - Mad1_20_16 metaG | ecosystem: Environmental > Terrestrial > Soil > Vadose zone | place: USA... | reverse complement strand
GCCGCCGCGCCGGCGGCGGCACCTGCACCTGCGCCTGCGCGCCGTGCCCGCCCGGCGCGACGTGCCCGCCGTGCGGCTGCACGTGCGACGGCGGCGGCAGCGGCGGCAACGAGTGCGGCAATACCTGCCTCTGTCAGTGCCCGGAATGCCTCGTCGGAGAATCGTGCCCGCCGTGCGACTGCAACTGCGACGGCGGCGGCGTCCCCCCACCGTCACCGCCGTCGACACGGACGTGCGAATGCCCGGCATGTATGCCGGGGGACGCCTGCGAGCCGTGCGACTGCGGCACGACCGATCCCTGCGCCGGCCACACCGATGCGGAGACCTGCCGCGCCGACAGCGCGAACGCGTGCGTCTGGTTCGCGCTCGGCCGCCCCTGCGAGGTCGGCGTCCCATGCGTCAGCGGCGTCTGCCAGCACGAGCCGACGGGCGGCGGCGACGGCAGCGGGGGCTGCGTCTGCGCCTGCCCCGCGTGCCCCGCCGGCGAGACGTACCCGCCCTGCGACTGCGATTGCAGCGGTGGGGGCGTCGCCGGCTGCACGCCGAATCCTTGCCCCGGTGGCGCCGGCTGCACGCCGCACCCGGCAGCGACGCCGGGTGCGCCGCCGACGCCGGGTCCCGCGGTCAGTACCCGCGCGGGATGAGGCACTTCTCGCGCGCCTCGCGCGCGAGGTCGTCACGGAAATCGGGGTGCGCGATCGCGATCAGCGCCCGGGCGCGATCGGCGACCGATTTCCCTTTCAGGTTGACGATCCCGTACTCGGTGACGACGTACATGACGTCGCTTCGCGGCGTCGTCACGATGTTGCCCGGGGTGAGCGTCGCGACGATGCGGCTTTCGCGCCGGTTGCGCTTCTCGTACGTCGACGAGAGGCACATGAACGACTTGCCGCCGCGCGACGCGTAGGCGCCGCGCACGAACTGCAGCTGGCCGCCGGTGCCGCTGATGTGGCGCGTGCCCGCCGACTCCGACGCCGCTTGGCCCTGGAGGTCGATCTGCGTCGTGTTGTTGATCGAGACGACGCGGTCGTTCTGCATGATGTTGTGCGGCAGGTTCGTGTAGTCGACCGGGAAGCTCTGCACGCGCGGGTTGCGATCGATGAAGTCGTACTGCGTGCGCGACCCGGCGGCGAAGGTGAAGACGATCTGTCCGCGGTTGATCGTCTTGCGCGCCCCGGTCACGAGCCCCGCCTCGTAGAGATCGATCATGCCGTCGACGAGCATCTCGGTGTGGATGCCGAGGTCGCGGACGCCGGCGTCCTTCAAGAGGCCGCACACGGCATTCGGCATGCCGCCGATGCCGATCTGCAGACACGCGCCATCCTCGATCTCGGCGGCGATGCGCGTCGCCACTTGGCGGTCGAGGTCCGTCGGCGGTGGGTTCGCAGCCTCGGGCACGGGATCGTCGCCGCCGTCGATCACGTAGTCGACCTCGCTCGCGTGCACCGACTCCTCAGCGCCGTAGACGAACGGCATCGCGGCGCAGGTCTCGACGACGAGGATCTTCGCGCGCTCGGTGAGCGCCTTCTGATACGTCACCGCACCGCCGAAGTTGAAGTAGCCGTGCGCGTCCATCGGCGCCGTCTTGATGCAGACGACGTCGACGGGATCGATGAAGCGCCGGTAGTAGTCGGGCGCCTCGCCGAAGTTCATCGGGATGTAGTTGCAGCGATCGGCGTCGTGCTGCGCGCGGTCGTAGCCGGAGAAGTGCCAGTTGAACCAGAGGAAGTGCTCGGCGTGCGGATCCGCGTCGAGGACGGCGCGCGGCCGCATGGTGAGCGCGGCGCGGATCTTCACGTCGCGCAGCTCGGCGGCCCGCGCCGCGAGCGCGCGATCGAAGCGATCGGGCTGTCCCATGCCGAAGCCGTAGTCGACCCAGTCGCCGGATTTCACCAACGCGGCGGCGCCTTCGGGCGAGATCGGTGCGGGACGCATGCGTACGCAGCGGATAGCACCAAGAAGTCGCGGCAATCCAGTCGGCGACGACGACGCACGTCACAGGGCGCCCGACGGGATCGGCGTCACCGAAGCCTGCGCGCCGAAGATTGTTTCCAGGGGGGCTTGCCTCAGAACTCGCCGCGCGGTCGAATGTCGTCATGACTGCGTCCACGCATCGTCTCTTCCTCGGCGCCGTTGCCGCGCTGCTCGCGCTCCCAGCAACCGCGATGGCAGGCGGCGACCCGCTCAAGCTCGACCTCGTCTTCTCGAACTTCACCGGCGCCGATCAACTCTGTCTGCGCGATGGCAAAGGCGAGTACCTCTGCGGCGATCTCGCCGAAGGGACCGCCGGTGCGCGCGCCGTCGCGACCGGCGATGTGAACGGGGATGGCGCGCTCGACGTCGTACTCGGGCGCGGTCCTGACCAGCTGAATCGCCTGTGTCGTGGCGACGGGGCGGGCAGCTTCACGTGCAGCGACATCGGGACCATCCCCGCCACGACAGGAGCGATCGCCCTCGGGGATTTGAACGGCGACGGCACCCTCGACGCCGTCTTCGGCACCGGCGCCAACCAGCGCAATCAGGTCTGCCTCGGCGACGGAACGGGCAACTTCAAGTGCGGTGAGATCGACAGCGAGCCCGGTGACACACGCGCGGTCGCGATCGGCGACGTGAACGGGGACGGCTCGCCCGACATCGTGTTCGCGCGGGCCGGCAGCCCGAGCCAGGTGTGTCTCGGGGACGGGACGGGCGCCTTCACCTGCGCCGCGATCAGCCCGAACCGCGATGACACCTTGGGGATCGCCCTCGGCGACGTGAGCAACGACGGCAAACTCGACGTCGTGCTCGCCAACGTCGAGCGCATCCCCGACCGGGAAAATTCCCAGCGCAATCGCGTGTGCCTCGGCGACGGCGCCGGCCATTTCGATTGCCACGACATGACCGCGGGCAGCTACCGGTCGGTCGCCGTCGCGCTCGGCGATCTCGATCGCGACGGCAATCTCGATGCGGTGTTCGCGAACACCAACCAAGGATCGAGTCAGGCATGCTTCGGCGATGGCCACGGCGACTTCGATTGTCGTCGGATCGACCCCAAAGACTCCTCGTCGAGCGGCCTCGCCCTGGTCGATCTCGACGGCAACGGGACGCTCGACATCGTCTTCGCGAGCGCAATCGTCCACCGCGGCGAGCACAACCGTGCCTGCCTCGGCGACGGCCACGGTGTGTTCGACTGTCGTGACATCACCGCCGATCTCTTCGACAGCAGCGGCGTCGCGACCGGAAAGCTCACGCCGCCGCGTTGATGCGTCTCACCTGCCGAGCGCCTGCCCGTCTTCCGCGAAGAAGTGCAGGTGCGGAGGATCGACGGCGAGCGTGATCGGCCCGCCCGCGCTGAGGGCCTGCATCCCGGGAATCCGGGCGACGAAGCGAATCGTCGGCGACGCCGCGGGGGACGCGGGCGCGCGGCCGTGCGGCGGCACGGCGTCGTCCGCGACGTGCACGTAGGCGAGCGTCTCGTGGCCGAGCCACTCGACGTGCTCGACGACCGCGGCGATGCTGGCGGCGCCCAATGACGGCGACGTGCGCGCGTCGGCGAGACGCAGGTGCTCGGGTCGGATGCCGGCGGTGAGCGGCCGCTCGCGCCCCCCGGCCGCAAGGACCGACGCCTGCGTGCTCGGTATCGCGATCGTCTGCGCGCCGAGCGTCAACGTCGCACCGCCGTCGTCGAGGCGCAGAACCGTCGGAAAGAGATTCATCGGCGGGTTGCCGATGAAGCCGGCGACGAACGCGTTCGTCGGCGCGTCGTAGATCTCGCGCGGCGTCGCGACTTGCTGCAGCCGTCCCTTGTCCATGACGGCGACGCGGTGCCCGAGCGTCATCGCCTCGACCTGGTCGTGGGTCACGTACATCATCGTCGTCTTCGTGCGCTCCTGCAGCTCGCCGATCTCGGCGCGCACCTGGACGCGCAGCTTCGCATCGAGGTTCGAGAGCGGCTCGTCGAGGAGCGACACCGCCGGCTCGCGCACGAGCGCGCGTCCCATCGCGACGCGCTGGCGTTGCCCGCCGGAGAGCTGGCGCGGCAAGCGATCGAGCAGCGGGCCGAGGTCGAGGAGCGCCGCGACGCGAGCGACCTGGGCGGCGATCTCGGCGCGGGCCGCGCCGCGCATCCGCAGCGGGAACTCGAGATTCCGCCGCACGGTCATTTGCGGATACAGCGCGTAGTCCTGGAAGACCATCGCGACGTTGCGCGCTTGCGGTGGCAACGCGTTCACGACCGTGTCGCCGATCCGCACCGTGCCCGCGGTGAGATCCTCGAGCCCGGCGACGAGGCGCAGCACCGTCGACTTGCCGCATCCCGACGGCCCGACCAGCACGAGGAGCTCGCCGTCCTCGACCGACAGTGAGCAGTCGACGACGGCGCGCACGCCGTTCGGGTACGTCTTGTCGACGTGCTCGAGCTCGACGCGCGCCATCAGTCGTCGAAGAAGCGCTCGTCGCCGATCAGCGGCAGCGCGTGGCGGACGATCGGGTCGCTGGCGAAGAGATCCTGCACGCAGTGCGGCTTCAGATGGTCGGCGACGGCGAGAAAGAAGAGCGCCTGGTCGAGCGCGAGGTACGCGCGCGCGACCGCGCCGGTGCGCGGATCGACGGCGTCGTAGAAGCCGTACTCGCCGTACACGGGGAAGCGGGCGGCGAGCGCGCGCAGGTTGGCCACTGCCGCTTCGGGGTCGACGAGCAACGCCAGCGCCGACGCGTGCGGCGTCACGGCACCCGGCCGGTAGCCGCGCGTTCCGAGGACGGGCACGCCGTACTCGCCGTAGCCGTCGCCGGTCGGCGTCGCGCTCGGCGACATCCCCCAGACGGGATACCCGAGCTCCTCGGTCGCGAAGCGGCGCTGCACGAGCACGTGCGCGACGTCGTTCGCGCCGAGGCTCTGCGCCGCGAAGCGCCGCTCGTCGACGACCAGCGCCGGCATCAGCGCCTCGAACATGCTGCCGCCCCACGAGGGCACGAAGCGTACCCCGCCCCACTCGTACCAGCCGCTGACGACCGTGTGGCCGTGGACCCTCCGTCGGCGCACGCCGCGCGGCGTCGCCGTCTGACCGGCGCAGTCGGCGGGGTACGTGCGCACCATGTCGAGCCAGGCGTCCTCCGGAATCTCCCCCTTGCCGATCCCGAGCAGCACGCCGAGCCGCGCCTCGGTGTAGAGCACGCCGTAGTCGTAGCGCGAGCGGGCGCGGCGATGGACGTAGTAGCCGTGCGAGACCTGATGGCGGCGCGCATCGTAGAAGAATCCATAGTGCATGCGCTCGATGAGACGCGAGCAGCGCGCGGCGAGCGCGGGGAAGCTCGCCCGTGCGAGGATCAAGCCGGTGGTGAGCCACGAGGTATCGACGAAGGAGAGAAAGTTGCTCGAGCGCTCCAGCGACGTCGTGTCGTAGTAGTTGAAGAAGAAGCCCTGGTAGGTCTCGACGCGGTCGAGGGTATCGAGGACGCGCGTCACGGCGGCGACCGCGTCGGCGTCGCCCACGAGGCCGATCTCGCGCGCGGCGACGACGGCGGCGAGATGGAGGCCGACGTTGCTGATGCTGGTGTAGTCGCCGACGTCGGCGCCCGCAGTGGTGTCGGTCGCACCGTCGCCGCTCGTCGGCGGCGCGGCGAGACGCACGTGGTCGACGGGGAGACCGTTCTCGCGATCGGTAAGCGCGGCGAGCCCACGCCAGGTGTCGGCGGCGACGCGCTCGAGAAACGCGCGCTCGTCCGACGGCAGCGCGCTCGGGTCGACGACGGCGTGCGCCGGCCACCCGGCGAGACGCGCGCGCACGTGCGGCCGTGCCGCCTCTTTGCCGCCGAGGCTCGCCTCCCACGCACGCTTGCGCGGCAGGTCGACGGGATCATCCTCGGTCGTGAGCTTCTCGACGAGCGGCCGCGCCCGGCTCGTGAGCGGGCAGATCGGTGTCCGCGGCGCCTTCGCGACCGGGGTCGCCGCGCACGCCGTCGCGGCGAGCACGATCGCGGCTGCGGCCGCCGTCACCCACCCGACCCCACGATGCCCACGCACGGAGGGCCTACTACGACAGAACGCGCCGCGCTGCACGTCTGGCGGTCCGCGGCGGGACTGGGTCAAGTTGCGACCGAGCAACGAAGTATCGCGACGCAAATTGGCCCAGTACCCGAGCTTGACCGTCGACGCGGGCACCAGCATACGCTGACGCCCACATGGCGAGCACCTTTCCCGCCGGCTTCGTCTGGGGCACGGCGACCGCCGCGCATCAGGTCGAAGGCGGCAACTGGAACAACGACTGGTGGGCGTGGGAGCACACGCCGGGGTCGTCGTGTCAGGAGCCGAGCGGCGACGCGTGCGACCACTACCACCGCTATCCGGAGGACCTCGATCTGCTCGCGCAGCTCGGCTTCGGCGCCTATCGCTTCTCACTCGAGTGGAGCCGGATCGAGCCCGAGGACGGCGAGTTCTCGCGCGCCGCGCTCGAGCACTACCGGCGCATGTGCGCCGCGTGCCGCGCGCGCGGCATCTTGCCGATCGTCACGTTCCATCACTTCACGACGCCGCGCTGGCTGGCGGCGCGCGGCGGCTGGGCGGAGCCGATCGCCGCCGAGCGGTTCGCGCGCTTCTGCGGCCGCGCCGCGCGTCACCTCGGCGATCTCGTCGGCCGCGTCTGCACGCTCAACGAGCCGAACATCGTCGCCGAGTTCGGCTATCGCTTCGGCCTCTTCCCGCCGGGCCGGCGCGACGCCGCGCTGCGCGAGCGGGTGAACGCGATCTTCGTCGACGCCCACCGCCGCGCCGTCGCCGCCGTTCGCGAGGCGGGGGTGGCGGCGCCGATCGGGCTCACGCTGGCGATGCAGGACTACCAAGCCGTCGATGGCGGCGAGGCGGTACGCGATCGCGAGCGCCGCGACATGGAGGACGTCTACCTCGAAGCCGTTCGCGGCGACGATTTCCTCGGCGTGCAGACGTACACGCGCGTACGCTATGGCCCCGACGGGCTCCAGAGCCCGCCGCCGGACGCGCGTCTCACGCAGATGGGCTACGAGTTCTGGCCGGAGGCGCTCGCCGCGTGTCTGCGCCGCGCCGCCGTCGTCGCGCCGCGTGTGCCGCTCCTCGTCACCGAGAACGGCATCGGCACCGACGAGGACGCGGAGCGGATCGAGTACATCGAGCGCGCGCTGCGCGGCATCGTCGCCTGCCTCGCCGACGGCCTCGACGTGCGCGGCTACGTCTACTGGAGCCTGCTCGACAACTTCGAGTGGGCGTTCGGCTACCGGCCGAAGTTCGGCCTCGTCGCCGTCGACCGCGAGACGCAGGCGCGGCACCCGAAGCCGAGCGCCGCCTGGCTCGGTGCGATCGCCCGCGCGAACGCGCTGCCGCGCGACTGATCCGTCGCGGTCGGCATCCAACGACCGACCATGGACAGTACCGTTCCTTCCGGCGCCGAGTGGCTCGAGGCGGATGGCCTCGGCGGGTTCGCGAGCGGGACGGTCGGTCTCGTGCGCACGCGTCGCTACCATGCGCTGCTCCTCGCGGCGACGGCGCCGCCGGCGGGCCGCGTCGTGCTGGTGAACGGTCTCGAGGCATGGCTCGAGACCGACGGCGGCACCGTCGCGCTCTGCGCGCAACAGTACGCGCCCGACGTCATCCACCCCGACGGCGCCGAGCGCGTCGTCGCGTTCACACCCGACCCGTGGCCGCGCTGGACCTTCGCCCTTCCCGGCGGCGGCACGATCGAGCACGGCCTCTTCGTACGCCCCGGACGTGCGGCGATCGTCCTCTACTGGCAGCCGGCAGCGGGAGCGCGCGGCACGCTCCGCGTGCGACCGCTCCTCTCCGGCCGCGACTACCACGCGCTGCACCACGAGAATCCCGCCTTTCGCTTCGACGCCGCGGTGAATGACGGCACCGTGACGTGGCGCCCGTACGCGTCGTTACCGGCGATCGTCGCGCGCACGAACGGCGTCTATGCGCATGAGCCGCAATGGTACCGACGGTTTCTGTACGCGGAAGAGCACGCGCGCGGCCTCGACGACGTCGAGGACCTGGCGTCACCGGGCGTGTTTCGTTGGGACGTCGCCGCCGGCACCGCCGTGCTCGAGCTCGCGGCGGGCGACCTCGCCGCGGCAGGCCACTCCGCCGCGGCAGGCGACGCCGCCACTACCCGCGACGTCGCCGCAGCGGGCGACGCCGCACCGCAGGCGCAGACGTCGTCGGCATCGCCGTCGTCGACGCGCGACTTCGTGGCGGTACGCGCCGGCGAGGAGCGCCGGCGCGCCGCGTTTCCCTCGCGGCTGCATCGCGCGGCCGACGCCTACGTCGTCCGGCGCGGCGCCGGCCGGACGATCATCGCCGGGTACCCGTGGTTCACCGATTGGGGACGCGACACGTTCATCGCGCTCCGCGGCCTCTGCCTCGCGACCGGGCGCTTCGACGACGCGCGACAGATCCTGCGCGAGTGGGCGGGGGCGGTCTCGCAGGGCATGCTGCCGAACCGCTTTCCCGACGACGGCGGCACACCCGAGTTCAACGCGGTCGACGCCGCGCTCTGGTTCGTCGTCGCCGCCGACGAGTTCCTGCGCCGCGCCCCCGCCGTCGACGGCGACACGCGCGCCGCGCTCGAAGCGGCGATCGACGCGATCGTCGCCGGCTACGCGCGCGGCAGCCGCCACCGCGTCGCCGCCGCCACGGACGGCCTCCTCGCCGCCGGCGAGCCGGGTGTGCAGCTCACCTGGATGGACGCGAAGGTGGGCGACTGGGTCGTGACGCCGCGGATCGGCAAGCCGGTCGAGGTGCAGGCGCTCTGGCTGAACGCGCTGCGCATCGCCGCGCGCCGCACGCCGGCGTGGAACGATCTCTGCGCGCGCGGCCGCACCGCGTTCGCGTCGCGATTCTGGGACGAGAGCCGCGGGCACCTCCACGACGTCGTCGACGTCGATCACGAGCGCGGCCGCGTCGACCCAAGTCTGCGGCCGAATCAGATTCTCGCCGTCGGCGGCCTGCCGTTCGCCGTCCTCGACGGCGCGCGCGCCCGTCGGGTCGTCGACACGGTCGAGGCGCGGCTCGTGACGCCGATGGGACTGCGCTCGCTCGCACCCGGCGAGCCCGCCTATGTCGGGCGCTACTCCGGCGGCCCGCGCCAGCGCGACGCTGCGTACCATCAGGGCACGGTGTGGCCGTGGCTGCTCGGCCCCTTCGTCGACGCGTGGAGCCGGGTGCGCGGCGACACACAAGAATCGCGGCGCGAGGCGCACGCGCGCTTCGTCGCGCCGCTCCTCGCCTACGCGGAACGGGTCGGCCTCGGCCATCTCCCGGAGGTCGCGGACGGCGATCCGCCGCATCGCCCCGGCGGCTGCCCGCAGCAAGCGTGGTCGCTCGGCGAGGTCCTGCGCGTGCAGCAGCAGCAAAAACGCGCTTGAGCGGCCGGTGGCAGAGCTGTTAGTCTGGCGGTCCCTCCGGAAGAGCTCGTGCCGCGGTTCCCTACGGTCATTTGCTGTTCGCTGCTCGCGTCGCTGGTCGCAACCGGCGCCTCAGCGCAGGTGCAGGCGAAGGCGCAGCAGACCTGCATCAAGAAACTGAACGGCGCGGGCGCGGCGATCGCGCGCGTCGCCGGAAGGCAGTTCCTCACCTGCGTCGTCGCGGCGTGCAAGGGCAAACTCGCCCCCGGAACGACCGCCGAGCAGTGCTTGACCTCCGACCCGCGCGGTACGCTCGCCAAGGCGCAGGCCAGGGCCGCGACGGCGCAAGCGCGCTTCTGTACGACGCCGCCGAGCTTCGGCCCCACGACCGCTGCCGACGTCGCTGCCGCGTTCGGCGCCCCGGTGCGCGTGCATGCGCTCTTCGGCCCCGACCTCGACGCCGCCTTGATCGCGGCTGCGAGCGATCGTGCCGGCGCCGCGTGTCAGCTCGCGGTCGCGAAAGGGATGACCGACGTCGCCGCCGCGAAGCTGAAAGCCTTCAATACCTGCAAGGCAGCGGGCCTGAAGAGCGGCACGATCGACTCGGCGGCGGCGCTCGACGCCTGTTTCGGCGCCGACCCCAAGGGCACGATCGCGAAAGCGCAGGCTAAGGCGCAAACGCGCGCGAGCAAGAAGTGCGAGGGCATCGACGTCGCGAGCGCGTTCCCGGGTGCATGCGCGGCGACGCCGCTCGCAAGCCTGTTCACCTGCATCGAGCCGCAGGTCGACTGCGGCGTCTGTCTCGCGGTGAACGGCGGCGATCACCTGAGCCACGGCTGCGACGTCTTCCAGAGCGGCGTCGCGGTCGAGGTCTGCGGCACGCCGCTCGCGACGACGGAGTCCGTCGCGCGGCAGTGGGACGAGGAGACGCTCGCCGCGATCCGCATCGACCTGCCGCGGCCGCCGGTCCACGCTCGCAATCTCTTCTACACG
>Ga0137358_10002552_pt1 | contig 10344 bp, 9 predicted proteins | sample Mad1_20_16metaG_FD_105551 | JGI IMG/M metagenome (GOLD analysis project Ga0137358, IMG submission 105551) | Vadose zone soil microbial communities from Angelo Coast Range Reserve, California, USA - Mad1_20_16 metaG | ecosystem: Environmental > Terrestrial > Soil > Vadose zone | place: USA... | reverse complement strand
GTCGTCATGTCGTCGAGCTGTGGTCAGTGCCTCGAGCATAGCTTCTTCCAAGTCATTTTCAGGCCGTGGCTTGCGGTGTCCGTGCCTTAGTTTGACAGGGCGAATGGGCCTCTACGGTGGATAAGCTATGCGACCGGCTCGGTGAGACTCCTTGTGAGGTTAGGTGGGGCCGCGTGGCATGGTAAAATTTCTTCAGCTGACGTCGCTGATGACGCTGGCTCGGGAGTCTGATAGAATTTTTACTCCTCATCCTTGGCATCGGCTTCTAGCCCCGTTTGGATACCTGAGGGAAAACTCTTATCCACGACAAAGACCGCTCGCTTTCACTGCCCTTATTATTATCGTATACATCTGAGCACGAACCTGAACTAAGGGGACAGGATCACCGCACTACACGATCAGTTCCAAGTCCTGGGACCAACTTATATGCACAGCTCGAAAGCTGTGATGGAGTCTTGGCTCGAAGACAGATCTCGACGGACATTATATTGAGGTACGTTGATATGTTAGATGTTTGGCATAGGTCTATGGTTAAACTAACTAAGAACAAGCGGTGTATATAAGACTAGTTAGTACATATTATGCGTCCATCACCAGTCCTCATAATCAGGCAGTAATGCGATGGACGCGCGGGTGGCTTTGATGCATACAGCGACAGAACGCCTCGCCAAACCGCTGCTACATCAGTATGCGGTCCGCATGCCGCCGCCGCCGCCGAAGAGTCCTCTCCGACGATAATATGATCTGCCTCCAGTGCGCCTGCGGCGTCCACTGCAGCAGTGACAACATAGAATGTCGTAAATGATGTCGAAAATCGCCACGAATACCTATGACAGCAGATTAGGATGAAGGCGCAGACGACGTGATGACACGAGTACGCACCGCTACGATGGCGCCGACAATCGTTTCAAGGACGGTGGCAATTGCTGAGATAACAGTATTAATGGCGTAACCGATGGAGGAGACAATGGAACCCTGAGATATGAGAACTCCATGAGAACTATAATATCAGCACGAGTTCATTGGTAACCTACCATTGTGTGATACGCAGGCTTAGGGTTGAGAAGCAGAAGATGACGAATCAAACAAGAGCAGAAAAATACGGGTTGAAGTGTGCTCTCTTGGAGACCACCAAGCCCCTCTATCTTATACGCTCACTTCTTGAACCCAGTGGAGCAACACGACGGAAGGCGCGAATGAATTGAATCCAAAAACAATGTGGCGCACAACTATGACATCATCCTCTCCACAACGTGGTGTGCCAGTGGTCAGGCCTGTCAGGTGCTAACGCACATAGCTACTGGCGAGTTCTGAATAGAAACGAAACGGGGCAAGTCTTAGAGACGGTCAGAATCAGGTGCACGGTTCTCCGCGGGCACAAGAGCGTCAGCGAGAGTTAATAGAGCCTCCTCATAGAAAATGAACATATGCAAAGGACGCAGCTCATATATGAGTGGGAAGCCCGGCATGTGGGGCGCGCGACAATGATGAGAGCCTAGAATTTCGAAGGTTTCCACGCTCCAAAGCAAACAGGGTTGCCACGTTGCCGTGCGGTCCTCGGTGATAATTTCGGAGAAGATGTTGGGGTTGGCGTATTCATGAGAAACAGGTGTGGTTCGCGTTCGCCACCCTCCCGCCCGGACCCGCTGGCGGCAGACCCGGCCACGGTGTCTGGATTCTGTGAAGGAGGATTCTATAGAGGAGAAATGGAAAGAATGCCAAAATCTCTGAAAGTGGTATAATCTCCCCAACCATATGGAGCCAAATGGAGCACATCATGCGAATCTTTCGGCTAACCTCAATCAGGCTCAATGCGCAGCACCAGCGGGTGGCGGCACCAACCAAACTCTGAACAAGAAGGAGCATTCTCGAGGGTGGTAGGACAACCCTGGTTCGCCTGAACTAGGGACCCAAACCCGTGCCTGAGATCGTTACTGGAACTGGAGTATTGAAATGGGCACGGGCGGATACATTTGGCCCAAGCTGATACGTAGACTGATCAATTGCTTCCGAGAAATTCAGTGAGAAAATACCCTGGCAAATGCCCAATTGCTCGGCACTCTAGTGAGAATCATGTTGAGTTTTTGGCTGTCGTGTCGGCTACCGATTTTTTCCCCTAGGATTTAGGCGGTCGATATCGAACACACATACTGGAAAAAGTGTTTTGGGGTCTTGACTTGATTGAATTGACGTCGTTGACAAGGATTCGGCGACTCCGCTGCGACTCTGCTGCGACTCTCACTGGGTCGTTTCTTCTTCCTTACCCCTCACAGTGACGAGCACCATGGCGACTCATTGGCGTCTTGACTAGCTAGCAGTCCCGGGCCTCGTGTCGCCAATGCCAGTGGGAGATGCATACATCTACAGGGTTAACCTAGTAGCCACAGTATCGCGTAAATCGCGTTTTCATTTACCACAGCTCCGCCGATCCGAATTCACAATCTGCTCGATTGTACGGAGCATACCAAGGTGAACTATCAAGCATGCTAATGTCACTTTCGACGAAGTACTGTAATTGAACTCCCAATCTCCGACATGAGGTAGCTTTACGGTAATCGATGCCGTGAGTGAGAAAGTTTTTGCGATGCGGAGTCTAAAACATGCCTTATGCCTCCAATGTGTTAGTACTGTACGCTGTCGCCACTGGGGCATGGTCATCGCTAACTTACGGATCATTACCACACGTGGTTTATGGCATTGTCACTGGCAGGCGCTGTGACTGCGATTCGGTGGCGAATTTGTTGGCTGACAAGGGGTATAAATAGGAACGGCGTCTTGATTCTCGGGTTGTCATGGAAGTTCGTAGAACTCATGTGCGGGCTTGAGATTGCTATTATTACATGACTTTCTCGAAAACGCAAGCAAAAATCCGAAGATTTTACTTTCATGAAGTACAGAAGTTCTACGTGTAACGCAAATCGTCCAGAAATTATTCCGGCGACAAGTGATTGTCTAACATCTAACCGTTCCGTTACGGTTAAGGTTTATGTCTATCGTACAGTATCTCAAGCACGGAGTAGATGGTGTCAGCTTGTCTTACCGCCCACGTTTCGGCATACTGTACTGGCTACGAAGCACTTTGGAGTAGTCTAACTTGATTCGGCCAGATAGTCGTTGGGCGCCCCGCAACCAGTCCCATGTCCCGTACCTCGCTAACCTACCAAGGGTGGGTGCTTGTTCATCAGATCACAAGTCGCAACAACCATACGATCGATAATGCCATCCAGATTAAATCAGTCCATTAGGGGTGAGGCACACTATTCCGTAATTCCGTAAGGGAACGAAGTCCAGGGAATGGGTGCTGCCAAACTGAAGTACCAAGCATGGACGTGTGTATCCGCAAGCACCAGTCCTACAGTATCGACTCGGACATGACGATCTGTTTTTGGGCTACTTGAAATTAATATCTTGTGGTCTCTGAGAAACCATCTATATTCGCTCGCGCGTGCATGCTCATAGTCAAGATGGGACTCGAGCCTCTATCCCATCGTATGCACGCGAATAGTTACTTGATCACGATCGGGCTATAGAGGTGATCTCAGGTCATTGCGCGCAGGGGGAAGAGATGAAGTCTGAAAGTCACTTACCCCAGTCAAGAATACCACCCTCTCCATATCGATCATCGCATCCTCCACCACGAACGAGCTATACGAGTCGCCCTTCTCGAGCGCAATTTCACTGTAAGGTAACGCGCTCTCGATATCACACGCGAATACGCTTCCAGAAGCCAGCGTAGAATTTCTCAGCCCTACCAGCGGGTTACCTGTACCTCTTGCAGGAGCACGTCGCACGCGATGTGGGCAGAAGTCTCGGATGGCCCCGCCTTTCAAGTCGAACCAGCGTTGTCCTGCCATTACTACCGCAGAGGAGGATGAGCCGGCGGGCCCTTCAAAGCAGCGTGTGGCAGGTATGCCCCAGGCACCCCATGGGACTGCCGGTGGAAGGCTGGACCGTGACACATGCGACGAAGGCGAGGGCGAGGGCGAGGCGTAAGATAGAAGTGTGCGGACGTGCACGGCCAGAGTATACGTTCGCATGTCCACGAACGCCGAGCCTGCTATTTTGGCAGTTAGGGTGAGGAGCACGAGCGCATCCGTTGGTGAGGGGCTGAACGGATATCGTGGAGGCCGGCGGCGCGAGCGTTGACCCGAGAGAGCGGTTGACGTGCTGAGATTGCCCTCAGTTATCAGGGAGGCCGAATTAAGACGCGCATATGGCACAAGGGGAGGGAGTTCCAGAAAGCGAATGGTTTGTAGGGGCGCTGTCGTCGTTGAAGAGGTGTCAATTTGGCAGAGTTCGATGGCATTCCGGGGGCCTCGAATGAGTGCCAGGATATCATCAGAGAGAACGAGGAAGTCCGTGAGATAAGTTCGTGTTTGGGTGCTGCAAAGCTTGAGACCTAACATCAGCCAAAAAATTTCATAAACGAATAATTTTTTACTGACAGTTGTGACATGCCCCTTCTGCCAGTCAACGAGGAGGAGAATGTCTATGCCAGTACTTTCGGGAGGCAGCCCTGCTGCGACAATAATGTAAGATCCCATCATTGATATATGCGTCTTGAGTCCAATATAGTGCGTCTCTTTTGTGGGCAATGCGATATCTACGGAACGTTGTGACGCTAATGGATGAGGCAAGCCATCGTGGAATTTCAACAGTTGTAATTGAAAGGTGGCGGAATCTGGGGACCTAAGGCCACAGCAATGAGGAACTTTACTCGAGACTGCGTCCAGGATCAGGCTTACCCAAGCAAGACAGCCATCAAATCCTGGTCCCCGTCGAGTGCGAATGCGAAGGGCACCAGGTTCTCCTCGAAATGTATTTTCGTCCAGCCATCACTCGGATCTCTCAAATCAAGCCATTCATAGCCCGCGACATGTCTAAATCCGTGTCGTCCACCAAAGTCTCTAGCGATCAAATAGTCATCGCACAGAACGAAATCTGTGCTGATCTTGCACGTGTGAGTGAGAGCACGTGACGGCGAGCGTAAATAAGCGCCAGGCCGACGCCACGCGTCAGACCATCTCATAAGGGACTCGAGGCGGTCTGTGAGAGAAGGACCAAAATGAAGGAGAGGGTCGTGGACACCAGCAAGTGCGGTACGGATGAGATATCGAAGAAGAGAAGAGCCCTGAATTATGGCCTTAAATCGGCAACATGTCAGCAAGCAAGAGCCAATATCAGAGGCATCCAGGCCTGTGAAGATTATTATAAGGAGTTCCGTATGAAGGTCGAGGATGTGTAGCATTCTGGGATTTGAGAATAGGTGCGCATATACTCGATTAGATGCCTTGAATATACTTGTATGTCGGGCTACAACGAGTTGGTCTTTGCCTCGATTAGGACAGTTCAAAGGAAATGTATCAGCAAGCTCACGTTGTCACTCCGAACACCTGTGTGACGCCGGTGTGGCGTGAGTGAGTCCGTGAGGACAAGGACCTAGCAAGAAAAGAGGAAGATCAGCGTAAAAGTGGCCAAGAAACGTTCGACGGTTCGTCGGCTTGTTCGGCGTAAACTTGAAGTCGCGACGGCAAGATGGAGAGAAAGGGAAAATCGCCCTGAGAAGGCCGGCGCACAGAAAAGAAGGGAAAACGCGAGCTGTTCCATTACGACGGTTTCAGGACACCGCTTAAATACATGCGAACTCGACTTTTCGACTAGTCCTTTTAGGTTAGAGGACCAGTAGACGCGGGCGAGAGGAACTTGAAACTTGTACGATCGGAATTGGCCATACCAGCCACACAGCCGCAGATGCCTTTCTGCTGTGGTTTTGTTTTAAATCCGATGAAGCTGCCCGGCTACGTAAGCATTAACACTTCAGAAAGGATTGAAAAGCGACACAGGGGCCAGGCTCCTGGCTGTTACCAACCTTGACAGAAAGTACGTCAGGGTGCCGTGTCCGAGAAAACCGGAGACCTATGGTATCAAGGAAAGCGGCATGGAAGGTCGTCGGGTGTGACGGTCAACACTCAGGTCACACGAGGCGGACATATGACCCGCTGACATAAGCAGTATGGGTATAAGGCGCATATGGGGTAAGCGCGAAGTAGAGGGAAAGGGGAAGAAAGATATCTACTGTCCATGAATGAAACTGAGAAAAGGAAAGGTGAGACAAGGTGGCGGGAAAGGATGTGGTAAGTAGTATACTTACACGGCAATAGCCGCCTAGGCGACGGGAAACTAATAAGTTTCCCATCGCTACGCGCCTAAAAGGCAGCTAAACCAAGTCCAGCGATCCAAGGTGAGAGTGATTCAACGCCTCGGAAGCCTCGGAGGAAAGATCGAAGCTAGGACGCCCGGACGGCTCAGATTGCGCGGTTAGGAGCGCTGGAGCGGTCTCTGCAGCACAGCCAAGTCGACCCACCTTATACCTCCGTCATCATACAGTACTTTCGTGTAAATACACGTACCTTTGCGATCTCAAAACGTCTCGGCATGTTCCGTAGTTTCTGGGCGAGGGTGTTGGCTTGGTCCAGTCAACTCTCTCCTTTAGAACGCACTCGGCGTCGTCTGGCCACATCATCCAATTTTCAAAAGCGAATGAAACTCGCCGCTTTTCACGGACATATGCCCATGCGCATTTTGAGCGAAATCGACAAATTACTGGTAGGACATAATAGAGCCGGCGACCACGGAACATGCGTTTTCTATAAAGGGTCGACGCAACGCGTCATAACCGGTGTCATTAAGTCGCTCGCAGGAACTGACGAAGTACAATCTAGGATTGCATGAGTACACGGGAGCACACATCCTAATAAGGGTTTATTCTCGCGTCTCTTTATCCCAGCTACACAGGATGATCAGTAATTGGACGCATCAAGAGGTTATATATATGGAACACAAGAGACGGCTCACATGTTCATAAACATCTTCCACAACACACTGAACATCAAGCCCTGTGCGCCATTCGCAATGATCCTTGTCTTCAAACCCCTACCCAACAGGCCGCGAATACCATCCGTCGCCACCACAGCGCGGGCGGCATCCATGTACCCGATACGGGATTCATTTACCTGCCTGTACGTCTTGACAACACGTAACGAGTTCGAGATCGTGTCAGAGACGATAGATGCGACAAAGCCAATGAATGCCTGTCGTAGAATCTGCTGACCAAAAGTACTTGGTGGCGGAAGAGATTTATCTAGTTGGTTGTAAGTTCCGAACCACTAAGGAAGGCCATTAGCGGGTCGACGGTTGACAAGAGGTGTACCCACAGGGTAATGCCCGACGAAAGTCGCAGCAACTGTTGCCCATGCCCCATACCACAGGGTCCCCAGTCCATAAGTTTTGATCTACGATGGTATTAGAACTGACATTCAGGCGTACGATCAGGACCAGCGGCATGCACCCTGTTCCTAAGAATACCCCACCCACGCTTCCCTTGTGTTTGCAATGTTGTTTTGACTGTATCAACTGGGAGGAGAACGATTCGGAAGAGGGCGGCAGTGGCCGAGGCAAAGGCAGTCTGGATGAACTTTGGGAGAGTGCGCATGAACGTATTACTTTCTAGCAGCGCCAGGATGCCAGCGTTGGCAGCCGTGTCTCCGAACCGAGAGACGGGGCCTTGGATGAGCGCGGCAGGAAGCCCTTGATAATACCGAGTAAAACCACCATCGGCATAGAGGGTATTGATAGCCAGGGTGGTGGAAGTTCCGTAGCGGTACTGATAGTTCATGACAGTACGTAGTGGCTATTCTCTCTCCGTCAGTGAGGATCAATGCATTGTCAAAGGCAAAGCAGACCATAAGGGTGAGGACTTGGAGTACCATGGCTGACAATGTTGATGAGACGTTAGGCAGTGCACGTTATCGGAAGGGAGTTGGCATCACCCGCAGCACCACTTAGCCCGCCTCCGAGGGCCTTCTTGAGAGCCTTCTTGAAATCGAACTACCCAAGGATGACCAGATAGTCAAGCGTAAGAGATAGCAGGCTCACGTTAACGTCGCGGGCATCATAAAAACCTTTAATGAAGAAGACAAGGGCGATGACTCCTGCTGCTACCCAGATAGTATACCAAAGAATCGTGGACAAAGACGGCTTCTTCTCCTCGAGATCTGGGTTGCTGGCATCGGTAACGATTGGTGGTGAATCGTCATCGGTAATGGTCGTGGTAATGTTTTCATTTGTCTGCGAGTTCTCAACGCCCTGTTGTTGGGGAGGGAGCAGGGGCTGACGCTCTGGATCGTCCGTCAGTTGCGACATGGGAGAGATTTGTAAAGTGTACGCAACCTGCCCAACTAAGACTCGGACTCGGATGACCAAGATGACAGGAATCGTGCGAAATTGTCCGGAGTTCAACGTTCAACCACGGGCTTTTTAGTAGTTAAAAAGCTTGTAGTTGACTCTGCAAATACTTGTACTAATCATTGAGAGCATATCGCGACATGTAGCATCATCGGTCGTGAGATAAATATACCTCTTTTGGTCGACGCCTACACGCGGCGGATCTTTCGTCCGTCTTGAAAGTGACCTTTAGAATGGCATCAACGAGTGGATTGCCCCCATTAGACCCCCTCTTCAAAGCAAATGCAAAACGCACATACTCCGTCTTTGCCTCTTATCCGGATGCTGGTTTAACAGAGGAGGAAAAAAGGTGCGCCTGAATAACCTGCTCTTTTGAGACTTACAATGGACATTCCACAGCGCACGTTTACGTCTAGCTGTGAAAATGAACGACGAATACAAGCACTGCAAACAACTCCCTCCCGCCCTCGTTTCCCAACAAGTCCCTGTCGGGCCAGCGCGTCCCAAAGACATTCGCAAAGCCATCACAGCTGGGCCGACTTCAGAGACGACCCGGATGATAGCTTCCATCGACACGACACCAGAGCAGCGAGTATCAACATTCACCAATGCATCCAAGCTCTCGCAAGCACTCACGTTACACAAAACGACTCGGACTGTCAAGCCGGCATATCACGCACCGTGGAAGCTCATGCGCGTCATTTCTGGACACTTGGGTTGGGTGCGCAGCGTTGCTGTCGAACCGGGTAACAAGTGGTTTGCAACTGGTGCCGGCGACCGCGTCATCAAGATTTGGAACCTCGCATCGGGTGAGCTACGACTGTCGCTCACCGGTCACATCTCAACCGTACGTGGGCTGGCGGTGTCACCCCGCCATCCCTATCTCTTCTCCTGCGGTGAGGACAAGGTACGCCTCGTTTGACTCTCTTTGGACGACTTAGCCCTTAACGCGCCTGGCTTAGATGGTAAAATGTTGGGATCTCGAAGCTAACAAAGTCATTCGGCACTACCATGGCCATCTTTCTGGCGTATACTCACTCAGCCTTCATCCAACTCTCGACGTACTCGTCACATCTGGCCGTGACGCGTCAGCGCGCGTCTGGGACATGCGGACAAAGGCACAGATACACGTCCTTTCGGGACACACAGGCACTGTCGGGGATGTCAAATGCCAAGATTCGGATCCTCAAGTAATCACTGGTAGCATGGATTCCACTGTCCGGTGGGTCAAGTCCACTACCTCGTTATTGTGTTCTGATGTCGCACTTGTAGGCTATGGGACTTGGCCGCGGGTAAAACGATGGTCACACTAACCCATCATAAAAAGTCAGTACGCGCGATCGCCATCCACCCAACAGAGTACTCCTTTGCTACTGGTTCGGCGGGTGGAAATAACATCAAGAAGTGGAAGTGTCCCGAAGGTGCCTTCGTCTTCAACTTTGGAGGACACAATGCCATTATAAACACCTTATCGGTCAACTCTGAGGGGGTGTTCTTTTCCGGCGGTGCGTATCTCCCATTGTTATTATCCACGCGCCTTGCTGAACGAAGATCTCGTGCAATAGCCGATAATGGATCGATGACGTTCTGGGATTATGCGACTGGGACACCGTTCCAGAATATGGAAGATGTGCCACAACCGGGTTCACTCGAGGCGGAGGCAGGCATATTCTGCTCGACGTTTGATATGACGGGTACGCGCTTGATTACCGGTGGTGCGGACAAGACGATCAAGGTATGTGGTCAAGTTATTGTCGGATACTGACCCTCTGACGAATTCTGTTTTTCACTTATCAGGTCTACGCGGAACAGACGTCATGATGAGCTCTTCCATGATAGTGTTTTGATAGATTGAGCATAGGGAGCAATGGCTCTGGTCGATTTGGAGTAGCAGGAATACGGCACCGTTATTACAGTCCATCATAGCAATTGTTCGCCAGCGGGCCAGAGAAAGAGAAAAGGGAAATCGTCCTGCGATGGCCAGCACACAGAGGAAGTGAGACTGAAATATGTCTATTCGATCGTGATCGATAGGGAGTCAGTCTAAATACATGACCCTCAACTTTTGGTTTACAGGACCAGTGGACGCGAGCGAGAGGG
>Ga0137358_10002544_pt1 | contig 10361 bp, 11 predicted proteins | sample Mad1_20_16metaG_FD_105551 | JGI IMG/M metagenome (GOLD analysis project Ga0137358, IMG submission 105551) | Vadose zone soil microbial communities from Angelo Coast Range Reserve, California, USA - Mad1_20_16 metaG | ecosystem: Environmental > Terrestrial > Soil > Vadose zone | place: USA... | reverse complement strand
TTAGCGCGATGACTGGGTTGGACATGAGCATGCCCGGCAGTATCTCGTTCACACCCAACACATCGTACTTTGGTGCAAATCTTACTGCATACGTCCAGAACGGGACGATTCCCGACGCGCGCGTGGATGACATGGCGACGCGCATTCTCGCATCATGGTACCTACTCGGCCAGGACTCGCCAAACTATCCAAAGACCAGCTTCAATGCATTCTTCCCCCTTGACGAAGCAACAAACGAGCATATAGACGTACAGGATAACCACGGAGAACTCGTACGGGAGATTGACACGAGTAGCATCGTGCTGCTGAAGAATGTTAATAACGCGCTCCCGCTGAGGAAGCCTCGGAAGCTTGTATTGATTGGATCTGACGCGGGCCCTGCACGAATTGCGGGACCTAATGAGTTTCTCTATCAGGCTGGGGTGGACGGCGTTTTGGCGGTCGGGTGGGGATCCGGGTACGTGTATTATTCATTAAGAAAGGGCACTATGATACATCATGATGTGTTTCCCAAATTCCCACCGCTCACATTGGGACGTAGGGCCGCACTGTTCACCTACAAAATTTCGGTACGTTTGTCCATTCGTCATTGGTAAACAAGGATTTGCGTCTTTATTTATCACACATTGTTTTGAAATGGATCATATAGCCATATGAGGCGTTCCAGGCGCGGGCCCGCGGAGACCATACGTCTTTTTCGTGGTTCTTCGACGACTTTAACCTCACTGATGCCGCCACAGCAGTCATACAACAGGACGTTGCGATTGTGTTCCTGCAGTCCGACTCGGGCGAGGGTTTCGTCTCAGTAGACGGCAATGCAGGTGACAGGTATGGCCTCTGGAGTTCTTTTGGAAAAAAAGAACTTTGTCTTACCAAAAATATCTGCACGCACGATATACGCACAGGAACAACATTACGGCGTGGTTAAACGGTGACTCACTGGTCCGAGCAGTCGCCTCGCAAAATAACAACACGATCGTCGTCGTCAATTCAGTCGGCCCACTAGTCTTGGAACCATGGATCGATCACCCGAACGTGACGGCAGTCGTCTGGGCCGGTCTTGGAGGGACAGAAACGGGTAATGCACTCGTGGATGTGATTTATGGTGACAAGAACCCGAGCGGGCGTTTGCCATACACTATCGCGAAGTCTCTGGAGGATTATCCCGCACAGATCGTCCTCGGCGGAGATGGCGAGGAAATATTGAATATCACTTATTCAGAGGGGTGCGTGTTTACTTTATTCTTTCTTTCTGTCTTTCAAATTACTCTCCCTTTGATCCAAAAAACGCCCACTGTAACTACTATGCTGTTATTTCTCAGGTTGTTCGTCGACTATCGCCATTTTGACGCAAAGAATATCACGCCACGATTCGAATTTGGCTTCGGGCTGAGTTATACCAAATTCCAGTACTCGGATCTGAATATTGCTCCAGTCGAGAACGTTGGCGGGCAGGATCAGGATGGGCGACTAGAAGCGAACTGGTTGGCTGCCAAGCCGGGTCCGCGAGGGGTCGGGTCATCCACCGCGCTATGGTTACACCGCCCGGCATACACCGCGTCATTCACGGTGCAAAATACGGGCCAAGTAGCAGGGACGGAGGTGCGTATTTCGTCTCTTTTGTTTTTTTACCCGAATCGGCTGGTTCATGCGGGCCAAAACCCAAATAGATATCACAGCTATACCTGCATTTCCCCGTTGCTGCGGGCGAGCCACCGTCCGTCTTGCGCGGGTTCACGGATGTAGAGCTGCAGCCTGGCGAGTCGAAGACTGTCAATGTCACGCTTTCGAGGTATGACCTGTCGGTTTGGGACGTCCTCAGTCAATCGTGGATGCGAGCGTTGGGCACGTACTCTCTTTCAGTGGGCGCGAGCAGTCGCGATTTTAGGTTGGAGGGCACGTTACCCCTTTAAATTTTACCTGAACCGTCGCTTTTGTTCCCTTGCTTACTTGATGCTAGCCAAGCCAGTGACCTCATAGACATATTGCGAGTAGCAGTCAGATATTTTAGTCTCTACAGGGATTTGGCATGTATGTGAGTTCTTGGATAGGTTCTACAGTAGCATCACCACACTTCTATAAGAGTGTTCCGAGGAAGTTTCAGCGGTGTTCCGCAGTGGCGCTATGCATGTAACGACGAGAAAACCATATTCATGGGTGTGAGTGGGATGACGAAAAGTGAGGGACGTGAACAAGCACAAGTGATTGGGAGGGTGAGGGGCCATTTAAGCGTAAATTGACTGAAGCGTTACAATGCAGAAGTTTGCTCGCCCACAGTGCGTGGTGTGGCGTGACTCTCGGTAGAACCACAGATTGATGTCAGAGGCAGGATGGATGCATATTAGCGTGGAGTGTAGCTCCTCACACGGACGAGATTCGTTTCCTTGCTACCGAAGGGGCAGAACAGGTTCTTTGGGTAGACAATAGGTTATTGTGTTGATAACGAGAGAGAGGATGGGGTGCTGAGACCGATGGTAGCACGATGAAAAAAGGTTGACTGACCATGACAGGCCGGAGCGGATAAACGGACTTATGCTCAACTAATCAAATAATGTAAGTTGACAACTAATATTCGGTTAAATAAAAAGTTAAATAAATAAGGTCTGATTATGTACTTTTTAATTCAAATTTTCACTAAGCAGACAATATTAGTTTGTCGATATTATTTGATCCGCGGGTCACCGGTCACTATGCAGACGTGGAGGAAAGGAAAGCCTCGTCTACGCGGGGATATGAGCGCTGCACGCACCGCACCGTGATTTGATTTCGCTCCTCACACTCAGCTATCGCCATGACCACTATCGTATCTGATGACGAGTTATTCTTGTATGCGGAACGTGTCAAAGGCAAGGTGGTCGTCCTTACGGGTACGTGATACGCATCCCTGGTTCCGCTGCATATACGTGTCGTTGGAGCAAGAGATCCGATAACCACACAGGAGGCGCAAACGGTATCGGCAAGGAGGTGGCCTTGACTTTCTCGAAGCACGGGTAAGTCGTTCCAGCCTTACTCCTGCATCGATGACTAAAAATAAACATGTCCCGCGAATATTTCTATTATGTTCAGTGCCAAAGTGGTGATCGGTGACTTGGATGTGCGGGGAGCAGAGGCTGTGGTCTCCACCATTATCAAAGATGGCGGGTACGTCACTTTGACTGTCCACCAAACCGTCACTGTCTCGAGATTGAGAGTTCCTGCTCCCCCCTTTTTCCTACCCAAGAGAAGCCGTGGCTACGAAATGCAACGTGGTCAACTGGGATGACCAGCTATCCCTCTTCGAACTCGCATTTGAGAAGTACGGTTCTGTGGACATTGTGGTTTGTATCATATCATTTTCCCTGTTTCGTCCGCGTGTTGACGATGATAGATACCAAACGCTGGAATCACCGAAAACGCACGTGGTGTATGTGTTGGGGACCTGAAAGTCGTGGATGGCAAGCCCGTCGCGCCCAAGCTAGCGACCCTCGAGGTCAACCTAATCGGCGTCTTCTACAGTGGGCAGAATTTGTTGCCTACAATACTGTGCGCTGACGTATCGATGACCGCTACCTAGCTGTCCACCTCGGCGTGCACTATGTCAAGCGAAATCGCACTCCTTTTTCCTGGAAGGCAATCGTTATGATGGGCTCTATAGGTACGTACCCGAGCTTAACTTCTTCGTCACTCCAGGGACTCTGACCGACCTATCCGGTGCAGCATCCTGGCAGGGCGTCTCGATGGCGCCGCAGTACACCGCCTCAAAGCACGGCGTATTGGGTCTCATGCGCGCGCTGGACCCCATCATCGCAGCGGACAACATCCGTATCGCCGTCATTCACCCTTGGTTTGCAGGTACGCTCACTGACCTATTCTGTGTCGCAACTTCCATCTCATCTTTGATTTTTCTGAAAGACACGTCGATCCTCGGACTCCCCTTGAAACTCCTACTTGCGGGCATTCCGTTGACGCCCATCCCACGAATAGCGGGCGCTGTCTTCCGCGCAGCGACGGACCCGGATATGTCGACGAGCGGGTGTCCGTGGGTGTTACTCGACGACGGGCCCGTAATCAGGGTCGAAAAGGAGGCACTTCGAGTGGGTGTGTATGAGTTGCTTAACGGGCGTCTTCGTCGTGCCAAAGGGTAAGCTCCATTTCAGTTGTGTTGTGGATTCCGAGACACTGACGATGTTGTGATGATTGTGACGATGGGGTGATATGCAGCTTTGCAATAGCTGTTCAGGACTGGGCTCGGTTGGTCCGCGACTTGGGACGTATTTTCCGTCCCGTGCTGTTAGTCGCTGCCATTCCCGCCGTGCTGCTTGCCATCACGTATTCCAGGGGTCTCGTCTTCTGAGAACCCGAGTTCCTCCACCCAGTCTATCTAATGCACTCTATTTAGACGCTGAATATATGCAGCATGTAGCCATTGTCCTGGCTACTTGCATTCACTTCTGGGCTCGCGTATCGTTCGGAACCTGTGAGGTTGTGCTCCAGTGGTAATTACCGTACCGAGTAACACCTCGGGCGTGACTCGCTTGAGACGGGCGGCACCGCGGGGAACCATTCCGAAGGAGTTAATTACGCAACGTTTATCAACCAGTGTTTAGCCGCGTTTCTCACATCACAGGCATCTGGCAGACAGCGTCGTACCTCGGTTGCTTCTTATCTTGGCCGCTGGCAGCGTTCAACACGCGGACTGGCGACTCTTTCAGGTAGCATACGATGCTGTTGTCATCGGTGGAGGTGTGTTCTCGCCACATATCGAGTAATTCCAAAAGTCATGGGCTAAGCAAGGCCTCAAGTTCAAGATGAGCACAAAAGTCCTCTCGGCGGAGAAGGCGATCGTCACGACAGAGCCAACAAAGGACGGAAAGCAGGAGATGGTGCGTAGCTTTCAACTGTCGTGTTGCAAGCAGCGAGGGCATATCGGGGACTCTTATTAGCTCGATGCCGATGTTGTTCTCGTTGCCATCGGTCGCAGGCCATACATCAAAGGCCTCAACTTCGATAACATTGGTGTCCAAGTCAATTCGCGGGGGCGCATCGTGATCGAGAACCAATTCAACACCAGCGTGCCAAACATCAAGTGTATCGGCGACGTCACTTTCGGACCTATGCTCGCGCACAAGGTGGAAGAGGAAGGTATCGCGGCGGCGGAACATATACGTTCGAAACACGGCCACGTAAATTACGATACGATTCCGAGTGTGGTTTATGCCCATTCGGAAGTGGCGAGGGTTGGCAAGACGGAGCAGGAACTGAAGAAGGATGGAGTGAGGAATAAAGTTGGCCAGTTCTCGTCCCTTGCCAATTTCCGGGCCAAAACAAATTTGGGTATTGAGGGCCAAGTCAAGCTTCCAGTCGACGAGAAGTCAGACCGCATCCTCGACGTTGTAAGAAGTGCTTCGGATCCACGCTCGGATCTGAGCGGAACGGCCATATCGGAGCACCCGTCAACCACATGTTTTGACTTGCGTCCATTTTTTATTCCTCGGTTTTCACTGTCTCTCTCGCCTCTCGCCTCCCTCTCAATCACTGGTGCAAGACAACTACGAATGATTCACACCCATTCCCGCGCACGCAGCCCCTCGCCTTCCCTTTTCCTTTCACTTTCTTTGTATTTTAGACGACGACGATCAACGCGTAGTCACAGCCGTACGGCGCCAGTAAGCCCTCTATACATTTCTTAATGTCTTTTAGTTCATTTTTACTGACATTTTACTGACACTTTCTTGTATGTCCGGCATGAAGACGACGCGTATACAATTTCCTTGACGACACAACTCCTTTCTTACCACTGGATTCGAGTGTTCAGTAGGGACTGTCTGGATGTATTTAAGTGGCCTCTTCGCTCATCGAGGATGGCCTTGGCGTCATTGCGTGTGTGTCAATCACAGCATTTCCTTTCCCTCGCTTCTCGTTTTGCATGCGTTCTCGTTGTCATCGACAAGGTGCCTTTTCGTCTTCGCGTTCTCTCATCTCACTCGCTTTTCTTTGTGTTCCTCTTCTCAATTCATCACACGTTCCTCCTTGGGCGACAGTACACTCTCGCAAGTCGCAACCGCTATCTTAGCTACAACGTGCACATCATTGGTGCGTCCTCAGTGGCTGACAGTTAATCATCAGCTCTGGGTTCTTATCTTATCTTATCTTAGGTTCCGATGATGGCGAGATGATCGCGGATGCCGTCCTTGCGCTCGAGTATCATGCGAGTTCAGAAGATATCGCACGCATAACACATGCACACGTGGCACTTGTGCTTATAATTCTACCTCGTATATTGTTGTGACACCCTGATTGATTCGATTATAGCCAATGCTGTCCGAGGCATTCCGCGAAGCTGCCTTGCAATCGTGCCCCAGTAATGCGATTCATGTTTAGAGAAGAGCAGAGGCGAGGGGATTCTGCACTAATATGTTGCTGTTGTTGTTGTTGTTGTTGGCCACCACCGCCGCTTCTGTAGTTGGATATGGATTGCTGTTGCTTGTACCCATTTCGTTCCTGTGGTACATAGAGTACTCCTTTACCCATCATGCAGGAATAGTTATCAACCCAATCCCCTCTTTCAAAGTCCTCTTTGTTTGCCCATCCAAGTCGAGTTTAGAAGGGTTATTTGTGTATGCAACCACTTACCCTGCGAGAGTAGATCAAATAGATCATTTTTAGACAATTGTACACAAATCAGTGAGGCATATGTGTGAGAATGATCAATCTGAGTATTGTGCAAATATGATCAATGCAGAGCTATGTGAATGAGTATAATATGAGTGCTAACTCTAGTATCGTTGGGCTTGTGCCAGGGTACACCCTGAATGTGTAGACTGTTTGTCAACAATGGAATGGATGAGCAATTCACTGAGGATGGAATATCTTTTGACCTAGACAAACCATATTTAGTGGCTCCATGTCAGATTAACGACATAGATACCAGGCCTTCCCACCCTTCAATCTTCTTTTAATTTGCAGGCTATTCTCAGAAATCCGATGCAACACCATCATGGTTATTTATGTGGTGACATGGGGACTCGCGAATCTCATGGGACAGTGAGACCTTGAGTGGGACAGTTAATTGTCAAGTATCCACTGCATATGAATGCTACTCCAGCTGGTGGTTACAAAAGGACACCAGTTGTGGCAGAAAAAGACACTTCCAACTGGCTTAGCTACTTTGTTGCAATAAATCATTTGTGGAACTGTAGGGCAGTTACAAGAGCACCCCGCTGCATTCTGCAGCCCATTATGGGGATCTTGAAATGGTTCAGATATTACTTGAGTATGGGGTAGATGTCAATGTTCTGAATAGCTATCATCGCTACACTCTGAGACATGGAAGAGTCTGTGAGGACAGAGATAGAGATCTAGATAAGATCAGCATATTAGTGGAAAAAGGAAACGTACAATGGCTCAGCCTTGGCAGCTCGTCCAACATGTGTGAATTTGCAAAGGCAAGGTGGAGAGAAAAGTGCAATCTAGAGAGAGAAAGGAGATATCAACCTGAGACAGCTGGCACACAGAAAAAGAGGGAAAAATGCGAGCTGCTACACTAGCAGCAGCATAATGGGAATTGTCTTAATGCATCTTAACATACTTATCAGTCTTAAAATATTCTTAAAATCTAATTTGACTCAATTCCGACTCAGCAGACTGGTTTTTAAGACATGCAATGCCAGATAAGCACCATTAAGACACACAATGCCAGTTAAGCACCATTAAGGAATATAAGAGACACAATACAAGTTATGATACAAGTTAAGTTCTATTAAGGCAAATAAGGACATGTGGTACAATTTAAGTACATGAGCTACTAAATAAGGACTTCTGGTCCATGTCCATCCAATTCACTATGGCCTATTTGACATGCATGGTGTCCCTCCCCAATCTTCATTTTCTCAACTTGCACAATCGCATAGACAGATGTCAACAGATCCTCGATGCACTAAACATACCACCAAAAACAATGATCAAAATACCCTGCTGGTCCATCTCTCCACCCTCAGAACACAATTGCCTATGCATCCTCCCCTCCCTCTCCCTCTCCACACATCTGCCGAGAAGACCCAGATGGCACCACCAGCACCACTCACAGCAACAGCAGTAGCAGACCACATGCACTCTCCCTCTCCTCAGTGTCAATTGATGGCCATACTGAATTCATACTCTCAGCTTGGTGCACTTTCACACCACCAACCATAACCAAAGACCACAACCAATACTTTGGACCTAAAATTGCTCTGGATGTGTGGCTTGAATGTGAATGGGATTCAATCAATGATCCCAAGATGGAGTGCCACACATTACACCATGTGTGTGTGGGTGTGGTGAGAAGCAGAAGAGATGCCAGGCATTGAGATTTGGGTGGGAACGGTATACACCAAGCACAATGGAGAGGTAGGGCCAACAGACACTGAGCATGTAGGCAGTGTAAGTGCTACCAATGCTGAACAAGTAAGCCCCAGGTGCAAGAGTGGTGAGGCAATATTGGAGATGTAGGATGGAGAAGAAGTGGGTGATGCTATGTGAGAGCCAGGAGGGGATGTAGATGACCACAATGTGTTTGACAAACCAGTGTGAGCAGATGCTGCTGAAGATGTTGTTGACACAGATGGGGTGGTCACGAAGCAACTGAGCTCCATGTGGAGTCAGGTGCATCCCAATGCTCTTCATTCCATTTGCAAAGAACTTTTGAGAGATGCGGTGATGAAGTATGGTTGTAGATGAGCTTGGCATAAGCCTTGTTAACAGCAAGTGGTGAGGTGACCAAGTTGGGGATATACACCTTCTCAAGAAGGGACAGGCCCAAAAGATTGGTGGGTATTTTCTTTGAAAGATCTGGAATAGACCACTTAGCCATATACAGATGTGAAGAGTAGTTGACTCACCGCTTGACAGCATGCTGCATGGTCAGACCGTGATAAAACACCATGTCAACAAGAGAGGAGTTTGGAAGGATATTGGTGACAGCAGTGAGGGCAGAGAATTTGCCCAGTGAGTGACCAGCAAAGGCATCATCCAGCTGGACCAAGCCACTCCTGTGACCTGCAATTGTTGGATTCTAAGGTGGCAAGTCACGCATCACCATCACACACCCTCATGCACACCCACTTACCTTGTCAAAAACCAAGCCTGCCCTAAAGTTGCTAGCACATGGATGCTCGTTGTTACACCCATGTGACAGTTTGGTGACCATGTGCATTAGAAAAACATCAATTTTCTTGTTTTTGCTTTATTTCACTTTTTTTGCTTGATTCAAGCATTTCAAGCATTTCTAAGACCAAAATGTGCAACTTGAAAATTTCTTGAATCAAGAGTAGGTCTGGAAAATATACTTGATTTTCACATTCTTTGTGATAAATATAGGGTACACTTTACAGCTCAAGTATAGCAAATGTGATTCTTCAATTTTCTTAAGCACTTCTCAAGATGTTGACAAGAAAGTTCAAGCAATTCTCAAGATTTCAGAGTCAGGATTAAAGTATGTACATCAAAGGGGTTCAAGAACCCATAAATACCTCTGCTGTGAAAGGTTGCACTACCACAGGGCAGAGCATCCATGATCATAGCCACCACACCCACCACCACACCCACCACCACAGTCAAAGCCACCACACCCACTGCCATGACCAAAGCCACCTTGTCCATGGTCACCATGACCACATCTGGCACCTCTGGATGCCTCACACTGCTGTACTGTTCTGTATGCACCTAGGGCACAATTGCAAATTAATATACATTTCACTCATCACAATGAAAAGATAAACATGAGACAGACTCACCATTTCTTCATTGCTGTATTATTGAACATGTGATCAAGCTTGGCACACATTATCATGAGATAGTATGGATGTCATGACCCTGACACCTCCCTATTTATTCCTGACTCAGCTGGCACCCAGAACAGTCACTGAGGACTGTGGACTGGGGTAAGTACTTGGAACCAGCCCCTGACTTGAACCGTTGACCCTGAACCATGACCCGTGACATGACAGGAGTGACCGTAACATCACTCCTTATCTATGGTCCAGAGTATGACATCATAGCTTATCTATGATGTCTGCTATGACCTCACCTTTCAGACCCTTGCCTCATGGGTCTTATCTCTGACTCAGTGCCCTAAGCCCTGACTCCACACCCTGAACCCTGGTAGAACTAGACCTATGATATCAGACCCTATGCCCTGATGTCCCCTTATATATAAGGGTAGCCAACTGGAGCCATACTGCTCCAGTTTGTTGTTCATTCACAGTCTTACATCCACCTATAGTGAGTTACAAAAGTGATTCAATGTTGCATACTTTTTGATTGTCTGGCAGATAACTTTGGAAGGAAGGCAAATAAGAACAAAGTGTAAGTTTATGGGTGAAAGGATTTGATAAGAGCTACCT
>Ga0137358_10002543_pt1 | contig 10367 bp, 9 predicted proteins | sample Mad1_20_16metaG_FD_105551 | JGI IMG/M metagenome (GOLD analysis project Ga0137358, IMG submission 105551) | Vadose zone soil microbial communities from Angelo Coast Range Reserve, California, USA - Mad1_20_16 metaG | ecosystem: Environmental > Terrestrial > Soil > Vadose zone | place: USA... | reverse complement strand
CAAACTCGAACGTACGTAGGGCTCGACGAATAGCGTCGCATTTTCAAGCAAGGCCGAGATGACGTCCAGTAATACCTCGAGAGTGCGTCCAGAGGCATCATCCTGGGTGCCGTCGTGCAATACGCCAACGACGTTCTCACCAACCCAGCGCACGAGGTACGGTAACAACGGTTGCAGTCCTGCGTCATGCCTGAAGCTTGCCAACGCGGCTGTCCTCTTGGTCTGATCGATTGTTCCGGAGCCAGAGGGAAGTATCGACGATGTAAGACGATCGTAATAGAGCTGCAGCTCGCGCGAGAGAACCTGTTTGACGAGCGCTGCCTGCTGGCCAACGCGTTTATCGGAAGCAGTAGCACCAGGTGCGGTCAGCGAAGGATCGTCGCGAGGCACGGCTGGCGGATTCTCGGGAATGAGCGGCTGCACGCCCTCGACAGCCAGCCAGTGCGCAGTCCAGCGAACGCTTGGTGGGAGCACGAGCTTCTCCTCGCGAAGCACACGTTCAAAGTCAACTTCCTCGTCCTCAACGAAGTAGACAGGACCGACGGTCGCCATTTGCGGGAAAGGGAGCGCACGGCGGAAGACAGGAGTCGTGTATGGGTTATGTCCATAGATGGGTTCGATATTGAGGACGCGCATTGCACGGTCGATGTCCCCTGTTGTAAGAATTGTGCGTCGCGCATGACGCATGAAACGTGCTGCCTCCTGGAGATGGTTTGAGGCTAACGGAAAGTATGGAGGGTGAGATGACACACCTCGATGACCTGATGCACCCGATATTCTACGTCGCTCGCCAAGGCCGGTGCGACAGGGTCAGGGAGGTTGGTGATCCCTAGAGAATCTGCGACATCCTTGGCAATTTTCGAAAAGAGAGCCTTATAGAACGAACAGCCTGCACACCTTGACCGAGTCAGCCTTATACAGTCCTGTTGATGACCCTGAGGTTTTTGTTTTTGGTGCACTCATTGTCGTCAGCGCTGCTTGCCGCTGGGTGAACCGATGTCACGCTGGTGGAAAGATCCTGGGAAAATCGTACTGCAGTCGGGCATTTCGGGCCGTCACGTTGGTGATGCCTTCCACCTCCGTCGCCGTCGTCAAGCTATCCGCGGGCCCCGACAACGACCCTCGCCTGTTCGATCTCTGGACTTCTTGACTCCATTCATCCCGATTTTTCTTAGCGCTTTCTTGTGCTCCTGTTTCTTGCGTCTAGCCTGTGCGTCCGGCGCACGTCCCTCCGGCCGGCCCCACTGCCGGCAATACAATAGTGGTTTTGTACAGGAAATAGGAAACGTCGAGCGGTTCATTCTGGGATGGTTGTGGGATGGTTGCCGTGGTATCTGCGTTATTCCAACCATTCGGCCCTGAGGTTCCAGACTGGATTTGTTGATTTCCGCCATCTCTCCATCGGATCGCTTGAACTGAATTTGTTCTCATCCGTCATTCCGTTCCTCTTCCCTCTTGGCTTTTGTTGCGGAGCTAGGCAGATATATGCGCACACTCCATCTTCCGTGTTGTTGCAAGTATTGGAAATCTACGTTGCACAATCTTATTAACATGAATCCATCACCATTGTTGACGCTGTGATTTTTCTCCATACATCACTGATGCGGAGGTCTGCTCTTGACGTGGTGGCGTAAAACTTTGATGGTAAACTGACTGTTACGCTGTATTTTGTTTGGCCAGTCGAATTGGTGCGTTGGACCTTTTCAATGCTAAGGGTAGATCTCTTGACTGCTCGCCAATGGCGCCAATATGGACCGCCATTAGAGCAGCCTCGCGGAGAAGGTGCTTCCCCCAAATATCTTGCCTATACCTTTCTCTTTCTCAATGTCATCTCATCTGCCGTTTTGTGGATGGGACAGATTTTTTTGCTTGTGCCTCTTATAGGTTGGGAACATCAATTCGATTGGCATATTCTCTGTCCATGCGGGGGTCATAATATTAACTCAAGACGATGTGCTGGTTGCCTTCGTTATTCTACCGTCGTCATTGCCTAACTTAACCTTTTTATATTGTCCTTGCAGGAGGGTCGAGGAGCTCCCCCAGGTTTGAATCACACTGACGCTTGTAACTTCGATCAAAGTCAGGCACTCGGCCTTAGTCCCCATTACTATGTGCAATTTGAACGGAATACTAACCCAACAGCCGAATAATGTCACGAGTGTCCCAGTTAACAATACCACAGCCGTTTGTACCCCGGTTTATGCCACGGCCACTAATGTCGCGGTTAACAAAAGGGACAAAGGAGTAGACGAGTCAGCTAAAGCAGCAGTCGTCAAGGGCAGGAAGAAAAACAAGGACGAGAACAACATCCATTTCGCTGGGAATGCCACCTCCGTGGCTAACTCCACTTCTGTTGATAACTCTACCTCTATGGCCAACTTAATACATGTATTTTGGGTCGTGGATAGCTCCACGTCCGTGGCTCACACCCCTTCCGGTGGTGCGGATAACTCAACCTTGGTCGCCAACTCCACCGCTACTTCAAACAACCCCGCAGGGAGTGCCAGGACGAAAGCAAATAAACACATAAAGAAATGCCAAGAAGGCTCTCAGGGGCAATGACGACGAGAAGAAAGGAGAATGCCGCCGCCGTTGATGAAGTCAGTAGGATCCTTACAATTGCGATGGACCAGTGGGCTGCTGCGAACTCGTATGTGCTTCTCTTTTCACCCGCTTAATAGTTTCTATACAGCACCAGCTGTATCAGGATAAACTTATGCACGACCAATGTAAGAAACTGGGAGGGGCAAAGTCTTTGGACTTGACGTGCTGTGCGGTGGAATCGATGGGCGGGATGGAGACTCCATCCCACTCTTCGATTCCACCGCTGAGAAGGCTATCCCGAAACTCGAGACGGGGCCATGCCAGTGTTTGCTATAATAAACGCTGTTCATATAGACTCCGGGCTCTTCATAAATTTGGTCCTGGTGTCTCTGTAACTATGGCGCCGTATGGTCTGTGATTTGGGCATCGTCCGTTTGACTTCTGTCGTGGTACAGTGTTTACCATACGGTGTGCTTGTATGCAGCCTCAGTATCCTGATCGTGATATTATTATCCACTACATGGCGGCAGTTTGCCTGTCCACCAAAAGGATAACCTGTATAAATAGCACCGACACCCGTACATACGGCACAACCGACAGCCTTCCTTTTTGTCACAGACTTACGCATCAAGTTGATTGAACGCCTTTGGTCCTGCCAGAGCCCTAAGTCCCTCGTACTCGCGCGGTCTCGGCAGTGTTACCCATCACGACGAAGTACAACTCGAAGGCAGGAGGGGAAACCACACAAATCATTACCGTAAGTCATGGCACAATATTATATATACAGCCTAAGAAAGCAGACAGATCAAAAAATTAGATCTGATGGTCGGTACTGGTCATTTCCATGTTGGTCACATGAAAGAGAAAGGTCGCCAAGACGGTGAGCAGTCAACAAGAGAAAAAACCTACATTTGTGTACGTCGTACAACAGTCAGTCATCGGTCAATACGTCGAGTCCAATCATTTCGAATTGGGTACGTGCGTTAAAAAAAAGGTTGCTGTGCTGTTGAAAGCGGAGGAAGGAGGAGTGTGTAAGCTCCACAATCCTCCAAAAAATGACTCGAAGGCAAAAACATAAAATTAAAAGAAAAAAAATCAGCTCTTATCACCAAGCCTTGAACTCTTCGACGGGTGTTTAGCAGCGACGACCGTGACCATAGGTGATGGCGTCGGCGGCGTCGCAACTTCGGCGTGCGCCCCTCTCTTCGCAACGCACTACTCGAACAAGCGGGTCACGGAATCTCATAGACGCAGACGCAAGTATTGTCGGTGTCGTCGCCGCCGTTGTGGATGTATGCCAGTTTTGTGCAGGACAGTGGGCATTTTGCAATATAAACAAATTCGGTCGGCTAAATACTGCAATTGGAGAATGCGCGCAGTGAGAGCACTGGCAGCACTCATCGCGTCCGTCACGGTAGTATCCCAGTAGTCTGTGCGTATTCACTCTGCCTCCCGGGCCGTCATGGTGACAGTGATACTTGGTAATAAGTTTCTGAACTTACGAGTTACGACGATCAGTTTACCATCAATGTACTACTAGTACAGCACCACTTCAGGAGCAGATCTCCGTTTCAGTGTGAGGTGCTTAGCCAGTCGAATTGGTGCGTTGTTTCCGAACTGTTCCTGGTCTCTTGATCCAGATGCTTTCTATTACTACCCACGCTGTACCTTGTTTGCCGAGGTCACCGTGTTAGCACGACAAATCCAAGACTTTTTCGATGCTAACTTGAAGATGGATCTCGCAGCTGCTCGCAAGTGAGCCGATACAGTAGCTGCGGAGCGCCGTTAGAACAGCACTGCCGTGGAGCAGTTGCTTCTCCCAAACATCTCGCTTATTACCATTACCATTCTCAATGTCGTCTCATCTGCCGTTTTGTGGGTGGAACATAAGATTTACATGCCCTTTTCCACTTATTGGACGGGAACCGGCGGGACGTTAGTCTGATTTGACGCATACTTTAATTTCAAAGTTGTAATTTGTCTATGCCATCCTACAGTCTAAGAGCGACGTGCTCATTGCCCTCATTATTCTGGCGTCGTCATTAAACACCCGACTTTTTTGATTGTACCCGGTTGCCTGGTGCAGGCGGGCAATGGAGTTCCAGGTCTGATTCACACGACGGCCGTAGCTTCGATCACGTCGGGGCGCTCGGCCTTAGTCCCTCGTTACTAACATCAGGTCTCCCTGAGGCGGATGTTCTAGTACTTCGCTCCACATGCCCTTGTTGCCACCCCATCAGGGTTACCAAAAATCGACGTATCCGTATAACGAGGGTCCAAGGGTCTACATATAAATGTTGTCCAGCGTGGCCCATCGATCCTTAGTTGCCAGTGCCAATTCCCGGAGCAGGACTCCAAGCTTGACGCATTTTTGTCCACACTCCTTCTAGTCCTTTCGTCCTACTCCACTCCCAGTTTCTTTTCATTTTGTCCGTTGCATTGCTGGCATGGCGGCAAAACTTCTCTCGTTGTATCTTCTCGCCGTAGCTGGTCTAAAGGTCGTTCGAGCTGGTACGTCTGCATACTAGCCTAGTGTCCGATATGATTGATCATTCGTCCGCTGACCGCATTCGTGAAATAGCGCCTTTGATTATTGATCAACGTAGCGTGGCGCAGTGCAATGCAACCCAACAGAATACTTCTACAGGACTCCTGGCGATGAGCGATATGCTCTCAAACCTAGCCGCACAAATGGCGTATGCTCCTATTTTCATCCATCCATTTTTGTCCGAACTAAATGAACATATGCAGAAATTGTTCAGGAGTAGCGAATAATGCCACTACGTCGTGCGGTGCTGCTCAAAATGCAACAGCCGGAGCCTGTGGTAATGGAGGTGCTAAGAAGGGTAAAAAGGGCAAGGGAGCAAATAAGTCAGCAGCAGCCAAGGGTAAGAACAACAAGAACCTCGGCAACAACTCTACCTCTGTTGCCAACTCCACCTCTGTTGCCAACTCAACGTCCTTGGCCAACACAACGTCTTTGGCCAACACAACGTCCTTGGCCAATACAACGTCTTTGGCCAACATGACGTCTCTGGCCAACACAACGTCTCTGGCCAACATGACGGCCCTGGCCAACACAACGTCTCTGGCCAACACAACGTCTCTGGCCAACACAACGTCTCTGGCCAACACAACGTCTCTGGCCAACACAACGTCTCTGGCCAACATGACGTCTCTGGCCAACTCAACGTCTTTGGCCAACTCAACATCGGCGGACAACTCAACCTCGGTCGCCAACTGTACTGCTGCTTCGAACAACACCGCAGCGGGTTCCGTATCGAATGCAGGTAACCACGTCAAGAAGGCCAATAAGGCTCTCGCGGGAATGTCAAAGGGAGGGAAGCATAATGCCGCCGCCGCCAAACAGGTCAACGGAAACCTTACGCTTGCGATGAACAATTTGGCCGCTGCAAACTCGTATGTGCTCTTCTCTCTGTCCTGTCGTCTACAGCTGAATTTGGGCTTGCTTTGGCGCGCAGAACCAGCACGGGTGATAAGGCCGCCCAGAAGAATCTGAAGGCCGCCATGTCAATGATGGCCTCCATGATGGCGGCTGCCAACGCAACATCGAGTAGCTGTGGTGGCACATGATCTTTTCCGTACAGTAGCAGTAGTATCCGGATAAGCTATGCTCGACTAATGTAAGGAACTGGGAGGCGATGGACGTTACCCAGGAGGACTTGTAGACAATGAAAAGCTTGTGTCCTCCCAACTCATTGAAAGTCCTGTCTCTGGCTCTAGCGGCTGCCGTAGTCTCAAAAAGAAGCCTTGATTCGCGTGTCCCGAAACACGACCCCAGGCCAGAGTTTTTTTATTTCCGGACTTTCCTTGCTCCTAGCTTGCTGCGCACGCAAGAGAGTTTCTACCGGGAACCAGTCACATCAGCCCTGGCGACGGCAGGCGTTCCAATAGGAAGGATCTGTTACCAGTATGTGTTGCTACTCAGGACACTCTGATTGTTTTCGACTCGGAGTGGAGGTACAGTCGCGATACCAGACGATGCTCCATATCTCAAGTATCTCACTTGCGGTCGGCAAGCACAGGCTTAAAACGTTAACGAGGCAAAATAGGCGCACAAGCAAGCCATCAGTGTCACGGTGGTTCTTTTTTGATTGATGAGGCAGCACCGGCGTACCTGCGTACTGCTGCGGATTTGATATCGTCTAGGCTGGTAACTGGTAACCGGCGACTTACAGTACAGTAACCAGAAAACATGGTCAATCTTAGCCGTAACTGCATCTGTGCAAGTGGCCGGGCTCGATAGTATGGCAAGCGGGAAGTGTACGCTGTGACAATGTCAAAACTCCGCTCAGCCGATGAGTTCTGACTAGTGCCGAGGGTAAAGACCCTTGTCACCGCGTCTAAGGTTTATTGTAAAATGTGAGAGATGAAATCGCTGAATGATTGGACGACCAGGGCCCACTCCAGGGCCTTAACGGTATAGCGGCCTTACTAAGCGCCCAAATAAGCGCCCGTCCTTGGTACAATTGAAGTTGGCAATGACTCGGCATTCATCAATGTGTTGAAATCTCAACGTGGTGTACAATATCCACTAGTCACTCTAGTCTCTTAATAGTGGGTATCCAAATGAGTGACATTATGACACTACTATGTTGAGCAGACAAACAACGTTGAAATAAATTCCTACGGCAGAAATGAACGACGTATTACACAGACTTTGTAGGTGACATGAAAGGGTATCAATGGCCAGTGTCTGTGGCTAGACCTGATGTGGGCTGAGGGGAGGGGAGATGTTAAGTGTCAAACCAAAAAAGTTGCAATAATGATTGCAGTGGTGATTGCTGTGGAACTCCCTAAACACGCTTGGTATATTCCCATCACCAAATAGATCGCCATGGATGCTGGTAAAAGATCAGTACAGCAGACTAAAAGACAGAAAACTAGTGAGACTTACAGGCTCGACGTGATCTGAGGATCTGTCAGAAGGTCACCTGCACCTTGGTAATCTGAGGTGAACGCTAAATATTGAGTTTTCTTCCACTGAATGTGCTGGGAAAATATGAGGAAATCCGTGATCTCCCGAGCCTTGGGAGCCAGAAGTGCCGAGTCTGAGATGTGGGGCAGGACTCGATTGCTGAGATATTTGATGAATTTCTGATTGCCGTTGCCTGTATCAATCCATTCTTCCACAAGGAAGACCTTTGGTGTGGGAAGGTCACAAATGAGGGCGATCATCACCCTTGTGAAACGAAGAACCAGAATAGGGAAAGGTGGTTCTCCTCATTTCTTGACTTCATGGGTGGTGAATTTATAAGTAAGGTCCATCAAGATCGAAGCCCATCTGACACAATTGCACTCGGCTAGCAACATGTCAAGTTCGAGTTGGCCTTTCAGCCTTGAAATTGCACCGTTTGCACTGTTCCCCTTCCTTTCATACATCTGTTTAACACATACTGTGCCATTTGTGAATGGCAGGAGTTCAGAGTCATCATCTAACTTAACCTTCCCAGGATGGCTGGTCTTGAAAGAGCCCATCTGGACCAATCCAGGGGCGAAATCAATGGAAAGAGTACCATGATGGACTCTGATGTCGGCGTCATCCAGTCGAAGCACCTTGTGTGGTAATTTGTCTGGACAGTATGTGGTGGCTGGAATTTCGTAAAATGCACGTTGAAATGCATTCTTGTTGACTGGGTGTACTGTTACGACTCTGCAGAGTCATCTGATGACAAGTCATGGGAGGCACTTGAGCGATCCTCAGGATGATGCTAAGTCGTATGGGCTTAGCATTGGTCTGGTGAGAAGTGTTTGGCAACTTTAGGAAAGCATCCTTAGTTTGTGCGATGCGTTGTCTAAGGGACTGATCCTTAGATGGAGGCAGGTGATAGAGATGAGAGGAAGGTCGATGTGATTGCAGAACTGTGAACCAAGAACACTCTGGAGACATACCCTCACAGAGGCTTGCCTTATATCCTACAAGTAAGTCGTGACATCATGGTATGGTAGTCAACCTTGAGTCGTGCCATGACAGAGCGGAGCGCGTCATGGTGGGGCAGAATGAGTCATAGTGGGGTGGAGTGGGTCATAGTGGAGTACATAGTGGAGTGAACATGTCATAGTAATAATCAGAGCCAGTTCTGGAACTTACCCCAGTACAGGCCGTACAAGCTAGGCCTCTTGGGTGCCGGTTATGCCTTATTGTACAGTAAAAAAGGAGAAAAGAGTTCGTAACATTACCCCCCTCCTAAGGTTGCTGTCCCACCAGTGAATCAGTCAGTTGCTGGGTTTACGTCCCAGTGGTCGTAGTGGTTGAAGTCCCAGTCGTCTGGGAGGTCCCCCCAAGAGGGGGATCGGTCGTGATCACGTCGGGCGCAGCACACTTTGTCGGCCTTGTTGGCCTTGGCCTGGTCTTTCAGGACTTGCAGGATAATGCCGTGGTAGGGTTCGGGGGTGACGAATATCTTGGGTAGGACCAGGGGGTGTGCTGGTTGGACGGGGTGTTTGCCCTTGTTCTTCTGAACTCTGCCCGATTGTGCTTGGGTTGAGGTGGTTCGTGGGGGTGGAGGCGATGGGTTGGTGTTGTGGTGGTGGCTCCTAACGGAGTTAGGTGGGTTTGGCGGTAAGGGGTTGGTTCAGGTGATGGGTGTGGGGACGAGGGTCTGACTGTTGTCCAGTTGGGGCGGTTGGGGGGTTTGGTTCACGTAGCGGGGGCCCTTGAAGACGTAGTTGGGTCCCGGACCGTTTCTTCCTTGCTGGAGCCACCGGGGGACCACCTTGTTGTTTTTGAAGGCGTTGTAAAGACGCATCCTTACCCATGCCTTCACCAGCCTGTTGTGGACCCGTTCCTTGGCATGATACCACTGGGCCCAATCCCAGCTCAGCTTGCAGTCTTGTTCTTCTAGGTCCTTCTTGTCGAGGGCCGCCTTCCTCAGGCGGTAAATGTCAGCCTCAACACCAACATCGTTGAGGTCCCTTAGCTCCATGTCGATTAGGGCGTGTAGGGCGAATCGTCCGTCAAGCCAGTCGAGGTGGCCCTCACATGAAGTTCCCAGTTGGTGGCTGGCCAGAGCCTTGAGAGGTTTGCTGTGTACGATTCCATCTCATCGAAAAATCCCATGGACAGTAGGGTCACCCTGGGGATTAATTGCATAACGCACATATGGAGTGGTCCCCAGTGCACCATCCTCATTGACCGTGCTAATTGCATACCGGTCACTGAAGTGTTGCGGATGCCAAACTTTACCATTAGGACCACATAGTCCCCCATCTGGTGCCACTGTCCATCCGTCACGCACTCGAGCCGGATCGTCTCCTGTATCTGCCTCCAGAGTGAGGCCGCGGCCACTATTTCCGTAAGTGACGTTCGCAGGTGTGTAAGGAGTGGGAGGGCGACATTGAAGAAGAGGTCATCCTCGGTCAGGGTCTGATTTGGAGTCACTTCCTCCATTATTGGTTGAAGGGGAGTGAGGATGCTCCTCATTACTTGTGACTCAGCTTCGGTGAGGGTGAGGTTGGTTGTCGTGGTCTGATCCATTGGTCGTCATGAGTGATATGGAGAGGGAGTTGGTTCATTTTTCTTCAGTGGGTGTGGGTTTATATGCTATTTGTTGGGCCAGCACTTGATTTCCTTTTCAGAAATCTGCAGTAAGCTGTGGAGCATGTACGTCATCTGCAGTCTCCCAGGTGTCATGTGTGTCGGAGTATCCTGTCCACCTGACCCTGTATTGGAGTTGTCTGGAGCGTCTGAAGCGCCTTGCTCCCACAATTTGCTCCACTTCCCACTCTGGTTTGCCTTTGATGACATCTGGGGGGGGCTCGTGGTAGTTTGGTCCGTGCTCCTCCGTTTCCTTATACGGGGT
>Ga0137358_10002536_pt1 | contig 10374 bp, 6 predicted proteins | sample Mad1_20_16metaG_FD_105551 | JGI IMG/M metagenome (GOLD analysis project Ga0137358, IMG submission 105551) | Vadose zone soil microbial communities from Angelo Coast Range Reserve, California, USA - Mad1_20_16 metaG | ecosystem: Environmental > Terrestrial > Soil > Vadose zone | place: USA... | reverse complement strand
TAACCGAGTTGTAGTGCTATCTAGACTAGTATGTGCGTCGTTGACCGAGGATCGTTATGGTGTCGTGCAGCGCGATATTCCGCGTATACTGGAGGCACTGCTCGTCTTCCTTACGGCTCTTGAAGACGCGCAGAAGGAGATTGCGTCGCCTGATGACGCAGAAGATGCCGCTCGAGCTGCTGATGTGTACAGCGGACCCGTTGATGGTATGAACATCCTTTCGTTGCGCAGATTTTGCCGTTAACGGACTGGACAGCGATGAAGGAGGCCGTCGTGAGAATCGTACAGACATTCGGTCATCGGTTGACTGCCTTCCGGTTTCCTCACCGTGTTGCGCAAAAACTGCAAGGGTATGCAGACTATTACTAGAACTTCTAAAACTCTTTGGTCGAAACATATCGTCCTGGTTTTGCGAAGTGTTTTAGATGAACCGTGGGGTGTTTGTGTATCATGCTCTTGAATACATATCTTTTAGGGCACTGTTGTTTCACTCGTCAGGATATGCCCTTTTGACAGTGATGATTATTCCTGGCGTGCATACCGTAATAGTATTGATTTGTCGGCCAGGCCAGACTAATGCGTTGTGGACCTCTCTAGTACCTGTAACTATTACGCAACCTTTTACTTCTGGTTGCTGTCACAAGGGTCTCCAGCATGCGCAAATGGGGCAGAGGCAATCACCGTGAACAAAAGGTGAAACAGGACGAACAGAGTCGAATGGACCCCTTCATGTTGCGGCGGAACTTGCAAGCGCCTGAAAAAGATATGATGTAAATATGATGTAGATTCACCAAGGCCACCGACACGTTCGGAGCGACCCGGATGTCTGGCACAAGTTTCTAGTCGATCGAGTTCGTCATATACTGTACACTTTAAGCCTTTCCCGACGCATGACAGGCATGATGACAGCTTTATTCACTTCACCGAAACTTAAAACGCCACTCTCGTCCAGGAAACTTGAAAAAGGCTCTTTCACTCAGCGTCCTTCTGGTATCAGTACATCTCAGACAAATTCAAATATCATTATTGTAATTGTGGCGTGGAGGTGTTGTACCGGAGGTCAAGATTTTGGGAGATTGTATGGTGAATGCCCATTCCGAGTCCAATGCAGCAAGACTTGTACTGTGACTATCGTCAAGAATGTGGTCATACTAGTAGTAAGCGGTAAGTGTACACATCCTTGACGTACTCACAAGGGTTATAGTAACGTCTCGTGAATTAGTGGGGGTACATGTTCGTGAATTCGGAGAAAAACTCCGGAGCAATCCGCACCAAACTTTCTCATGAGACCATTCGAGCAACCCTATTCCTGCGCCGCTGCCTGGCTCGCATGCGCTTCCGGGCGTAGATCGCGGTGAGCACAGCGTAGACCAAGGTGCACACAGCCGAGGGTCGACTGGGTCGACGTAGTACCGAGCGTTGCGCCCGGCACACCGTAGATATTCACGAACGTCATTAACAACCCGGTGAACGCGTTGACCAGTCCGGCAGAGAATAAGTTCATGAGTAGCCATTGAGGATCATCCTTCCTGAGATACCAGAGCCAGCCGACCGCGACCGCATTGAAGAAACAGCATACGAAACCAATCACATATCTATTGGATTACCATCAGATGTTTAAATCAAAGTAACCATCAATGGGGGAGGGGGAAAGACAGGAAGACGTGTTTTGAAAATGATTGGCCGAAAACAAAGGGAGAAAAAAGGAACGTACAATGCGATATTCACAATCAGGTCTACCTTCACATTGGTGGTATTGACCCCACCCCCTTCGGAGCCTCCAGCTGAGCTCTGTGTATCGTTGACCGACTGGAATCTGCTAAATGTACTGGGAAAGATAACGAAGCCTAAAAGGAGGATCCAAGTGAAGAATTTTGAGGAGGATGTGGATTATCAAGCGCCTCTTCCTGCGTCGCCGCTCCTGTGCATCGGGAACCCTCGAGCCTGACTTAGCTGGTACTCCCGGTGTCGTTGTAGTAGCTGCCGCGACTCGACGTTTCTTGGGATCAGATTTTGTATCTGATTTCACAGTTGGTCGGGTGGTTTTGGAATCAGAAGAGAGTAGTGGGGGCTTCTCGCTCGATGGTGGCGGAGATGAGACCGGCGTCTGGGAGTTTGTAGTAGTGGGAGCGGAGGCTTCCACCTTGGAGGACCGAGCCACCGCGGCGCCATCCAAGTCCGCCTGCGGGTTTGACGTTGCGTCATTTGCAGGTTGCTTTTCCTGTTCTGCCAGAGAGTGGGGTGCCGTGTCAGTGAGAAATCACACTGCCAGGGATCAACACGGTACCATCAGAAGATGCAACAAGATCTGAGTGCCGGCCTGTGATTGGCGTGAGCTGCGCTGCTTCCTAGGACGGGTTTAGAGCGAAACACGAACCCTTCGCCTCTGATGGGTCTTGGGCATCTTTGAGCTGGGCCGGCTTGGCATCTGGTGAGGAAGATGACATTTCGTACTATTTGCCAAGGACGAAACCGAAAGGGGACCCACAGGGGCATGAGAATGGCTTCTGGCCTCATAATATACTTGCCACAGACATCGGGGAGCAAGGGGATTGAAAGACAGCCGTCAGAACATTGACAGTCGGAAACTTGCCGGAATCTCACTGATCAGTCAAGAATATATCAGAGCCGCCGTATTTCAATCAGCCGGACTCTAGTTCGACTTACCGAACAGAAGCAGACAAGACACGTCCTCCAAAGTTCCGAGCCCCGGCCAGCTTCGTCCGACACTGATGTTGAACGTTGAACATTGAACTTCCACGCCACGCTGTACCTGCACGCGTGCATCTGCATCACACAACCTAACCCTTAGTGGATCCCTCCACAGGTCCCTTTCTCTCTCCTCCCAATGCTTGCAAGACTAGGCATGCCATGCTGAAGTTCACTAGGCCATTTATGGATCCCCTTTTTACTGAATTCCATCAAACACCCCAATAGTCTACTTGATGTGCATTGCCCAATTTGGTAGCAAGTGAAATAGAACCCCCGCTAGTGTTTTGGATGATTTCAAAAATGGTTGAAAAAAGAGTAGATTGAGGGGAAGCGATTTGAATTGAGACCGTGAAATGGGCTAAAAAAGCCCAGTTTGGAGAGAAACACTCCCAAAAATCCTAATGTCAGCACCCAGGACATGGAAAAAAAAATATAGTAATTTCAGAGTTGTGTTCCAAGCCATGCTAAGTGCAACGGGGGAGCACAAAAGGTGATTGTGGTAAGGGTGGTGGAGCGAGGATGACAGCGAAGCACTGCCGTAAAGGTGACGGAAAGTGCCGTCACAGGATCACTTCATTTCCGAGTTCCCATATGCACAACCTACAACGGTCTCAAATACAACTCCAGTATCCGATCAACACCCCTCCACCAGGATTATTCTTTGAATCTACGGTCTGAAATACTCCGTTTACAGTATCTGCTTGCATCACCGTACAATAACATGCAAACTGAAAGAATATGCGCGCTTTCCGGTATTCAGTTTGGGTGATTTCCTAACCCACCGTTGGTTCTAGCCTCAGCGCCACGCCGAAGTTCGTTGGGGAAATACGAAGCAAGGGCGCTCCGGGTTCCAAACCTTACGCCATGTCCAATAACGATTTCTGGGACAGTGTGGAAGTGCATATATTGAGAGTGTCTTCTAGCCTTCTCGTGGCTCGAGGTCCCCCAACGCGATCTAGTTCTGGCACAGTGCGTACATGGCGTCTCCCTGGTTCACATATACCCCGCACACGCCGCCTCCACAAGATGTCCAGTTCTCAAATCTTGCCGACGGCTCGCACACGGTTCCGTCTGAGTTGGTGGCGTCAGACGCGAGCCTCGTGTCCATCGACTCGGAAAAGCGGCACGCGCTTGGACGCGCGGGGCGTAATCCATCTGTATCCAGCATCGCACCATTCACTTTGACCAATGGAGCACATACAGAGAGCACCGGCAAGGCTGCACCCATCCTTGTATCTGCGACCTCATTCGGTTTCGAGTTTCGAGAATCCGGGCCACCTACTCGCACATCGGTAGATAAGCAGCATACATCTGCGCCTCTACAGCCCCCTCATTCTCCTCTCCAAAACGACGTCGAGCAATACGCGCCAACTTCGGAAGGGGCCGATATCGTACCGGCGCATCTGGTCGGGTCCATCCTGCCCATACACGAGCATATTGGGCCTCGGTCATCGTTGTCGAGTTCAACGGTCGAGCGAGACGTGCTCGCTTCATCACCTACCAAAAACACTCATGCAGTTGCACCAATATCAGCAGCGGACAACGTGACCTCGCCTTCCCCTCCTGATTCGATCGCAACTGGGGATGTCAGCATCGTCGATTCACCAAACACGGGCACCGTGACATCGCAGACCCCAACGGTCAAACTGTCTCTGACACAGAGTCCAGAACATGGGCGCGTTAGATCAGAAAGGCTGCCTCAAAAGAGATCGGGTACAGAGGGGACGGCTGGATCAATTGGAACTGGCAGTATTGTACAATCACAGTACACGGATATGGTATTCGAAGATGTCCCACGCATGCATAACCTCCTATCGGGCCTTTTCACTTGGATCCTCCTCGCGGGCTTCGTCGTTCTCCCTGGTACATTCAGCACTCTCGAGGGGATCCAATCCAACTCAGGCGAATTCGAGAAGGTGATGCATTCAATACATCATCTTCCCTTGTGCGTACATTTCTTCTGATCTGAATATACTCTTCTAATGCTTTGGTGATGGTGATTTGATCAACAGACTGGTAATCGCGTTCGGCTGCTGCGGCCTCGGAGCGTGTGGGATGGTATTGCTCTGGTGGCGCTGGGCACACAACTACGTCTGGCTACTCAACAGCATCTTCATCCCCGGGGTGCTCAACGGCCTCTCCGGGGTGATTTCGACGTTCGCTAGCATCTATGGTGCGCAGAATGGCGTATTCGGCGCTTCGAGTATCGCCACTCTTGCCGTTACAGGGGCGTGCACCGTTACATGTGGCTTTCTAACCGTGATCTACTCACTCTGGAAGTTGGATCGGGTCAAGCGTCGACATCTACGCGAGATGGCGCAATTGAAAAGTAGTGGCGATGGAATTGGGGCGATCCACTACTTTTAGTGCCGCGGTGGCCAGGCCGCGTTGTGGCCGCAGTCCTTTCTGGGGCTTTAAGTTCCACACGATACCTCACCGGACACGGACACTATTGACTCTTATCGAGATTTGACTGCGATCTCCTGTACGTAAAATTTCGTACCCGTACTCGGAAAAAGGGTACGTGGCAAAGAGGTGGGGATACACGTGTCGCCCCCACCTTGATAGCTGAGCGTCATGAAATACATACAATCCTTGGACGTGTCGTTCATACCCACGCATATTAGGGTGAACCACTCTTCTGTTACATTGCACTCCTAGATTTGACTAGTTTGTCTGTGCGAGTTGCTACTGTATAGCGGGGCCTGTTGCTAATTTTGCGACGTGGCTTGAAAAAATCTCATCAGTGATCCCGGGTCGGGCACGGCTCCCGCGGAAACTTCCATTCCATCATTAGGAATCCCGAGCCCGAGGATCTCCTTCCTTGACGATAGTCGTCAAGTTTACGGCCGGGGTAGAGTGCATAAATCATGAATTGAAAGCAATAGTGCTCGACTCAGTCCCCCAATCAATACCTACTGCAATACCTACTGCCTTGAACTCGGCACCTTGGCATCACTGGCATACTATCCCCCTGGTGCAGATCAGCCACAGCATCATACCATTCACCCATGGGCTGCGTACAACAACAACTCGGACCAAAGGTCCACATCACCGCGGGCTGCCCCCCGTCATGATCGCAATCTGCCAAGTCCTTCAATCTCCCTCGCATATTCGGGATTTGCTCAAACGGCTGGTTTGTCTTACGCTTGCATCTCATGATACACGATTTTTCCCCGACTTGAACTTGAAGGCCGAGGACGGACTTACGACGGCCTCTAGAATGACTACTAAGGAAAGTTCTATATGCCTGCCATCACATCACATCACATCCTCAGCTGCGCATGACTCGGAAGCCGTGGTCCGTGGACCAACCGACGTGTAGAGAGGTGCACGCAACCTTTTCCGAGTCCGAGGTCGGGACTCTCACCAATGACCAAACAAACACCTGACGAAACTTGAAGCTTGAAGGGTCAAACTCTCAACCAACCGCGATTATTTCGGCGCATATCAACTCCGGACTTCTCGGCTGTCTAAACATCAGGACTCGGAACAGACTCTGTTCATGTTGAAAGTTCCTTCTTCGGCGTTTCCTTATACTCTTATGGTGGCGGCCCTCCTACTACTGCGCCCGCAACATGACCTACAACAACCATTGAACTGCTGGACCCTGCCTGGGACACACGAAGATCGCGGAGACTCGGGCTGATCGCGCATGGATGGTATGGCCTTCACGTGGGTTCAAGTTCTCGCGGGTTTCATTTCCCCGGTACGTTCAATACTCTCGGAACCATAGAAATCTTATCCTTCATCGGCAAAACCCCCAACACGACATGATCCAGTTTTCGTTACTTTCGTCCAGTTGCGGTTTGTCGTTCTCGTTCCAACGGCGCCGCTCAGGTTCCATAGTGCGTTTGGCTTCTTCAGGCGCCTTGCCTGGCTTGGAATTGTGATGGAAGGGTGCTTACCTCCTGTAGGTACGTCTCAATTGTTATCGACGAGATTCACTTGACCCCAGACTGAAGTTCAGCTAGAGCTGCGAACATGACTCAGAACACCTTTGTCAAAGCTGTGCGGTATCACATTCTTTCCTTCCATTTGTCTGCATTATACCCTGCCCTGTAAGATCGTCAACCCCGGTAACAAAAGAAAAAACAGAAAAAAAAGCAAACGAGACACGAAAAAATGGTCCTATTACGTGGTATGCAAGAGATTAAAAAACTAGCAAGTGAGGATAATCCATGTGAAAACAGTTCGCCATCGAACGAATGCTAAGTGTCACATTATATACGCAGGTAGCGAACAAAGATCTGCTGTTGTGCCCAAGCCCGCCGCAGCGGATAAAAAAGATGCTGCAGAACTAGAAACAGGGGCAGGCACATACAGCAAATATTGGCAGAAAAAAATCCATGGGGCACTTTTGGATAGACGGTGGGTCCTGGTCCGTAAAGGGTAAAACTGGGGGAGGGAAGGTATACACGACGTATGGTAGGTAAACGGTATGTTATATGTGGGGTTGCGAGGCCGCGTTCGTAAGTACGTGATGAAGAGTAATTCCCTGAAAACGGAGATGCAATCGAGTCGTTCGATCATAAGAAAAAAGTCTGTGGTGGGAGTCCAAATCATGTGTACGGTATAACTCTAGCGGGTTGAAGATGGGTTGGGAAGCAGCGGGTATTGATCCTTCACTAACAACCATTATGATACTGTTCGTTCAAAGTATTCTATTAGAAGGGCGACATAAACGAAAATTCAAAAGACGCACTAGCTGGTTCTTAGGGAACGAATAGTTCGCGCCAGCGGGTCCTGTTGACCAAGACAACAACTGTGGATCTACGTGAAAAGACTGTCAGGGAACATGAAACCCGTGACTCGGTAGGAAACAACACAGACTGCTGTATGCCTCATAATGACGGTTGATATAGTCCGCCGTAGGATAGTTGGGTGGGTCGCAACCGATATTCGTCTGGCCGGCACGTTGGTAAACACGCACGTAGTCGACGAGCATCTCGGAGGGGAATGTCATTGTCGTCAAATCGATTGATTGCCAATTCGCTGCAACGGGTAATTTAAGTGACGGTACCAAGTGGGATAAGCAAATGGCATACGCGACATGCCCAGGTTGATGACAATGGACTAAATAGAACTAATATGAGCAGAGGTAAGGTGAATGAGTGACATGATTCTTACCATAGGTTCCTCAGGTATTAATCGCGCACCAACACCAGAGCCAGCCGTTCCCTGATCAGGTCCGACAGCACCCGCACCCATCCTGATCGTCGGTTGGTTGTCCATCTGCCATGTGATAAACCCATCTGAGCGTGACTTGGGATTTGCAAAATATTCGAAGCCTAGGCAGTCACAATGAGAACAGACAACGAGAGGAAGGGAACCAAAGCGGACCAAAGGTATGGAAAACCTGCCCCGATCCTTCGAAAACGTTAGATGGAAGCTGCGTGAGGCCAGATACCGCTTGTTGTCTATGAGGTTTAAGAATATGGTGAGATATAATCGGACGGAAGGACATGCGACTGACACAGCGGATCCCCTTCAAATACGGCCCCAAAGTAGATTGTCAGCAATATATCGTCATTGTAAGAAATAACGCATACCTGTAATTGTTGGGCCGGGAAATGCCCGCATTGAATACCTCCCATTTGTCGGTAGTGTCATTAGCAAACACGTAGTCATGCGAGAAAGGCGCAAACTGCGCCGACTGTGAAATCACACCACCAGTACCCTGTTTATTGTGCTCAGCCTCAAGTACATCGATTTCCGGAGCCCCGCGACCCTTATTGTTGCTCGGACCAGGGTGGTCCTCGCCTGGGCATGTGCACGCGCTGTACAAAAATGAGGTTAGGTAAAAGACAACCGGGAAAGCTGATATAGCGCACGAGATCTTCTGGCCACTCAGATAGGATAACTCATAATTGTACTTGGCCTGTGACGCATTCGAATGGAGAGCCGCGGCGGGCCCAAGTCCATCGGGATTGGTCTGGTTCGGGAAAGTACCCACGTCACAAGAGTCATACCTGAAAAATCGTTTCAACATCAAAGAATTTAAGCGAAGGGTAGAGAAATACTCACGAGTAAGGCCACATGCCGTCTGTCGTTGCGCCATATCCTGGTCTGGCGAGATTGCCCATCGTCCAGACCCCAGGCCACTAGGTAAAGGGTAAGATGGACAAAAAAGGAAGTAAGGCCAAGGACCCACATAACCGCGAGTTTCTTCGTTGGGACCGGGAAGAGTGAGAGCAACCTCGATGTAACCGCTAGTGAAACAAAACTTGTTCCAACTCTGAAGCATGCCAGAGCGATACGACATCCCATTCGAAGGGACGTTTTCGATCCGGACGTGAAGAGAACCGTTGGCAGTATAGACCTGACGTGGATCGTACCACTCCTGGTCGCCAGTCTGCAAATACCAAAGGTCGGCCGCTTCCCAGTAGGGATCATCACCAGGATAAAATGTACGGTCATCGAGATTGAACTCGTCGGAGAAGACAAGATCATAGGTTTTGCCATCAAAACCAACGCGAGTCTTGGCTGAGTGGGGGGTATCAGGATCAATGAGCGAACTGACATGGAGATCACCCTGAGGGGTATTGATGGTGCTGCTACTAGTCTCTTCGAGAAAGAGGGTGTGTGACGAGCTCTTTACGTAAAGGATGACAGGTAGCGCAATGAAGAGGCAGAGGAGGAAGACGACGAGGAAAATGAGGACACCGAGATTTGAGATACTACGGGGGTTAAAGAGAGAGATAGGCTTGTCGACAGATTCGAGTGCATGAAGAGAGTCATCTTCATCGGCATCGTCCTCATCGTCCGCTGAAGGGTCCCAAGCGTAGGGAATGACGCCACCTCTCATCGTTGAAGAAGGGAATTTTGAGCCGGACGAGAGTGTCCACATTGAATCCCGCGAAGCTGTGGACAAGACGGAACCACGCTGGTCGGCAGGTAGGGAAGGGGGAGGGACGAGGGCACCTTGGTCATCCGCGGAGGGGATGTGCCATAAGATCATGGAAGCACGTTGTGATGAAGCAAGCTGAGAACCTAGGGCCTGGGAGTCCTCTGAGGCGATTCGGACGAGGGGCGCATTTCCTCTGGAGACTGAGAGAGGCCTCGGACGCACAGAGGGATAAGGAGCGGTGGAAGAATTGGGATTCAAGGGGGAGGAGATGAAGTTGGCAGAAAAAGAGCGGGATGGTGGCCTCGAAGGGGCAGCGGAAAGTTGATCACCTGACTGAGTGGTGGATAAATGCTGGGCCTCGGGGGAGGGAGGAGTGACATTGTCCTGGGAGAGCGAGGGCGAAGAACCGTTGGGGGAAGGAGAGGGTGCTGGCGTCGTCGACCTGGAAGGTTCCCGTGATACGATTTCGAAGGGATTCGTGTTCACCTGGGCCGAGCGCTGCATCGTAAGGGAGAGAGGGCGAGGTCGGCGGGGAGGGAGAAGGGGAGGGAGGGAGGAAAGGAGAAAAGGAAAAGGGAGTGATGGAATGTCACTTAACCGTCCCTGGTTACATATCCGGCAACAGCACGCACGCCCTCCACTGCCACGCGCACCTGTTCCTCTACGCTCCCTTCCAATCGGATTTCCACGACGCCCGTTTCCCCCGTCGAGGCTGGATTTTCCAATATCTCTATCTGCGAATCCAGCATGTTCGCCTTCATGAAATGTGACTCCCGTTGAATCATCCGCTCCAACAACACAGATCGCGCCCC
>Ga0137358_10002534_pt1 | contig 10378 bp, 8 predicted proteins | sample Mad1_20_16metaG_FD_105551 | JGI IMG/M metagenome (GOLD analysis project Ga0137358, IMG submission 105551) | Vadose zone soil microbial communities from Angelo Coast Range Reserve, California, USA - Mad1_20_16 metaG | ecosystem: Environmental > Terrestrial > Soil > Vadose zone | place: USA... | reverse complement strand
CGGCCGCGGCGATCAGCGGCAAGGCATTGCTCGAAGAACTCATACCCATCGAGGACTTGCAGCCATTCTTGCCAAACGCATAATCCCCTGCTTGGACGTTCGCGACGGACAGGTGGTCAAGGGTGTGCGTTTTCGCGATCATCGGGTGGTCGGCGACATCCTGGAGCTGTCGGCTCGTTATCGCGACGAGGGTGCCGATGAGCTCGTGTTCTACGATATTTCCGCAAGTCCCGAAGGCCGTTCGGTGGACCGCTCCTGGGTCACCCGCGTGGCGCGCACGCTCGACATCCCGTTTTGCGTGGCCGGAGGAATTCGCTCCGTGACGCAGGCGGAGGAAGTGCTGGCATCCGGCGCGGAAAAAATCTCGGTCAATTCCCCCGCGCTCGCCGATCCGGACTTGATCGACGCCCTGAGCCAGCGCTTCGGCGCACAATGCGTGGTGGTCGGGGTCGACAGCCAGACCGTGGACCAAGGCTATCGAGTGCAGCAATTCACCGGCGACATCGAGCGCAGCCGCGACACCGCGCGCAGCACCGTCGACTGGGTCATCGAGGCACAACGGCGCGGCGCGGGGGAGATCGTGCTCAATTGCATGTCGAGCGACGGCGTGCGCCAGGGCTTTGACATCGCCCAGCTGCGCGCAATACGCGAGGTGTGCCGCGTGCCGCTGGTCGCCTCGGGCGGCGCCGGCGCAGTGGAACACTTTACGGAAGTTTTCCGGGCGGCCCGCGTGGATGCGGCACTCGCCGCCAGCGTGTTTCATTCGGGCGAGATCGCGATTCCGAACCTGAAGCGGCGGCTGCGCGACGCGGGCATCGAGATAAGGCTTTGAGCGCGGAGGCACTTTGTATGTGCGGGGTACCTGGCTTGCGGGCTTGCTTGCGGGAGGTACTATGAGTGCGGGAGGCATCGCTTTGAGCACGGTGATGGAGCTCGATTGGGACAAGGGCGGCGGCCTGATACCGGCCGTCGTTCAGGATGCCGGCAGCGGCGCGGTGCTCATGCTGGGATATATGAATCGGGACGCGCTCGCCGCGACGCGGGCGTCCGGCCGCGTCACCTTTTGGAGCCGCAGCAAGGGCCGCCTCTGGACCAAGGGCGAGACCTCGGGCCACTTTCTCGAGGTCAAGCAGATCGCTGCCGATTGCGACGGCGACACTTTGCTGATCTTGGCCGAACCCTTGGGTCCCGCCTGCCACGAGGGCACGCCCACCTGTTGGGGCGAGAGTCCGCCCCAATCGGGCGCGGAGCGCATGGCGTTCCTGGGCCGGCTCGAACAGGTCATCGCAGAGCGAATCGCCACGCGTCCGCCGGGCAGCTACACCGCTAAACTCCTCGCGGAAGGCACTCGGCGGATCGCGCAAAAAGTCGGCGAGGAAGGTTTGGAACTGGCGCTGGCCGCCGTCGCCCAGTCCGACCCGGAAATCGTCGGCGAAGCTGCGGATCTCTTGTACCACATGCTGTTGCTGCTCAAGGTCAAGGGTCTGTCGCTGACGCAGGTCATGGTCGAACTCGAAGCACGTCATGCCGACGCCCAAACCGGGCGCCGCTTCAACGAGTGAGCGTCGAGGCTAACCAGCCTCGACGCGGCGATTGCGCCGCAACGCGTAAGCGCCGATCCCCACCCAGACGACATTGAGCGCCACCGACGGCCATGCGCCGTTCCACACACAATTGACGATGAATCCGAGCGCCCCGAGGATGTTCATCAACTGATAGATCGGCGAGCGCGCCTGAATCTTCCCGAACGACAGCAGACCATAGCTGCCGAGGATGAGGAGCGCCGCCACCCATCCGGATAAGTCGATGAAGGTCTTGAGCGTCATGTGTGAGTCTTCTTCAGTGCCGCCGCATCGCGCGCGAGGGCTTCGATGCCGGCCCAATCGCCGGCGCTCAGCATGGCTTTGGGCGCCACCCACGAGCCGCCCACGCACACCACATTGGGCAGGGCCAGATAGTCCGGCGCCGTCGCCCGCGTGATGCCCCCGGTCGGACAGAACAGGACATCGGGAAACGGCGCGCCCAGCGCCTGCAACATGGCCACTCCGCCGGCCTGTTGCGCGGGGAACAGTTTCAGCACATTGAAACCCGCTGCGCGCGCGCTGATCAATTCGGTCGGGGTCATGACGCCGGGCAGCAGCGGAAACCGCGCGCCGCGCGAGGCGGCGGCGAGTTCCGGAGTCAAACCCGGCGTCACGCCGAACTGCGCCCCCGCCCGGTCGGCGGCGGCAAAATCCACGGCGCGCGTGAGCGTGCCCACGCCGACGACGGCCTCAGGAACCGCCTTACGCATCGCCTCGATGGCGGCGAGCGCCACCGGCGTGCGCAGCGTGATTTCCAGCACGCGCAATCCGCCGGCGGCCAGGGCGCGCGCCAGCGGCACGGCGTGTTCGAGCTCGGTGACGGTCAGCACCGGTATCACCGGCACCAGTCCCATGATTTCACGGATGTTCATTAAATAATTCTTCACATCAGGGACATCGCGCCAGCCTCCGCATCGCCGGCGGCGCGGCGCAGGCTGGCAAAGAGCTCGCGCCCGCAGCCGTACTCGTTGTGCGTATGATCCATTCCCGGCAGATCTCGCTGTTGCCAGACGCTCTCGGGGACCTTCGCCTCCAGCACACCGGTGTGACAGTCCAATCGAATCACGTCACCGTCCCGCACCTTGCCCAACGGGCCGCCGTTCAAGCACTCGGGTGTGACGTGAATGGCGGCGGGCACGCTGCCGGATGCACCCGACATCCGGCCGTCGGTGACCAGGGCCACGTGGAACCCCTTGCTCTGCAGCGATCCCAGTGACGGCGTCAGCTGGTGGAGCTCGGGCATACCGTTGGCGCGGGGTCCTTGAAAACGCACGACGGCCACGAAATCCCGGGCCAGTTTCCCCGCCTTGAACGCGGCGATGACTTCTTCTTGATCGTTGAACACCAGCGCCGGCGCTTCGACGACATGGTGCTCGTGCGCCATCGCAGAGGTCTTGATCACGGCTCGCCCGAGATTGCCGGTCAGCAGCCGCAATCCGCCGTGACTGCTGAAGGGATCGGCCACCGGCCGCAGCACGTCGAGATCGCCGCTCGATTCGGGCGCCGCGCGCCAGGCCAATCGGCCGCCATCGAGCCACGGCTCCCTCGCGTAGGCGCGCAAGCCCCTTCCCACGGCGGTCAGGGTGTCGCCGTGCAGGAATCCACCGTCGAGCAATTCTCGGATCAGGAACGCCATGCCGCCCGCCGTCTGGAAGCGGTTGACGTCGGCGCTGCCGTTCGGGTAGATGCGGGTCAACAGCGGCACGACCGCCGACAGATCGCTGAAGTCGTCCCAGGTGATCGCGATGCCGGCGCAGTGTGCTATCGCCACCAGATGCAGCGTATGGTTGGTCGAGCCGCCCGTGGCCAGCAGGCCGACGATGGCGTTCACGATGGCCGCTTCGTCGACGATGTGCGCGAGCGGCACATACTCGTCCCCGAGAGCGGTTATCCGCGCCGCGCGGCCTGCGGCGGCCTCCGTCAATGCATCCCTCAAGGGAGTGTTGGGCGGAACGAAGGCGGAGCCGGGCATGTGCAGGCCCATGACTTCCATCAACATCTGATTGCTGTTGGCCGTGCCGTAAAAAGTACACGTGCCGGCCGTGTGATAACTGCCCGCTTCCGATTCGAGCAGCGCATCGCGGCCGACTTTTCCCTCGGCGTAGAGCTGCCGTATCCGCGCCTTCTCCTTGTTCGGAACGCCGGAGGGCATCGGTCCGCCGGGGACGAAGATCACGGGCAGATGCCCGAAAGCCAGCGCGCCCATCAGCATGCCGGGAACGATCTTGTCGCAGATCCCGAGGCACAGCGCCGAGTCGAACATGTTGTGCGCGAGTGCAACCCCCGTGGCCATCGCGATGACATCGCGGCTGAACAGCGACAACTCCATTCCGGGCTGACCCTGGGTCACGCCGTCGCACATGGCGGGCACCCCGCCCGCAAATTGCGCGACCGCGCCGGCCTCGCGCGCCGCGCGCTTGATCAGCGCCGGATATCGCTCCAGAGGCTGGTGCGCGGACAGCATATCGTTGTACGCCGAGACGATGGCGATATTGGGCCAGCGCATGAGCTTGAGCGCCTCCTTGTCGGCGGCATCCGAGGCGGCAAAGCCATGCGCGAGATTGGTGCAGGACAGCCCCGTGCGTGCGGAACCGCGCCGGCGCGCCGCATCCATGCGCGCCAGGTAGTCGCCGCGGCCCGAGCGGCTGCGCTCGCGAATCCGCTCGGTAACTTCGCGCACGCGAACATGAATTTTCGTCAACTCCGCGGGCATGCTTGATTGTGCCACATCTCGAACCTACTGGACGGGGTCGCTTCGACCCCGTAGATTCGGCGCGAAGCGCCTTCCTGCTTCGCGCTCGCGATCGTGAATCTTGTCTGATTCCGCAGACATGGTTATGCCGCATCTCATAAACCTACTGGACGGGGTCGCCTCGACCCCGTAGATTCGGCGCGAAGCGCCTAACAAGGACTTGACGGTGGCGGTACTTCCGACTTTCGACATGTTGCTTTTCGGCGGCACCGGGGACCTGGTGACGCGCAAATTGCTGCCCGCTTTGTACCGGCGCCATGCCGCCGGGCAGGTGTCCGCGGAGTCGCGCATCTACGGCATAGCGCGCACGGGGCTGTCGCGAGCCGAATATTCGACGCGGGCGGAATCCGCGTGCCGCGAATTCCTCGGCAAGGAATTCGACGCCGCGCACTGGGCGGCGTTCAGCGGTCTTCTCGGCTACCTCAAGCTGGATGCGGCGGCCGAAGCGGACTACGCGACGCTCCGGACATTGCTCGAGGGCCGCGACGACACCATCCGCGTATTTTTCTTCTCCACCGCGTCGAACCTGTTTACGGTGATTTGCCGGAACCTGGCCAAGGCCGCGGTCGTGACCCCGCTCTCGAGGGTGGTGCTGGAGAAGCCTTTGGGACACGACACCGAGTCCGCCGACCTCATCAACACGCAGGTGGGTGAGGTATTCGCCGAGAAACAGATCTACCGCATCGATCACTACCTCGGCAAGGAGGCGGTGCAGAATCTCATGGCGCTGCGCTTCGGCAACGCCTTGTTCGAGCCGCTGTGGCGCCGCGGATTGATCAAACACGTGCAGATCACGGTGGCCGAGGAACTGGGCGTGGAACGCCGCGGCCATTTCTACGACAAGACCGGCGCCCTGCGCGACATGGTGCAGAACCATTTGTTGCAGCTGCTGTGCATCATGGCCATGGAACCGCCGACCAGCAGCGATCCGGATGCCGTGCGCGACGAGAAGCTCAAGGTGCTGCGGGCACTGCGCCCGCTGCGGGAGCGCGACGTTCTCACGAAGACGGTACGCGGCCAGTACAAGGCCGGCGCCGTCGGCGGGCTACCCGTGCCGGGGTATCTCGAAGAGGCCGACATCGCGGCCGACAGCGGTACGGAGACATTCGCGGCGCTCAAGGTTGAAATCGATACCTGGCGCTGGGCGGGCGTGCCGTTTTATTTGCGCACGGGCAAACGGCTGCAAGATCGTCTGACGGAACTCGTGGTGACCTTCGACGAAGTCCCGCATCCGATATTCGAGAATCCGCCCACCACGCGAACCGCCAACGAGCTGGTGATCCGGCTGCAGCCGGACGAGAGCATCACCATGACCATTCTGGCCAAGAACCCGGGCGAAGGGATGCGGTTGAAGCCCGTGAGCCTCGCGCTCGACCTGGGCGGGACATTCAAGACCCGGAGCCTGGACGCCTATGAACGGCTTCTGATGGACACGGTGAAGGGAAACCTCACCTTGTTCATGCGCCGAGACGAGCTCGACGCGGCGTGGGGCTGGATAGATCCCATACGCGCCGGCTGGGAGCAATACGATGAACGGCCCAAGATCTACATCGCCGGCAGCTGGGGGCCGGCGGCCTCCAGCGCCATGATCGGGCGCGACGGATTCGCGTGGCATGATGAACTCTGACCTGCCGGCGCGGCGCTACGCCGACGTCGAAACTCTCTCGCGAGAGCTCGCGACGATCATCGCCGGGAGTCTCGCCGCGGCGATCGACGCCCGGGGGCTCGCGCGCCTGGTCGTGTCGGGCGGCCGGTCGCCGGTGAGGCTGTTCGAGATCCTGCGCACGCAACCGCTCGATTGGAGCCGGGTCTGCGTCGCCCTCGCCGACGAGCGCTGGGTGAGCCCGGAAGATCCCGCGAGCAACGAGCGGCTGGTGCGCGACGTCCTCTTGAAGGATCACGCCGCCTCGGCGCGCTTCCTCGGCCTCAAGAACGGCGCGCCCACGCCGGATCTCGGCGCCGTCTCCGCTTGGGAGACATTCGCGCGAGTGCCGCGGCCCTTCGATGCCGTGATACTGGGAATGGGCGACGATGGACACACGGCCTCCCTGTTCCCGGGTTCGCCGAATCTGCCGAGGGCCTTGAACCAGGCCGCCGCGGCGGGATGCGTGGGCATGTGGGCCCCCGTGGCTCCGCAACCCCGCCTCAGCCTGAACCTGACGGCACTGCTCGATTCGCGGCGCATCGTGGTGCTGATCACCGGCGAGTCGAAGTGGCGCACCTATGCCGCCGCCTGCGCTTCCGTCCCCGACCACGACATGCCGATACGCGCCGTGCTGCGCCAATCGCGCACGCCGGTCGACGTGATGTGGTCGCCCTAGGAGCCGCCGTGAGTTCAATTCAGCTGGAAGACGACCGCACCGCGCTCAGCAAGGAAGCGCTCAAGAACGCCTTTCTGGACGACTTGTTCTACGTGCAGGGGAAATTTCCGGCGCTTGCGACCAGGAACGACTATTACATGGCCCTCGCCTTTGCGGTGCGCGACCGCATGCTGCAGCGCTGGATCAGCACGGCGGCCGCCTACACCAAGCAGGGATCGCGAACCGTCGCGTACATGTCGGCCGAGTTCCTGATGGGACCCCACCTGGGCAACAACCTCATCAATCTCGGAATCTTCGATCGGGTCAAGCAATGCATGACCGAGCTCGGACTCGATTTCGAGGAATTGCTGCAGCAGGAAGAGGAACCCGGACTCGGCAACGGCGGCCTCGGACGCCTGGCCGCCTGCTTCATCGATTCCCTGGCGACGCTTGAAGTGCCCGCCGTGGGCTACGGCATACGCTACGAGTTCGGCATTTTCCATCAGGAGATCGTCGACGGCTGGCAGATCGAAAAGACCGATAAATGGCTGCGCTTCGGCAACCCATGGGAACTGGTGCGCCCCGAGTGGGCCGTGGAGGTAAAGCTCGGCGGACGGACGGAACAGTACGTCGACGAACGCAACCGCTCACGGGTGCGCTGGGTGCCGAACATGACGGTCATCGGGGTGCCTTACGACACCCCGATCCTCGGCTACCACACCAATACCGCCAACACCCTCAGGCTTTGGCGATCGGAAGCCCCGGAATCCTTCGACTTCACCATCTTCAACAGGGGCGACTACTACGGCGCCGTGAATCAGAAAGTGGCGTCCGAGAATCTGAGCAAGGTGCTCTATCCGAACGACGAGCAGTTGCGCGGCAAGGAGCTGCGGCTGGAACAACAGTACTTCTTCGTGTCGTGTTCCTTGCAGGACATGCTGCGCATCCTGCGCACACAGAAGCTGCAGCTCGACCAGTTCCACGAGAAATTCGCCGTGCAGCTCAACGACACGCATCCCGCGGTCGCCATCGCGGAACTGATGCGCCTTCTCGTCGACGAGGCTCTGATGCCCTGGGCCGAGGCATGGAAGGTCACGTCCCGGACCTTTGCCTACACCAATCACACCCTGCTGCCGGAGGCGCTGGAGCGCTGGCCGCTGGCAGTGTTCGGCCGGGTCCTGCCGCGGCATCTGCAGATCATCCTGGAGATCAACGCGCGGTTCCTGGAGGAAGTGCGCATTCGCTTTCTCGGCGATGAAGCACGCATCGCCCGCATGTCGCTGATCGACGAGAGCGGCGAGCGCTACGTGCGCATGGCGCACCTCGCCTGCGTGGGCAGCCATGCGATCAACGGCGTCGCCGAACTGCATTCGGAGCTGCTCAAGCGGGACGTCTTGAAGGACTTCTACGAACTGTGGCCGCAAAAATTCAGCAACAAGACCAACGGCGTGACGCCGCGGCGCTGGATGGTGCTGTCGAATCCGAGACTCTCGAGCCTCATTTCCGAGCACATCGGCACGGACTGGATCAAGGATCTGGCGAAGCTGCGGTCATTGGAGCCGCTGGCCGAGAACCCCGAATTTCGCGCCCGATGGCGCGAGATCAAGCAGCACAACAAACGGGAATTCGCCGCCCTCGCCCTCCAACGCACCGGCGTCGCCATCGATCCCGGGTCGATTTTCGACGTTTTGGTGAAACGCATCCACGAGTACAAGCGGCAGCATTTGAAGGTGCTGCACATCGTGTCGCTGTACCACGGCATCAAATCGAATCCGGCGACCGAGGTGCAGCCGCGCACCTTCATTTTCGGCGGCAAGGCGGCGCCCGGATATCATCTCGCCAAGCTCATGATCAAACTGATCACCGCGGTCGGCGACGTCGTCAATCGGGACCCGGACGTACGGGGCCGTCTGAAAGTGGTGTTCCTGCCCAACTTCAACGTCACCAACGGCCAGCGGGTGTATCCGGCGGCGGATCTGTCGGAACAGATCTCCACCGCCGGCAAAGAGGCGTCCGGAACCGGCAACATGAAGTTTTCGATGAACGGCGCGCTCACCATCGGCACGCTGGACGGCGCCAACATCGAGATCCGCGAGGAAGTCGGCGCCGAGAATTTCTTTCTGTTCGGATTGAGCGCGCCGGAAGTCTATGCCTTGAAGACGAAGAACTACAGGCCGATGGACTATTACGAGGCCGATCAGGCATTGCGCGACGTGATCGATCTCATCCGCAGCGGCTTCTTTTCCCGCGGAGACACGGAGCTGTTTCGCCCCCTGATCGACGGCTTGCTGCACCACGATCCTTATCTACTGCTCGCGGATTTTCAATCCTATGTCGACTGCCAGGCCAGGGTGTCCGAGGCTTTCGGCGACACGGAGCGCTGGACGCGCATGTCCATCCTCAATACCGCGCGCAGCGGAAAGTTCTCATCGGATCGCACCATTCGCGAATATTGCTCGGACATCTGGGGCGTCAAGCCGGTGCCGATCCAGCTGCTCACACATGCGGAAGCAGGAATCGCATAGTCCTGCGCAGCGGCTCGGCCGCACCCCACAGCAGCTGATCGCCCACGGTGAAGGCGGATAGATATTCGCCGCCCATCGCGAGCTTGCGCAGGCGGCCGATGGGGATGTTCAGGCCGCCGCTGACCGCCGCCGGCGAAAGCTCGCGGATCGACGACTCGCGGTCGTTGGGCACCACGCGCACCCAGGGGTTGCCGCCGGCAATCAGCCGTTCGATCTCTGAAAGCGGCAAATCCCGGTTGAGCTTGATCGTCAGCGCCTGAGAGTGGCAGCGCATGGCACTCACCCGCACGCAGATGCCTTCCATCGGGATCGGGTGCGCCCCGGTTCCCAGTATCTTGTTCGCCTCGGCGCCCGCCTTCCACTCCTCGCGGCTCTGGCCGTTGCCCAAATCCTTGTCGATCCAGGGAATCAGGCTCGCGGCGAGCGGCACGCCGAATTGCGCCCGGGGGAACTCCGGGCTCGCCATCGCCGCGCTCACGGTGCGGTCGATATCGAGAATTCCCGAAGCGGGATCGTGCAACAGGGTCGCGGCCGAGCGATGCAAGGCACCCATCTGCTCCAGCAGTTCGCGCATGTGCTTGGCACCGGCGCCGGACGCCGACTGGTAGGTCATGGCGGTGATCCAATCGACCGCGCCCGCCCGCAGCAATCCGCCCACCGCCATCAGCATCAGCGATACCGTGCAATTGCCGCCGATGAAATCCTTCACGCCCTTGTCGAGCGCGGATTGCATCACGGGCAGGTTCACCGGATCGAGAACGATGACGGCGTTTTCCCGCATGCGCAGCGTGGACGCGGCGTCGATCCAATAGCCCTGCCAGCCCGCGGCGCGAAGGCGGGGGTGGATGTCCCCGGTGTAATCGCCGCCCTGGGCGCTGATGAGCATGGGCAGCTTGGCGAGCGCCGCAATATCGTTCGCGTCGTGCACCTTGGCGTGCCGCGGCCCGGGGTCTCGCGCAGATCCCGCGCAGCCCAGGCCGGGAGCCGCCGCGCCGGCCTGCGAGGTGCTGAAGAACGTCGGCGTGACGTGTTCGAAGTCCTTCTCCTCGCGCATTCTGTCGAGGAGCACCGAACCCACCATGCCGCGCCAGCCGATGATGCCTACTTGTTTCATGCGTCGATCATAAACTCAGCCGCGGGAGGGCGCAGATTATAGTTCGAAGACATGGCATAGCCATAGGCCCCGCAGGTCGCGATGAGCAGTACATCTCCCTCCTG
>Ga0137358_10002533_pt1 | contig 10379 bp, 8 predicted proteins | sample Mad1_20_16metaG_FD_105551 | JGI IMG/M metagenome (GOLD analysis project Ga0137358, IMG submission 105551) | Vadose zone soil microbial communities from Angelo Coast Range Reserve, California, USA - Mad1_20_16 metaG | ecosystem: Environmental > Terrestrial > Soil > Vadose zone | place: USA... | reverse complement strand
GGCCGGCGTCGACCAGTCGATCCGGCGCAGCACCAAGAACCCGCGGTTGAACCAGGTCGAAAACAGATGGGCGAAATCGGCGTCGACCGCTGTGAGGTCGTCCCGGCGCATCAGCGTGTCGAGCAGTTGGCCGCGCATTTCGACGAGCGTACGCGTGGCCTGGGGCGCCAGATTGAGCCGGCGCAGCAGTTCCATCCGCCGCGGCTCGGTCGCCGCATGAAGCTCGGCGGCGGCGACATCGGAGGGCTTGTTTCGCCATGCCTCCATGGCGGCCTCGATCCGGGCCGGATCGGTGCCGAAGCGGGTTGCCAGCGCCTCGAAAAACGCGATGCGGGGGCCGATGGTAAGATCGTCATAGCGCGCGAGGATCTCGCGCGCGAGCGCAACGCCCGACGCCTCGCCCCGGTTCGACAACAACTCCTCGCACAGATCGGCGAGATTCTCGGTCGTCGCGGCGGGGCTGTCGCGGCGCTCGCGGGCGCGATCGATCAGCAAGCGTCCGCGCTCTGAGATCGCCTGCAGCAATTCGCCGAAAAAAGACGTATTCATCTTACCGCCCGGTTCATCCGCCCATTACGGCCGTCGCGAGCCAAGTCGCGATTCCCGGAAATATACATAATATGATGACAGCAAAAATCATCAGCGCAACAAATGGCATCACGCCCCAGATCACGTCCTGCAGCGGGATATCGGGTGCGATGCTCTTGATGACGAACAGATTCAGCCCGACCGGGGGGTGGATCAGGCCCAATTCCATCACGATCGTCATGATGACGCCGAACCAGATGAGATCGAAATGAGCCGCCCGCAGAGGCGGCAGGATGATCGGAGCGGTCATCAGGATGATCGACACCGGCGGCAGGAAGAAGCCCAGCACCACAACCATCAACAGGATGGCGGTGAGGAGGACCCAGCGCGAAAGGTCGAGCGACACGATCCATTCCGCGGTCGACTGGCTTATGTGCAGGTAGCTCATGACATAGGAATAAAGCAGCGACATGCCGATGATGAGCATCAGCATGGTCGATTCGCGCAGCGTCGCCGTGAGAATAGGTGCGAGATCATGAGCCCTCCATACGCCGTAGATCGATGCGATCAGCAGGAGAGCAAGAACCGCGCCAAGGCCGGCGGTCTCCGAGGGGGTCGCAAAGCCGCCATAGAGGGCAATCATCACCCCGGTGAGCAGAACCACGAACGGCAGAACGCGCGGCAGCAGCTCGAAGCGGTCCCGCAAGGTGAGTTCGTCCGGGCGCAGCAACTCGGACATCACTCCGGAGCGCTTGCGTGCCGCCACGGCGGCGCGATATTCGAGCCGGAACCGCCAGCCCGTATAGCCAGCGAACAATACGACCAGCAACAGGGCCGGGCCGATCGCGGCAAGGAACAGGCGGCCGAGCGATTGTTCGGCCGCCACGGCGTAGAGGATCATGGTGATTGACGGCGGCAGCAGGATGCCGAGCGTGCCGCCCGCCGCGATGATTCCGGCGGCGAAGCCGCCCGAATAGCCGCGTTTGCGCATTTCCGGAATGCCGGCCGAGCCGATCGCCGAGCAGGTCGCGGGCGAGGACCCCGCCATGGCGGCGAACAGCGCGCAGGCGAACACATTGGCGATGCCGAGCCCACCTGGAATGCGGTGCATCCAGGCATGGAGCGCGCCATAGAGGTCCTGGCCGGCGCGCGACCGGCCGATCGCCGAGCCCTTGAGGATGAAGAGCGGGATCGACAGCAGCGTGATGGACGCCATCTCCTCATAGACGTTCTGCGTAATCGTATCGACCGAAGCCGCCGGCATGAAAATGATCATGAACACGGTTGCGACCGCACCGAGCGCGAAGGCGATCGGCATGCCGGCGAACATGGCGAGGAGCGTGGCGGCGCCGTAGAGGAGCCCGATGGTGGCGGTCGTCATTCAGGCGACCTTCGCGGTGTCAGCGCGAGAAGAGCCTGCATCAGGATTTGGGCGGCGAGGAGAGTCATACCGACAGTCATGAGCGAATAGGGGATCCACAGCGGCGGCCCCCACGTGGATTCCGAATGAAAGTTCTCGGTCCAGGCCTCGGCGAGCAGCAACCAGGATTTCCAGGCAAAAAAAGCGCAGAACGCGAAGCTCGCACCATCGACCAGGATCTGCCGCACGTGATTGACGCCTGCCGGCAGCAGGCCGACGATCGCCTCGATGGCCACGTGCCCGCGCCGATCCTGGATCGAGGCCGACGACATGAAAACCGCGCCGACGATCAGGAACACCGACAATTCGTCCTGCCAGTCGGTCGAAAGGTGCAGGAAGTAGCGGCTCGCGACACTGTAGGTGAGCACAAACGAGGCAATGACGAGGGCGATCGATGAGAGCAGCACGATGGTTCGATTGACGAAAGCGAGCGCACGGCCGACCGGACCGCGAGCGACCGCCGCGGGCGCCGGCGCAGTCTCGATCGCGTCAAGCGTGTGAACCATCGACAGGCATCACCAGTAGGGTGGGCAAAGGCGGCCGGGGTGTTGCAGTGTTGGCGCAATTTTGCTTTCCGCCTTTGCCACGCGGTCCGGCGCGATTGCTAAACACAGGCAAAGTCGGACGGCGTGGGCAAAGGCGCGCGAGGCAGGTGCAACTTGCCATCGGCTGCACCCGGCGCCTTCGCCCACCCTACGACGCCCAGCGCTCATCGCAACGCGCCCTACGACACCCGCACCTCTTCGGCGAGTTTCAGCAACTCAGCCGACAGGGCGGTCTTCTGGGCGTAGTCCTTCCAGGCGGTGTTGCGGGCGATGGCCCGCCATTTGTCGACGGTCGCCTCGTCGAGATCGGCCACTTTGGCGCCCTTCTTGGCGTAGACGTCCGCAACCTTCTGGTCGTCGGCCATGGCCTCTTTGGTGCCGAACTGCTCAAGTTCGGCGCCGAGCGCCACGATGGTATCGCGCTGCGCCTTCGGCATGGCATCGAAGATCTGCTTCGACATGATGAGCGGCTCGAGCATGAACCAATAGGACTTGCCGCGTCCCGTGGTCAGGCTCTTGGCCACCTCCTCAAGGCGGAACGAGATCAGGCTGGTCGAGGACGTGATGGCGGCATCGCAGGCGCCGGTCTGCATCGCGGCATAAAGCTCGTTCGACGGCGTCGTCAGTGTCGTGGCGCCCGCGGCTTGCAGCACCATATCCATCTCCCGGCTGCCGCCGCGGACCTTCAATCCCTTGGCGTCCTGAGGGTTGACGATCGGCACGCTGCGGCTCGCGACGCCGCCGGCCTGCCAGATCCAGGACAGGATGACGACCCCCTTTTCGGCCAGGAACGCGCTGAACTTCTGCCCCACCGCGGAATTCTTCCAGGCGGCGCCTTGCGCGTATGTACTCACCAGGCCGGGCATCAGCCCGATGTTGAGCTCGGCATATTCGCCGCCCGCATAGGAGATCGGATAAAGGCTCAAGTCGAGCGCGCCTTTGCGCACCGCCGAAAATTGGGCCACCGTCTTCATCAACGAAGAATTGGGGTAGACTTGCGCCATCACGGCGCCATTGGTGCGCTTTTCGAGTTCGACGGCGAATTTCTTGCACAGCCGGTCGCGGAAATCGCCTTCATCAATGGTGCCGCCCGGAAATTGGTGCGAAATCTTGAGCGTCTGAGCCGCCGCAAGCGAACCCATGCGCGCTGATGCAATGAGGGCGGGCGCGGCAAGCGCTCCCGACAGCACGTTGCGTCGCGATATGGTCACGGCATTCCTCCATTTTTTGTTCCCGTGAGGGATTCTGTCATCGAACGGTAACTTACCGCGAAAGTCAAAAAATGTCGCTACCCTGGACGTCGAGCCAAGGCCGCGACATACACAGGAGCGCTCATTAGCCGCAGCGCAAGGACCGAAGGGGGACAATACGGTGACTGCAACCGACGCCGCCACGACTTCGATCGACGTGCTTAGCACCCTGGCGTTGCGCGGGGTGCTCCTTGAGGTCGCGGACGAGTTCCGCGCGCTGACCGGGCTCTCCTTCACGGCGACCTACAAGTCGACCAACATGGTCCTCAACCTGATCGCCGAGGGCGCGACCGCCGACATGACCATCATCACCCGGGAGGCCATCGATCGCCTGGTGCGAGAAGGTATCTTGGTGGACGGCAGCACGGCGGACCTTGCCCAATCGGGCGTCGGACTCGCGGTGCGGGCCGGCGCGCCGAAGCCGGATATCAGCACGGTTGCGGCGCTGCAGCGCACGCTCCTGGAAACGAAGTCGATCGCCTTCACGCGGCATGGCGCCAGCGGCGTACACTTCGCGCAGGTGATCGAGCGGCTCGGCATCGCGGATGAAGTGCGCCGCAAGGCCCACATCGGCGACGCCTATATAGGCGAAGTTGTCGCGCGAGGCGAAGCCGAGATGGCGGTGCAGCAGATCAGCGAATTGATGCCGGTGAAAGGCATCGACATCGTCGGGCCTCTGCCGGATGACGTGCAGAAGATATCGGTGTTCGCGGCGGGCGTTTTTCGTGCTGCGCGCAATCCAGGCCGAGCGGAGAAGCTGATTGCCCATCTGGCCGATCCTCGGCTCGCGCCGCTGCTGATCCGCAAGGGGCTCGCGCCCGCCAGGTCGGCGGGATAACGGAGAGGTCAAGATCCCTTGACATGCGCCTGCTCCGCGTGCCCCTACGGGCACGAAGTCTTCCCCTGCCTCATCGCAACATCTTGGCCGTGCCGCGGCCTTAGCTTAAGTCCGGAGTACTCTCCATGCGCATAGACGCATACACCCACTTCATTCCGAAGAAATTCTTTGAAGCGGTCGAAAAAATTCCCGGGGCCGGTACGGACATCGGCAAACGTATGCGTGGCGTGCCGTGCCTCATGGACCTCGACGAGCGCCGCCGCATCGTCTCCCTGTTTCCGGATTACGCGCAAATCCTGTCCTACCCGATGCCGCCGCTTGAGAGCTTCGCGGCCGGCGATCAGCTCGACGACCTCACCCGCATGATCAACGACGGCTTCGCCGAAATCGTACGCCAGCACTCCGACCAGTTCCCGGGCTTCGTCGCCCAGGTCTCGCTCGCTTCCCCGGCCGGGGCCATCAAGGAGGCGCAGCGCGCGATCCAGGACCTTGGCGCCTGCGGGGTGCAGATATTCACCAACGTCAACGGCACGCCGATCGACCGCCCGCAATACGAGGAATTCTGGTCGGCGATGGAAAAGCTCGACAAGCCGATCTGGATGCACCCGGCGCGCACCGCCGCGCGCCCCGACTATGTGGACGAGAAGAAATCGCTCTATGAGATCTGGTGGACGTTCGGCTGGTCCTACGAAACCGCGACCGCGATGGCGCGCCTCGTCTTCTCCAAAATCATCGACCGCCACCCCGACCTGAAGATCATCGTCCACCATTTCGGCGGCATCGTGCCGATCCTCGAAGGCCGCATCGGCCCCGGCTGGGACCAGCTCGGCGCCCGCACCTCCGACGAGGATTACGTCAGCCTGCGCAAGAGCCTGAAGAAGCGCCCGCTCGACTACTTCAAAGAGAATTTCTACGCCGACACCGCCGTATTCGGCGCCGACGCCGCGACCGTGTGCGGGCTCGCGTTCTACCCGACCGAAAAGGTGCTGTTCGCTTCAGACTGCCCGTTCGATCCCGAGAAGGGGACGGGATATATCCGCGAGACGCTGCGCATATTGGATTCGCTCAACTTGACGAAGGACGTGCAGGAGAAGATTTTCCACGGGAATTTGGAGAAGATTACGGGGAAAAGGTTTGTGAAGTAGGCACACAACGTCCGTAGTCAGTAGTCCTGGGGAGAACCTGCTTCACACGCCGCGCCAAAAATGCTCTAGCGTCGCGCCATGGATGCCACTCCGTCCCGCGCTCCCGGTGATTTCGCTCCCGCGTCGCCTCCCGCGGACGATCAGCGCGTCACTCCCCTCATGGAGCAGTACATCGAGATCAAGGCCGCCAATCCGGGCTGCCTGCTGTTCTACCGGATGGGCGACTTCTACGAATTGTTCTTCGAGGACGCCGAAGTGGCGAGCCGCGCGCTCGGCATCGTATTGACCAAGCGCGGCAAGCATCGCGGGCAGGACATTCCGATGTGCGGGGTGCCGGTGCACCGCGCCGATGAATATCTCCATCGTCTCATTGCGCAAGGCCATCGGGTGGCGGTGTGCGAGCAGACCGAGGACCCGGCCGAGGCGAAGAAGCGTGGCGCCAAGAGCGTGGTCCAGCGTGATGTGATCCGCCTGGTCACGGCCGGAACGTTGACCGAGGATTCCCTTCTCGACGCCAAGCGCAACAACTATCTCGTCGCCATCGCGCGCGCGAAGCGCAGCTCGACCGACGCTGACAGCACTTTTGCGCTCGCGTATCTCGACATATCGACGGGCGAATTCCGCATCTCCACCTGCGACCGCAACGGCCTGCCGGCCGAGATCGCCCGGCTCGAACCGGGCGAGATCATCGTGTCGGACGCGCTCTACGATGACGCCGAGCTGGCGCCGCTGTGGCGTTCGCTGCCCGCCGTGACGCCGCTCGCCCGCGACGTGTTCGACGGGGCGAGCGCCGAGCGCCGGCTCGCGGGGTATTTCGCGGTGGCGACCGTCGACGTTTTCGGAGCGCTGTCGCGGCTCGAACTGACCGCCGCTGCCGCCTGCGTCACCTATGTGGAGCGCACCCAGCTCGGCAAGCGGCCGCCGCTGTCGCCGCCGGCCCGCGAAGCCGCGGGGGCGACGCTCGCGATCGATGCGGCGACGCGCGCCAACCTTGAGTTGATGCGCGCCCAGAGCGGCGAGCGCCGCGGCTCGCTGATCGCGGCCATCGATCGCACCGTCACGGTCGCGGGCGCCCGCATGCTGGCGCAGCGCCTCGCGGCGCCGCTCACCGACCCGGCCGCGATCATCCGACGCCTCGACGCCGTCGGACTGTTCGTGAGCGAGGTCGATTTGCGCGCCGACGTTCGGGCACGGCTCGCGGCGGCGCCCGATCTTGCCCGCGCGCTGGCGCGGCTTGTGGTCGGTCGGGGCGGGCCGCGGGACCTCGCCGCAATCCGCGACGGCTTGCATGCCGCCGCGGAGCTGTCGGAACGGTTCGCGGCGGCGCCGCAGGTCGCCGAGATCGCGGACGCTGTCATCTCGTTGCGACGGCCTGATCCGGCGATCGCGGCCGAGTCTTCCGCCGCGCTTGGCGAGAACCTGCCGCTGTTGCGGCGCGACGGCGGATTTATCGGTGCGCATTATGATGACACCCTCGACGACACGCGGTCGCTGCGCGACGAATCGCGGCGCGTGGTTGCGGCCCTGCAGGCGCGCTATGCCGACGAGACTCAGATCAGGACGCTGAAAATCCGGCACAACAACGTGCTCGGCTATTTCGTCGAGGTGACGGCTCTCAACGGCGACAAGCTGATGGGTGCTCCGTGGAACGCGACGTTCATTCACCGCCAGACCCTCGCGGGTCAGGTCCGTTTCACCTCGACCGAGCTTGGCGGCCTCGAAGCCAAGATCGCCAGTGCGGCCGAGCGCGCGCTCGGGATGGAGCTTGAAATCTTCGATCGCCTCGCCGCGCAGGCAGTGACGGCTGCCGAAGACATCAAGGCGGCGGCCGAGGCGCTTGCCGCCATCGACGTGGCGGCGGGTCTGGCGACGCTTGCGGTCGAACGCGGCTATGTGCGTCCGGAAGTCGACGCCGGCCGCGATTTCGTCATCGTCGGCGGGCGCCATCCGGTGGTGGAGCAGGCGCTCGCGCGCGACGGCGGTCCCTTCGTGGCGAACGATTGCGATCTGTCGCCGCCGCCCCCTCCCTACCCTCCCCCGCAAGCGGGGGAGGGTAGGGAGGGGGCCGGGCGCATCTATCTCGTCACCGGGCCCAACATGGCCGGCAAGTCGACTTACCTGCGCCAGAATGCGCTGATCGCCGTGCTCGCCCAGATGGGGAGCTTCGTGCCGGCGAAGCAGGCGCGCATCGGCATCGTCGACCGCCTGTTCTCGCGGGTCGGAGCCGCTGACGATCTCGCGCGCGGCCGCTCGACCTTTATGGTGGAAATGGTGGAGACCGCCGCCATCCTCAATCAGGCCGGCGAGCGCTCCCTTGTCATCCTTGACGAGATCGGGCGCGGGACCGCAACCTTCGACGGGCTGTCGATCGCCTGGGCGGCGATTGAGCACCTGCACGAAGTCAATCGCTCCCGCGCATTGTTCGCGACCCATTTTCACGAACTCACCGCGCTTGCTGCCAAGCTCAAACGGCTGTTCAACGCCACCGTACGGGTCAAGGAATGGCACGGCGACGTGGTGTTCCTGCACGAGGTGGTGCCGGGCGCGGCCGATCGCTCCTATGGCATCCAGGTCGCCAAGCTCGCCGGCCTGCCGCCGGCCGTGATCGAGCGCGCCAAGCTGGTGCTGGCCGAGCTCGAGGCGGTGGACCGCACGGCGCCGACCCGCAAGCTGATCGACGACCTGCCGCTGTTTGCGGCCGTACCCCGCGCGCCGGCGGCGCAGCCGCGCGACGAAGCTGCCGAGGCCGTCGCCAAGGCGCTCGCGGCGCTGCATCCCGACGAGATGTCGCCGCGCGAGGCGCTCGAGGCGCTCTACGCGCTCAAGCTGAAGGCGACGAAGAAGTAGGCGCCGGCAGCGGCTTGCCGCGCCGCAGCCGCCAGAACGCAAGATTGCAGCCGACCGAGACTGCGAGCGCGAGCGACAACCCGGCCGCGGTGCCGAGCGCCGGCACGACGAGTCGCGCGGTCAGGCAGGTCAACGAGAAGCCGACCAGGCCGAGCATGCTGTTCGACAGCACCGCGCCGGTCGCCGGACCGCCGATGCGCGGATGCAGGATCAGCATCAGGCTGAGCAGCACGATCGGGAAGACCGCCAGCATGCCCGTGATGGTCGGTCCGACACGCGTGCTTAAGCCCACCACGGTCGCGACCAGCAGCGCGACCATGCAGGCGCGCAGCGGAATGTCGTACCAGCGCCGCGTGACGAGCGGCATGCGTGCATGGCGTAGCCGGTTGCCAGACGCGAGACAGGCGGCGAGCACCACGACGTTGAACGCGAAGGCCGACGCCGTGGTCCACGGCAGCGCGCGCGATAGCGAGGCGAACGCCGCCCAGGCTGCGAGCGCCGGCCCGACGCTGAGCACGAGACCGCGGCGTTGCGCCATCAGCGTATAGACCAGCGCGAACACACAGTTCGCCGCGTTGACGACGAGGCTCGCGAGCGCGCTGTCGGCGATGAATGCGGGCCCGTGCTCGAGCGACAGGAAGATGTAGGCCGGCCCGGCCGAGATCGGCAGCGTCGCCACCATCGCACCGACCACCGGCCCGGCGCGCTCGGCCGAATAGACGGCGCCGACGACGAACAGCGCCGTGACGACCATCTTGATGGCAAGCGAGAGGAAAAAGATCAGGTCGGGGGACATCTTTTTTGCGCAATGCCGGCGGCCGCTAAACCGTCATGGCCCGCGCAAGCGGGCCATCCAGTCAACACATGCGATGGGCGTACTGGATTGCCCGCTTTCGCGGGCAATGACAACCGTGAGGCTATTGGGTCACGCCATGCCTCACATGCGCTTCATGCGCACCTCGACGGGCGGGCCGCTCTTGATGGTCTGATAGACCACGCAATAACGCTCGGTGAGCTTGAGCAGCTGGTCGAGCTTTTCCTGCTCCGCCTCGGTGTCGACATCGAAGGACAGCCGGATCTGGGCGAAGCCGACCGGCGCGTCCTTGGCGACCCCGAGCGTGCCGCGGAAATCGAGATCGCCTTCGGCCGACACCGTGCCGGATTTCAGCGGGATCGCCAGCGCGGTCGCGACCGCCTTGAGGGTCACGCCCGCGCAGGCCACGAGCGCTTCCAGCAGCATGTCGCCCGAGCACAGCTCGAGGCCCGAGCCGCCGGTCGCGGGGTGGAGACCCGCGACCGCGAGCGCGCGGCCGGTCTCGACCTTGCAGGCGATATGGCTGTCGTCGAGCGTGCCTTTGGCCCTCAGGGTGATGACGGCGGATTTCGGGTCGGTCTTGTAGCGCTCCTTGATGGGCGCCTGCATGGCACGCAATTCGGTGGCATCCATAATCCGGCTCCTAGGATTTCGTCGGAGGGGAATAGGCGGTTTACGCCGCTTTGGCCACCCCACCGACGTCATTGCCCGCGAACGCGGGCAATCCAATATTCCTCGACGGTTGTGATGCACACCGAGGCTTCGGGTTACTGGATCGTCCGCTTGCGCGGACGATGACGGCAGGATTTACCACCACAAGGCGGCGCCCGCGCTGGTCCTGGTCTCGGCGCCGTCGTTGGTCACCTGGCGGTCGAGCGAGCGGTCGAGCGCGGCGAGCACCCGGCGCTTGGCGAAATCGAAGGCGGCCGACTGGCGGTCGCGCGGGCGGGCGAGATCGGTCACGATTTCCTCGTAGAGCCGGCCGGGCCGTG
>Ga0137358_10002530_pt1 | contig 10384 bp, 14 predicted proteins | sample Mad1_20_16metaG_FD_105551 | JGI IMG/M metagenome (GOLD analysis project Ga0137358, IMG submission 105551) | Vadose zone soil microbial communities from Angelo Coast Range Reserve, California, USA - Mad1_20_16 metaG | ecosystem: Environmental > Terrestrial > Soil > Vadose zone | place: USA... | reverse complement strand
TATCCCCGTCGAGGCGCACGTGGCCGACGAGGTCTGGTGGCTTCAGTACTGTAGTCAGATGAGCGACGGCGAGTCCAGGACCTGGATGCGCTTTGATGGTACGGAGGAGTTGATGCGAGGGTACGTCGTAGACATGCACGTTCCCCAGGGCAGTCCCAGCAAGTAACATCGCTCCGGTTAGAGAGAGACAGAGAGCCGTAATAGGTTCTCTGAATAGAAGGTTAGATAAGGTTGGATTGGATCTGTGCGGTAGCCGGGTGATAAGGAAGTGAAGGGGTTACGCACCCAATGGATACGAGGCGCCGGTTACTTACATCCAGTTCATCTTCTGCAACCGACAATATATCGCTTACTCCCGCGCCTCCGACTGCATCTGTCATGCAGCCATGAGTCTTATCGATCCGTGTGCGGTAGAGATTCACTTGGTGAATGGACCCGTCCCCTGACGCGGCGAAGAAAAGGCGCTCAGCGGTGTCCCAGGCAATGCAGGTGACAGCGTGAGGAAACTGGAAAGTAGTTAGGAGTGACTTTGATTCGAGGTCCCATAACTTTTGGGGCAATCAGTTGCGGAGCATGTGACGGTTTAAAAGAAAAATGGAGTCATACTTTCACAGAGTGGTCGGCCGAAGCCGTCAACACGCGGCAGGATGGGAATGGGCCCAAACCACAGACGATGTCGGTGATTGGCAGCGTATGGTCAGATAAGTCCGCAAATGCTCCGGGAATCTCGTCCCGGACGCTGTCATCTAGTAATCTGCGGAAGAATATGACATTTGTTTTGCATGTGGAGTACGAGATAATAACGACACGGGCAAACCTAAAAACAGACCAAACTGTGATGCCAGAATCGTCACTGCCTGATAGCAAAGCTTCTCCGTCTGGGGTAAAGCGCAGGACCGTGACCTGTCGATAATGGGCTTCCCAAGAGTTGTACATTAATCCAGACGCAATCTATGATATAGATATAATATCTGAGCATGTGCGCACATATTCCAAGATATGAACGTGGACGGACCTCCCAGAGGTATATCCTACCGTGAGCAGTGCCGGCTGCGCAAAACTGACCTCTCCTATCTACGGCAATACAAGATAGTCGTTCTGGGAGGACAACCTTGAGGGAGACTTGATCCTTAAGACCGGAAAGGTAAGATAGGTCATGGGTGTAGGGCCCTGGATATGAAGAAGCACTTTTTGGAAACTGTAGACATGGAGAAGAGACTTGTCGGGTTGTACGGCGAGCATGAGGCCACCCTGGGCGCCAGTTGAGTTTATGACCGCCGTGCAATTTTTTAATGGACTAGTTTGCTTGAAAGAGGCGAGAGAAGAGCCGGTGAGGATGTCATGAAACGAGATTGAGCCTGATTGTGGAGTGGAAATGGGGCCAGAAGCACTCAGGATGACCTCCCGCATAGCTGTGGTCCTCTGCAACTGTGCCGCTGCCTAATCGGGTTGTGGAGGCGCGCGGATATAAAGCCGGCCACTCCAACCCATCACCTCGTGCCATCCTCCTCCCTCTTGCTGCGCTCCGTCCACTACTGGCATGTCCACTAACCTATACGAAACCCTCGGCGTACAGAGGGATGCCACAGAAGATCAAAGTACGTCCAATCCTCGTCTCTGGTCTTGTCTCCCCCTCAATGCTCTCAGTCCGAAAAGCCTATAGGAAGCGGGCCCTACAAACTCACCCAGATCGCAATCCACCGGAGCAGAAAGAAATAGCAGGGGATGAGTTCCGAAAGGTCCCTCTTATCCATGATCCACTCAGCTACATCACTCATTCGTAACCTATTCTAGGTCAATAATGCGTACGAAGTGCTTAACGATCCTACTAAACGTCAGGTATGTCGTGGCTTACCTTGGGGTTCCTCGGTTAGAACTTCTCTTCATTTCTGACATTTTTCGTCATTTAAAAGGCATATGATGCCGCTGGTGTCTGGCCACCTCCACCTCCAGGGTCGGGAGGGTCTCGACATCGTCGTCGCCCCCGCTATCCCAGCCGGGAGCGCCACGTACCCTTCCCCGAAGACCCCTTCGAATTTAGCTGGGCCCACCAACCCGCCTTTACTGATCCTTTCCGAATCTTCGAGTCCGTCTTCGGGGGGTTGCAAAATGCGTTTGACCAAGCGTTCGACCCAATCTTCCCCGACCCGTGGCGTCGAGATCGCCACCGTGATGCATATCACCAACGTGGGCGCGGCTTCTTTGATGACAATATCCTTAGCGCAGGCTTCCCGTTTGACCGTGGGTTCGATGACATGATGAATCCTCGCCGTGGTCGCACGCGGGTGTACAGCCAGGTGTCCCACAGCACAGTCACACCTGATGGTCGCTTTCTGTCCGAGAGCAGGATGACTCGCACGGTTAATGGTGTCAGCGAATCGGTTTGGAAACGCAAGGATGCCTCCGTATGTCAAAAATTTTACGTCTAAATCGCTTACGCTGATGCACATTACATTACGCAGGGCAATGAGTATGCTACATACACCTATCCAGACGGCCGAGAACGCCACACGGTCAACGGGCGTGAGCAATTACCTTCAAAGCATGTCCCACCACAACGAATTCAACCTTCTCCTCCGCCCTCACCCCCACCGCCGATTCAAACTTCACTTCCACCACCCCCGCCATACTCGAACATAAGCCGCAAGAGGGAAAGCCCAACGTCAGCTTCCAGTCGAAAGCGAGACAGCCCACTTCGCGATCATCACAGCCCTATTGAAATTCCATCACCGTCACATTCAGGACCGCCTGGACCGCCTCCTATCAGCCATCATTACCGGTCCCCCCCATCGACGGGTATGTCTTCCCCTGTTGGTTATAGGTTCACCCTAGATAGGGGTGCTAATCCGACAAATCGATAGTTCATGACTACGCCTACGCACAGACCCCTCATTACAAGTCGCGATGGTGGAAGAAATAGTCGGGTGGTCACATTCTTCAGGCTTCAGGTTTCCGATCGCGTTTGGTCCTCATTTTTGTATTTTTACTCATATGGATTACTGTATGTATCCTATTACTTCGATCGTCCGATTGACAATCCTCTCTTTGGTACATCCTATGGAAGCGTTCACGGCCACGATCGTCTCGATTGCGTTCCTCCGAGGCAGGCGATAACGCTAACCCTTGGTCTGGGTGTGATGGGTCGTCGCGAAATCTCTAAAGGGATGGAGAAACCCAGTGGCAGGATGATCGAGGGCCGCGAGAGCCCCATCGGAGCACCATTAAGGCAGAGGGTTTACGGATATGCGAAGCCAAAGGCAGATCTCGGAACGATTTCGGATGCATCGTGCATTACGCATGGGTGAATTTCACCGGGCGGAATGTATAAGTGAGTCCTAGGACGTACGGAACATACATGGGCAAGACGATCGACACTTTCTGGCCCTGGCCCTACAGCTGTTCAGAGACCGACCAAAACAGAAACAAATCAAGTCTGCCATCTTATGAAGCAACGGCACCCGTTTTCAGGCGCTCTGCCAGGTCGAAGCCAGCCGCGAGGTGCAGCAGCCTCGCATCAACGATATGATCCTACAGTACTTCCAAGAAAAAAATGCGTTAATACGCAGGGGATATTGTTTGTTTTCAGACCCAGACCTTCTTTTCATAATATTCTTGCGTCCGTGTGGGAAAGATTTTACGATGAAATCGAAACTTGCGAGGGTGCGGCACCGCCAACGAGTACAACATACCTTTGAGTACCCTGTACAGGTTCTTCACCTCAACTATGCGTCTCACGATCGACTCGCCATCCTCGAGGTTCTGGTCTGGCGACTCCATCTCGCCGTCCAGCTGCACGTCCAGAGTGATGAGTTTCATGTTGGCAGTGGTCATACCTAAATTTATTATGGATGTGTGTGCATAGATTCCGAAAGACCAAACAGACGTCACAGGGAAACACAAAACAAAGGGGGATAACGGACCTGGGTCGTTCGCTAGGACCGAGCTGGAATCGAGGGCGCCTTCGGCCTCATATCCGGTTTCTTCCCGAAGCTCACGAATCGCAGCCGCTTCTGGCGTCTCACCGTCATCGATCAGCCCTGCGGGAAGTTCTGCAAAGTGGGGAAACCCCATTTCGGTAAGATGAGAAGCTTGAGCGGTAAAAAAAGAGAGAGAGAGAGCTTTATGTGGTTGGTTGGCTTGATTGACTGTGACTGACCGACAACGAACTTCCCGAGCGGAGGACGATATTGCTCTACTATCACGGTAGAGAGGGGAAATGCACGCGTCTTGGAACGGATTAGAGCTAGGATTCCGACCGCTGTGAAGGGAGAGAAATTCACAAAAGTGGGATGTATGTGAGCAGCAAAGACCAGTACCATCTATGCCAGAGCTTCCACGTGTGCGCCTTTCTGCAACCTCCCAGACTCTCTATATCGACAAGCCATCATGAGGCGCAGAGAACAATATGATAGATGAACAAGGGCTGTCTTACAGCCCTGCCACTTTGGTCCTGCCAGTTGATCTTCTTCAGGCGAACCCACCTTTTCGGAAGTTTCAAGGAGATGAGAGCCCGGACTGGCTTTGCGAGGGAAGTTACGTGACGTACTTTGCGTCTGCGGTATTGAGGTCTTCGGTAGAAAGAATCTGAGGAGGTTGGGAGGACATAATTCGTATAAGGGGACGTCGTGGGTGATAACGATATGATAGCCGTTGTAACGTCATCGTCATCATCACGTTTACAGACAGACTCTCAGGTCCACAGGCGATAGTGATTGAAGACTCGTTTACTTGTAACTTTTCACTTCCACCAGACCGGTCTGGCTCTCAGGACTTTGCTGACCATTCAAGTTAGGTCATTGATCCGACGGGGATATCCGTCCGGAGCAGTTCTTGTCTACACGTTCCGAGTCACCACCTTTCTGTTTCAAGCCCCACGCCCTTGCCTTCTACTATTCTGCTATCTTTATTTCCTCAATGTCAACTGTTCTTGGATCGGTTCTTGACGCAGTTGGAAATACGCCCCTTATCCGTCTCGATAGGATTGCAAAGCATGAAGGTCTCAAGTGCAATCTCCGTAAGTTTTGCTTAGCGTTGCACGCCAGGTCGTCCCACAGTCTAACGATTCTCCAGTTGGGAAGCTAGAATATGTCTCGCCTGGAGGCTCCGTGAAAGATAGAATTGCGAAGCGGATGGTTGAGGTTGCAGAACAGGAGGGAAAGCTCATTCCGGGACGGAGCGTCGTCATAGAGCCTACATCAGGGAATACAGGTGTGTATTCTTTTGTCAAGCTTATGGCCATCTCCTTGCTAAAGTGTTTGTACCAAATCTCAGGAATTGGTCTGGCAATGGCGTGCGCCGTAAAGGTAGGGAATACATGCCGACCAACGAGAACAGGTGCTGAATACTACAGATAAGGGATATTCAGTTGTCATCACTATGCCAAGGAAAATGTCGCTCGTATGGCCGCTTTTGACTGACATCGCCAGCCACTCATATCGTGCCACAGGAAAAGGAGGCCGCGTTACGCGCCCTTGGCGCGGAAGTTATCCGGACACCAAACGAAGCGGCCTGGGATGCCCCGGAAAGTCATATTGGTAGGGCACTCGTGTATTGATTAAGGGTCCTTGTAGCTGAAATAGTATACCCTAGGGGTGGCCCTCCGCCTGCAAAGAGAGATACCCGGTGGCATTATTCTCGATCAATATACCAACGTATGTTGAGCTTATTTAAAAGATGAATAAGCTACCCTTCACACTTTGTTTTAGATAAATAATCCACTCGCTCATGAGCTCACTACTGCGCCCGAGATCATCGACGCCGTGACGTCAACACAGGCAAGCCTAGTTCACCCGTCATCCGGGAAAGTGGATGTCTTTGTCGGTGGCGCGGGAACTGGCGGCACGGTGTCTGGCATTGCGAGAGGAATCAAGAAGGCTCACAACCCTGATTGTGTCGTCGTCGGCGTGGACCCCGTTCGTGTCGATTTCGTTACTCCGGTTGATTTCTGCTTATACATGCTCCCTCAGGTTGGTTCCCTTCTCGCCTTGCCTACCTCTCTGAATGAGGCAGGTAAAGGTTGTTCATACGTCGTCGAGGGTATCGGCTATGACTTTACTCCGGACGTACTCACGCGAGAGCCTAATATGATCGACACGTGGGTAAAGACGAACGATACAAATACTTTCGCGGCCGTACAATCGCTCATGCGCCACGAGGCCATGTTGGTTGGCGGGAGTAGCGGCAGTGCTCTCACGGGGGCACTAACATGGTTACGTTCTGAGAGTGGAAGGGAGATTTCCCAGACGCCGGGAAAGAATGTTGTTATCATGCTGCCCGACGGGTGCGTTCGATAATAGCCCTTCCTTCATTTCTCTCTTCCAGGGTTGTGACATGGCACACCCACAGCCTTAGAAATTACATTACCAAGGACTGGTTCCGCGACATCGCCTTTCGTCAGGAGCCTTCGCCACTTGCAAAGCGCATTGCGGAGGTGCTTGGTGTGTCAGCTGGTGAGAATGAAGGAAACACGGGGAATTAGGACGAGCAGGAAACTCTGTCAGGTGAATAGAAGATAAATCGCGGGTTTGACATCGGTTTACTGTAATATTGAGATTGTAGAGTATTGAAATTAATGAAATTGAATCACGTGTCGAGTGGGAGCACACGTGCCCATGGATACTCGCGCCTCCAGCTCAGGCTTGCATTGCAACAACCAACACTGACGACTTGGTCGCACAAACACCCTTCTCATTTCTTCTAAACTTGTTATTGTATCTCTTTAGCAGATTGTTTTCTAATTGATATCTGTGCCATATGGCCTCTTCCGTCTTTTACAAGTTCAAGTCTCAGAGGGAAGAGTCAAAGGTGTCCTTCGATGGCACCGGTATCTCTGTGTTTGATCTTAAAAAAGAAATCATTCTTTCCAATAACCTTGGCAAATCCAGCGACTTTGACCTTGTCGTATTCGACGGCTCATCTGGAGAAGGTCTGTCCCATACCCGACATAACTGTTTGTCGCGCTCATACCTCCTCGCAACCATTATTTTGTAGAGCTTAAGGACGACTCGCATGTGATTCCAAGATCCTCTTCTGTTGTTGTGAAACGAATGCCTCCCGCTCGTCCTGGAAAGGGAAAAGCGGCTATGTATATTGCAGCTCCAGGGACGTCAGCAACTCCCGAGTCAAAGCCTAACAGCCAGCCAGCCAGCGCGTCTTGGCCGGCCAGAGGTTCCATGTCTAGGCGGTTTGACAAGGAGGCCCCATCGAGACCCGCTACAGTGCGTGCCATCCAACCTTGTTTTCTTTCTCTAAATTATGCTTCTTACGCATTCGATATTTGACGTCATGCAGACTCCCATCCAAAGTCTGAGGGGCAAGAACGACGAGGTGGCCGCGATGGCCGCTATGTTCCAGGCTCAGTCCGCGAACTGGGAGGAGACTCAGGAAAAAATGTCACAGTTGGTGTCGCCTTTGGCTGTTCTTCCCGTGTCCTGTAGTAATTTCTCTAATACACATTTCCTTTGTCCGTTCTATCGCCGGCCGTTTCGCCTTTTCTCCTCCCCCTCCCCTTTCTCCTTCTCAGTCAGACCCGGATTCACACCAATTCACGTGGAACGGGTTTCAGCGGCGGTCGTGGAGGCAAGCCGTTTACGCCGCACCATCAACAAGCGGACAGGCCGCTCCCGCCTAGTTATGTGTGCTACCGTTGCGGGCAAAAAGGTATGTCCTGTACTTTGCGCCTCCGCTACCGAGGGCGTTTCTGACTTGCCTTGTGTCTGTGAGGCCATTGGATTCAAGATTGTCCAACAAATAGTGATCGTGAGTTCGACAATAAACCACGCATAAAACGGACAACAGGTATTCCGAGAAGCTTCCTAAAAGCTGTCGACAATCCGGGTGGCGCTCGGATAGGCCAAGGAGTCATGGTCACGCCTGAAGGTGGCTACGTAGTCGCGCAACCGGACTCGTGAGTATACGTTCGCCCCACCTCTCTTTCCGGCCAACTCACACGATTCTCGCAGGGTATCATGGCAGAAGCAATCCGTCAAGTCAAAGGGCCTCTCAGAGGCAGAAATTCGCGAGCGTCCTTCAAAGGACCCGAGTATCGTCTGCCCTATTGACAATCGGATCCTCCGGGACGCCGTCAAGACCCCATGTTGCGGGACTGCGTATTGCGAGGATTGTATTCAGACCCATCTGCTTGAAAAGGACTTCATTTGTCCACATTGTGCATCCAAGGTACCCTCGTTGGACAAGCTAGCGGTCGACAGACAAATGCGCCGAAAGGTCACCGATCATATCGCGAAGGAGATCGAAGCGAGCCAGAGGGAAGAATATGGGATCATGAACGAATCCACTTCGACTGGCTCCGTCTCTCAGGTCATGATCCTACCTACCTCACGATTTCTCTTATTTTACTAAAGACTGACATGTGGCTGCACAGACTCCCGGCTTCGAAGACCTCCAGTCCGGCCTGTACGCGCAGGAAGATGTGCCCGCAGACCTGGCCATGTCCCAGATGATTGTAGATAACATCCCACAGCTACAAGCGCAGATCCAGCAGATCTCGCTCACATTACAGAACAATGGTGTGCTGCCTGTACACGTGCGCCAACAAGCCGAGATGCAGCATCAGCAGCTGCAAATGCAGCTCGCGCATGCACAGACGATAGCTGCTGCCCTCGCGGCGGCCCAGTCAGGCATGGGCACAGAGTTGATGATGCCTATGGGGATGATGCCTATGATGAATCAAGGCTTTGCAGGTCCACAGATGCAGCAGCAACAACAACAGCAGTCCCTATTACCGCAACAGCAACAATTGTCCGGAAACGCAGACTCGGCGTATCAGCGTCAGCCTGTCAATAATCGTCGGAGGAACATCAAGCGCGAGCGGCCGTCGGACTTTCTTGAAGTTGGTGGGCCGGACGCGGAGAGAGACGGTAAGGTTGCACGGTATTGGGAGTAATAGTCGGGTAGTAGGTCTCGGACAATGGCTGTACGAGCGGAGTCAACGGAGGTTGGGATTGTTGGATCCAATAGTATAGACAACCCGGTGGAGACGCGCACTGGCCGGGGATAGGGACCCTTTACAAGGGATTCAAACAAGACGATGATCTCAGTAATGCACAGAATGCACGGCAATACTAAGACATGATCACATTTTAAAATTTAACTTTGTTGACTCGTTGATGAGAATGTGCAATTACTCTAATGCATTCCCGTACGACAAAACTGTTGAAAAGACTTAATATGGAAAGTGGTACAGGAACGGACGTGACAGCTTGGTCAGTGCTTGGTCAGTTCTCCATCCAACCCAACGATTGCGGTTGTTTTTTTTTTACCCAACTCGATGTACGGAACTGAATATTGTATACCGTTCAATACTAGTATGCTGACTAGTGCTACACTGGCACCTGCCTGTATTACTAGCCATATTCCTCTTGTACTGGTACAGCTACCTTCAATTCTCTCTGTCCCTCGTCCTATCTCTCATGAATGGTGCGTTCGCCCCTTTCGTTTCCGAAAAACCGAAGGCTAATTCGGTCCATGCATCCAGCCTCTACTAACTTACCAGCACAAGCCTGAACGACTTCCAGCGTGCCCGCTCACAATACACGCCCTCCTCCACATTCCTGATCAGATCAGATGGATGGGACCATGTTGGGACAACATGGGCTTTTCCCCATCGAGAGGCAATGCAGGTAGTTTCAATGCAGCATCCAGAGTTGACGAAACCCATACGTGAACATGGACTAACACCTTATATAGATCTGTCGCAGCTCCGGCAAATACAACCTTACCGGTGAGCAGCTCGGAAAGCCTCCCGAGTACCTCCTCTCTTCACAAACGAAAAAGGCTCGAAGTTTGCAAGTCGCAACCTGGTACTACCTAAACCTAAATCTAAAGACAATTCATTGCAGATCCACAATACGAACTTGTGGCTCCGAAGCGAGTGGGTCGCCTTGATGACACCATTTGCAAAGTCCCTAGCATTGCGCGAACTCATTCGCTCTGAGAGTCACTCGGTGTTGGCTGCAGTGGTGCACCGTGCACTGTGCATTGTTTGGTATCACTGTGTCGCCGTCACGCTCATCTAGCTGCCGCTGCCTTAACGAGAACTGAATGCGTCCTGGTATATGATGCCATATGCCCGGGCGCGTTCAGTTCTCGTTGAAGCCGGTGCAGAGATACATGAGCGAGCGTGTGTGTTTGCAACCGACTGTGCGGTTAGGTGTGTCTCATTTTATTCCCGTTCTACAGTTGCTGATGTTCTCTAGTGCGAACGCGAGGCTTTGAATTTTTACATACGAGTCTTGTATTGCTCTAAGCTGCGCCGTGCGCATCGTCCTGCCTTGGGGGGAGGTCATCCTCCTTCGTTTCGCAGTTCATTTGTTGGGGAGAACTTTAAGTCCCTTTTTTTTTTTCTTGGAGACATTGGCTGACT
>Ga0137358_10002526_pt1 | contig 10387 bp, 6 predicted proteins | sample Mad1_20_16metaG_FD_105551 | JGI IMG/M metagenome (GOLD analysis project Ga0137358, IMG submission 105551) | Vadose zone soil microbial communities from Angelo Coast Range Reserve, California, USA - Mad1_20_16 metaG | ecosystem: Environmental > Terrestrial > Soil > Vadose zone | place: USA... | reverse complement strand
CGCACCGGCGAGGCCGGTCTGCAGAAGATACAAATCGTCGGCCTCGCGGTTCAACAGGCGGACCGGAACATTCGGGGTGTCCTTGTGCAACGGATACAGCAGGAGGTCGGCTCGATCGAGTTCGCCTCCTTTCAGGTTGACGTCGATATCGAGGACATCGGTCACGACGTGCACCGGGACCCCTGGCGGATGTTCGGTTCCGGCGTTTTTCGATTCGGCATCGGCCTGCGCCGGCATCGGCGCACCACCCAAGGGTGCGGCGGCGGTCTCCGGTCGAGCGGCCGCGGGCGCCGCGGCCGAGGGAGCCGCAGCCTGCGGCACCGAGTCGCCCAACCGGCTCGCGGGCGTGTTGCTGCCGGCCGCGCTCGATGCTGTTCCGGCCGCCGGCACTCCGGTTGCCGGAGATGCGGGATAGTCCTGCATCCACGCTTCGTAGTTCAGGAACAGGATCGCGGCGAGCGCGGCCCACAACATGATGCGAATATTAGGCATTGGTCAATCTCTTGTCCGGCACAGGGTCATAACCACCCTCCGCAAACGGGTGGCAGCGCAGAATACGGCGGAGCCCAAGCCATGTTCCGCGCAGCGCGCCATGCCGTTCGATTGCCGTGTGGGCATAGCAGGAGCAGCTCGGATAGAAACGACAGCGGGGTCCCAGCATGGGGCTTATCGCGAGCTGGTACGCGCGAATGATCCACATCAAGAGTTGGCGCATAGATCTACCATCGCTGCGTGATGTTCTTCCAATGCTTCTCAAGGCTGATTCGCAGATCCGCAGGCGCAGCAATGCGCGCCGCGTCGCGTGCGGACACAGTGACGTCGACCGGCGGCAAATCGTGTTGGTTCAAGCGAAAGGATTCTCGCGCCAGGCGTTTGATACGGTTGCGGGCCACGGCGGTGCCGAACGTGCGAGTCGCTATCGCCAGACCCAATCGCGCATGACTTTCATGATTTGCGAGTACCGACACACTGAAGTACGCATCGGTCAACCTGCTGCCGCGCTGCCGGACCTTGCGAAATTCGGCCGGCTGATGCAGACGCTTGCGCGGCTCGAACTTCAGCCTCTTGGTCAAATGAGTCGCTAGAAGCCCTTACACAGGCCTTTAGGGGCAGAGGCGCTTGCGGCCCTTCGCGCGGCGGCGAGCCAGCAATCGGCGGCCGCTTTTTGTGGCCATGCGCGCTCTGAAACCATGGGTTCGGGCGCGGTGCAAATTACTGGGGTTAAAAGTACGTTTCATAGCGCAACTTCAGGAAACTTAAGGGGCAAATCAAGCAACCGCAAGATTTGCGAAAGGCGGCAAGGGTACTTAGCGAGCGCGGATGTGTCAATAGACGCACCATCAAGTTGGAGCTAGACTCCCTGCCCTTTCGTTTGTTCTGCCCCTGCCGTCAATCTTAGGAGAGCGCTCTTGCCGGAGTCGCTATGGAACCGCTGTCTGCGTGTGCTCGAGAGCGAACTCCCGATGCAGCAATTCAACACGTGGGTGCGGCCCCTGCAGGCGATCGAGCGCGACGGCCAGCTGCGCCTGCTGGCGCCCAACCGGTACGTCATCGAGTGGCTGGGTGAAAATTCCCTGACGCGGATTCGGGAGCTGATACAGGCGTTCGCGGAGGGGACCGCGCCGGATCTGGTCCTCGACGTGGGCACTCGCGCAGGCGTGAGCCCAAGCGCCGCCGGTGTCAACGGGATGACGGACATGGGCCAGGCGGCCGCGCGCGCCCGGCGCCTGGCGCCCATCGTGCTGGGCGGCAGGATCAACCCGGACTTTACCTTTGACAGCTTCGTCGAGGGAAAGAGCAATCAGCTTGCGAAGGCGGCGGCCATCCAGGTGGCGGGAAATCCGGGCAAGGCGTACAACCCGTTGTTCATCTACGGCGGGGTCGGGCTGGGCAAGACCCATTTGATGCACGCGGTGGCGAACAAGCTCAAGGAGCGTAATTCCGATGCGCGGCTTGCCTATGTCCACAGCGAACGCTTCGTCGGCGACATGGTCAAGGCGCTGCAGCACAACACCATCAACGATTTCAAAACGGCGTATCGGTCGCTGGACGCGTTGATGATCGACGACATCCAATTCTTCGCCGGCAAGGAACGATCGCAGGAGGAGTTCTTCCACACCTTCAATGCGCTGCTGGAAAGTCAGCAGCAGGTCATCCTCACTTGTGATCGCTATCCGAAGGAAGTGGATGGTCTCGAGGAGCGGTTGAAATCCCGCTTCGGCTGGGGTTTGACGGTGGCCATCGAGCCGCCGGAACTCGAAACGTGCGTCGCGATCTTGATGAGCAAAGCTGCCATGACCAACGTGGACTTGCCCGAGGAGGTCGCGTTCTTCGTGGCCAAACGCATTCGATCCAACGTTCGCGAACTGGAAGGGGCTTTGCGGCGGGTGGTGGCGACATCGCATTTTACGGGTCGGCCGATTACCTTGGAATTCGCCAAGGAAGCGTTGCGCGACTTGTTGGCTCTTCAAGAAAAACTGGTGACGGTGGAAAATATCCAAAAGACCGTCGCGGAATACTACAAAATTCGAATTGCGGATTTGTTGTCGAAACGGCGCAGCCGTTCCATTGCGCGGCCGCGTCAAGTCGCGATGGCGCTGGCCAAGGAATTGACCAATCACAGCCTTCCGGAGATCGGCGACGCTTTCGGCGGTCGGGACCACACCACCGTGCTGCATGCATGTAAGCGAGTCAAGGAGTTGCGTGAGTCGGAGCGCCGCATCGGCGAGGATTATATGAACCTGTTGAGAACCCTGGCTGGATAGGGAGGAAAAGCTGTGGAGGAAACTGTGGATAAGGATATGCACAGACGGGTAACAGGTTGCGGGCGTTCTTCCGACAGGCGTCCGGCGGGTTTTCGATGCTTGCAAGGCTTTGATAAATTTGAATATTTAGGCGTTATACAGAAATGTACGCGCCCTCATAATCATAGTAATAGTCTTTCCTTAAGAATCTAGATTTAAGAATGCCAAGACGGGTGAGTCCATGAAATTGACGGCGGAACGAGAGAAATTATTGGCGCCTTTGCAGGCGGTGATCGGCGTCGTCGAGCGACGTCAAACCATGCCGGTGTTGGCCAACGTGCTGCTCGGTGTGCGGTCCGGCCAGCTGGCCATCACCGCCACCGATCTGGAGGTGGAGTTGGTTGCGGCCACGGAGGTGGCGGTTCAGCAAGCCGGCGATATCACGGTGCCCGGACGCAAATTTCTCGACATTTTGCGTGCCCTGCCGGAAAAGGTTTCGGTGGCCTTGGCCCTGGAGGGCGAGAAGGTCGTCATCAAGGCCGGACGCAGCCGCTTCAGTTTGGTGACGCTGCCTGCCGCGGAATTTCCGGTGATCGACGACATCAACTCGCAGCAGACGGTGCAGATACCGCGCAAGGAATTGCTGCGTCTGCTGGAGAAAACCCACTTTTCCATGGCGCAGCAGGACGTGCGCTACTACCTCAACGGCATGCTGCTCGAAATCGACGGTTTGTCGCTGCGGGCGGTGGCCACCGACGGACATCGATTGGCGCTGTGCGAAACGTCACTGGCGGCGAAGGCCAAAACGTCACAGCAAGTCATTGTCCCACGGAAAGGGGTCTTGGAACTCCAACGTGTGTTGACTGCCGAGGGCACCGCGGACGTGGCCATCGGAACGAATCATGTTCGTGCGCAGATCGGCGAGGTTCGCTTCACATCGAAGCTCATTGACGGCCGTTTCCCGGAATATTCCAGGGTTATTCCCGCCGCCGCTCCCAGTGCGATCCGTGCCGATCGCGACGTGTTGCGCCAGGCGCTGCAGCGAACGGCGATTCTGTCGAACGAAAAGTATCGGGGGATCCGAATAACCGTCAAAAAGAACATGCTGACGGTGCAGGCACACAATCCGGAGCAGGAAGAAGCCGAGGAAGAGATCGAAGTCAGTTACGAGGGGAACGACCTTGAGGTGGGGTTCAACGTGAACTATTTGTTGGATGCGCTGGCCGCGATCGACGGGCAGGAGGTCGAGTTGGGTCTGACCGACAGTAATAGCAGTTGTTTGATCCGCTCCCCGGGAAACACGTCGGCACGCTATGTCGTTATGCCCATGAGGCTGTAAAGGCCATGACTCTGCGGCGGATTCAGGTGTCGGATTTCCGATGCCTGCATTCCGCCGAGCTCGAGTTCGACTCCAAGTTCACACTCATAACCGGCCCGAACGCCTCGGGCAAGACCAGCCTGCTGGAGTCGATCTACGTGCTCGGCCGGGGACGTTCATTCCGTACCCGCCGGCTGGATAACTTGATCCGTCTGGGTGCCGACCGGTTTGTGATCTATGGCGAGGCGGGCGCGGAGCGCCGCACCGGATTGGGTATCGAGGGGTCGGCGCTCGGCATGCGAGCAAGAATGGGCGGCGATCGCGTGGCGTCTCTTGCGGAGCTGGCGGCGGTGCTCCCGGTGCAGATCATCGATCCCGAGGTGCATCGGCTGATTGAAGAGGGACCGAGTCGCCGGCGTCGATTTCTCGATTGGGGAGTGTTCCACGTGGAACATTCCTTTGTAGAAAAATGGCAGCAGTACCAGCAGGTGCTAAAGCAGCGGAACGCGGCGCTCAAGGCGCGCCAGCCCGCGGCCGCAGTGTCCGCCTGGGACATCGACCTGGTTAGGTTGGGCATTTCAATTCACGAGGCGAGGGCGCTCTACCTGGATCAGTTGGCTCCGCTGGCGGGTGAGATTGCGAAGCGCTTGCTCGGATTGCAGCTTTCGATGTCCTACCGTTCCGGATGGCCACGGGATCTTTCGCTTGGCGAAGCCCTGAACGCGAGTTGGATCCATGACCAAGAGAAGGGGGTGACGCAGGTCGGACCGCAACGCGCGGAGATTGCCTTCCGGTTGGACGGCGCCCCGGTCAAGGACCGAATCTCGCGCGGGCAGCAGAAGTTGCTGGCCTCGTCGCTATTGATGGCTCAGCTTAGTCTTTTTCCGAATGACGCCCAGATCCGCCCGACCTTGCTGCTGGACGATCCTGCGGCGGAGTTGGACAGCGATCGACTGCTGGGACTTATTCGTGAGATCACGACGCAATCCGCGCAGTTGGTGGTGACGAGCCTGAACACCAATTTCGGCGCCTTCGGCATGCCGGGCCGGCGCTATGTGATTTCCGCTGGGACGGTGGAAGAGGTTTCGTAGCCGCGCCCCGATGTTTCACGTGGAACAAGCTTGGGTGAGCGGCCGGATGTTCCACGTGGAACAAACAGCAAAGCTCTGTTACTAAATCGTGTCGGTCAAAGAAGACCATACGCCCGTTCAGTAAGCTACTAGCTGTACGCATGCGCGTGGAACCGGCCGCCCCATGACACTCGTTCGCACACACTCACGACGTAACACTTGGAGTGTGAAGGAGCGCATCGCTACCACGCGTGCACGCGTCTACGCCGATGCGCGGTCTACGTCGAGCGTCTTGCCGTCCGCAGCAGCAGTCTCGATCGCCGCGATGACCCGATGCAGCGCAACCGCGTCGTCAAAGCTTGGTGCCGTGCGGGTGCCTTCGCGCAGATCCGCGGCCATACGAGCATAGGTCCGCGCAACGTTCCCAACCATCGGGTCCGCCGGCAGCTCGGCCTGGTAGTCGTCCGGGACCGTCAGCGTCTGAAAGGCCTTCTCGTCACCGCGGGCACCGCTAAGTGTGAGCGGCACGAACTGCAGGTGACCGAAGGGGCCGGTGACGCGAAGGTCGCCCTCCGTGCCGTTGATTTCCCACAGCAGACCCGCGCTGTCCCGGGGCATGCCCCCTCGGTAGTGGAGCGAGACAGGCGCGCCACCGGTGAGCACACCGCTAACCAGTACCTGATCAGGCGCCGTGACGGGCAGCTTTTCGCCGCTGTCGACAGCAAGTGCCGTGCTGCGCCGCGTGGCCAGCACTGCAGATGCCTTTTCGACATCGCCCAGCACGGCCCGGAGGCCTGCCAGAGCGTGCCCGACCGGGATCGTGAGCATGGTGGCACCGTTGGCGTTATCGAGCAGATATGCGTGGCTTTTCTTCTCAGGTATCACGCCGCCCCAGCCGCCGCCGCGCGCAATCAAAGTCGTCGACAGCACTTTGCCTACGAACCCATCGGCAATCAGCTGCTTCAGGTACAGGATTTCAGGCGCGAGGCAGGCTTGCGTACCGACTACGCCCAGCACGCCCCTTTCTTTGGCAAGTCGGGCAAGTTCCCGTGCCTCAGCCAAGCCGTTGCCGAGGGGCCACTCGCAGTAAACGTGCTTGCCCGCTGAGATCGCCATCCTTACTACATCAAGATGATGCGGCACCCTCACGGTGACGCTGGCCACATCGATATCCGGCGAGGCGACCAGATCGGCGACGCTCGCGAACGGCCGGGGCCTATGATCCAGCGCGGCCGCCGCCTGCACTGCGCTGGCGAGGGTAGTGTTTGCGATGCCGGCAATCACAAAATCCGCGGACAGAGCACGTAGCGCTGGGACATGGGCTTTGGCCGCCCAGCTACGGCCCGGCTGCAGGCCGACGATGCCGACTCTCAGGGGTTGTGACGTCATAGGCTATTCTCTCCGAATGGTGGGTGTAGAAACCTGCCCCTCCGGCGCCCGCCGAATCGCACTTTGCCGGCGTGCAGGGCAGTGCAGTTACTTGCCGGCCCATGGTGCGCATTCTCGAACGCATAGGCCAGCAGGTTCGCGCTCTTGGCGTGCCGGACGACGCCCAGTTGGCAGCGGTCTCCGGGTCCGGCAGGCGCCCGTCGCGGCCAGCACGACTTGGTTCCACGTGAAACAAGACTGTCGCGTGCATGGGCGCATATATGCGGTGAACCACCGGGCAGGGCAGAATGCCCATGTTCGTCGGTGCCGCAATGCGCAAAACGTGGAGTTCTCCAAATAAATCAATGACGTAGATCGCCACTCTCGGCGCGGTGGCACGGGCCGAATGGGTTGGTGGGTCTAGCCGATCCACACCTCAATCCGCAGTGGGATACTGAAGGTTCCGCCGGCATCCGTTCATGGGTCCCAGCTGATCTATAACCGGATGATTTGGTTAGCTTTTTCACCCACTCCCAATTCGTTTTCGAAGCGGAAAACTGCTAGTATGGCGGGTCGCAATTTAGGGACTCGCTATGGCTCAAAACGATGTATACGATTCCAGCAAAATCAAAGTGCTCAGGGGCCTCGACGCCGTTCGCAAACGGCCCGGAATGTACATCGGCGACACCGACGACGGCAGCGGATTGCACCATATGGTCTTCGAGGTGGTGGACAACGCCATCGACGAAGCGCTCGCGGGGTACTGCGACCGCGTCGTCGTAACCATCCATGCGGATGAATCGGTGACCGTGTCCGACAACGGCCGCGGAATTCCCGTCGACATTCACAGCGAGGAGGGGGTGTCTGCGGCGGAAGTCATCATGACGGTGCTGCATTCCGGCGGAAAGTTCGATGACACGTCGTACAAGGTCTCCGGCGGCCTGCACGGCGTCGGAGTTTCTGTCGTCAACGCTCTTTCCGATTTCCTCGAACTCAACATCCGGCGCGAGGGCAAACTCCATCGCCAGGAGTATCGGCTCGGCGAGCCACAGGCGCCTCTGATCGCGGTGGGCGACACAACCGAACGCGGCACCACGCTGCGGTTCAAACCCAGTTCGCAGATCTTCACGAACATTTCGTTCAACTACGACACCTTGGCGAAACGTTTGCGCGAATTATCGTTCCTGAACTCCGGCGTTCGCATCGAATTGGTCGATGAACGCGACGAGAAGACGGAAGTCTTTCAGCACGAAGGTGGATTGAAAGCTTTCGTCACTCATCTCAATCGAAGCAAGACCCCGATTCACCCCACCGTGCTGTGGTTCCAGACCCGCGACGGCAATACGCAGGTCGAAGTGGCGATGCAATGGAACGACTCGTATCAAGAAAGCATGTATTGCTATACGAACAACATCCCGCAGAAGGACGGCGGCACACACCTTGCGGGCTACCGCGCCGCACTGACGCGCACCCTGAATAACTACATTGAAAAGGAACTCGCGGCGAAGAAGGAAAAGATTGCGACCACGGGCGATGATTCGAGAGAGGGCTTGACCGCGATTTTGTCGGTGAAGCTGCCGGATCCGAAATTCTCGTCGCAGACCAAGGATAAATTGGTCTCCTCCGAAGTGAAAGGCGTCGTCGAGTCCGCAGTGGCGGCACGCCTGGAAGAATTTCTGATGGAGCATCCGCAGGAAGCGCGCGCCATCGTCAATAAAATCCTCGAGGCCGCTTATGCGCGCGAGGCGGCGCGCAAGGCGCGCGAGATGACGCGGCGCAAGGGCGCTCTCGATATCGCCGGCCTGCCGGGGAAACTGGCGGACTGCCAGGAGAAGGATCCCGCACTGTCGGAGATGTTCCTGGTCGAGGGCGATTCCGCCGGCGGCTCCGCCAAGCAGGGACGCGATCGCCGCACGCAGGCAATCCTGCCGCTCAAGGGAAAAATTCTCAACGTGGAGAAGGCGCGCTTCGACAAGATGCTCGCGTCGGCGGAAGTCGGGACGCTCATCACCGCGTTGGGCTGCGGCATCGGACGCGACGATTTCAACGTCGACAAGCTGCGCTACCACCGCATCATTTTAATGACAGATGCGGATGTCGACGGCAGCCACATACGTACGTTGCTGCTCACATTCTTCTACCGCCAAATGCCGGTATTGATAGAACGCGGCCACATCTACATCGCCCAGCCGCCGCTCTACAAGGTCAAGAAAGGCAAGCAGGAAAACTACGTCAAGGACGATCTCGAGCTCAACGCGTTGCTGCTCAACACCGCCATCGAGGACGCAGCGCTGCACGTGAGCGCCGATGCACCGCCGCTGTCGGGTCTCGGACTCGAGTCGCTGGCCAGAAAGTACGAGGAAGTGAAGGCGATCATCCACCGCTGGGCGCGCCGTTACGACGACCGGTTCCTGGAGCAATTGATCTATGTGCCGAGGCTCACCACCGACGCGTTCGATCGCATCGACGTGCTTCGCGACTGGTGCCGGAATTTGGAGTCGAGATTGAACGGGCTCGACGACGTATCGCGCCGGTATCGCGTCTCGGTGCATACCACGGCATCGGGCGGCCACCGGATCGATCTGCAACGGTTCGAGCACGGCTTGAGTTCGGAAAAACATATACCGCGTGAATTCTTCGACTCGGCTGAATATCTGCGGATCGCGGAACTCGCTCAAACCTTGAGCGACCTCATGGGGCCCGGCGCCTACATCATCCGCGGCGACCAGCGGCAGGAAGTCGCGAGCTTCAAGCTTGCGATGAACTGGCTGTTCGACCAGGCGAAAAAGGGTCAGAGCATTCAGCGCTACAAGGGTCTCGGCGAAATGAACGCCGACCAATTGTGGGACACCACCATCAACCCGGAAACCCGGCGCCTGATGCAGGTGCGCATCGAAGACGCGGTCGCGGCCGACGACATTTTCACGACGCTGATGGGCGATGCCGTGGAGCCGCGCCGGGAGTTCATCGAAAAGAACGCGCTGCAGGTGTCGAACCTGGACGTATAAGTGCCTGCGATACGCTACCGTGCATGACAACAGGCCGGCGGGCCCGGCCTGTTGCTCTCGATCGACGGTGGGGACTCAATTCGCAAAGACCGAGCGTCCAAATCAGACCGTCTCGATGAGTCCGAGCTGCGTCAGCGCGGCTACACCATCATCGAGCCCTTTCTCCTCGACAATTTTTCCATCCTTGAGCTTAAGGACCGTTGTCCCGGTAAAGTGCATCTTGCGCCCAGTGGCAGCCGGCAATTCGCCCAACCGTCCGGCGGCCAGCGCTCCGTTTCTTGCGGTTGAACCTCAAAGATTTCATTCGGCCGCACTCATTCGGTAGCAAAGACCTGGCCGTATCAAAGACCCGGCAATGACATTGTCCGCGGGACGTTCTTCTCCTTGAGAGCTGTGCGCACTCGCGCGCCTTCATGCGCGAGCAGCCAGCGCTTGCGGTGCAGACCCCACGCGTAGCCTTTGAGATCTCCGTTTTTGGCGATGACGCGATGACACGGAACGATAATCGCGATCGGATTGACGCCGTTCGCGGCCCCCACATCAATGGCCATTCGCGGATCGAGGTATCCCAGCGTTCGAGCCAATTCGCCGTAGCTGATCGTCTCGCCGGCGGGAAGGCTGTGTAGTGCCGCCCACACGCGCCGCTGGAACTCGGTCCCCTCGGTCGCCGTGACGATCGCATCCAACGCCGCAAGGCTGCCGCCGAAGTACGAATTGAGCGCCGCCGCAATTGGCGCAGGGGCAGGCGCCGGCAAGCACGGCCCGTAGTTCTCCAGCAGATTTCGATGACGACGGGATCGCAGATCGGCTAAGGCGAACGCGCGCACCCGGTACTGGGGGTCGGTGACCAACGTCAATTCGGCGAGGGGAGAGTCCATT
>Ga0137358_10002517_pt1 | contig 10398 bp, 12 predicted proteins | sample Mad1_20_16metaG_FD_105551 | JGI IMG/M metagenome (GOLD analysis project Ga0137358, IMG submission 105551) | Vadose zone soil microbial communities from Angelo Coast Range Reserve, California, USA - Mad1_20_16 metaG | ecosystem: Environmental > Terrestrial > Soil > Vadose zone | place: USA... | reverse complement strand
CAGAAGGGCTCAACGTAGACATGATGGGTGGCGTGGCGTCCAAACATTGTGCTATTTCTGTATTGTAGTGTTGTCCTTTCGCGAATCTATTGTGTCAAAAAGGGATCATACATTATGGACAGTCAAGAAGCATGAGGTCTCAACTACGTTATACTATTGTACACTAGACATAAAATAGAATGCCACTACGCCTGGCTTCAGTGCGCGGTAGTGGTCGAATCTGGACGAGCACTGTTCTGCGAGACGTCAATAAAACTCTTCTTTGCCGGCAGCTGAGACCGTTTCGACCGATAGTCCTTGATGGCAGAGAGAATGGCGTCCTCAGCCAGCACTAAAAGTAATGGAAAATTTAGCTAGGTGAAGAGAAGAAATGGGGAGATATACGCACTTGAACAATGAAGTTTGACAGGCGGAAGCGAGAGTTCCTTTGCAATCTCGGTGTTTTTAATTTTTCCTGCCTCTTCGAGGGAAAGGCCCTTTACACGCTCGGTCATATACGAACTGGAGGCAATTGCACTTCCACAGCCAAACGTCTTGAACTTGACATCTGAGATGATGCCATTCTCATTGACGCGTATCTGCAACTTCATGACGTCTCCGCAGCTGTTCACATGGGAAGAAGAAAAATTAACGGCAATCTTTAGTCAGCTCGATCTGCAGGAACATGGAGGGAGGGAGCGGGCCACATACGCAGGTGCACCCACGAGTCCAGTCCCGACGTCATGGTCATTTTTTGGGAGCGAGCCAACCTGCGCAGAGATTATCAGATAAACGACGGGAAACTCCAAAACGGCCATGTAAGCCGAAGCCACGGAAACCACGTACATTCCTGGGTCGCTCATAATGCGAAATAACTTTTTCGTGATACGCCCTGGCGACTACTGGGCGGGCAGAGAGTTGAGAAAGACGGGGGAGGATGCGAGCGGGGAACATGATAGATGGGCGTTTGTTGTGATAACGTGAACAGTTACCCCCGAGAAGCACCCCTCGAGACGAGCCTTTTGAAAGCCGCCCGTTCAGATCCGATTATTACGTCATTTCGATATCAAATGGCGCGAGTGGTCATCCGTGTTTACGTAACCTGTCCTCCGTCCCCGTCGGGTTGCCGCCATGTCCCGGACGTCGACAGACTCTCTCCCGCCTGCTGCTAGAGCCATCGCGCTCCTTTTAGCTTCGACCCCTACCGTTCAAGATGCACAGCCGGGTGTCTTGCACCAGTTGCTTGAATTCTCCCATAGATACACCGCTCAGGTCCTCTCGGACGCACTCGTCTATGCAGAGCATGCGGGACGACCGAACAAGGCCGAGATGGACGACATCACCCTTGCCGTGCAAGCCCGCGTAGGCTGGGAGTTTGGTGGGCGTGTCCCAAAAGAGGTGGCGTCCTTCCCCATAAGCTCCTTTCGCGCCACAATTACATAGTTCTAACACTCGCGTCTCCCTCGCACCTTAGTACATTCTCTCCTTGGCTACGCAGACCAACGCACAGCCCCTCCCACCCGTTCTCGAAGTTTTTGGCCTCCGTTTACCGCCTCAAAACGAGCGGCTGACAGCCATCGACTTTGACCTCCTACCGAATAGACCGCCACCAGAAGAGAAGCAATTTGACGAAGAGATCGACGAGATTGTCGAGTCGGCATCCGAGGACGAGGATGATGACATGGAACCAGCTACCATTCCACCCGCTGCTCCACTATCACAGCCCCAAGTAGCTGCTATTACCGCTGCCATTGCGAACCCCGTCAATGCCGTGCATACACCTTCGGAAGATGTGGAAATGGGGGATACATCCGCTGCCGTGCCAAATGAGGTGGAGGAAGGCAGCGACGAGGACGATGGATTATTCGCTGGTGGAGAGGAGAGTGGTGCGGACGAACCTATGGAAGAGGTTGCTGCCACGGAAGACCACGCGGATGGATTGAAGCGAAAACTCGTCGAGGAGGACGACTATGACTGAGGCGCGTTTTGATTTACGTGGTCAGCTGGGAAACTAGCATTCGGGGCTTGAAGTTGACACGACCTGGGTCTATCCACAAGTTGTGCCTCACTGATACCCCTGGCTCCGTGTATATCGACTCAGGCTTGCCATTTCACCCCCGCATAATAACGAATGCTTGTACATTGTATAATCAAGCATGCACTCGAATACGAGGCGCAACAAAAGCTCTGTGCACTATGTGTGTAGCATACCGGGGACAACACGACCTACCCGAGGAGTGACGTAAATAAGGACTGAGGCACCGATGAATGGAACACAAAACTAAGAGGGGATCTATCTATACCAGCTAGTCATGTGTGTAATTCTGATTGGACGAATTGTTTAATTCAGTGCCATTGCAGAAAAGAGAACATAATTATATAGTGCCACGCATGAAGAGTTGGTATGCAACGGCAAATAGCACGAAAAATAAGGCGAAAATTATCATGAGAACGTAGCTCCACGAGGCTGATGAAAGAGGGTATGCCATGAGCCCGATTCGGTAGAGGAGGGCGTGGGGATAAAACGCACAGCTGTCGCCGAGACCATCTGGTATCGCGATGAGCCGCACTGAATTGTCGGCGCTTCCGGAAATGAGCAGTCTTGACGTCGGGTTAAATTTCAACACCGTCGGAGGAAATTCATGTGATTTGAGGATGCTCAAAAGTGGCTATGCGACGCGGTGAGTTCGACTTTGGGCAGGAAAGCAACCGGCTGCATTCTTACAGCGAGCGTGAAAGCATCCAATAACCCAACTGAGCAATCCGATGAGCCATAAGCAATCCATTTTCCGTTATCGCTGAGTGGCCCTTGTCAGATACTACTGTTAAATAGTTGAGGAAAAATCACGCACCTTATGTCGAAGGTAGTAAGTCCTTTCACACCCACTTTCCTGATTCGCTCTGTCTTCCATTGATCAGTATTCCAGCGTATGAGATACGCCTTTCTCTGCGAGAATTTGGCGCCGCGAGGGGGGGTTGTATTGATAACGGTGTAGAAGACACGCGATGTGTGTGGGTGGTATCTGCTCTCTGGCTATGATTAAAGGCAAGGACAGAGGACTTTATATCTCACCTTGCTACACGGAATGTCCCCGTCTCACCTCCGGGCAACTTGGGTCGTTCAATGACGGTGGGGTCCTCTAGTTTTAGGACCGAGTTTTCTTTCCCTTTCCCTTTCTTACTGGATGGGAGGTTATAGACGAGAAGATTTACGGTCGTCGCAACAACCAACTACCTCAATCAGCATTAATATGATGAAAAAATGCCTAGATAATACCCTCACCGTAGTCTCCGAGAATGCTGCATCATAGATTTCATCCTGACCGACATGTACCTTGGTGGATACAAGCTCAGGGAACGTCAAGACGGAAAGCTAAAGCGAGCATCATCGTGAGAAAATTTGGGCTGATTTACTGGAGAACAAACCTCCTTGCCGCCCGCAATGGCCAAGTATGTACCATCAGGCGAGAATACAGTGACTCTCTAATTGCCAATCAAACCGATGATGCGCAGAAAGACCAAAAACGCTCACCTGAAAGTCATCTGGGTCCTTACCCAGTGTTCCAACAGAAGAAACAAACTTTATCCTACACACGTCAATCAGTCGTCCCGAGATGGCAAGTACCGCGGCAGACCCACTTGTCGTCGTCACTGACAGTAAACACGCGACAATTCGAGTTCTCGCCTTTCTCGACTTTTTCCGCTGTGCTGTTTATTCCGCATACAAACGAGGATCCCTAGAAGAAGGACATGAGCACACTAACGGCGCTTGGAATGCGGTGACGTTACACTTGGGTGGACGGCCATGCTCATAGGTGCATCCTCGCCAATCTCGAGTTGCAATTCATCAGTGAGCTTCAGAGAGAAGAATTCATCAACATGATAAAGTCTCTGCGGAACAAGACAGTATTACTGACAGCAACGTGTTCCTACGCGGGATGACGCACCAATTTATTTTTGATTCCGGTCTTGGACGCACCACCCCCACCGCCGAGAACAAACTCTCCTGGAGAAAGGAATGCGGCAGAGTAGACAGGAAATGTTGGAGTCGAGTGTGCAGTATGACGAGCACGCATTCTACAGTAGTCGACTGGAATAGGCAGCAGTCTTCAGTATCAGTAGCCAGTCCGAGCAATGAAAGGAGCCACGTGTGTACTACGCCGGAGTCTGCGGGCCGAGCGAGCTTATCCATCGTCGCGCGCTCCGACCCTCAGACCTTCCTCCCGTCTGTCTCGCACCCACCGCATGTCAGGCCGCTCATAGCGATCTTTCGTACCTTGACACAACTAACCGGTCACGACAGACGCTCACATACACACTCGTTTCCTACTCGAAACCCGCCATGCCATCCATGCCATTCCCCTCGACGGCGGGTGGTGCACGAGGCATTGCAAACATCGAGTTCCCTTCCATGTCTCGCCCAATGGTTATTGGGATCACATTTGCTGTCGCAGGAAACATTCTTATCAGTTTCGCTCTCAACCTCCAAAAAATGGCTCACGCACGGCTTGAGGCGGCGCGCGCTGAGCGCGGGCATGGCCTGGATGTCATGGAGCAAGAGGGCTCTGCAAGCACAGATGGCGAGGCATCGGAAATTGAGGTGCAACGTGAGCCAGGTCTCCCCCCAGAGCTAGAGAGGGAGGCACGCGTGTGGAATGGAAATTCGTCCCAGAGCGGTGTGCACCTGCCAGTAGGCCCGCGTTCGGAGACGGATCCTCTCATGGCCCTCCCCGTGACGCCGGACGCGCAGCAAATAATTGCAGTCCCCAGTTATGGCGCTCTGTTCCCTACTATCAATGAGGACCATATTCGTACAGTCGAGAGTTCACCGCTTCGACGACCACCAAAGACCGGGAAGCGGCCAGGTGCAGGTATAGGGGTTGCCGCCGAATACGCGAATCGGTCAACCCACCAGGGATCAAATAACGAGGCTCAAGAAACAGAGTATCTCAAGTCAAAGCTGTGGTGTGCCTTTTCTATTTTCCTCCGAAATGCTAGTGTCTGAAGCTCAAATTTCGCTCAGGTGGCTCGGGTTTCTACTGATGAATGTCGGCGAGACGGGAAATTTCATTTCCTACGCTTTTGCCCCCGCTTCGGTCGTCGCGCCTTTGGGCACGGTAAGCGAGCTCTCCGTCCCATTGCGAACATGATCTCACGCTTCTCCAGTTTGCTCTGATAGCGAATTGCCTCTTTGCTCCTTTGCTGCTCCACGAGCGACTCCGCACGGTAAGAAGACCCCACCGTCTACCCCTGACGTTGATCTGACAGCATCCTAAATAGCGTGATCTCTTTGGAGTCGTTCTTGCCATGATAGGCGCCATCACTGTCGTCCTGTCGTCAAACACTTCTGATACACGGCTATCACCGGAGAAGTTGTTCATAGCTGTTTCGCAGCACACCTTCCTCATTTTCTCTGCCATCTATGTCGTCTGTGCATCGATTCTAATGGGCTTATCCGAAGGGAGTAGTGGCCGTGGATGGGTATTAGTGGATGTTGGTCTTTGTGCATTGTTCGGTACGTTTGGCTGCTCACAGGCAGTGCGGAGATTGATTGCCGTTGTTTAGGTGGATTCACAGTACTCTCAACGAAAGCCGTCTCGTCGCTTCTCACGAGCAACGGCTTCAATATGTTTAAACAGTGGATGACTTACCCTATTCTAGCGGTGAGTAGCTGTAGTCATGAGCGTGCTGGTACGAATTCAGCAACTTGATCAGGTTCTGATTGGCACTGGCATCGGTCAAGTAAGATACCTTAATCGTGCATTAATGCGTTTTGATAGTAAGGCGAGTCAACCGTGAGCGTCTATTGAGCGTACCCAAACATAATGAATTGCAGGTCGTTATTCCAACACAATTTGTCCTTTTTAATCTGTCTGCAATAATTGGGTCGGCCATATTATATGGAGACTTCAAAACGGCCAAATTCCATCAATTTGTAACATTCGTGTATGGATGTGCGGCAACATTCGCTGGCGTGTGGATAATCGCCTGGGTGCCTGCTGAATATTCCACGGGACCTGATGACCGGGTTGGAGCGATCAGCGATGCAGAGACAATGGCCCACGATGTATTTGTTCCTGATGGGGTTGTGAGCCGAAAACCAGGTAGTGTACCTGTTTTTCAGTCAAGGCAGAGGACAGTTAGTTTGGTGGGAATATCCCCGGCGCAGGTGCAGTCCAGTATAGTTTTAAAGGATCAATGGCGTTTATTTGTTTTTACAGCGGCTTATATTGGTACACACGCCACCTCGGCCTGAGGTTCAGCTCGGACAAGAACATGGAGTGTCATGGGAAACAGAATCTAGTGGACACGGGCGAGAAGGGTTTGATGGGAGCTTAGGAAGGCGGCGTGCGATCAGCTGGTTAGCTGGTGGAAGCCCCACACCACGTCCCAGGACCAGGCTAAGGAGTGTGGAGCGCCGATGGATAACGGATGGATCGCAGAATGGTCAACAGGAGATTGGTTTGGATTGAATATGAATATGACTGCGTGGCCCTGTCGCGGCGATAAGATCGTCTGTCAGTTGCGACCGTGTGCCCCACTCCAAGGAATGCACTCCAAGGAATGTGACGTGATTGGCAACATGACGTCACAGTTTTAGAAATTATCAGCGCACAGATATTCGATCGTCCCTTGCTTTTGTCCCCCCCCCTTTCTCTCTCGCAACTCCGCATACATTCACACCTCCCGCCATGCCTCCCGGCGTCGCTGTCGTAGATGCCTTCAAAAGTTTGCTTCAATTTATTTCATTTTTCTTTCTACTCAGCCTTATTATCCCCCCGTTCTAGACCTCATCCGACATGGCAAGAACCACATCCACGTCCGTCAAGACGACTTTCCTAATTTGCAGCCATCTGCCGCCCCCACAACGGATGCGCACTCACAGCCAGAGCGACGCCAGCAGGCAGAACCCCAACCTCAGTCCCAGCCGAAACAGCATCAAGCTCATAAGACTCAGCCCGCGGCTGCCAAGCAATCACAGCACATCACACGTGAAGTCGAAAAGATTGTTCGGGAGGAACGGGAGGCAAAGGAGAAAATGCCCGCTTATAATGGTCTGGAACGTTACAAGCTTATTGAGAAGAAGGGAGAGTGCGCCCATCTTCACCCAGTTCATCCCAGTCGACTGGCTGACGGACTTTATTTGCAGTGGTGCATTTTCCAACGTGTATAAGGCTTTGGACCTCACATCAGGGACGTATGTCGCTGGCACGTCTTTTTTCTCCCTCTGCTGTCCACTCTCTTGAGTCATGACCCGTTTAATTTCGTCAGTCAAAGCGGTTCGCAAGTTCGAACTTACTTCGTCACAGGTTAGGTCATTTCCTCACCTTACATTTCACATTTCCCTCTATTGTAATTGCAAACGCTGATCCAGACCTTACGCGCGGCTCAATTTCAACCCGCCACCTAGGTGGGGAGAAATCACCTGAACGTTCATTTCAAGAAAAAGCCGCGCGTAACAGAGGTATTTTTACTTACACCTCTCTTTCTCTGTTGCATTCCGTAGCATATGACTGACATACGAATTTGTAGCGCGCCAATATTTTGAAAGGCAAGTAGACCATAGCATAGCAAGAATTTCCGTCGGACGTCAATTGATTAACCTGTGCACCGTCTCATCCGACAGAGGTGCAGATTATGCGCGGAATTAGTAACGCCAGCGTCATAAAGCTTCGTTCTTTCATTGAATCACCAGACCACTACTTTTTGGTACTGGAACGTTAGTGTGACCCCAGACATTAGTATCGTTGGCTTCTTCTCACTTTTGATTAGTCATGGACGGCGGTGAACTATTTCACCAAATTGTTAAGCTCACGTATTTTAGCGAGAGCCTTTCACGCCATGTGATCCTCCAGGTTGCTCATGGGATCCGCTATCTTCATGAGGAGAGAGGAGTGGTACACCGGTAATTTTGTCACCACATATATGGCCATGCTTACGACGCCGAACACAGTGATATCAAGCCAGAGAATCTGCTGTTTGAACGGATACCCATCATCCCTTCCAAGAACCCAGTTATACGACAGTACGATGAAGAGAAAGAAGATGAAGGAGAGTTCATTCCCGGTGTAGGTGGGGGCGGCATTGGTCGTGTCAAGATCGCGGATTTCGGTCTTTCCAAGGTCATCTGGAATGAGGAGACGATGACACCGTGTGGCACAGTCGGCTACACTGCTCCGGAAATTGTCAAAGATGAGCGATACTCCAAGAGCGTAGACATGTGGGCATTGGGATGCGTGCTTTATACTCTCCTATGCGGCTTTCCACCATTTTACGATGAGAGTATCAATGTGCTTACTGAGAAGGTGGCACGCGGCTATTACACCTTCCTGAGCCCCTGGTGGGACGACATCAGCGCTTCAGGTCTGTGTGGCTTAGCCAGTCATCCTTTCATACAAATATTGACGCTAGTACACTAACCTAGCCAAGGATCTCATCACCCATCTTCTCTGCGTTGACCCAGCTCAACGTTACACCATTGATGAGTTTTTAACACATCCATGGTGCAATGCCGCGCCTGCACCTTTGCCGGAACCTACCCCACGTGCAGATGTTCTCCCATTGGATTCCCCGCTTCTACATGCTGTTCGCGGTGGACGCGATGGCCGTTCACCGGGGCTTGCTTCACTTAAAGAAGCATTCGACATTACCTATGCCGTGCACCGGATGGAAGAAGAAGGCGCACGCAGGAGAGCGTACAAGGGCCGTGGCGGCGCAGGTCGGGCTGGGTTTCTGGCTGGCCTGAACGAGGACGACGAAAATTTGTCGGATGAAGAGACCACAATCCCTTCCCAATCCCAAGGTCAACAACAACAATACGACGGCCGGGCCGGGCAACGAGACATGCCAGGACGCCATGCCAGACCGTTCGAGCTCAGCTTCGATGGAGCAACGCTGCTTGGTCGAAGGCAGTTGCGTGACGCACAAGGCCAGATACCAATAGATCTCAGTCCATTGGCAAAGAATGCTAAGGCGGATGCGGTCGATGTACCAGGGAGCCCTATGCAGTATTGAGGACCACAACTTTGGCTATGTACACCTGCGTGCACTGATCGGAACATTGCCAATGCTTCGTCATCCATAATTTTCAGCTTCACGCTATATTATATTATCGTGCACACCCGATTCTTACCAGCATACACACCTGGTTGTTGTAACATATATTTTGCTAGCCGTCCTAGCCTTCTCGTTGTGTCCTGATTGAATAGTCGCCATCCCATACCGTACAGTTTTGCTTTAGCGGTACCCCAAACACCAGCCATATGAGTAGCCATATATTCACGTCCTTCAAGTACAGTGTGGGCACGAGAGCGAAACAAATTTTATGGAATAGCCTTGAGTCCCTCTGTTCAGTCTGTCAAACGATGTCGGGATACTAAGAGACAGCTTAATACATGTACTGTATCTGCTCTCAACGAATTGCGGACAGATGGTGTTATCACGATACCCGCCAAGACCCACAAGAGGCAGTGATACTCGCCAATGCGGTCTAGGTGAGAGAGCAAACGTTCCGACTCGCTGATAGACGCCATTTCGTGCACACATGATGGCATCCAGAGTCAAATGGGATCGAGATTTCATGTAGAAGTTGCCGAGAAGTTCATGTTGACATCAGGGTTGTGGAAAGGAATCGTATTAGATGCCGGATATGACAAAGGCCTCGTTGAGGTGAGCGTGATGGGCTCGGTGAAACTGCATGCTTCAAGCGTCCAATATAAATGCGCACACCCATAGTTGACAGCAACCACCTTTTTTGGTCGTCTGTGGACGGTACAGTAACACGGCTGTTAAGAGAGAGGTCACCAACTCCATGTTGGCGAGAGATACAATGCGCTATTTCTTCCCTTGGGCTCGTATGTCATCCAAATGCGGGACCTCCCTAGATATTTTACGTTTGTTATACCACCCTACTGTAGTTGTCTTGCTCAGGAAGAACGCATGTAACAACCCTCCCCCTACTGACCTTTGAGTCGTAGGGGCTTGCGTACCACCGATGAGAACCAAATTGTACCCCTGGGCTTGAATCGGGTTCCGCGTCGGAATCCGAGAGCGAGAGCGAGAGAGCATACAGTCTGCCAGTGAGTTGGTGTTGATCGCGTCTTTTGCTGGACTTAATCCCTTTACCACGCTGAGCCGGGAGGACCGAGAGCGAGAGAACTGAGGGCACCCCAGACGTAGGACCTCTTCATTTTTTTAGTCGTAAAATTCTGAATCGAGTACTAACCATCAGTGTACCATGCGAGTCAAGCGCAACAGTGACTACAAGCGCTGGTTCGACAGTAGCGGCGCTCTCAGAATTCGCGGTTCATTAGCCGACGTTGAGCGCCTGCCCTAAAGTCATGGTCCGTGCGCGAGTCAACGGTGACTTATAAGGCGATGGATTGGATACATGAATCTTCATACTTACCTTGATGGCAT
>Ga0137358_10002514_pt1 | contig 10401 bp, 11 predicted proteins | sample Mad1_20_16metaG_FD_105551 | JGI IMG/M metagenome (GOLD analysis project Ga0137358, IMG submission 105551) | Vadose zone soil microbial communities from Angelo Coast Range Reserve, California, USA - Mad1_20_16 metaG | ecosystem: Environmental > Terrestrial > Soil > Vadose zone | place: USA... | reverse complement strand
TTCCGCTTGCAAATGCCGCGAGGCTGCTATCGGCGATATTTTTCACCGGGTAATTTTTTATCCGGAGAGACCCGCGACATCGAATTTGCCGGTGGCGAAATGCCGTTTTCCAAAAACGAATTGCCCGGTTCCGTCATTCTTGAACTCGTTGATGTGGCGCGTCGGAAATTTTCCTATGTCGATCCGCCGAGCGGCCGGTGGGTAACGCTGGATCTGACCGGAGTGCCTTATGTGACGTTGTGGTCCGATGGCGGACCATTTCTTTGCGTCGAACCGTGCTGGGGCCTGACGGATCATCATGAACAGCGCGCGTTCGAAAACAAACAAGGAATCCAAACCATTCCGCCTCGCGGCGAGTTGCGCGCGTCCTTCAGCATGGCCGCGCAATTTGCCTCGGCCGACTAGCTGGACAACTCACCACTGACGCGACTGCATCCGCCTCAAGTCATAGCACGAAAGGAATGATGCGCTTGGCGCGGTGTTGGTAGGCCGCATATCGCTCGGGGAATTGTTGGAGCATCAGTTTTTCTTCGCGGCCGAGTTTGATCCAGAAACTCGCAAACGTTAGCAGCACGCCTGCAAATCCGGCCAGGTGTCCTTGCACGAGCGCGGTCGCAAAGAACATGGTGAGTATGCCGGTGTAGATAGGATGGCGCACGAATCGGTACGGCCCGTGTTCGACCAGTTCGTGTCCTTCTTTCAATGTCACAACACCGCTCCAATTGCGCCCGAGAATAACTCTGGCCCAAAGGGCGACTGCCAGGCCGGCCATGCACCAGAGTGCGCCCGCCCATGCGATCGGCGCCGCATGTGGAATAACGCGAAGGTTCAGCGGATACGGTAATTGCCGGCCATAAACAAGGAGGAGATAAGCGATTACGAGCAGCACCCAATAGCGCAGCCGTTGCGCCCGGCTTTCGCGATACACCGTGCGCTTGGTCGACACCGCAGCCACCAACCAGACTGCGACAAATGCGATCCAGCACGCACGGATGATGTCGAGGGACAACGAATACGCCTGCATGGAATCAATAGTTTACCTGAACATCTTCCTGTCTACCTGTCGCGCCGTAGCCTTGGCGAAGGCGGATTCGTGGTTGAATGTCCCCGGTCATGGCTGTTTCCATTTCGCTCCGTACTCTTCTCAATCAATCGATCGATTACGCGGGAATGTTTCCGCCGTGCAGTCTTGGGCTCGAGGCCGCTCTGAAAAATCACGCCCAATATGTTCGTTTGGCCGATAGCTGGATGCTCGGCGGATTCGTTCTTCCCATTGAACAATTCGATGCGGCCAAACAACTTCTTTCAGAGTTCGACCCTTTGCATACGCTGCGCGTCGCGGCACTCGGACCGAAGACTGCGACAGCGGACGCGTTTTTGGACGCGCTCGACGACATCGATGCGGCGATTCGTTCGTTCGCGAGATACGATGTCGATCTCATATCGATTAACCACCTCGAGATGCTTTTACCGCCCGATGTTGAGCTTGCAGTGTTGAAGGAGGCGAAAGCGATTCTCGGCGATCTGCCGGTTTTCTGGGAGGCGCCACCGGACAGGGCGCAGCAAACCATAGCGCTCGTCGCCGGGCACAATTCCGATGAGGAAGTCGCAACCTTTGGTTACAAACTGCGCACGGGCGGAGTGACAGCCGATGCGTTTCCAACCTCGGCGCAGATCGCCAACGCTCTTGTGACCCCCGCTACGCATCAGCTTCCGATCAAGTTTACAGCAGGGCTGCATCATCCGATCCGGCAGTTTCGCGATGAAGTGAAAACAAAAATGCACGGATTTCTTAATGTGCTCGGCGCGGCCGTCCTTGCGGCAGAGCATCGATGGAATGCAGATCAAGCTGCGATCATGCTCGAAGATGAAGAGCCCAATTCATTTTCGTTCACGGACGATTTTTTTGCATGGCGGGAATGGAAGATCGACGTCGAACGGCTGCGATATCGCCGGAAATTCGTCAGATCGTTTGGCAGTTGCAGCTTCGATGAACCACGTGACGATTTGCGCGCGCAAGGACTTCTCTAATGACCACGAAGGACACGAAGATCACGAAGTGCTTGAAAGGGAAAATTCAAATAAGTCTTCGTGGCCTCTGTGATCTTCGTGGTTAAATCATAGGCATGGCGCTTCGCTCGTTTCTCGAAATCGCAAAAGATTCGGATTTTCCGATTCAAAATCTTCCCTTCGGCGTGTTTCAACCGAAACAGGATACACCACGCGTAGGTGTCGCGATCGGTGATTTGGTTTTTGATCTTTCGGCGCTGGAGGAACTCGGTCATTTTCAGTCGCCAGAATTTCGAGGCCGAAAAGTGTTTTCGGAAGGGTCGCTGAATTCATTTCTCGCGCTGGGCCGACCTGCATGGCGTAAAACGCGCGAGATCCTGCAACATCTTCTGGCAGCAGACGCGCCGATATTGCGCGACGATCCGATTATTCGGCGTCGAGTTTTCCATGCGCAAAAGGACGTCGTGATGAAATTGCCGGCCCGTATTGGCAATTACACGGATTTTTATTCTTCCTATCATCACGCGCACAACGTCGGCACAATGTTGCGCGGACCTGAGAACGCGCTGATGCCAAACTGGAAGTGGTTGCCCGTGGCGTATCACGGGCGGGCCAGCTCGGTTGTGATCAGCGGGACCGGCGTGCGCCGGCCAAGCGGGCAAGTCAAACCACCGGATGCTTCAGAGCCAATCTTCGGTGCGAGCAAAAGTCTGGACTATGAATTGGAGATGGCGTTTCTGATCGGTCCTGGCAATTCGTTAGGCGAACCGGTGCCGATCGGTAACGCAACCGATCACATCTTCGGCCTTGTACTGATGAACGATTGGAGCGCGCGCGACATCCAGGCGTGGGAATATCAACCGCTGGGACCTTTTTTGGCAAAAAACTTTTGCACAAGCATTTCGCCGTGGGTTGTCACGCTCGAGGCGCTCGAGCCGTTCAGGAAGCCGCTCCCGCGGCAGGATCCCGAGCCACTCCCGTACTTGCGCGCGAAAAACGATTTCACGTTCGACATTCAACTTGAAGCACAGTTCCAAACTTCATCGATGAAAACGCCGCACGTCATCACCCGCACAAATTTCCAAAATCTATACTGGAGCATCGCACAGCAGCTCGCGCATCACACCGTCAATGGTTGCAACTTGGAACCCGGCGATTTGCTCGCGAGCGGCACGATCAGCGGTTCCACAGAAGAATCGCGCGGCTGCATGCTGGAGTTAACGTGGCGCGGCGCGAATCCACTGAAGCTTCCAAACGGCGAAACGCGTAAATGGCTCGAAGATGGCGACACTCTCACCATCACCGGCTGGTGCCAGGGTGACGGCTATCGAATCGGCTTCGGCGATGTGAGCGGCCGCGTCCTGTCGGCGGTGTAGAACATGGCGGCAAGTTAAGTTGCACTCCGAAAGCATTTTCGTCCGAAATTCACGCAATATGCGTGACCTGTTTTGCGAAGATTTGGAGTGCGCACTGCCCGCCCCCCTGTGTGCGGGCGCCCTCGCGTCGCTTTTGTCAATAGCGCACGCGCACCAGAAATAATCCTTCGGCGGACGCGGTCAAACGCGCTGAGCCAATGTGACCGCAGTCGAGACGCGCTTTGACGTCCTCGATACGCATTTTTCCAAGTGCGGATTTCACAAGTGAACCGACCATTAACCGGACCATTTTGTAGAGAAAACCGGAACCATCGAATTCAATCGTCAGGCAAGGACCGTTTTGTCGGACGCGCACAGAATAAATCGTGCGGATCGTGCTCTCTTCGGCTTTCCCGCGATTGGCGGCGAAGCCGGCGAAATCATGAGTGCCGACGAACTGCTTCGCTGCAGTTTTCAGGAGTTTGAGATTGAGCGGGCGTGCGATGTGCCATGCACGTCGGTACTCAAACGGCGGTAAAACAGGCGCGCACCAGATTCGATAACGATACACTTTTTCTTTTGCCGATAAACGCGCGTGGAAATTTTTCGACACATATCGGCAACGAAGCACGCGAATGGCCGGAGGCAGTAACGCATTCAGTGCTTCCATCCAACGCGCAGGTGCTAACGCTTTGTTAACGTCGACGTGCGCGCATTGCGCGAGCGCGTGTACGCCTGCGTCTGTTCGTCCGGCGCCGTGAACGCGAACAGGTCTGCCAGTGACGCGCTCGAACGCGCGCTCGAGATAATCCTGAATAGTATTGCGGTGAGATTGGCTTTGCCAGCCGGCGAACGGCGCGCCGTCGTACGCAACGATCAGTTTTAATCTTCGCGACATGTCAATCGCCGGCCCCATAGATGAGGCTGTCATGTTGAGCGAAGCGAAACATCTCTGGTTTATTTCGGCTAACGAGATCGATCCAAAACGGATCCGAGATTCTTCGCTTCGCTTAGAATGACATTAACAGATCGCTGATCACAGATCACCGATCACGTTTAACGGCCGCGTTCGCCGCGCGGCTGTCCAGATAGCTTTGCAAAATCATTTGAGCTGCTACCTGATCGATGTAGCCGCGCGTGTGCCGCGTCTTTTTGCCCGCATCGCGCAATGCGCGGTGTGCTGCGACTGTAGTCAGCCGCTCATCCCAGGTGACGACTGGGCATGGCAGAACCGCGCGCAGCTTTTCTACAAACTCGAGGGCTTCGGTCGCAGCCGTGCCGATCTGGCCATTCATTCGTTTGGGTATACCCACCACGACATGCTCGACGTTCCTTTCGCGGACGAGTTCTACCACTCGCGAGGTCGCGCGCTCGTTTGCCAGAATAGTTTCCACCGGGTGCGCCAGCAACTGTAACTCGTCAGAAATCGCCACACCGATGCGTGCTCGTCCAAAATCGAGAGCCAAAATTGGATTCATGCGTTCGGTGGGACACGGCCAACTCGCCCGCCTCTCCCCTTGGGGAAGGGGAGAGGACAGTGGTGAGGGGTTGAACCAAGCGCGCGACAGTTGTCGCCGTATGAATCCTCACCCTCCCCCTCTCCCTTTCGAAGGGAGAGGCGACCCTCTTCGCGCACTGCGCCGCGTCGCGATGAACCCATAATTGAGAAGGCTCCGCTCTGCGCAATTTTCATTGCAGTTCCGGAGGAATTTTGCCGATCAGATCCTTGATTCTTTCGGCTTCGTGCCGGTCACAAATCAATAGGGCATCTTCCGTTCGCACAACGATGAGATTATGAACTCCAAGTAGCGCGACGGTCGTCCCATTCTCCTCGAACACGACATTATTACTCGAATCGACTGCAGTAATCGCGCGGTTCGCGGCATTGCCGTGTTGGTCCTTCTCAAAATAATTGGCCACAGTTCGCCAGCTCCCGATATCATCCCAATCGAAGCTAGCCTCCACCACGAGGACGCGATCTGCTTTTTCCATGATCGCGTAATCGAATGAAATGCGGGGCAGTTTACTGAAATGCTCACGCAACGCCTTCTCGAAATTTTCCGGGGCGCGAACTTGGGAAATGAAATCCGCCAGCTCCGACGCGTGACGATTGAATTCGCGTAACACTGTCGGGACTGACCAAACGAACATGCCTGCATTCCATCGAAAATTTCCCTTTCGCAGGAACGATTCAGCCAGATCGAGGTTCGGTTTTTCGCGAAAGCGCACGACCCGATGAATCGCATCGCTGTCAGGCCGCTTACGCAAACGAACCGGTTTGCCGTGCTCAATGTAACCGAACCCGGGACACGCCCATGTTGGTTTGATACCGATGGTGACAAGCTCGCTTGTCTCCTCGGCCACATCGGCAGCCAGAGCGAGTGTTTCCTGAAACGCTGTTCGGTTTGTGATGATATGATCGGCAGGCAAAACGGCCATAATCGCCGCGTGATCGCGAGCTGTTACCCAGCCGGTGCCGAGCGCGACGGCGGCGGCTGTGTCGCGCTTGGCCGGTTCGGCGACGATGTTTTCCTTTGGGAAATTCCGGAGCAATTTGCGAACTGCGTTCTCCTGTTCTGCGTTTGTCAGGATCAGAATGCGCTCGCGCGGGATGAGGCCCTCCAAGCGCGCCAACGTTTCTTCGAGCAGAGTTTTGTCTGAGACGAGGCGCAGGAGCTGTTTGGGGCGCGCGCGGCGACTCAATGGCCAAAAACGTTCACCGCTGCCGCCGGCGAGTATGAGCGCGTACATCGAATCAGGCATGTTGGTGCAGGCTGGATCGCGTCGCGAAAATTGCCGTTTCTTTTTCCCAAACGCGACGTATATGGTAGGCGATGTCTCTCCCGATATCCATTTCAAAAACTTCCGAGCAAGCGGCAGTGGACCCACTGCTTGCGCTGACCCGCACCGCGATTGGCCTGGGCTTGGGAATTCTGATCGCGGACAAGATCAAACCTCCGCTGCGTCAGGTAGCCGCGATTGCGCTTGTGGCAGTTGGCGCGTTGGCAGCCGCGCCGTGGCTCATAAAAATCACTCTCGGACAAATCAATCGACCGGAATCCGAATGGGGCAGCCGCGCCCGTTTGCGCTCTATTCGAGGGGATTCGGGCTACAGCTCCGATAACGATATTTATTGATTTTCAGTAGCGCCGGTTCAGCGCAACGGCGCGGCCTTCATTGCTAGCCTGGGCGTTGCCCCAGGCTGATTTGAGCAGGGCGCCGTTGGCGCTAAACAGATACGGCATCAACGATGCCGGCTACAGCAATGCTTCGGCCACTGAATCCGCCAGCAGTTTGCCTTGTCGCGTTAGCGCAAAATTGCCGTGTGATTCGCGAAGTAGCCCGAGCGCGGTAAACTCATCCTTTTGTCGCTCGAAACCTTTCAGGTCCGAAGCAGAAACTCCATCGCGGGTGCGCAGCGAGAGCGCGATTCGCTCTGTGCGTTTCATGTCGGAAGTCAGGGTTTCAGCAGAGCCAGTTGGTGATTGCCCGGCGAAAACGCGATCGATGTAGCTCCGATAATCACAAGCGTTTTGCCAGCGCTGCATACCGACGGTTGAGACGGCGCTCGGGCCGATGCCGAAGTAATCTTCGCCCATCCAATAGGCGCGATTGTGAACCGACGAAAACCCGGGACGCGCATAGTTTGAAATTTCATAGTGTTCGTAACCAGTATCCTCCAGAATCGACATCGACATCTCTAAAAACTCGGCATCCGCGTCCGGATCTTGCCGAAATTCACCGCGCGCGTGGCGCAGAAAGAATTCCGTGTCTTCCTCATACGTGAGGCAATAGGCAGAGATATGCTCCGGTTGGAGAGCGATCGTTTTCTCCAGGGTCGATCTCCATTGCTCGAGGCTCTGTCCTGGTAACCCGAACATCAGATCGATATTGATGTTTGAGAACCCGGCTGCTCGCAGAATATCAAACGACTCTTTCGCCTGCCGCGCATTATGTTCGCGCCCGAGCAACTTCAGCAAGTCGTCATTCCAGGACTGAACGCCGAGGCTGATTCGGGTAATTCCGAGGTTGCGAAGAAAAGCTGCTTTGCGCGCTGACACGCTTCCCGGATTTGCTTCCATTGTCCACTCGACCAGCTGCGACAAATCAAGCCGCTCACGAAATCCGCGCAGTAGCAGTTCCAGTTGCGCGATGCGGAGTGCGGTCGGTGTGCCGCCACCGAAATAAATGGTTTTAGGCGATATCGCAAAACTTCTGCGCTGCCGATCGAGTTCGGACAATATCGCTTCACAAAATCGCCATGTTTGCGAGCGATCGAGTAAATCTTTGTAAAATGCGCAGTATGGACAGATTCGGGCACAGAAAGGGATATGAACGTAAAGGTGGCGAATTGGGCCAGTCATGCCGTGCGAGAATTGTAGGGTGTCTGCGTCAGCTCCGAAAGCTTTCGGAGTTCACAGAAACGCCCTAAAAACTTCGTATGCTTTGCTGAAGTATTGTGATTCGCGCCGTTACTCATAAAATCCGTCTGCCGTGGGCCCCGTCATGCTTATGCGAAACGTACTGCTGCTTCTCTTTTGCGCCATCTCTTCCGGCATGGCGCAGGGACCGCCGCCGACGCCAACGCCATCGATTGTTTATGCGGTGCACAATGCTGACTCAATCAAAGATTACAACACGAAGCCGCGCGTCGTGCGTGACATGGTGAACCGGCTCGTCCTCGCGGCGACCGGCCAGTCTGACGTGGCAAAAGCGTGGGCGTCGCTCGTCTCCCCTGGTGAAAGGGTTGGAATCAAGATCTGCGCAGCAGGCGGCGAACTTTTCACGACACATCACGACATCGTAAATGCGATTGTCGATGGGCTCGTCGCAGCTGGTCATCCGCGCAGCAGCATCATTGTTTGGGACCGGTCTCTGGGTGGAGTAAAAGGCGCCGGATATCGGCCTGGAGTTGACGGTTACCAGTTAAAAGCGATCACGCCGCATGATGGATATGACGCCAAAGCGGTCCTGTCCGCGCCTGTGATGGGTAAGCTGGTCTGGGGCGATTTCGAGTACGTCGGGGACATAACAAAAGAGCCGATTCTGTCCGACACTGAGCATACGAGTAACGTGAGTCATTTTTCGAAGATCATTTCCAGCGATGTGGATAAAGTCATCAACGTCCCTGTGATGAGTGTCAGCGAAACGAATGGAATCGCCGGTTGCATTTACAACATGACAATCCCGAACATTGATAACTGGCGTCGATTTGCGCAAGGCTCTCGTTTTGGTGTGGAAAGTCTTGCGGAAATTTATAGTAATCCAGTCATCGCAAGGAAGGTTGTGTTCAATCTGATGGATGGCCTGCTTGCGCAATATGCAGGCGGCCCTCAGCCCCAACCGAACTACGCGATTCATCATGCCACGTTGTACGCCAGCAGAGACCCGGTCGCTTTGGACGCGATGGCATTGAAACGTTTGGAAGAATGGCGGACGCGCGGAAGTCTGCCGAAGGTTGCTCCACAGGCAGCCTATATCGGCTTCGCCAGCCAGCTCGGACTTGGTAACTCAGCGTCCGATCGCGTCGAACTGAGAAATATCGGCCGATGAAATTCTCGCCTGTAGCCGGGGTCGCTGACCCCGGCCATGCACAATGACCGAGTGGTCGTATCGAAGCCACAGTGCCGGCATCACCGATGCCGGATACAGTTTATGAGCGCGCGTTCCGCCGGCGATTTGGAGAACATGATCCTGCGATCGGTTTCCCGTTCGTTTTATCTTTCGATCCGATTTTTGCCGGCGCAGCTACGTCAACCAATAGCACTTGCATATCTGCTGGCGCGAGCAACGGACACAATCGCGGATACCACGGGAATTTCCCGCCTCGTGCGAATTGAAACTCTGAAGATGCTTTCGAACGGGATTCAGGGCAAAGCGTCGCGTGATGTTGTTGTCGATCTGATCGCCTCATTTATCCCGCTACAAGTGAACAAGAACGAACAACGACTGCTCGAGTCGTTGCCGGATTGCCTTGATTGGCTGGACCAGATCGAGCATGCCGATCGCAACGACATTCGCATCGTGCTCGGCAAAATCACGCGGGGCCAGATGCTCGATCTGCAGCGATTCGACAATCCGCAGGAAATTCGCGCACTCAGCACCGCTGCCGATCTGGATGAATACACGTATCTGGTTGCCGGTTGTGTCGGTGAATTCTGGACGCGGCTCTGTTTCCGGCATGTTCGGAATTTCTCCGGCCTGAGCGAGGATGAGATGCTGGCTCTCGGCAAACTCTACGGCATGGCCCTTCAACTGATCAATGTGCTGCGAGACGTCGGCGCCGATCTTCGCGCGGGCAGATGTTATTTTCCGGAATTCGAATTGACTGCGGCGCATCTGACCACGTCGCAGATTCTCTCTGAACCGGAACGTTTCCAGCCGATTTATCAGGCGTGGATCGGGAAAGCAAAGAGTGGGCTTGAGTGCGGCGTGCAGTACTCGCGTGCGATCCGAAATCGCCGTGTGCGTGCAGCGACGGTTTTGCCGGCTTTGATCGGGGCGCGGACGCTTGCGCTTTTAAATGAGATCGGAGCGAGTGCGTCGCAGCGCACGGTCAAAGTGCCGCGCAGTGAAGTTCGCCGGATGATTTTGCGTCTGGCGCTGACGGTCGCATCACGCAAACAGATCGAGTCGATTTGGAATCGGGCGACGCGAGAGTAGCGCACGGCTCTCCCGTCCGCGCGCGCGCGTCCACTGCGATCGCGGACTCTCCATCTGAGTTTTCAATCGCCTCGTTACAAACGAATCCTAATGAAAGACTGTTTCGGCGCGACGCCGAAACAAGCACGCGAGACGCTTGCGCTACATCAGGCTACAGAAAATAGTTTCGCTGCCGCTCCGTGATGGGTCGTTCAAGGCGCTCAAGCACTTGGAGCATGTCTTCCCAGACTTTGCGTTTTTCCGAAGGCGCCTGGTTTCGCAGCAGGTAAGCGGGGTGATACGTAATCATGAGCGGGATGCCGTTGTAAGCGTGCCAGCGGCCGCGCAATTCACGCATGGTCCCTCGCATTCCAAGCAAACCTTCCACAGCGAC
>Ga0137358_10002510_pt1 | contig 10407 bp, 7 predicted proteins | sample Mad1_20_16metaG_FD_105551 | JGI IMG/M metagenome (GOLD analysis project Ga0137358, IMG submission 105551) | Vadose zone soil microbial communities from Angelo Coast Range Reserve, California, USA - Mad1_20_16 metaG | ecosystem: Environmental > Terrestrial > Soil > Vadose zone | place: USA... | reverse complement strand
GCCTTCAGCCATTCGATGGACTCATCGAGCAGCTTGCGATAGCCGCCCGCCTCATCGACGAGGTATGAGTGGCCGGCCGCACCGGCGGCGACCACGGCATCCGCCATCCCGGTCGGAATGATGGACAGCACGTAAACCTGTGCGCCGACTAGTATCGCTAGTTCCGCACCGCGCTTCAGGGCCCGGCTGCCCGCCTCGGAACCGTCGTAACAGAGCAACACTCGCTTGAACATATCGTCACCCCAGTTCGAACTGCAGGTGGGTCCTGCCTATGTCCGTCCCGACGGAGTTCCAGCTCCACTCGTCGAAGTATGCTCGGCCTTGCACGTCAATGCGAATAATTGTGGAGCAGCGCGTACCGTAATCAGGCGCCCGCACGAACGCGCTCGAGAGCAGCCGCTCCCACTCCACGCTCACGCCCGTGCGCGGCAATTCCGCGTCGGATGCCGGCCGATCGTCCCGCAGCAGATCGAGCAAGGGTGCGGTGCCGGACAATCCCGAGAGCGCCGCCTGCAGCCGAGTCTTGGCGTTTTGCACCTTGGGCCAAGGCGTGTCGAGCAAGTGATTCGACAGGCCGTAAATACCGGGTCCCAGCTCGCGGCCCGAGCCGGGCACGCTCTCATGGATGCCGAGCCGCCTGCCATCGGAGAAGATCAGGTTGAAGCCGTTGTAGTCCCCGCCCACGCTGCGCAGGTAGCTCAACCCCTCCGCCACGGATGCGCCGGACTCGAGCATGGAAGTCACGAGCGCACCGCGGCTCGGCGCGTCCGGACGCCGCTGTTCCGGGTCGCGGTAATTGGTGAGCGCCGCGAATCGGCCCGTGCGGGTGATGCCGAGCCAGGTCCCACCGGCCTGAAGGTCCCGTCCCGCAAGAATCTCCGGATGGTCCGGCCACCACTCGGCGCGGGCCGTCGGCCGCGCGTGGAATTCATCCCGATTCGCCGCCACCAGGCAGGGGTACTGCGGATGCGCTCGCCAGACTACGAGAATCAGACACATTGAATCGCTCCTCGCGCCGGCCGGTGCGGCGGTGGTCAACCCGGCAGGGCCTCGTCCAGCACTTCCACCCAGTGCTTCACCGGAGTGCGGGTCCCCGTCTGCAGGTGCTGAATGCAGCCCATGTTGGCCGACACGATGAATTGCGCTCCGATCTTCCCGAGGTTCTCGAGCTTGCGGTCGCGCAATTGCAGCGCAATGTCCGGTTGCAACAACGAATAGGTGCCCGCCGAGCCGCAACACAGGTGACTTTCGTCGCCGACACTGACCGCGAATCCCAGCGCTCGCAGATGCGTTTCAATCCCGCCGCGCAATCGCTGGCCGTGCTGCAGCGTGCAGGGCGGGTGAAGCGCCAGCCGCGGGAGTCCGTCGAACCTTAGCTTGTCCTTCAGCAGGGCTGCCAGCTCCGGCAATAATTCGCTCAAATCACTGGCCATCGCGCCGATTCGCGCCGCCTTGGCGGCATACTCGGCATCGCCGGACAGCGCATGCCCATATTCCTTGACGGCGAGACTGCAGGCCGACGCCGAGGCCACGATCGCCTGGACCTCGCCCGCGGACACCATCGGCAGCCAGGCATCGATGTTGCGGCGCATGTCATCGAGCCCCCCTTCGTGATCGCCGAGATGCCGGCGGACGGCGCCGCAACAACCGGCGCCGACGGCGTACAGGGTCTGGATGCCCGCTGCATCGAGCACGCGCGCGGCCGCGCCGTCGATATTGGGCATCATCGACGGCTGGACGCAGCCTTTCAGCATCAACACCTTGCGGCGATGCTCCCCGGCCCGAACAGGCGCCGCGCGCGCTCCCGAACGTTGCGGCACCTTGTTCCTGAGCACGGCCGGCAACAGCGGCCGCACCGCCCGGCCCACCCGCATCGCCGGCGCAAACAGCGGCGATGTGAGGCCTTCCTTGAGCAGCCAGCGCACTGCCCGCTCCGGCGCCGGGCGCTCCACCCGCGCATCCACGATCTTTCGGCCGATATCCACCAGATGCCCGTACTCGACGCCGCTCGGGCACGTGGTCTGGCAATTGAGACAGGTCAGGCAGCGATCCAGATGCTGCTGCGTGCTACGCGTGATGTCCCCGCCCTCGAGCACCTGCTTCATCAAGTAGATTCGTCCGCGCGGTCCATCGAGCTCATCGCCCAGCAGTTGATACGTCGGGCAGGTCGCGTTGCAGAAACCGCAGTGCACGCATTTGCGGATGATGGCCTGCGCCTCTTCGCCGTCCGGGGTGTCCGCGAACTCGGGACTCAAATGGGTTTGCATGTCGGCGTCACAGCCCGGCGTACATACGCCCGGGATTGAACACGCAGGCCGGATCGAAGGCCTGTTTCAATCCATGGTGAATTCGCATCAGAACATCACTCAGCGGCGTGAACACTCCGCTGGATTTGTCGGCGCCCCGGACCAGTGTGGCGTGTCCGCCCGCGAGGGCGGCGGCCGAGCGCACCTCGGGTGGGCCGGCGGTGGTGCGCCACCAGCGCTCCGCGCCGTGCCACTCGATGAACTGCCGGCCGTGCAATTCGACCGGCGGGGCGGTGGCCGGCAGGGACAGCCGCCAGAGACAGTCGCCGCGAGCCAAGTCGGCGCCGCTCACCGAAAAGAAATCGCCGCTCTGATCACGTACGCCCCGCCACCAAGAGTCTGCCGCATCGGGTGCGACCGCGGTGCCCCCCAGCTTGCCGCAGGCCGCGCTCAACGCAGCCGCCGCGCCGGCGAGGCGTACATGCAGACGACCGTCGTGCCAGGCGCTGGCATTCAGGGCCAAGGGCTGCGAAGCCCAGAGGTTGAGTTGCTCGAGGGCCCGGGGTTCATCCCAATCGAAGCACAACGTCGCGCCGGCGCGAGGCACCGGCAGCACCTTGAGCGACACCTCACAGATGACCCCCAGGATTCCCAAGGACCCCGCCATCAACCGCGACACATCGTAGCCGGCAACATTCTTGGCGACCTGACCGCCGAAGGTCAGCAGCTCGCCCCGCCCGTTGAGGAGCGTCACGCCCAATACATGATCGCGCACCGTTCCCACGCTGGCGCGCGCCGGCCCCGACAGACCCGCTGCCACCATTCCCCCGACCGTCCCGCCCGCGGAAAAACGCGGCGGTTCGAACGGCAGGGACTGACCATGCTCCTCGAGCGCGGCCTCCAGCTCCGAGAGCAGAGTACCGGCGCGCACCGTCACCACCAATTCGGTGGGCTCGTAGGAACTAATACCCGAAAGTCCGGTCACGTCCAGAGGTTCACCCATGGGCGGTCCACCGTAAAATGTCTTGGTGCCGCCGCCGCGGATGTCCACCGGCGCTCGATGCGACCGCGCGCGTTCGACCTGGTCGATCAAACGCGCGAGCTCGGGATCGCGCCGATCCATCAAAACCTCGGCAGGTCGGGAAACGGCAGCATGCCGCGGTGCACATGCATCTTTCCGTACTCGGCGCAGCGACGCAGGGTCGGGATCACCTTTCCCGGATTCAGCAATTCGAGCGGATCGAAGGCACGCTTCACCGCCAGAAATTGCGCGCGCTCGAGCGGCGAGAACTGCACGCACATGGAGTTCAACTTCTCGACACCCACTCCGTGCTCGCCGGTGACGGTACCTCCCAGCCGGACGCTGGTTTCCAGGATATCGGCGCCGAAGAGCTCGCAGCGGCGCATCTGGTCCGGGTCTTCCGCGTCGAACAATATCAGTGGATGCAGATTGCCGTCGCCGGCATGAAAGACATTGACGCAACGCAGGCCGTATTGGCTCTGCATTTGCTCGATCGCGAGCAACATCTCCGCCAGCCGCCGCCGTGGTATGGTGGAATCCATGCACATATAGTCCGGGCTGATGCCGCCAGACGCCGGGAAAGCGTTCTTGCGGCCGCTCCAGAACTTGAGGCGCTGCGCTTCGTCGCAGCTGACCTCGATTCGCGAGGCACCCGAGGCGACCAGCACCTCCTCCATGCGAACGATCTCCTCGGCCACCTCCTCGGGAGTGCCGTCACTTTCACAGAGCAGAATGGCGGCGGCGTCAAGGTCGTAGTCTGCGTGCACGAACGCGTCGACCGCGGCGGTCATGGCCTTGTCCATGAGCTCGAGGCCCGCGGGTATGATGCCGTGCGCGATCACGCTGGCCACCGCGGCGCCGGCCGATTCGATGTCGTCGAAGCTCGCCATGATGCAGCGGGCCACCTGCGGTTTGGGAGTGAGCTTCACGGTGACTTCGGTGGTGACCGCCAGCATGCCCTCGCTGCCCACGACCACCGAGAGGAGATCGAGGCCCGGCGCATCCAAGCTTCCCGAACCGAACTCCACCGGTTCTCCGTCCACCATGAAGCCGCGCACCCGCAGCACATTGTGCAGAGTCAGCCCGTATTTGAGGCAGTGCACGCCGCCGGAGTTCTCTGCCACGTTGCCGCCGATGGTGCAGGCGATCTGACTGCTGGGGTCGGGGGCGTAGTACAGACCGTAGGGAGCGGCAGCTTCGCTGATGGCCAGATTGCGCACGCCGCATTGCACGACCGCCGTGCAGGTCCCCGCATCGATCCGGAGGATCTTGTTGAACTTGGCGAGCGACAGAACCACGCCCCCATGATGCGGCATGGCTCCGCCGGACAGGCCCGTGCCCGCCCCGCGCGCGATGATGGGCACCCCCATGCGATGACAAACCTCGAGTGCCGCCGCCACCTGCATTTCGGTTTCCGGAAGCACCACCGCCAAGGGCGAGGTGCGGTAGGCGGTCAGTGCATCGCACTCGTAGGGGGCGGTGTCCTCGCGGCGAAACAGGATTGCTCCGCGCGGCAGAACTCCGGCGAGCGCGGCCACCAAATCCGCCTGGCGCTGATTGCGCGAGGCTTCAGTCGGTGCCGGCGGCGCCGAGGCGCCGGACGCGTCTGCCCGGGGAGTGATGTTCATGTCTGTATTATGGCACCACCCGGCTCCGGCCACGGTACGCCGCCAGGCTCCGGCCCGGCCAGTTACACGGCGCCATTACGGAATCGGCAGCACTGGAGTAGGATTCGGCGAAAGCAATAACGGCGGCGCGCACCACCGCACACGGGGAACCCATGTTTCACCAGTTATTGACACCGGTCAGCGGCAGCCTGTCACTGTCCTTTCTGGTCGCGATACTGCCTGTCGCAACCGTTCTCGTCCTTCTGGGAATACTGAAGCGGCCGGCGTGGCAAGCCGCCCTGGCGGGTCTCGTCGTCGGCTTGATGATAGCCGTCACGGCCTGGGAAATGCCGGCGCGCATGGCCTTCGCCTCAGCCCTCAACGGCGCGGTGTTCGCGCTGTGGCCGGTGATGTGGATCGTCGTCAACGCGCTGTTGCTTTACAACGTCGCCGTCTCGTCCGGCCGCTTCGATGCCTTTCGCGCCTGGGTGATCAGGCATCTGCCGAACGACCGCCGGGTGGTGTTGATCGCCATCGGCTTTTGCTTCGGCGCCCTGCTCGAAGGCATCGCCGGATTCGGCGCGCCGGTCGCCATCACAGCCTCCCTGCTGATCATGTGCGGATTTCCGGCGCTCGAGGCGCTGGTGTTCGTGCTGATATTCAATACGACTCCGGTGGCGTTCGGCGCGCTCGGCACGCCCGTCACCGTCCTGGGCGCCGTGACGGGACTTCCCGCGCCCGCGCTGGCCGCCATGATCGGCCGTCAGCTGCCGTTCCTTGCCGCCTTGCTGCCCTTTTATGTCATGGCGCTTTACGGCGGATGGCGCTCGATCCGAGCCCTCTGGCCCGTGTTGCTGGTCGCGGGCGTGAGCTTCGGCATCGCACAATTCGCCGCCTCCAATTATCTCGATTACACCCTGACCGACGTGTTCGCGGCGCTCGGATCGTTGGTCGTGACGCTTTTGTTTCTACAGATCTGGCATCCGGCCGCGGATCCGGAATACACGATCTCCCATTTGCCGAATGAGGCGCCCGCCGTGCCGCGGCCCATGTCGGTCTGGCAGGGTTGGATGCCCTGGCTGATCGTGACGGCGGTCGTGATCGTGTGGACCTACATGAAGGTCGCCACGGTCGGACAGCAGGCCATACATTGGCCGGGGCTGGACAAGGCGGTATCGATCACGCTCTACCACGACAAGCCGTACGCCGCAGTCTGGAACTTCCAACCGCTCGGCACCGGGACCGCGATCCTATTTGCGGCGGTCGTCACCGCCCTGCTGGTCCGGCTGCCGCCCGCCGAGTTTTGCCGATGCGCGGTACGCACCATCCGGCAGATCTGGCAGGCGGTCGTGACGGTCATGCTCATCGTCGCGCTTGCCTACGTGATGAACTACTCCGGTCTAGCCTATACGCTGGGCCTTGCCGTCGCATCGACCGGACATGCGTTCATCCTGTTCTCACCCTTCCTGGGATGGATTGCGGTGTTCCTGTCCGGCAGCGATACCTCGGGCAATGCGCTCTTCGGCAATCTACAGGTAGTCGCAGCCCGGCAACTTCAACTCAATCCCTTGCTGTTCGCCGCCACCAACTCTTCCGGGGGTGTTCTCGGCAAGATGATCTCTCCGCAGAACATCGCCACCGGCGTATCCGTGACCGACCTCAAGGGCAGGGAGGGAGCGGTGCTGGCGCGCACGTTCATTCACAGCATCGTGCTCACCTTGGTGCTGGTCGTCATCGTCATCGTTCAGCAGTATGTCGTGCCCGGCATCATTCCAAGCTTCGCCGGGAGCCAATGACCGCCCGGCGAACGTGCCCCAACATCGATCTATCCATTGCGGGACAGAATCTTCTCGGCAGCGGTCGCGGCGAGTTCACCGATGTTTCAATGCGCACCGAGCTCGAACGCAACGGGCTCAAGCGCGCCGTGTTCGTGAAGCTGGCATATCGTCCGTGGCGCTCGTCTTCCCCGGCCGTGACTGGCCCAGCAAGCGCTCGAAGTCCGCCTTCGCCACAGCCCGGCTGTGCAAATAGCCCTGAGACTCGTCGCAGCCTTCACGCATGAGATAGTCGAGCTGCGCCTGGGTCTCCACGCCCTCGGCGACGGTGGTCATGTCGAAGGCGTGCGCCAAGCCGATGATGGTCGAGACGAGCGTGCAGCCCTTGCGGTCCGAGGGCAGACGGGCCGTGAACGTGCGATCGATCTTCAGGGTATCGATCGGCAGCTCGGAGAGGCGGCCCAGAGAGGAAAAGCCGGTTCCGAAATCATCGATGGCAATGCGCACGCCCGCGGCGCGCAGCATCCTGAGCGAATGGACGCACGCCGACGAATCGCCCACCAGTGCGCCTTCGGTGACCTCGATATCGACGCCCCAATCAGGATCTCCGGCGAGATCCCCGATGCTCTCGAGGATTTCGCTCGCGCTATTGCGCCGCCGCAGGTCCGGGGGGGAAATATTGACGGCGACTCTGACGGGCGGCAAGCCCATCCGGCGCCAGTGGCGGCAATCCGAGGCTGCTTGCCGCAGGACCCACGCGCCGGTCGCCGCCATCAACCCGGCAGACTCGAGCAGCGGCAGAAATTCTCCCGGCGCGATCAACCCGTGTTCCGGATCCCGCCAACGCAGCAGTGCCTCGGCGCCTGCAATTTTACCCGTGCGCAGCGTGATCTTGGGCTGGTAATACAGCACGAACTGCCCATCATCGAGGGCCGTGCGCAACCGGTGTTCCATTCCAACGCGCCGTGCGAGCTGCGAGTTCATCTCCATCCGATGATGCAGGTATTTCTCGCCCGACGTCTTCGCCTCCTTGAGCGCCGCTTCGGCGTTTTGCACGAGTTCATTCGACTCCTTTCCATCCTCCGGAAAGCAGGCGAGCCCGCTCTTGATCTTTGCCACGATCTCGTGCCCGTCGACGCTGAACGGCCGCTCGAATACCTTCGTGAAGTCATGGTGCAGTATTCGGTTCTCATCCTCCGCCCGCGGAGGCAAGGCGCACACGCTCACGAAGCTCCCGCCGCCCAGGTGCGCGAGTTGCTCCGTGTCGGGAAAATGTGCTTTCAAGCGGTCCGCCACGCACTGCAATAGGCGATCGCCGGTGTGGCGCCCGAAGGAGTCATTGATGACGCTCAGATGTTCGATGTCGAAAACTGCCACCATCAGCCTCGGCAAGCTCTCGCTTCCGCGCGTCAGCAGCCGGCTCAAGCGCTCGCAGAAAAGCGCCCGCTTGGCAAGCCCGGTCAGCGGCTCGAAATACGACAGGAAACGCACCGCATCCTGCTTGTCCAGGTACTGAAGCGCAAACGACAGGTTGGAAGCCACTTCCTCCAGCAGCAGCATTTCCTCGAGCAGCGGCACTTCCTCCTGGCCGATGACGCCCGTCGCCGACGTCCCGCACAGGAATGCGCCGACCGGTGTGCCGTCGATGCGCAACGGCAGACACGCCAATGAACGAACGCCCGCCGCAATGAGCCCCTCCCTTCCGTCGATGACGAACTGCGGCCGAGTGATGTCCTCGCAAAACGCCGCCTGGCCCGTGCGAATGACCCGCGCTACGAGGCTCGCGTCGGCGGCCTCATGATCCGCTATCGGAAACTCGTGACCCGCCCCGGCCACAACATCGGCCCCCGCCCATCCGATCGCGCGCGCCATGCGGGTCGTGGGATTGATCAGCGCCACCAGCGCGATCGCATATCCGCCGACGCGATGCGCCAGCCGGCATGTCTCATTCAACAACTCGTCGCGGTTTTGAATGCGCAGGAGAGCTGCGTTGATTCCCGACAGCATCTGCAGAACGCCGGTCAGACGTGCCATCCGCCGCTCGGCAAGCTGGCTCGCGCGGCGCAGCGCGGCGTCTGCGAGCGCACGCTTCACGGCCGGCACCAGCCGCTGCGGATTGCCTTTCAGGACGTAATCGATGGCCCCACGCTTCAAGGCCTCGATGGCAACCTCTTCGCCGATGGTCCCGGATAAAAAAATGAAGGGAGTGCCGGCCGCCTCGACGCGCGCAATGGCGAGAGCAGTCATCCCATCGAAGTTGGGCAAACTGAAATCCGACAGGATGAGATCCGGCAGCCTCGCTCTCAGCGCGCTTCGCATCTCTTGCTCGTTCGCGACGCAGCGGTAGGTGCAGCGGAATCCCGCCGCGTTCAGGCGCCTGGTCGTCAGCTCCGCGTCGGACTCGGAGTCTTCGATCAGCAGGACATGAAGCTCCCTGTCTTCCATTTCCTGACTCGGCGTGTCCATACGGCAAAACTCCTGCCCGTGCCGAAATAATATGGATGCGCGGCCGGCACGACAACCTGCATTTGCTGGGCAAATGCCTCGGGGCCAGTGCATTACACACTTTTAAACACTGTGTTTCCCGCATTCACGTCACAATCCACACACAGGATACCCGCGCTATTCGATCGGCCCGCGGGTTGACGCCATGGCGTTCGTCGAATGCTGCGTTGCGACCTCAAGCCACGTGCTGCGGCCACGCCAAGCCACGGTCTGTGTGCCGTGCTTCACGCTTCACACAGATCCAACCTTTTGAGAAAATTGCCGGGACCGGATGGAAATGGTGCCCCGGGCCGGAATCGAACCGGCGACCTAGCGCTTAGGAGGCACTCGCTCTATCCACTGAGCTACCGAGGCTGAGGATTCAGAGCCGGAGTTGCCTCCGGCCCCGAAATGTGGTGGAGGAGAAGGGGATCGAACCCTCGACCTTCGCATTGCGAACGCGACGCTCTCCCAACTGAGCTACTCCCCCTGAAAAGGGCCCGGAATAGTAGCAGCAAAGGCATCCCAAGCCAAAGTATCGCGCCTCGGGCGCACAAACCTAGGCTAGGATGTGCTCCAAGGAGGGTCGATTTGATCAAAGCAGGCGAACGCGCACCAGAATTCACGCTTCCGGACGAGACGGCAAAGGAGCGGTCCCTGACCGAACTACTGAGCGCCGGCGCGATCGTGCTGTACTTCTACCCCGCCGATTTCACCCCCGGATGTACGCGCCAGGCGTGCGTCCTCCGCGACATTCACACGGAAATTGAAAGCGCCGGCCTACGAGTCGTCGGCGTCAGCCCGCAGAGCCCGGAATCGCATGCCAGATTCAAAGCCGAGTATCAACTGCCCTTTGTGTTGCTGTCGGATGAACAAAAGACCGTCGTCAAAATGTACGGGGTCAATGGTCCAATGGGCATCGGCGTGCGTCGCGCCACGTTCTTGATCGACACGAGCCGGCGGATTCGCGACGCGGTACTGGCGGATTTCAAGATCGGCCGGCACTCGGAATTCGTCCGCAAGGCGATCATGCTGCGCGTCACGGCGACTACCTGAGCCGGGAACCGGAGCTGCGCCGCGGACGCCCGCGGCGCAGCTCCTAGTAACTCAATCGCAACAAATTCGCGTGACCGATCCGCGGCACGGTGACGATGTACATGGTGCCGTACTCCTGATCGCCGATGTCCGGAATATTCGGGTTGTCGCTCAATGCCCGAACGATCTGGGGCACGGTATCGATGTGCCCCACGATCAGCACCCTGCCGCCGGCGTGC
>Ga0137358_10002507_pt1 | contig 10410 bp, 8 predicted proteins | sample Mad1_20_16metaG_FD_105551 | JGI IMG/M metagenome (GOLD analysis project Ga0137358, IMG submission 105551) | Vadose zone soil microbial communities from Angelo Coast Range Reserve, California, USA - Mad1_20_16 metaG | ecosystem: Environmental > Terrestrial > Soil > Vadose zone | place: USA... | reverse complement strand
TCTACAAGATGAAGGACGAAGAGGTGCTGCAAAAACTGATCGAAGCCGGGCTGGATTCGTGTCCGGGCGGCGGCGCTGAGATTTTTCGCGAGCCGACCCGTTCGATGATTTGCGCCCACAAATGCGATGCGTCACGTTGGCTGGAACTGGCGGGCAAGGTCCACGGTGCAGGGCTGAAGACAAATGCGACTATGCTCTATGGCCATATCGAATCGGCCCAAGATCGCGTCGATCATCTGATTCGCTTGCGCGAGCAGCAGGACAAGTCCGGCGGCTTTCAGTGCTTCATTCCGCTGGCGTTCTATCCGCCGGATACTCAGATGGCGCACTTGCCCGGGCCGTCGGGTGTCGATTCGCTAAAGACTATGGCCGTGTCGCGTCTGATGCTCGACAACTTTCCGCACATCAAGGCTTACTGGGTAATGCTCGGCAAGCGGTTAGCGCAGGTTGCGCTCCATTTCGGTGCCAACGATGTCGACGGCACGATTACCCAGGGCGGCGAACTGACTGAAAGTTATTCAGTCGAAGCCAACAACGAGGTGAAGATGTCGCGAGCGGAACTTGTCGGATTGATCGAAGAAGCCGGCTTTGAAGCTGTCGAGCGGGATACGGTCTACAATCGAGTAGAACGAGCGACGACGGTCGCATAGGTCAGCGAATTTCAGCGGTGGCCGCCGTTTCTTAACGCCGCCGATGCCTTGTGTTCGATATATGTTAGAGACGACAAAGCAAACAATTTCCGTGGCCCACTCGCCGGATTCCGACGACGCCTTCATGTTCTATGCACTGGCGACGCACAAAATCGAAACGGGCGACCTTGATTTCGAGCATGTGCTGAAAGACATCCAGACCCTGAACGAAGAAGCGAGTAGAGGCACCTATGACGTCACCGCGATCAGCTTTCACGCCTACGCGTATGTCGCCGACAAGTATGCGCTGCTGCCACATGGAGCTTCGATTGGTGATAACTACGGTCCGATTGTCGTCGCCAACGAAGATCTTGATCCCTCGGAGTTGTCGAAAGTGAAGATTGCCGTCCCCGGCACGCTTACCAGCGCGTTTCTGGCGCTTAGCATTTACCAACCTAATTTCAAGTACGAGGTCGTGCCCTTTGATCAGATCATCGACGCAGTTACGCAAAAGCGTTGCGACGCAGGCTTGCTGATTCATGAAGGCCAACTCTTCTATCAGAATCTGGGATTGCACAAGGTCCTCGATCTCGGCGAGTGGTGGCACGAACACACGGGAGGACTGCCGCTGCCCATGGGCGGCAACGCGATCAAAAGAGATCTCGGCAAAGAAACGATTGGCCAGGTTTCAGCCCTGCTGAAAGACAGCATTCAGTATTCGCTCGACAATCGCGAAGATGCCCTGCAGTACGCAATGCAGTTTGCCCGCGACATGGATCCGGCGTTGGCGGATCGCTTCGTGGCGATGTGGGTGAACGACCTGACGCTTGATTACGGCGAGCGCGGCCGCGAAGCTGTGCGCCGTCTGCTCACTGAAGGTCACGAGCGCGGCATCATTCCGCACGCGGTTGATATTGAGTTCGTGGGGTGATTGCGCAGCCAGCCAGACCTCGCGTAGATGAGGTCAGTACCGGGAGCAGTAGCGACCGGGTCTCAACTCTGGACACAAAGTCCGATGGTGAGGACGGGGAGCCGTCGCTACCGCTCCCGGTACTGAGCTCACCTTTGACATAGTCTTAGTGCCCCGCGCAGAATGTTGCCCATCATGAAGGCTCCTCGATTTCTTCTCCGCGGATTTCGCCGGCCCAGCGAAGTGGCTTCGCTGGCGCTGGGAAAACTCGAGCGGCAGGTCCTCGAGGAAGCCTGGCAGCGAGGCGAAGTCAGCGTCCGCGACATCTATCTCGCCTTCGAAGAACGCATCGCGTATACGACGCTGATGACCACGCTCGATCGGTTGTTCCGCAAACAGATCCTCGACCGGCGCAAGGACGGGCGCGCATTCTTGTATGCGCCGGCGATGTCGCGCGAAGAATTTGAGCACGGCATCCGCGAAGATGTGATCGACGGCCTGCTGGGTCATGGCGCGGAAGGCGTACAACCCGTGCTGGCCTGCATCGTGGATACGGTCAGCGAGCGCGATCGGGAATTGCTCGACGAACTGGATCGTTTGATAAAAGAAAAGAAGCGCGAGTTGCGGAGAAAGGCGGATTAGTAGTGTACGAGTTGCTGGGAATCTGTCTGGTGCTGGCCGCGCTGCTGACGATCAATGCGATTGCGTCCACCATCTCCGCTGCCTGTTCGCCTCTCTTGAGGAGAGCGTTGCAGCATCGATCGGCTCGAACGCGCGCCGAGATGCTTTTCGCCCTGCGCGTGGGCCCCACGGCGTTGGCCTTGCTCTCAGTTACTTTGTTTCTGGTGCCTTCTTATCTTGGCTATGAACCCTACAAGACTTCAGAAACTGTCAGCAAGAAACTCGCCGCCCTGGCCATTCTGTCCATAATTGGGGTAACGCTCGCGTTGTGTCGAGCGTTACGTTCCTGGTTTGCGACGCGGGCACTGCTGCAAGAGTGGCTCACCGGCGCGGTTCAGATACAGCTCGATGGGACCGGCATTCCCACGTTTCGCATTTCTAATTCGTTTCCGATTATCGCTGTCGTGGGCATCTTCAGGCCGCGTCTGTTTATCGCCGCACGGGTTTTGGAAACGCTCAACCAGGAAGAATTGACCGCGGCCATCGCGCATGAAGGTGGACACCTTGCTGCCCGGGACAACTTCAAGCGTTCGCTGCTGCGAGCCTGCCGCGACGTGTTGATGATTGTGCCCTGCGGCCGGACCCTGGATCGCGCGTGGGCTGAGGCCGCGGAATGCGCCGCCGATGAACACGCCGCCCAAATGAGTGCAGAGACAGCTCTTAATCTGGCGTCGGCGCTGGTTAAGATCGCGAAGATGGTCCCGGCTGGAGCGCGGGCCACAGTCCCTTTGGCGGCGTTTTTGGTGGGGGTGGAAGAGACTCGCGGAGTCAAAGCACGCGTCCGGCGCCTGCTGGAGATCGCTGCGAGCGGACATCTGCGGCAAAGTACCAATCCTATCCTTTTTCAGGCCGTGCCGGCTGCGTCAATTTGTGGTTTAGTTTTGCTGGCTATCGTAATAGCAACCAATCCGATCATTCTGGTCGCAATCCACAATGTGATCGAACATGCCGTAAAAATCCTTTCCTAATTCGCGGTGAAGTCTGTACCGGGAGCGGCAGCGATCGGGTCTCGTTTCGCGACCTCGGATGGTCTGAGATGTTGAGGCCCGGTCGCTACCGCTTCCGGTACTGACCTCATTGATTCACAATCGGGCTAAGGCCTTATCGCCTCCAGCGGACGCCGCAACCAAACAAACAAGACCGCCGCACTCAATTGGGCGACAATGCCAAAGACCACCAGCGCGATCAGCGAGTAGTCATAAAGCATGCCCATCGTAACGCTGCCCATAAACCACAGCACGCCGTAGGCTGCATTGAACGCGCCAAACGCAGTTCCTCGCTTGTTCATCGAGACTACCTGGGAAATGCCTGATCGCAGGGTCGCGTCTTGCGCCCCGAGGCCGGTGGCCCAGAACGCAACGCTCAGATAGACGCCACTCGGTCCTCCCAGAAAACCAAACGGCAACGCCAGCAGCGAAACCAAAATCCCCAACACGATGATTTGAATGCCAAAGCGATCGAACAGTCTGCCAAACACCAGCGCGGTCAAACCATTCACACCCATCGCGCCCGCATACAGCAACGGAATCGTTTCCGGCTTTGTAAGCGAATTACTTTGAAAGTGATAAGCGAGCAGCGGGAAATCAACGAAGCCTAATGCCAGCAAGCCTGCCGCCGCAACATAGATCCAGAAGACCCTGGGAAGGTTCTCTCCTTTTGGAGCAGGCGGCGGAGTGCCTTTGATTGGCCGCGCGGCCCGCGCAACAATGAGCGCGATGAAAGCAGCAACGGCCGGCACTCCAAGCCAGAGAAAGGCCGGGCCGAAGTGATGCGTCCGCGCCACTGAAACTGCCACGAACAAAGGGCCCAGAACGGCGCCCGTTTGATCCATCGCCGCATGCAGCCCGAATCCCTTACCGTGGCCCACGACTTCAGTGGCTTCGGAAAGCAAAACATCGCGAGCAGGGCCGCGCAAACTTTTTCCGGTACGCTCAGCGACTATCAACAGCGCCGCTGCTTGCCAGTTACCGGCGAACGCCAGACCGGGGACAACGATCAAATTCAAGAAGTATCCCAGAGTGGTGATCGTCCAGTAAGCGCGCGTCTTATCCGCCAGACGACCGGAGAAATAACGAAGGCTGGCAGCGATCATCTCACCCAGTCCGGCAATGATCCCCACCTGCGTAGCGCTGGCGCCGAGATCTTTCAGCAACGGACCGATGACGCTGTGCGCGCCTTCGTAAGTCATGTCCGCGAACAGACTGACGAAACCAAGCGCGATGATAAATCGAAAAGCGCTTTTTCGGTCCTGCTTTGAAATCATGGAGGTCGTGACTCGTATCCTAAATTTCAGACAACGATGATGCCGATTCTTTCCCGCTCGGCCAGGCCGCAGAGCGGCCAAATGTTTATAGCCTGTGTTGGCGGAAAGAGCTTTTTGGCTCGGGAGGAGCGCAATGTAGGTGCTGGCGCCACATATTTCGCTCCTCCGGAGCTTCAAAAGTTGTTTTGGTATCTTGTTCTATAAATATTTGGTCCCTCCGGGACCGAGAACCCAAACGACCGAAAACTATCAGACTAAGACTTCATCGACAACAGACTCGCCGTTCTAACCCTGCTTGTCGGATCACTCAGATTTTCTCAAACAAGATTTCCAGAACCGAGAGAGCTCCTAAGACCAACAACAAACCTACAGCGGCGTAGCGGACGACCTGAGGAGCAATTCGATCCCTAATCCACCTGCGAAAGCCTCCGCCCAGAAACGCCGCCAACGCCCCTTTGGTGATCATCGCGCCGACCGCTCCCAGCCATACGACCAGCGGCCGGTGATATTTTGCCGTCAGTGCAGCCGCTGTGATTTGACCGACGTCTCCCCATTCTGACAAGAAAATCGCCGCGAACGAAACCGCCGCCGCCTTCGAGGCTCGATGTTTTTCTTTCGCCTCAGGCGGCCGGTCAGGCTTGCGCCAGAGCGCGACGGCTACGCCGAGAAAGCTGAGCGCGGTAATCGTAGCCACTAGCGGCCGCGGCAATTTCGACACCGCATCGCCGACCAGCACGGCCACACCCATCTTGGCCATGAAAGCGACCGCCATGCCGAACATGATCGGCATGGTGCGGTAGCGCGCGGCCAGGATGCCAGTCGTATAAAGCAACTTGTCGCCGACGATTTCGGCGACAAAGACTGCTCCGAACGCGGTCAGGAGAATCAGAATCATACTTTCCAATTGCCCGCTAAAGCCGCCGCATTCTAAGATGACCAACTCGACTAAGCAAACAAAGTGAGACGGCGCTACGGAGGCTGGTAGTAGAGACTTCGTAACTATAGGTTCTGCAATTCTCATTAGCAGCGCACTTCAGTGCGGTGATCAGGCACCGATGATTCGACCCGAAAGCGTTTGAAACGGTTTTGGGAATCAATTGCCCAGAGAGGAGCCACCTGACTGAAGCCGGGTGCTAATGAAACCAGTTTCGACCTTATAGAGTGAAAGCAGCGCAAAGCGATCCTTGGAGCGCGAGTGTGCGGTATCTTCTTATCTCAATTCGACATGGACGAGTTCTTAAAAGTTACAGGCGTAACCAAGTACTTCAAACGGCGATGCGTGCTTGATGACGTGAGTTTCTCTGTGCGCCGAAGTGAAGTGCTGGGATTGATCGGCCCCAACGGCGCCGGTAAGACTACGCTGTTTGAGTGTCTCGCCGGACTGATGCCGGCGGACGCGGGAACGATGCGCTCCGGAGACAAGGTCCTGCCCGCGTCGCAACGCAAAGCAACTCTGTTCTATTTGCCCGACGCGATCCTTCCCTGGGCTGAGCAGACAGTTAGCTGGGCTCTGCATTTTTTCGAAAAGCTGTACCAACCAACAAAGATCACCGTGTCCGATCTGATTCGCCCGTTGCGGCTGGATGAAATTATGCGCGCACGCATGTCATCACTATCGAAAGGCGAGCGCAAGCGTCTGCTGCTCGCCCTCGGATTATTAACGCCGCAAGAGCTACTCCTGCTTGATGAGCCCTTTGATGGACTGGATCTCAGACAAACCCGCGACGTCATGGCTCTGTTTAGGAGTCATGTAGATAACGGACGGACGCTGATGCTCTCGATTCATCAGCTCGTCGATGCCGGACGCGTTTGTGATCGATTGGTAATGCTGAGTGCCGGCAAGGTGGTGGGTGAAGGAAGCATCGACGAACTGCGCGCGCAAGCCAAGCTTTCCGACGGCGGAGTCGAGGAGATTTTTCTTGCGCTCACATAGCTTCAGCCACCTACTCGCCAAAGAATGGCGTGAGTTATTCGCTTCGCGCTCGTACTGGCTTCTGCTGCTCATGATCGGACCTTTGGTTGGTCATGGATTCATCACCGCGGTCGGTTTGTACGCCGAAGCGAGTGGCAGCGGGGGCGGTTCCGCAGCGCTGTCCCAAGGCCTGACGCCCCCTGGATGGAATACTTGTGCCGACGTTCGGCGCATACGATCTGGCCGCTACATTTCTCCTTCCCTTCGTTGCGATACGTATGATTGCAGCGGAGAAACAAAGCGGCGGACTAAAGTTATTGCTGCAACTCCCCGGCAATCTCGCAACAAAAGTCGGAGCGAAAGTGCTGGTGCTGCTGGCCGGATGGATGGTGACGTTGCTTCCGGGCCTGCTCGCGGTCGTCTTATGGAAATCTTATGGCGGCCATCTGCACACGCCGGAAACGTTGAATCTCATGCTGGGCCATTTCCTGCGCGCTATGTTGAGCGCGGGCATCGCAGTCGCCGCGGCAGCACTTGCGGAAAATGCCGCCAGTGCCGCAATCGTCACCCTCGGTTTTACTGTAGGCACCTGGGTCCTGGATTTCATCGCGACGGGTCGCGGGGGATTTTTACAAGAGTTGGCGGCGTACACTCCTACCGCTACGCTGCGTTTTTTTGAACACGGGCTGCTGCGCTTGAATATTTTGGTGGCCATGTTGGCATTCAGCGTTACTGGTTTCGCCGTAGCCGGTATTTGGTTGCACACCGGTCGCACGTGGCGATTTCGCTTGTTGGGAACACTGGCGCTGGCGATGATTCTGGCCTGCGTGATTGTCAGCGCCAACGGCGTGCGCGCAAGTTGGGACGCGAGCGAGAACCGGCGCAACTCTTTTTCCAGCGCAGACGAAGCGGCCCTCAGTCAGATTCAGCAACCCTTAAGAATCACAGTGGTGCTGTCACCGGAAGATCCTCGGCTTAGTGACTATGAACAGAATGTCCTGCGCAAGCTAAGCAGAGTTCTGCCGCGACTCGAGGTTGATTACGCCGGCAATAGCCGCATGGGCCTGTTTGAAAAGCCCGAAGATCACTATGGCGAAATCCGGTACGAGATGAACGGCCAAAGGGTGATGGAGCGTTCGACGATCGAAGAAGTTGTGCTGGAGCAAATTTACAAACTGGCAGCGATCACCCCGCCGGCGCATTCAGACGAGAACACCTTCAGCGGTTACCCTTTATCAGTCAGACCGCGGTGGGCAGCGTGGAGCTTTTATGCGCTGTGGCCGCTGAATCGACCAGGTCTCTCGCCGTCCTGGGCAAGCCGGCTTCCCAAGTTGGTAATACGGGTTCGATCCCAGTCGCCCGCTCCAATTTACTCAATAGTTGTCAGACTCAAGCTTCAAGAGTTTTAGAAACTTCAAAGACGTTCCGCGAACTATCTCTCTATTTAACTGTCAGCCTCTAGAGATAACGACTGGCGAAAGTTTAAGAACGTTAGTCCGCTGGCACAAGCCGCGTCGCGCGCGACAGTAGAAGCGAACTCAAATCCAGGCTTAATGTTCGTGGCGATGATGAATGTTTGGGTAATGTGGATGACTGTGGCGCATCCTGTCGTGGCAATGCATGTGACCGTGCGTCTAAGTTATGATTTGAAGAGGGCGAGTATGCCTAAATGCGCCTAACAGTATGCCGGAGCCAAGTACACTTCCTGATCCCTTTGAGCTGTCGGGTCATGACTGGAAAGGCCGCTAAATTAAGAAACAGTCCGCCTTATCATTCCAAAATTTCTTCCATCAGTTGCTTAAACACATTGTCCGTTGATTCTCCGCACGACTGCGAATCTCCACTACTGCCTGTGGTAGTAGGTGGCCGGAATCACGTACTCTCTTCCCATTATGATCAAGCGAATATTGCTCTTTCTGTGCTGCGTGGTTTCATCTGCCAGCGCACAGAGCACCTCTGCACCTGCGCCGCAGAGCACTCCTCCGGCGCAGAAGTTACCAGTGATTGAGGAACACGTGGAGGTAACAACCACACGCTTGCCTGAAGACCCGCAGGATGTCCCCTCGGCGGTCGAAGTCTTCAACGGCGATGAGTTGCGAAATCGCGGCTACCACGACTTGCGCAGCGCGCTTTCCTTTGCCACTGGCGTGGAGGTCGCACCCGGTGGAGATGCCGGCCCAGCCAGCGCCGTGCCGGATTTCTGGGGATTGAAAGAGCTTGACGCATTCCTCCTTGTGGTGGACGGCGTGCCTTGGGGCGGCTCCTTCAATCCCGCCCTGACGACGCTCGACTTGAATGACATCGAACGTATTGAAGTGGTGCGCGGACCGGCCCCGGTCACCTATGGCGCCACTTCGTTTGTCGGCGTCATCCATGTCGTGCACAAGGATACCGCTGCAAAGGACAAATCTCTGACCGTTCGCGGAGGAAGTTACGGCACCTTTGGCTTCAATTTTGCGGCGCCCATTCCCCTCTCGGGCAAATGGTCTTCGCGCCTTTCTGTGGACGCGCAGCGCGAAGGCTTCAGAGATGACCGCACAAACTATCGCCGGGGACATGCATTGTGGCGAGTAGGCCGCAAGGGCAACGGCGCGAATCGCGCGTGGTTCAATTTTGACATGAACTGGCTGAACCAGGATCCTGCCAGCCCGCGCGTCCGCGATGGGCGGACCTTGACTCCGCTGGTGCCTGTGGACGCCAATAACAATCCGAACGGATCATTCCTGAACGACCGCCGCTTTACCGGGGCGGCTGGCTTCGATCGCAGCGTAGGCTCCGGAACTTGGTCGGGAACTGTATCTCTCTCTCACAGCCGCCAAAGCCGCCTGCGCGGATTCCTTACAGACATCACCGCCCTGACCGACAACGCACGCGGGTTCCGCCAGGACATTCACTTCACCGATGTCTATGCTGACACCCATGCGTCGTGGAAAGTTGCGCGCTCGTTGACGCTGTTAGTCGGCGGGGACTTCCTGCACGGCACCGGTAATTCCCGGGGCGCGGATTTCGAATACACCGTGCCGCTCAACGGCGTGCCTCCGGTTACAGTCGCGGTTCCCAGCCCACTCGACGTCGCCACGCGCGACGTACGGAATTTTTTCGGCGGCTATACCTCAATCGAATGGCGACCTTCGGATCGCCTGCGCTTTGACGCCGGCGTTCGCCTGAACGTCACTCATGAGACGCAGAAGCACGACGACCCGGGCGCGGGCACAAGCGATTCTGACCGCCGCACGAAGGTGAGGCCCGGCGGCAACGTCGGATTCATCGTAACCGCGTGGAAGAAGAATCAGGATTCCGTCAATTTGTACGCTAACTACCGCGACACGTTTAAGCCTGCGGCGATTGATTTCGGCATCGAGACGTTCAATAACCGGCTCATCCTGGAGCCGGAAACCGCCCGCAGCGTCGAAGGCGGGATGAAGGCGCGCTTCTTCGATCGCCGCGTGGAAGTGGAAGCCTCCGGATTTTTGATGGATTTCAAGAATCTGGTCACACCGATCAGCGTCGGCGGATTGCCCGCTCTTATCAATGCCGGAAAGGAGCGCTTCAAGGGGTTTGAATCCGGCGTTTCGCTGTTCCTAGCCCATGACGTCACGGCCAAAGCAACCTACAGCTACCACGACGCGCGCTTTACTGATTTCGTGCAGGATTTCGGCGGAGTGCCCACGCAGCTTGCGGGCAAGCGGCTGGAAATGTCCGCCCACAATCTCGCGGCGTTTGGCATCGTCTATGCGCCGGAGCGCGGGTTTCTGGGCGGCGTCAATGTGTATTACACCGGAGCGCGGTTTCTGAACAGGCGCAACACCGCCCCGGTGAACGGCTTTGCCACCATCGGCTTGAGCGCGGGCTATCGCACCCCGAAGTGGGAATTTCGTGTAGACGCCACCAACTTGGGCGATCGTCGCGACCCGGTGGCCGAAAGCGAGCTCGGTGACGGGCAATATTATTTGATGACCAGTCGACGTGTGGTGGCCGGGTTCACTTTCCATTTCTGAAAAACTTCAGACTGGCG
>Ga0137358_10002505_pt1 | contig 10413 bp, 11 predicted proteins | sample Mad1_20_16metaG_FD_105551 | JGI IMG/M metagenome (GOLD analysis project Ga0137358, IMG submission 105551) | Vadose zone soil microbial communities from Angelo Coast Range Reserve, California, USA - Mad1_20_16 metaG | ecosystem: Environmental > Terrestrial > Soil > Vadose zone | place: USA... | reverse complement strand
CACAGGGTTACAGAATAACCCAAAACAGATGTTAATAGGAGATCCAGACACCCAAGCTCGTTGGTACTTTGAGTTGAAAAAGCAGTGGCAGTTAGCGGTACAGGATGAGGTCCAATTTCTCAACCCGCTAAAGCCGCAAACTCTGGAATGGATTACCTAAACTCCGCGGTGCCTGGTTGGCAAAAGAATAGATCTTACCTCGCCAGACCCATCTTATCGGTCGCCGACGCGGCAGCGCTAACCATGACGTTGCGGGGCAGCAGACGGGGAAGCCAAATAGCAACGCGCACGCTGAACCGTCCGGGATAGGCGACGGACTTTTTCAGATCGAACGACAGCAGGGTACGGCGGACCACCAGCTCGGCGCTGTCGAACACATCGGCCTTCATCTTGGTTGATATACCCTCGAAGAAACTCGTCGCCGTCGGTCCGGGGCAAACGGCCATCACCTGGACGTCTCGACCCCGGAGTTCGAATTTTAGTGCTTCGCTGAAGTGGAGAACGAACGCCTTCGCTGCCGCGTAGGTCGCCATGTAGGGAAGTGGTTGGAATGCGGAATTGGATGCCAGATTGATGATGCCGCCGCTGCCTCGTGAGACCATTTTGGCACCCAAGGCATGCGACAATCCCACCAGCGCCTGCACATTGACCTGAATGCTAGCCAGCTCTTCGGCGAGGTCGTGAGATAGGAAGTCGCCGGTTAGACCCAGCCCTGCATTGTTGATCAGCAGATCGATCTTCAGATCCAGGCGCTCGATTTCCGTCACGAGCCGGTTTACGACGTCCGATGTCGCAAGATCAGCCTGCAGGACCACGCATCTCACGCCATATTGGGCGCCAAGGGAGTCGGCGAGGGCTTGCAGCGTATCGATCGAGCGGGCGACCAGAACAAGGTTCATACCGCGGCCCGCAAGCTCTTTAGCAAAGGCCGCACCCAATCCCTTGGAGGCACCGGTGATCATCGCAGTCGAACCTCTGTAGGTAAACATCTTTGGCTCCTTTTTTCTCACACCCATCTTGGCAGACTTCATTCGCTATCCAGAGTCTTAAGCCACTAATCAGTAAGACTCTGTTCCGGAACATAATCTAGAGTCGAGTAAATCTCCCCAACCATCCTTAATCTTTAATCACACTCTCGCCGAAGGGGTGCGTACGGAGCATCCGCTGGCATTATCACATACGCTGCCGATGAGAGAAAAAGCCGCAGCCTTCAGAAATTGGCGTTCAATGATTCCATTTGCTTAGGCGCTTTTCGGCATCTTACAGATCGATTGTTTGGCAGAAGGTTTCTATCATGAATTTGCATGAAAAAGAGGTTTCTCGGTACGTTTTACATAATAGTTCTGTGTGCTCTTGCTCTATCCATGAGCCGGGCAGGGCCGCCTCCGGAAAATCTCCCGTCTCCGGTACCATTCCCGCCTGTTCCCAAGCAAAAGCTTATCGTCGGACTCGCGGAAGGCCCACCGTTCGATATCCGAGAAGCCGATGGATCGTGGACCGGTATCAGCGTCGAATTGTGGCGCCAGATCGCAAAAGAGCTCGGTCTCGAATATGAATTTCGCGAGACGAACCTTAGTGGCTCTTTTTTCGGCCTTGCCCAGGGCTGGCTGGATGTCTCCGTCGGCCCGCTCACGGTCACCGCGTCACGGGAAGAGGTCTGCGATTTCACACATCCTTACTTTACCTCCAATCTTGCCGTGGCGGTTCCAGCATCGCGCCTGCCTGAGAGTACTCGATTTTTGGCGGCCATCTTTGACTTCAGCCTCTGGTGGGCAATTTTCAGAGTCATCTTTGGCTTGCTCGTGTTCATGGCCTTTGTCTCCCTGTTGGTTTGGCTTTGCGAACGCCGGGCGAACCCTTCGCAATTCGGCGGCAGCGGACAGGCGGTGCGAGGCTTCGGTTCAGCGGTGTGGTGGTCGGCGGGCACGATGACATCGGTTGGGTGCGGGGATATGTCCCCGCGGACCGTCAAGGGTCGGGTGATTGCTGTCATTTGGATGTTCGTCAGCCTAGTACTGGTTTCGACATTCACGGCGACGATGGCCTCGATTTTGACCGCGGAGCGGTTAAGCCAAGGCGCCATCGTTCGCGGTCTTGACGACCTCCGTCAGATCCAGATAGGCACTTTCGCGGATAGCTCCACCGCGCAATATCTCGAGACAAATCACATCGAGTACCAGGCTCTCGGACGCGACGAACTATTCAAAGCGCTTGCAAAGAGAAAAATTCAGGCTGTTCTCTACGATGAGCCGTTTCTGCGATATGTGGTTCGTACTCAATACCCGGGGCAGTTCACCGTTCAACCGTTAAGCCTGGACACGCAGCTCTATGCATTTGCGGTTCGGGAAAGCAGTGCTTTACGCGAACCGATCAATCGGGTGCTATTGCGCAAAATCCATGAGCCGGCTTGGCGCGATCTCCTTTACCGCTATTTGGGGAGGGCGGAGCGCTAGCCAGCTACATATGAGACGATGCACTAAGCTTCGGAATGCGTGTTTCTGCGGCGGAAAATACGGGTCCACAAAAGTTGTTGCGGTTATGACGTGATTCTCACGGTCCTGTCAGTGCAAATTACTTCGACAGTAATCCGAGAAAGAGCGAAATCATCGCAAAACGTGGATCAGGTTTAAAAGACTAGCGGCCAGGAAACCCGTATCTGGCCTTTTATGATCTTAGAACCATCGAATGTGAGCCTGGCGGCGATAGTAGTTTCTGCGAACCGATCGGGGGCAGTCGCACCCAATCGCACCGTTCCGAATACGAAAACCAGTTGATGGCGGCTAATACAGCCGGTGAGATCTCCGGCAAACACTTTTAAGGTCTCTTGGAAATACCGCGCCAATTGTCGGCAACCTTCCTTCCCGGAAAATGTAATAGCATCCGGAGAGGGTTCCTCACCCATCGTGTGGGGATCAGCCGCCGAGAGGGTCCATTGAGCGCTGGGCGACAGGAATCGATCCAGCTCTTCCACATCGTTCAAACCAACGAGAGCGTTATAAAACAGTTCGGCGATCTCTGCTCGCTCCATTGAGGTGCGCCTAAAAGAATTTTGTGGTCAGTGGCTGGCGCTCTCCTTGCAGTTGTGTCGGATATTTCCTATAGAAGCTTGCGCAACGGGGAGCGCTCTATCTGTCGGCCTGCTTCACATATCGACTGATTTTTGTTCAGCTTCTTCAAAATATCGCAATTGATGCTGGTTTTTGGAAGTATTTCTAGTCTCCTACCCCGAAATAACATGTCTTTCGTAGCGATCAAAATGGGCCGCCGGGAAGGCGTCCGAGTCGGACTGGCGTTCGGAAGGGGCATATCTGAATCGATCTTTAACCGTCCGGCAGCCGCCCGGCCATTTTCGTCGCAAACCCTCCGGGCCGCAGTCGTCGAGATTCATTTCACGATCAAGCGGAGTAGGCACGGCGTGAATTACGGTTTGCCAGCGTGGGGAGACGACGTAGCGTGACCGTAGCGGTCGAAGGCATCTGCAAATAACTAACCTCGGCCGGGGGGCAGGAGTATGGACGCGTTAGTCATCTCGAAGCTGGCTTTTCTACTGGCCGTTGGAGTCGCCAGTTTCGTTGGATCAATTTTCCTTGGCCGGCTCTTGGTTCAACAACCCGAACAACTTCGAGTCGCGCTCTGGTGGTTACTTGCCGCCATCCTTGCCGCCAGTTGCGCCTGGGTAAATGGTGGCTGGCCTTTTCCGCCGCGCGAGAGCCAACACTGGATTGGGTACGTACTCTTATTCGCGGCGCTTCTTCGGAGCATTCGCTTCTTGGCCGCACAACTGATTTCGGCTCTGGCCAGCGCAACTCTGGGCGTCGTGGTTACCCTGGTGCCAATTGCCCAAAATGGTTGGCCTTCCTGGGTGTTTGGCTTCTGGTTCTTCGCTAGCCTCTTTAGCTACCTCCTCGTCCGATTTGTATTGCACAACGAATTCGAAACGGCTTCTCTACGCACGCCTTTGCTGCTCGCGATCCCGCTATTCGTTTCCGCGGTCATGTTGTTCTTCGCTGGATCAGCAACGTTGACCGAGCTTGCCGTCGCCGGCGGGATTGCAGTGGCCGGGGTCTATTTTGCTCGCCGTTTCTCGGCACTGGGTCGTGGTTTCGTCGAGATCACGCTGCTCTTCCATTTTCTTCTCTTGCTGAACGGTACGATCTACGCTGAGCTGCCACCCGGGTTAGCCTGGCTGCAATGGATCGTCCCTGCCTTCGTCGTCCTGGTAGGGCGGACCCTCCGTCTGCGAAAAAAACTGATCGGGGGCGGGCAATACGTTGCTACGGTCGCCGGCCTTGGTTTGGCAGAATGCGTGGTCGCGTTGCTCTTCTATTTCGCGGTCAAACCTACGCTACCGTTTTGAGGGTTGCTGCTGAGAGCGGTGGAAAGTGGAAGAAACGAATTGGTTAACGGAAAATGATTTTATGAAACCATTGCTTTTTACACCGTGGGAATTGAGGGAGGTCCGCCTGCGCAACCGCATCGGGGTCTCCCCGATGTGCCAATATTGGGCCAAGGATGGATTCGCATCGGATTGGCATCTGGTTCACCTGGGCTCGCGAGCCGTTGGTGGTGCCGGGCTCGTGATGACGGAAGCCGCCGCCGTCGAGGCGCGCGGACGAATTACTCCCTGGGATCTCGGGGTTTGGTCTGACGAACACATTCCGATGTTGTCCCGCATCACCGAGTTCATTCACGCCTATGGAGCGGTGGCCGGATTGCAGCTGGCCCACGCTGGGCGCAAAGGCAGCGCCATGCGCCCGTGGGAAGGGGGTCGTTCTCTGTCCGATGAAGAAGGAGGATGGGAAACCGTTGGTCCGAGCCCGATTCCCTTCGGTGGCCAGAACAACGAACTTTGGCGTATACCTCACGAACTGACCGAAGAAAAAATTGAAGAGATCCTGGCTGCTTTCGTCGCAGCCGCCCAACGTGCTCTGCAAGCTGGGTTCCGGTTGATCGAACTGCATTTCGCCCACGGTTATCTGGGACACAGTTTTCTTTCTCCGATTACCAATCAGCGCACCGATCGCTACGGCGGTTCGTTCGAAAATCGAATTCGATTTGCGATAGAAACGACGAAACGCGTCAGAGCGGTCTGGCCTGTATCGCGGCCGCTGGCAATGCGGATCTCTGCCTCTGACTGGATTAGCGGCGGTTGGGACATTGACCAGACCGTTGAACTGGCGAAACGGTTGAAGCCGTTGGGCGTGGACCTGTTTGATTGCAGTTCCGGCGGTATCGCGCCGGGCGTCCGTTATGACGCCCGCACGGCCTATCAAGTTCCGTTTGCGGAGCGGGTCCTCAAAGAGGCTGAATTGCCAACCGCGGCGGTCGGCTCGATTACCAAGCCGAAGATTGCGGAGGAGATCCTGCAGAACGGGCGGGCCACACTGATCTTCCTGGCGCGAGCGATGTTGGACGACCCGTACTGGCCTTTGCACGCCAGCTTCGAACTGGGCAGTCGCAGCGAAATCAGCTTGCCGCCGCCTTACCAGTATGTCTTGCAAAACCCAGTTATCGCCGCGCACAACTGATGCTGCTTTAGCGCGGCGCGCCGGACCAGGCACGAATCTTCGCGGAAAACAAGATTTCTAGCCGGTATAGTTCAAGAGGTGTTTTTTCCCGTTTGGTGTGGGGAACCCCTCCTGATCTTGCGACCTTGCAACGCGAGGTCCCGGTGTGGAGCTCCGACCTGAGCAGCGAATCCGAGCGAATGTTCTCGTAGGAGCTGCGCTGCCCGTTTCGCATCGCCCCGTTCGAGCGCCTCAACGATCAGCTCATGGAGTTGAGCTATCTGCACCATGTCGAATTCTTTGGAGGCGAGGAAGATTCGAGTTCGGATCTCGAAACCGAGTCCTTCCCAAGCACGAAGAACAAAGGCATTCTGCCCCGATTCGACGATTAACCGATGAAAGGGAATGTCGTTTTGGACGTAAGCTTCTATATCCCCGGATCGTGCCGCGGCCAGCATCGCTAGATAGCGTTTGCGTAGCGCTTGGCCATTTCCTTTAAAGCTGCGGCCCCCTTTTTCTGCCGCGTAAGATTCCAAAACTGCTCTTAGCTCATAGGCTTCCACCAAATCAGTTGGCGTGACCTGCCGGACGCGCACGCCTTTGTACGCTTCTGACTCGACAATCCTCAGACTCTCCAACTCTCGCAAAGCCTCGCGCACGGGGATAGGGCTGGTATTGAGTTCCTTCGCTAAGGCGACTTCTCGCAACCGCTGGCCGGGCGTATACCGGCCCTTCAGAATCCGCTCGAGAATCTGTTGTTTAACTTGGTCTTTGAGTGATCGTCTTTGGACGGGCATAGCTTCCGGCAAGATATTCTATGGAATACTTAATGCAAGGATAGCGCGGATCCGAACGGAAAAGCTCGCGTAGTCGGGCGATGGGAGTCCTGGGCGGTGGGTATTTTTCAGGCGAAAGACCGCCATCTGTAGCGCTGGTTATTGCAAAGTTTGACAAATAAATGATTCTATATACTATAGAAAACTCTCCAATAATGCACCGGTTGAACATGGGCCCGAGCCTTGGCGACCCTCCTAAATGAATCGTAGAACGTTTATCACCACAAGCACGGCAGCCGCCATTGGATTGGGAATTAACTCAATCCTCACGAACCGCGCTCAAGGAAAGGACACCATGACAAACTCAACGCAAAGCTTCTGGCCCGACCAGGCCCGACTGGTCATCTCGATCTCCATGCAATTTGAAACCGGCGCTCAACCGGATCGCGGAGCTGGCAGTCCCTTTCCGCCCATTGACCCGAAATACTCCGATTTACCAGTGCAGAAGTGGTATGAGTATGGTTTTAAGGAAGGCGTCCCTCGGCTGCTTGATTTGTGGGATCGGGTTGGCATTAAGGTGACGTCTCACATGGTCGGTCAAGCTGTCGAAAGACACCCGGAACTGGCGAAAGAGATTGTCGATCGCGGACATGAAGCGGCCGGGCACGGTCAGACCTGGGAACCACAATACTCCATGACTCCTGAGCAAGAACGCGCCGGGTATCAGGCCAGCATCGACACCATCCAAAGGGTTACGGGTACTCGGCCGATTGGTTTCAACGCGTTCTGGCTGCGCGGTACACCCAACACTTTGGGAATTCTTCAAGACCTGGGCTTCATCTATCACATTGACGATATCAGCCGAGACGAGCCGTTCACGGTGACGGTAAAAGGCAAACCTTTTGCCGTCGTACCTTACACGATTCGTAATAATGACATCGTGCGCTTTGATTCGCCGGCCACGACCAACGAAGCTTACCTGCAGGATCTGAAGGATGATTTTGATGTCCTCTACGCGGAGGCTGTAGCCCACCGTCGGATGATGTCGATGAGCACGCATGACCGGATATCCGGGATTCCGGGACGCGTTAAACTGATGGAAGAGTTTATCAAGTATGCTCAAAAACAAAAAGGCGTCGTCTTCATGCGCAAAGACGAGATTGCTGAGTGGGCTTTGTCAGCTTCCGACATACCGCGTGAGAGCTGAGACATGCGGGTTTTGATTTACGCGCCGACAACGGTCTTATGAAAACTGTCAAAAAGACAACAAACGAACGGAAGGAAAAGAGATGTCCATGAAGAACGTCGTTTTGATTGCAGGTGTCCACGGAGTGAGCGGCCGGGCCGCCGCCGAGCATTGGAGCTCCCTCCCTGGCACGCAGGTCTACGGATTGTCGCGCCGCTCCGCGCCGTTACCGGCGGGCGTAGAAGCGATCAGCGGGGACCTGCTCGACCGGGACGGTCTGCAACGAAAGTTCGGAAAGATCCCGGGGATCACCCATATCGTATTCGGCGCTTATATCGAAAAGCCGACTGCGATCGAACGGAGCGAGGTCAATGTCGCCATCCTGAAGAACCTGCTCGATGTCATTGAAAAGACTTCTCCCTCGCTGCGACACGTCGCGTTCTATCAAGGCGGAAAGGCCTATGGCGCCGATCTGGGCCCCTTTAAGACGCCCGCCCGGGAAGACGATCCGCGGCTCATGCCGCCGAACTTCTATTACGACCAGGAGGACTTTCTCCGTGAGCGACAACAGGGGAAGGCGTGGCATTGGACCGCGCTGCGCCCGGAAGCGACAACTGGCTTTGGTCTAGGCAACCCGATGAATCTTGGGATGTCGATTGCTGTCTACGCCACCATTTCAAAGGAACTTGGCCTCCCGCTGAGGTTTCCGGGCACGGAGAAGAGCTATGGGATTTTGTATCAAATCACGTCGGCAGAGATTCTCGCCAAGGCGACTACGTGGGCCGGCCAGTCCGAGGCGGCCAAGAACGAGATTTTCAACATCACCAACGGCGACTATTTCCGTTGGAAATATCTTTGGCCGCGCATCGCCGCGATGTTCGACATGCCGGCGGCCGATCCTATCCCGACGCCTCTTACCGTGTATATGGCCGACAAGAAGCCCGTATGGGAAGCTATTGTCCGCAAGCATGGATTGCAGCCTCTACCCTATGAACAGCTTTCCTCGTGGCCCTTCGCTGACGCCGTTCTCCGTCTCATGGAATACGACAACATCACGAGCACCATCAAGGCTCGGCACGCCGGATTTCACGACTGCATAGATACCGAGGAAATGTTTTCGAAGTTTTTCAAAAATCTTCGACAGATGCAGGTGATCCCTTGAAGAAATAATCTTCATGCGCTTCGCCGCTCATGTGTTTCGCCTCCGTACCTGGCAAGCGCTGTACCGCCTCAAAAAGAATTTTGACAGAGTTGTTCACCGTAGCCGCTGGTTCGGAATTCTTTTTTCCAATGACGTACAATTCGAACTGGCGCTTAGATTCCTGCAAAACGTGAAAGTTGATGGCCAGGTTGCGACCGCAGAGGCCAATTCTCGGATATAAAAGGACGCCGCGCCCGGCGGTCATCATGCTGATTAAACTGTTAGACGTGTTCGACGAGTGGAAAAAGCTCACGGAACCGGGTCAGCGCGTCGTTTAAGAATGCGTAAGTCAACGGAATGAGAGCGCCGATGGAGAGACGACCTCTCTCGCCGCTGGCAAGTTCGTGCGCATGAGCGATGGTCTGTTGCGCACTGACCAAAGTCCGTCTGGCTTCCACGAGAAAACCGCGTCCGCCTTCGGTCAGCTCAACTCGCCTGGGATTTCTAATGAACAATTTCAGGCCAAGCTCGTTCTCGAAGATGGTCGCGCTAAGAGAGGCGATCGTGTCGGGCATAAATGGATCAGAATCTGATGCCGGAGAGAAATGTTTCTCCCGCTGATGTTCAAAATTCCGTGAGCGCATAAGCTAACATAATGACGAACGATCTGAAAACTTACGACTTGGTGGTGATAGGGGGCGGTCCTGCCGGCCTCACCGCGGCGACGGAAGCGTCGAGTTTCGGCAAAAGCGTGGCGCTGGTGGACAGTCATCAGGAGATCGGCGGCGCGGGGATCAACACGGGAACGGTGCCCAGCAAAACGCTCCGCGAAACGGCGCTGGCCTTGTCCGGTCTTAAGTCGCGCAACCTCTACGGAGTCGATCTCTCGCTACGCCGGGAAGTTACCGTCGCCGATTTTCTCGGCCACGAAGAACACGTGAAGGACGCTTTTCACGCGAGTGTCACGCAGAGGTTGCAGGTGCTCAAGGCGGAGATTTATTGCGGAACTTGCACCTTCCTCGACGCGCATACGATCCGGGTCAATCTGGGTTCGGAAGATCGGAAAGAAGACCCTTCCTCTCTCGGCGGAGAGATCCAGTTGCGCGGTGAAAAGATCCTCATCGCCACCGGTTCCTCGCCGGTTCATCCCGACGTTTTTCCTTTCGGTCACGGCGAAATTTACGATTCCGATACGATCCTGAAGCTGGACCGCATTCCCAAGACTCTGGCGGTCGTCGGGGCCGGTGTGATCGGCGCTGAATACGGGTGCACCTTCAATGCGCTCGGCGCCGAGGTCCATATCCTCGACGGACGCGATGTCCTGCTTCCTTTTTTGGATGCGGAGGTTTCCCAGGCACTGGCGGGTGCGCTTCAACGCAGCGGAATCGTTTTTCACTGGAAAGAAAAGGTGCGGAAATGCATTCCGCTGGAATCCGGTGGCGTTCGGCTCGAACTCTCCTCCGGTGCGGCACAGAGTGCGGATGCGGTGCTGGTCGCGGCGGGAAGACAAAGCAATACTGCCAAGCTGGGACTCGAGAAGGCGGGGGTGAAAACAGCCGAGCGCGGGATCATTCCCGTAAACGAGCATTTCCAGACGAGCATCGAAAATATCTATGCGGCGGGTGATGTCATCGGTTTTCCCGCCCTTGCCTCGACGAGTATGGAGCAGGCCCGCCGAGCTGCGCGCCACGCGCTCGGCCTTGGCGGAAGCGCGATTTCACCGCTCCTGCCCAACGGCATCTACACAATTCCCGAAGTCAGCATGGTCGGCGAAACAGAGGAGTCGCTCAAAAAGAAGGGCAT
>Ga0137358_10002495_pt1 | contig 10442 bp, 7 predicted proteins | sample Mad1_20_16metaG_FD_105551 | JGI IMG/M metagenome (GOLD analysis project Ga0137358, IMG submission 105551) | Vadose zone soil microbial communities from Angelo Coast Range Reserve, California, USA - Mad1_20_16 metaG | ecosystem: Environmental > Terrestrial > Soil > Vadose zone | place: USA... | reverse complement strand
GCCGGATCCAGGCACGTCAGTAATATTGACTGAACATTTCGTATTGTTAAAGATGAAATCGAGATCGTCAAATGATTTTTCTTTCCGTTCTGTTAAACTTAATGCGTGTCTGCTAAAGGTTCTGTTCCTCCCCGCCGGGGCCGCCCGCCCATTGAAGCAGCCGAGTCGCATGCGACAATTTTGGATGCCGTTTATAAGCACTCTGTAATCGGCGAACAGTTTTAGAGGCTGTAATCGTCCCAATACTGCTCGATTTTGAGCGCCAAAGTTTGTTCTCGGCACAACTCCAGATCTTCGGATATAACGTCCAATCTATGTGCGAGGGAGAGTAAACTTCTAACCGAATCCGTGCCTTGATCTACAAGCAGACCTTGGCTGCGAACCCGCTGCAACGCGGTTCGGAAATCTTCGCGTGCTGCTTTCATCGATGGCACTTCGACCCGGGTCGACCCTTCGCGAAAAACGGTGACCAAGGCTTCCGGAATTCTACGGAACTCTTCTCTTGCTTCGTGGACACTCGTATCCACGACATGCGCAATATTTTCCGGTAACGGTGGTAACTGCAGACGCGCGCGAGTGGTCAAATAGAGTGCCAGACGTCGCATTGTCACCACTAATTCCAGCAGTTTCTCAACCTCGCTTTCCGGGCAGTGCCGCCCCTTCAGTCCTTTCACCCAACTCACGGCTTCTATCGGAATCAAAGTTAGGCGTTCGCATTGTGCCGTATCGCCATGACCAGGTGATTTAGCCAGGAAATTCGAGCAGATCGAAAAATACTCAATGAAACGTTTCCGAAGCTCGGCCTCGGGAAGCACTGGCCAGAATAGCCGGCTAACAATTGCGGCAATGAATATCGGCAGCACCACACCAAAGTACGATCCGAATACGGCTTGAACCGCGACCGGTTTCTCGGCATCCAAGCCGACGGTCGCAACGATGAAAAACATTGCCGCGCCTGCGTGGAGATTCTGACCTCCTAAAGAAGCCAAGTAGAATCCATACGCTAGCAGCTCGGCAAACAGAAACAGATTCATGACGCCGTAATTGGATAGAGCTGGGCTTATTAGGAATACCAGGACTATAAAAAACAGCCCGGCTACAGACACCTTAAATGCGCCCTGCAACGCGCCTCGGTCCGCCTTACCACCGATAAAGTTCTTATTATAAAAAGTTAGGGCCAAAGCTCCAAGCGGTATCGCCGCCGCGCCAGGAGGATTAAACCAGTTACAGATAAGCAGCGCACCCGTCGCCGCAATCGCCGGCTTCACCCCATCACGGAGCCGGCTCATATCTATACTGGGCAAACGAAATCCACGAGGCTTATCGCGGGTCGGCGGGTCTCCCGGTAAAGGCAAATTGGCCACAATGGCACCTAATTTTAGAAGCTCGTCGCGTATTGCCAAAAGTGAGGCATTACGGTTAGCGAGGTCCAACGCATCCTCGAGAGAATAGTTCCGCGTAATTCCCGTCGCGAAGAGCTCTAGCAACCGTTCTTCGAGCGTTTGAAATGCTGTCTCCAGCCGCCCTTCTTTGATCACTTTTCTCGATCCGGCTGCGTCGGACAATATTCGCAGTTCATGTCCGATCGCTTCGTGAACCGCTGACAGCTCCGGACCAACCTGGTCGAGATACCCCGGTGCTCCCTTTTGACGCCGGAACAAGTCCAACGCTGCCTGTAGAAGGTGGGTCACGGAGACTATAGCGGCTCTGTAACCAGGCAGATTGCGCCGAAAATAGAGGCTTTCGTTGGCGCCATTCTGCAGCACGGCCCGCAATTTCATGACCTGGTCCCGAAGCGCTATTGCGACCGGTCGAGCCTCGTTGAAAAGGTCAGTACCAGTCGCCAGACCTTTGTTTTGCAAGTCAACGAGTCGCGCGACATTGCCCAGCGCCGCTCGAGCCAACTTGATGAAATCATGACGGGCAAACCGCGGCCAAACTAGATTGGACACCAGAACGACTGAAACTACTCCCGTTAAGATCTCCAATGTTCGGGCTAACCCGACATGCCACGCGTTGGTCGGATTATTCATACCGCTTGCACTGACCGTCACAAGCGTGTTTGCACATAGAAAAAATGCGTACGGAAAGATCGTGCCGCCGTACATGTACATGCAGATCCAAATGTAGATGAAGGCGAACCCCAAAAAGAGCAGACGATCATGTTCATAATTCCCGAGCAGCCATACCCCCGAGAACCCTCCAATGATCGTACCCGCCACTCGGGCAATTGACCGCTGAGCGATCGCTCCGACGTACTGGGCCGGCGCTAGCACAAGCACAGTAAATAGAGCCCAATTTGCGTGACCGAGCCGAATCAGCTGCGAGATATAAACCGCCAACAACCCAGCCAATCCAAGCTTAATACCAAACATCATCCTTGGATCCGCGAAGACCGCGGCGAAGTTCCTGGTGACCTCCCCAAGAACTGGCAAACGACGTCGATGAACCGTTGCCTCAGCGCTCACAAGTAAATTCCTAGTAGATTCTTGCATCCCGCTACCGCAAGTGACAATTTCAGCCAATCCACCGGTGAGATGACGGACATCATCAATTTTCTCAGGAGCGGAGAGCAGCGCATCTACGATTTCAATACGCCTTGGTCGATGGCAATAGTTGTCCTAGGCTTCTTATCCGCGTGGGCGGTAACTAGCCTACTTGAACATCTAGGTTTAGCTCGCCATGTCTGGCATCTGCCACTGTTTTTCGCCGCACTAGCTGTGCTCTTCGGAAGTCTAATCGGTCTCTTCTTCGCACCATGAAAGTCGCGGTCTACAGATATCTGGTCACTTTGGTCGCGGCGGCTCTGGCAGCCCTTGCGGCTTGGTTCTTGTACCAGAAGTATGTGGCAGATCCGTGGACCCGCGACTGCCAAGTCAGAGCCAACATTGTCGGCATCGCGCCGCGTGTCTCCGGTCCAATTATCAATATTCCGGTTCACGATAATCAGGAGGTAAAGACCGGCGATCTTTTGTTTGAAATCGATCCAGCCGATTACAAGACGGCGTTAGCGTCTGCGAAAGCCTCGGTTGCCAACCTGGAAGCGAACCTACTCCAAAAGCAACAAGATCTCGATCGAGAGACCGACCTGTTTCAAAGAAGGGTTAGCTCAAAACAAGAGTTTCAGAATGCTCAAAACGCATTCGCCGCGGCTCAAGCTCAACTGGACGCCGCTAAGGCGAACCTGGAACAATCCGAGCTCAACCTCGGTTATACGAAGGTTTATGCGCCGGTGGATGGCTATCTAACTAACGTCAACACAAGCCCAGGCGCTTACGTGCATGCCGGTGAGCAGTTGCTTGCGCTAGTCGATTCAAACTCATTTTGGATCGCGGCCTATTTTAAAGAAACGCAGCTCGTCTCGATCAAGCCCAGGCGAACGGTGAAGATGACATTGATGGGTTATCAAAACGACCCATTTGAAGGGAAAATAGATAGTGTTGCGTACGGCATCTTTGTGCAGGACGGTTCCGCCGGAACTTCGACCGGCTTACTCGCTGCAGTTAGCCAGACCGTAGATTGGGTCCGACTTCCCCAGCGTTACCCTGTCCGCATCAAAATTACCGGTAAACCGCCGATCCCCCTCAGAATCGGCCAAACCGTTACCGTTGCGGTAGTACCAGAGTCTTCGCCAACACCGGAGAAGATCTCGGTGCAGCCATAAACGCGGTCCGCAGATGTCGCACTGCACTTAAATCGTGGATAGCTCAGGCGATAGGACAGTTGTTCTAAGTACAGCAAACCCGGCCTTTATTCCATAGTCTTCTAATGTGGTGTAGCGCGACATCTAGCCTATGTTTTTGGCTCCTACTCGAGCTGGTCGCTTCCGAGCTGACCTCCCGAGCTTGGGATTTAGTTGCCCCAGTATTTGCGAGTAGCATCCTCAAACCCCGCTCTGGCGTTACCAAGAATCCGCTCGACAAACGAGACACTTTTCTGCCCGACCTATTGTAAGGATTTTTCCGGTAGGTTCGAAAAGAGCGGGCCGAGTCCTTCCGCTATTGTCGGGTGGACGAGAACGGCGTCTCGGAGCTTAGAATATGGCAAGTTGGCCAGCATCGCCGTTTGCACCGCAGCCAAAACCTCGCCGGCCTCGGAGCCAATCATCGTGAAGCCGAGAATGCGGTCGTCGCTCCCACCGACAAGCACCTTCATGAAGCCTTGTGTTTCGTCCGTTGCCTCTGTCCGCAACACAGCGCTCATCGGAAGCCTCCCGACACGCACTGTGACACCCTGCTGTTGCGCTTCGCGTTCACTTAGTCCCACGTGGGCGAGCGGAGGGTCCGTGAACAAGCAGTATGGAACCAGCCGATCGCGCGTGGTGCGCTTTCCTCCGGCCAGATTGTCCCTGATGATTCGAAAGTCGTCGACGGACGCGTGCGTGAAGTGCGGGCTACCAGCGCATTCACCCATAGCCCAGACACCAGACGCAGTCGTCTCTAGCCGCTCGTTGACGCGAACGTATCCATGACCATCCAACTCGACACCGACCTTCTCGAGCCCGATCCCGGCGGTGTTCGGAATGCGCCCTGTCGCGACCAAGATGTCGCTGCCGTCGATTTTTTGCTCACCGGAGTTTGTGCGCACAATGACGCTGACTTCCTCTCCGGATCTGCCTTGCACATTGAGGGTCTCGGTCGCCACTAGAATTTGAATACCTTCCTCGCTAAGAATCCGCTGCATTTCATTCGCAACGTCAGGATCCTCCCGGACCATAAGCTGAGATCCAGACTGAATGATCGTCACGCGACTACCGAAGCGTCGGTAAGTCTGCGCCAATTCGAGGCCGACATAGCCGCCTCCGAACACGATCAGATGTGGCGGCAAGTAGTCGAGCTCCAAAGCCTCAATATGTGTGAGCGGTCGAGCCGCCTCTAAGCCAGGAACGCTCGCAATTGCCGCGTGCGTTCCGACGTTGATGAAAACCTGGTCAGCCGCCAGCTCGCGTGTCCCGCCGTCATTCAGGCGCACCTCGAGTGTTTTCGGCGCTACAAAACGCCCAGTCCCCATGATCAATTCGGCGCCGCTCGTCTTGTAGCTCTTTAAATGGAAATCGATTTCGCGGTTAACCATGTCGCGCTTGCGTTGGCGGACCTTTGCCATGTCGGTCTTGACGGCACCGGTCATCGTTCCGAAATGCGCGGCGTGATGCACTAAGTGTGCGACCCTCGCGCTCCAAATCTCATTCTTGCTGGGCAGGCAGGCGATGTTCGGACAGGAGCCCCCGATCCACCGACGCTCCACGACGGCAGTCCGTCGCCCCGATCGCGCCATATGCCAACCCAGTAACTTGCCACCCTGTCCACTACCAAGGATCAGGACTTGAAACTGTTCTGGTTGAGACATGAGTGATTATAGCGCGGCTCAGCTTCTGTCTAATGCTGTTTTTTGGAATACGAAGAACATGGCGTTCCCGTTCGAAGTACGCGTGTTGAGGTCAGAGACAACAGTTAACATGACGGTCCAGATGCCAGGCAGGAATTGACACCGCGCATCACCTGCAGCACATCTGCACGAAGGAAGGACAACACAATGAGCAAACTCACAGGCAAAGTCGCAGTCGTCACAGGCGCATCCAAGGGCATCGGCAGCGGGATTGCAACGGCGCTGGCCGCTGCCGGCGCGCGCGTGGCCGTGAACTACTCCTCCGATAGGAAAGGCGCCGAACGGGTGGCTCAGGCGATTATCGACAGCGGGGGAGAGGCGATCGCGGTCGGGGCCGACGTGTCCAAGGCCGCAGATGTCGCACGGCTTTTCAAAGAAGTGGATGCCGCGTTCGGAAGACTCGACGTCCTGGTCAACAACGCCGGGGTTTTCCGCTTCGGCGCCTTCGCGGATATCACCGAAGAGAGTTTTCACGTCCACTACAACATCAACGTGCTCGGGTCGATTCTCATGGTGCAGGAGGCGATCAACCGGTTTGGCGCCGAGGGCGGGAGCGTCATTAATCTCAGCTCTATCGTCGGCTCGCATCCAGTGGCGGGAGCCCTGCTTTACGCGTCCACGAAGGGGGCCATCGAAGCGCTGACCAAAGGGTTGGCGCTCGAACTTGCGCCGCGCAAGATCCGTGTCAACGCCATCGCCCCCGGTCATACCGAAACCGAAGGCAATATCACTGCTGGGACCTTTGACGGCGGCGCCGGCGCCGTCCTCGCCGGGAAGACACCGCTCGGCCGGCTTGGTCGGGTAACTGATATCGCGCCGCTGGCAGTATTCCTGGCATCGGACGAATCAGCCTGGATCACTGGAGAGGTCATTCGAGCCGCAGGCGGCCTCGTTGTGGCGACCTGAGCGTAATGTGCGGAGGCTAGCTAAAGGCTGTTGCGAAATGGTTTTCCCTGTGCGCTAGCGCTCCATTAACAAAGTTGCCGATTTGCGGATCGAAGATTCGCAGAATCTTGGTTAACCGTTGCCGCGCCACGCCGATCAACTCCGGCGAAATATCCAGGCCGTAGCGCTCGAGCCGATAACCTTTTGCGCGGTCCATCGTTCCAGACATTCCATCAGATGTCCATTTGCACAGCCGACGTCCAGGAACGTACCGGCGCGATCAATGGCGTCTGCGATGAGGCCCCGCGCTTGCTCGCGAGTTCGGCATAAGCCGCGAAACGCTCTACCAATACTTGCGCCAAAACTCTGGACGAACGGCTAGAACCCGGCTGAACGGCAAAGGTGACAAATATCGATCAAGAAAAAATGACAATTAACAAACACCAAGCCTCTGAAGAACGCTGTCGCGTCAGCTTAGCGGTGCGTTCCCACCAAACGTCAAAAATCGTACGCTAACGGTTCGCTGATCCTGCGGCTAGCGCTACATCCGAATGGCCGACCGCTCGGGAATAGCTCACTAGAAGCGCGTCAGGAGTTAGCGAGTGTGGTTTTCTCTCCTGAGATTGCTTCGGAGATGCCGTCCTGCCGCTGGGGCTCGACGTGATCGATCCCGAACAGGTGCAGCAGGTTGTTCAGCAAGCGTACGGGCATTTCCGCAGGCTGGACGTTCTTCTCAACAATGCCGGTGTCAGCCTGATCGCGACTGTAGAGGAAGCAATCGACGAGCAGATCCGCGACTTGCCTGTCTCATCATCATGAGTGATCCGGCCATAGATTGAATGCTCAATCGTCGTTTTTACTCTGTGCTCCTCTTTGCCGCTCGTCGTTATCTTTCTAGCGCCGAACAGGATTCCCAAACCCGCCCACGCTTCGATGAAGCGATTGGGCCGAAGCCAATGACCAAGCAGTCGGGCGTTTTCTGGCTTGAGTAGCCACTTGATACGCTCCGCTAGGTCGCCATGCTGGACCATGACCCGAGGGTCGCGTCGTCGTACTCGATCCGGCCAAAGATCGGATGCTGGATAGTGGTCTTCACGCTCTACATAATTCGGGAAGCCGGAACGAAACTAAAGCGGAATACTTCAACGATTCGCTAAGATCCGTCTATCACGCTTGTTCGATTGGTTGATGCGGGAAAAATGAAGCGCGGAAAGATCCGATCGGCCAACAATTCTATCGCCTAGCCCTTTGCGCGATATTCTCTTCCAAAATGCGTTTGATCTCGGCGACGGTTTCTGGATTCGCCATTAGGTAGTGCCCTGCCGGAATGATCTTTTCTGATTCGGCTCCTTCCAAATGGGAACTTCTATAGCTGACGAGTCCATCTGAGCTGTCAGGTCCCTGGTCTACTCCGAGGTTTCCGATGATGCTGTGAAATGGAACCTTAATCGGTAACGCGGCAAGACCGCTCAATAAAGGATTTGGCGCCAGCGAAAACAGACTGGTTGGGCCGCCGCGCGCATTCACTCGAGCGAAGTAGGGGTCCAAAATACCCGGGTATTCTGCGGCCAATTCTTTCATCGCGCGGGCAGGGCTTTTGGAATGGCGGATGAGTCTGTTACCAACGCTGCCAACGATGCCACCTGCAAGCGAGCTGCCTCGATGGGGGACGCAAAGAAAGATAACCCGATCGATAGAGGCCTGGTGTCGAAAGAAGAAATATTGCAGGATTACATCCTTTTCGTCAACGGAAAGGGTCAAGCTGTTTACCGGCTTAGTCGCGAACACGTTCCAAAGAGCGTCGCGTGAGTCTGACACCAAAGTATGCGCCAGCAGTCCTCCCATGCTATGAGCGATAACCACGACGTGATGCGAGGCAATCGCGCTGCCTTTTGGATCGAATAAGCGTTGCGTTGTCTGCAGGTCTTCGCGCAGTTGCGCTGCGCTTTCTAAGACTGGTTGGCCGGTCGGATAAAGGAAAAACCACGGTTGGTAGTGTTCGAGGATTTTCGGGTCCGAGCACAGTTCATTGGTCAAGTTCTGCCACGAAATTGGAGAAGAAAGCAGGCCATGAATGAATAGGATGGGAATCTTATTCGGATCATAAGGGTGTATCAGATAAATGCCGGTCGCGAATCTTGGATTGTCAGGTCTTATGAACGATGCGAATGAGCTTCCGGCCACTTTTCGGGTGTGTGAATACAATACTGCTAGAGTAGCCGTGTAATTGGCTGCAATCGGATCCGGGCCGACAGCGGATCGCACAACGACCGGGTCGAACGAATCATAGAGTTTAAGCAATGGTACTTGCCCTGGGCGAGCTTCTTTAACGGCAGTTATTCCAAGCACGATGCCGCTTGACGGATAGTGTTGCTCTTTCGGTGTACTATGGCGGTTTTTCGTGTAGACAACCAGGGGTGTACCCTTCCCTGCGATTTTATATTCGTCGCGGAGACCCTTCTCATGGATCGAGTTTGCGAGCAGGACCTGATCGTACTTGGCCAAATATTTGGACGACTCCGCATTTAAAGAGGGCGTCCAATTCACTTGTGCGCGCTCTCCCTGCCAGATCGTATACGGCTTGTCGAATTCCGGATGAATCTCCGATTCTGATGGATAAGAAATCTTGACGGTGTGAGCGCATCCGGAAACGAGAGCGCCAATGAGGACGCAGCTCAGACGAAGGTTACCATTCATGCAACATCAGCTTTATCAGAGACGCTCAGAAACTCGTAGTTCAAAAGATTTACCCGGACGGAAGCTACGAAACCAGAGAATTCGATGCGACGGGGCGCTTGACTGCGATTGTATCGCCCGCGGGAAACAGGACCGTTCTGAATTACGATGCAGAAAGGACGTTATCATTCGCTACCGTCTACCTCCAGGCCTCTTCCTGTTCAAATATGGTCAGTCGCTGATCCAATAAAATATCTATCCTTCTCGATTTGTTAGCGCTCCTAACACCGCCGATCGATTGAGAGCTGGCATGACCTCGGGCGCTGAAATTTTTAGCGGCCTTTATTCGTGATCTCGCCCTCCTCGGTGACGTCCTGATTCGCAGTCATTCGTTAAACACCAGACCTTTGCGTATCTGTTTATCTTCACGCTCGAATTTAAAAAGAGATATCTGGCCCTTTATATCGGCCACCAAAACCAGCTCATCCGTGAGATTCGGTCGCGCATGCCGCTGCTTAGTTATTTGTACTTCCCCCGATAAAACGGACACGGAAATTTGGTTAACTAATGCGGTTTGTTACAGATCAGAATGCTGCACTGCATTCAAGGTCGCAAGCCGGCATAAACGGCGCCTCCCTACGGGCTACCCTCCATTTATTCCGTTTGCTCTCTTGAACTACGTTACGCATTCTGAAAAAGAGTAGCTGACACTTTTCCTTCGAAAAAGTCGTTTTTTCTTTCACTATAGCCGACTTCAAACTGGCGTGGCGTCTGATAACCAAGCGCGCTGTGCAGACGCCGATTGTTGTAATAAACTTCGATGTATTCGAAGATCTCGCGGCGAGCCAACGCCTTGGAGCCAAAGAGCTGGTCAGGTGGAAAACATTCCGTTTTTAACGTGCTGAAGAACGCTTCAGCCTTCGCATTATCATAGCAGTTTCCTTGCGCACTCATGCTCAAATTAGCTCCGATCACACTCAAGGGTTTGCGTACGGCCTGACTGCTGTACTGGCTGCCTCGATCCGAATGGAAGTACAGCCCCGGATCGGGCGCGCGCAGCATGAGCGCGTTGGCCAGCGCGGTCTCTACCAGTTCTGCTTCCAATGTTTCACCCAGCTTCCATCCTACCACTTTACGGCTAAAGAGGTCCAAGATGACTGCCAGGTACAGCCATCCTTCCACCGTGGCGACGTAAGTGATATCGCTGACCCAGATTTGATCGACTCCACTAGGCTCCAAATCCTTTATCAGATTGGGTGCAGTGCCCTTTCCGGGCACTGTTGTGCGAGGTCGAAACGCTTTCTTGCGTCGTGCCGCCAGTTCATTTTCGCGCATCAGGCGTGCTACGCGATTCTCTCCACATTCGATCCCATCCTGCCGCAGCGCTTGCCTCACTCGTGGACTGCCGTAACGGCCTTTATTGGCTGCAAAGACTCGCCGTATCTGCTCCACCAATTCGGCCTCCGCTCGCTCCCGCTGACTTGGCTCTGCCTTCT
>Ga0137358_10002494_pt1 | contig 10444 bp, 11 predicted proteins | sample Mad1_20_16metaG_FD_105551 | JGI IMG/M metagenome (GOLD analysis project Ga0137358, IMG submission 105551) | Vadose zone soil microbial communities from Angelo Coast Range Reserve, California, USA - Mad1_20_16 metaG | ecosystem: Environmental > Terrestrial > Soil > Vadose zone | place: USA... | reverse complement strand
CGCGCGAGCTCACCCGGGCACGCGGTCTACGCAGTCTCCCCAGCCCTTATTGCGATTGAAGATGGAAATGAAGCCTAGTTGAGTGCCGACGGCAACTTTTGTGCCCCTGCTCTCATAGATAAGATACATCTTATAAGGGGTAAGCGGCGAGGTGTGTTCACCCTTTGAACGGTACAATTGATAGCAGTTCGTCTTCCTGATCCTCCGAGTGTGCAATCGGCTCTGACTTTTTTGAGCGCACATCTATGACAGATAGGGTGCCATCTCCACTAGACACAGACGCATGGTCTCAATTACGGGACACAAATGGTGGGAAAGGGGTGGGGCGTCGGGGGAGAAGGAAAGGTATCAACGCACCTCGTCGCAACGAGGTGCTTTTTGTCTTGCAACCACATAAAATCTGAGATGAAATCAAAGTGCTGCGTATACGTGCGAATGGCGTCCTGCTTCCGTGGGTCCCATAACTTCAATTCCCCGGCGCACGCTCAGAATTACACTGCTTCGTGGAAGACAACATAAGATCTCTCACCTTGATCGTGCCGTCATCGTCGCCGGTCGCGAGGAAGTGCGGCGTAGGATGCACGACACGATTGATAGGTGCGCTGCGGGGATATCTGGGTTCATAGCCACACCCGCCGGCCCATAGCACTCACTTGTGCACTCCTTGGCGTGTCTCAGACACAGTACCCGTACTCGTGTCAATGGTACTGACCAGACATTAATGTTTCGCATGAGAATGAATGACGTATGGACGCACTGAAGAGTCCTGTTCTTTCCGACTGCGTAGAGTGATAAGCCATCCGGGCTCAAGGCGAGGCCGCGACATGAGCGCTTAGAGACGCGCAGGCTGAAGGCCTCGGAATGTGTACCTTGGTCGTCGTAAGTGAAAGCTTTAACTGTCCCGTTGAGTAGACCGGTGTATACTACGTTTGAAGATGGGTGGAAAACGAGGTCGAATATCTGAGAGCCGACGGGGATGACGGGCATCAGACAGAGCGAGAGAAGAGCCGAGACGCCCGTTCCATTGCCCGACGGCCATGTTCAGTGCAGAACATTAATATCCTCACAATGCTCCCCTCCACTCTCTTTCCTCTTCTCGCCGTCCTTTTCGTCTTCACCACTGCCGCACTCTCAGAGTCCGTCACTCTCCGCCGTGATCTTGCCGCCCGCGAAAACAGTGTCAACGGCCTTCACTTCCTCCCCCCGCGCGGACACTCTACAACCGACGACGACGACGACCCGCTCGAGATACTCAATGTCGCCCTGGTCGCCTCAGTGGACGGCAAGTTCCATGCCCTAAACCGCACAACCGGTGGTAAACTCTGGTCTATGCCTTCTTCGCCTCCGCCGCGCCCTTCCCCGTCTTCCTCAGACCATGACCCCATTCAACCCGTTCCATCTATTCTCGGGCCCCTCGTATCTACCAAGCACCTCGACGTCGACCCTGACATTGACGATGACCCGTTTACGCACGAAACGTATATCGTCGAGCCTCAATCCGGTGATATATATGTTACCACCTCTAATTCTCCAACCGCCCCCCTCCAAAGACTCCCATTTTCTATGTCCCAACTTGTCGACATGTCGCCGTTCTCCTTCGGAGAAGCGGATAGTCGCGTCTTTGTGGGTCGCAAGAAGACCTCCATCTTACTCATCGAGCTCGAGACGGGCCGCGTAAAGGCCGTCCTCGATTCAGAATGCCCATGGGATGCTAGGGATGATTCCACTGAGCAGGACGTCATGGACGTTGATCTAGACGAGTTGGAAGGTCTAAAATCACCCAAGCAGCATCCACTCGAGGTTCTCATTGGACGCACTGGTGCGCAATCCTCTTGCTCCCCTCATCCATTCATAGTGATTGCCGAGTAATAAGATTATCATGTTTCAATACTCTCACACCCACCTTCCCGTTCTTCACGGCCCATACCGGTTCAGCATCTGTCATTCTCCACATATGGTCCAAATAACAAAGATCTCCAGCGGCAGGCCGCATATCACCGTAGCGTAGATCACCTCTATATCGAACCTCTCCCTAATGGCGAAGTCATATCCCTCAAGGTGCGGGATGTCATCGACGCCGCAACATCCGTTCCAGAAAATGCGCCTCTGTGGGGCCAGAGGTTTCTTAATCCCATGTGAGCACCTTTCCTCTCAGTCCAGACTGGGCACTCAGGCGCCGGTATAGCGTAGCGGTGTTTGACGTGGTCAAATCTGCCCATAAACCGTCGCCTTTCGTACTTCTGCAGCCCCGCCTTCGTCTCCAGGACATCTTACCCTCCACTATACATCAGCGTGAATTTTTGGACGATGAGACTGCCTTCGTTGGGCTCGTCCCCGGAACTGGGTCTTTCTTTGCACTCAGCCCAGACCACTTCCCCCTCGTCGCCTTTAGCGAATCTGCACCCACACAGAGGATCGAGGACAGGGAAGGTGTGATAGTCTCAGGCGAACATGGCACGCTACAATGCTTTGAGGGCACCACCGATCGGCAATGTCTGACCGGTGTGCGGGCACTTAGAGCCGATAGCCGCTCGCGTCTCGCACGCTTGCTCGATGGCGTTCCGGGTCCAGCTTCGTCTCCCTTACCCTCCGCCACCCCGGTCCGTTCCGAAAACACAAACTCACAAGTGTACGCGGAGAGCGAACCGTTCATTGTACCCGCTGAGGCTGAAACGCCGGTCGTGCCGTGGGAGTGGGTAGCTAGCCTTCCAGAGTCCTTGTCGCAAGGCCGGAACTTATGGGCCCACTCGAACTCTGGGCTACTTTTGGCGCTGGCGTCCGTCGTCGCTTCGTTGCTGTGGTTCATCGGTATGACGCCCGCTGATGGGAATGCGGTTTCGATAGCCCCGCTGGAACGTACCGAAGGTGCGACAGATACAACACCGTTAGAGTCGCAGGCTAGTGAGACTAGGCCAAGCGTGAAAGCGACACCGCCCGAGGACACCGTTCTCCCATCCATCCCAATGATGACGCCTGATCCTCCAAGTACTGCGACGGCGCTAGATGCTCCCATACCGCTCTCTGCGACAGATGGTGATATCAAGGCTTCTCCACCTAAATCCGAGTCTCTAGAAGGGGCGGAAGACGTTAGTGAGGTTAAGAAGAAGCACCGTAAGCGACGCCGAAGGCGGAAAGGTGATACGAAGGATGCCGCCGCGGATGGTGGCGAGGATCCCGAGAATGAGGACGGCGAGGGTGGTGAGGATGGAAATGCAGTGCCCCCAGGTACTTCATCCTCGGGTCCCCCATCAACGCAGGTGCTGCCGTCATCCTCATCCCTGGTCGTTTCGGATACTGTCCTTGGTAAGTTCTCTATCAGTTACGTCCATAAGCACATACAAATCAAACTAGGTTACGGTTCGCATGGCACTGTCGTCTACGTGGGTTCCTTACAGGGCCGTGCAGTGGCCGTCAAACGTCTCCTCAAAGACTTCGTTACACTCGCACACCGCGAAGTCAGCCTTCTCAAGGACGCGGACGATCACCCGAATGTCATTCGGTATTATTACCAAGAGTCGCACGCGAGCTTCCTTTACATCGCTCTCGAGTTGTGCCCCGCCTCGCTTGCCGATGTCATAGAACGGCCTGATCAATTCCGAGAAATCGCCGTGTCCTTCAATCCCAAACGTGCCGTACGCCAGATTACGTCTGGCCTCAGGCACCTACATGCACTCAAGATTGTGCACCGCGATATCAAGCCCCAAAACATCCTCATCTCGGGTGTAAAGAAGGGCGAATCTAACAGGCACCGGATGCTGATATCTGACTTTGGGTTGTGTCGAAAGCTTGAGCTAGATCAGACGAGTTTCTTGCCGACTACGGGCGGTGCTATGGGTGTAGGGACATTTGGGTGGAGGGCACCCGAGATCTTACGAGGCGAGGTCAAGCTTGACGAGACGATCACCGATGACAACTCGCAAAGCTCCCACGACAGCGTCGGGACTGCTACCGGGAGCAACCACTCTGGAACGGGGAAGCCGATGACGCGGCTGACAAAATCGGTTGACATATTTGCGCTCGGTTGTCTTTACTATTACTGCCTCACGAACGGTGAACACCCGTTTGGCGACCGGTTCGAGCGCGAGTTCAACATTATGCGCGACCAGAAGTCGTTGCGGGGCTTGGAGGGTTTTGGAGAAGAGGGATTGGAAGCGGTAGATCTCGTCAGTTCAATGCTCGCTCCCGAGGCCGCAGACAGGTTCGTTTAGTGTCCACCTTCTTGCCTTTTTTTTTTCGTTTTCTCATGAGTACGATTAAACATAAAGGCCCGATACGACAACATGTCTCTTACATCCCTATTTCTGGGATGCCGGGAGGCGACTGGGGTTCTTACAAGACGCCTCAGATCGTTTCGAGATAATGTGTCGTGATCCCCGGGATCCACACCTCGTCTTGCTGGAGAACAACGCCATCAACGTTGTAGGTCCTGACTGGCCAACACGACTAGACAAAATATTTGTAGAAAATTTAGGCAAGTTCAGGAAGTACGACGGGAGATCGGTACAGGACCTCCTCCGTGCGCTTCGGAACAAGGTGTGTGTGCGAGGCCCTAACTGTTCTTTGAGGCTGACGTGTCATCTATGTTTCGTTTTGTTTCATACAGAAACACCACTATCAGGACCTACCCGAGTATGTCAAGCGTCACGTCGGCGCCATGCCAGAAGGATATCTCTCATACTTTACACGCCGTTACCCTCGCCTGTTCCTCCATGTGCACTCTGTCATCGCCAACTCCTCCCTCCGCCAAGAGTCCATGTTCCGGTCGTACTTTTATCTAACCGATTAGTCTCTACTGCACTATTTATTACTGTTTTGCATCCATCTTAAAGTCGTGTTCCATGTCGTTGTCGTTATACAATATTTGTATTTTTATATCAGCCAATTTTTGTTATCTTGGGGGCTGGGTACTTTTACATACAGTTATCCCTTGATGGTATCCGTGGCCCAGACCCGCAAGTCGACGGACCTTGGGCTTGTAAGCATTGCATGCATGATTGATGAAGAGAACGACGTGACGATCGGAGGACCACAATATTATAGTATCATTGCACGGTAAGCTCATTTTGACTTGTACACGCTCAGGCTACACACGAAATCCGATACTTCATCTAGCCGCAAGACAAGGCAAAGCTCGAACACAACCAGCCACAGTACTGCTCATCTTCTCCTTTCAAGTCCGAGTTCGACACTGGGTAGACCCTGCTCATTCAATTGCCGCATGTCCAACACTTATTTTGCTATCGCATATTTCTTCGCTCCCTTCCCAGCCTTGTCACGGTGCAGCTAGGTGTATTTCTACATCTCACAGCTCCGCCTTCAGTTGCTCGCCACGTGCCTGTCCACTGTATTTCTCCCCGCTGCTTGTTTCCGTTCCATCGCCATCGCCGATATCTGTAACCTGTTGCCTGTCCGAGCTGTCGCCAACCTCCTCGCCGCTCTCGCTCTCAGGCCATAAAATGTTCTGGGGTGGGAACCGGTGAGTTCCGACCCCATTCTCCCTACTCGCTGTCCCGCTCTTGCGCCCACGCCGGGCTTTCTCGCACGAGGCATGCCGATTAGACAGAAAATATAACAATAATTATGCGTTTGTACTCCTGATGATGACAAGTGCGACGATGAGAGCGGTCAAAAGTATCACGGCGCTCAAGACCGCGGCCACCCGACAACGATAAACCCAGACTTCGGTACTGTACGGCTTCACCAACGTGACCACCTTCTCGCCGCCGTTCGGGGAAGGCGTCCCTGGTCCCAGCCCGGCTGCACCTGCTGCGCCGTGGCGTAAACATGCGAATTGGATCCCGCCGCCAGCGCAGGGAATCCAATACCACCACTCGCGCGGACCGCCAACGGGATCACCACCGGTTCCTTTCCCCATTCTTTCGCCTGCTGCTGCTGCCTCTCCTTCCCGTGCTGTGGCCACAGCTTCCGCTACCGCATCGCCCTGCTCTAGATCCTTCGCAAACGGATCAAAAGGCAACTGCGGTCCACCAACAACACCCCTTGCCGTCTCCTTCCCCCAAACACCAACACCGCCTGCACCACGACGAAGGAGGCGGCGCGGGCGCTTGCCCACCGCGGCACCGCGGGCAGGATTCTGACGGGGTTTCCAAAGCGGAAGAACATCGCGGGCCTTTCCGTTATCCTCCCAACGACCTTCAGTAATGAGCCAACCTCCAATAAGCCAGCACCATGGTGCAAGGAATCCAGCCCAGAAGAGCACGATGGGTAGCGGTGGAAGACGGGATTTGGTGGCGCGATGGGCGGCGGAGAAGGATGGGCGCGAAAGTCTGCTGTTGCCAATTGAGAGTCCGCGCGTCCAGCGACGCCAGATGGATCCTTCAGACCCGCTGCCGCTGCCGCCTGATGTTGGTACTCGTCTTCGGGGGCGAGGACGCGCGGGTGGCACGGGGCCAAACTGACTATTGCTATTGCTGCTGATGTCACCGGAACCGCTGCCACCACTGCCTCCACTGTTGCTGCCACTGGGTAATGTGGCCGTGAGCGTGGTGGTACCCTCAGTAACTCTGTTTGGGTCTGATTTGCTACCAGATGATGTAAATGCTGAGAGGGTGGAGTTTGAGGGACCTGCGGGGTCGTGGGCGTGCGGCGCTACCGTTGTGTTCTTTGCGTCTTCTTCATCGTCGGAGTCAGAGCGCGCGGTGACGAAGCTGCCTGTGCGCTCGGAACCGGCATCTTCGTAGACTGTTGAGACGAGTTGCTGGCCTGCACGGTGTGACAATGGAGGGTACACGGGGCGAATATCAAGTGGTGAGATGTTCAAAGGCGGAAGAACGGGGGGATGTGTTGGTGTTGCGTTTGTCCGAAAGGAGCTCGTTGAGGTCGCAGAGATCGACCGTTTCAACGGACGTCGTAAGAAGGCAGAATATGTCGAACCTGTGTGAAAGAGGAGGAACGTGGAATCACCCTATTCGGAAACACATTAGCATAGGCTTACCTATTGATACTGGCGTGCTTGGCTCCACGTCCATATGGTGTTCTTGTTTCGGGGTGGGGACGTACGATCGTTCGGAGATGGGAGACAGTTGCTTGACTGGGGCCGCAGGCTTTGTGCCCGTGCGAGAAGTGCTCGACTTGTCAAGTTGCAGAGAATGATTGCTAATGAGAGACGATTGTCGATGGAGGGCTGGCGGTGGAGCCCCAATGGCAGAAAGAGAGGCAGAACGGCCGAGCCGTACGCTAGGGGGGCGCCTTGGCATAGATGGGCCAGCTTGGGTCGTAGTAGCCATTATCGAGTTCTGCAACCAGTTGATATGCGAGGGACGGCTCGGGCGACTGTCTGATGGCGGGTCGTTGGCGGCTTCCCGTAATCCATTACGAGAGTGCACGCGGCGGTTCAATGATGTGGTCCGCTCGATATCTAGGCGCGAAGCAGCGGGGAAGAAGTGGGCCATGGGCTAACTGCACGAGAGTGCTTTGAACCTGGCAGGGTAGAGACGGCAAAGGGGAGTGGGTAGTACTATATGCTATGCTGTGCACGTCGAGGCGTCCGTTATATACCTCTGTGGGTGGTGGTGCAACCTTACACGCCTTCGCGTGCAATGAATGCCACGAGGCCCTTTGATGCGGATACTCGTCTCGATTAACCAGAAAGGAAAATGGGGTCGGAAGAGCGGATACTGTATATGCCCATCATGAAGGTAGTTCCATCTTCAAAATAGCCAAGCTTCGGGACGAAGCGGTTGTCACAGACTGAGAGGAACAAAGACAGTCTGGTCTGTCGGTCTGCAGAGAGTAGTACGGACCGACCACGCATCGATCACCGAGCGTGTACGTAGGAAAAGCCATTCGTTTACCTCATCTCGGGGTCCAGAGTCTCCTCTGGACGACATAATTTGAGAGAGAGGTCATCACTAGAGTAATGCGAGTCTCTCTCTCGACCGTTGATCGGTTGCAAGTTGCCAGTGCGCCGCAACCCGAGATTAAGTAGGCCAGCCACAGCCCTGAGGGTACCATCATGGCGTTCTGCACACAAAGTATGATGCAAGCAACACAGGTGGTAGAAGAAGGTGGGTAGAGTGGGTAGAGGGTATAGAATAGTCAGAACAAAGAAGCGTGAAAGCAAACGACATAGCAAATAGGACAAGCAGATCGGACAAAGTATACATCCCACTCTCAACCAACCGAGACCCCTCAGGCCTCAAGGCCTCAAGGCTCGGCACTAGGCTCAACAGACACTCTCGTATCAGCAACTTCATCGCTCCCGGTTCCTGAGGTAGTATCTGATATCTCTTTCTCCTCGTCCTGGGAAGACGGCACCCTGCTATCCGTCGTCGATGTCGGTGCCTCCACCTCAGGCGGGTCGTTTGACGGAGCTTCAGCTATCGCCTCTGATTGACCAGCCGGAACCTTATCATCGGTCACGGTGACGGCCTGAGACGGATCATCGTCATTCTGCGTTGCATGGGTCGGATCAAGGGGAGCTGCAATGCCGGATTTGCCCTCTAACGCCTTCGATGCCTCCTCACTCACGCCCTTCCCATCATCCGTATGACTTTCCTCCTTTTTATCCTCCAGCTCGACCTCTTTGACCCCTCGTGTGACTTGCTTCACACCAGGGTCCACCTCGCTACCCTTGACCTCCTTGACACCCAGCTCGCCCAACTCACTGGAAGATGTGTCCTGGCGCTCGACCTGGCCACGTCGCTTCCGCGTGGACCCCATTTCTTGCCCATCTGAATCCTCATCATTCATTCTCCGCTTACGACCGATCGAGGGCGCATTGGACGTGGCTGTCGGCGGCTCTTCATGAGACGTCGTGATGATCGTGAAGGAAAGGTCGAGACACACCATCATCGCTCCAAGGACGATCCGGGCGGGGGTATATGGAGGAAGAGATCCGGCGGAGAACCTTGAACATAGTGATGGCAAAGGGAACAAGGAACAAGAGAGGAGATGATAGAGCGGCGTCTCCAGCGGGGCAACGACGCGTGGTTGAAGGCAGTTTTAACGCGTCCACGCGATTCACACTCCGACTGACACGGCCCAGTGTGGATCGTGGTTTCGCTCTATGTTTTGCTCTTCGAACCAGTTGTTGAATAGACTTGTGGACGCGTAGTGCGTAGTAGCTGGGACAAAAGCACCGCTTCAAATCCCCACCACAGGTCAACAGCGTTTAGATAATTACATAATCGTGTCGTTCTATCTTATCGATTCTCAACTAGATTTTGACTCACCGCCTGACTACACGACACTCATATCTACAACTATCCATCAAATACCGCGAAATGACACTAGACGTGACCAGCTTCATAGACAACAAAGGGGGAAACTCGGAGGTGATCCGCGAGTCGCAACGCAAGCGTGGTCACTCGGTCGAGCTCGTAGACGAGGTCATCCAGATGTACCAGGAATGGGTAAAGAGTACGTCGTCAAAGGCTAAAACTCATGCACACTCACAAACCCTTTCCCTCTTACAGTCGACTTCGAGGCCAATGGCTTGAGTAAACAGTCAAACGCGCTACAAAAGCAGATTGGTCTCAAAAAGAAGGCACGTGTGCTTGCACAATTACTGCGATAATTTGACTGACTCGTCATAGGCAAAGGAGAACGCGGATGACCTCCTCACGGAGAAGAGGGCCATTGACGCACAGGTGGATGCAAAGCGGAAAGAAGCGCGCGATGCCGAACTTGCTATGCGTCAAAAAGCAAGCATGATTGGCAATATCGTCAACAAGGCCGTTCCCGTGAGCCAAACAGAGGTATGCGCGAGTCATTTCCGCACAATTTCTCGCACATTAACACGGATTTCCATCTAGGACGACAACGCTACACTCAGGACATGGCATCCAGACGGGCCTAACGCCCAGGTAGAGAAGAAGACGGATATTTTGGCACATCATGAGGTCCTGCTCAGACTAGATGCGATGGACCTCGAACGAGGTGCGTTTCGCGTCACTTGTTCCATCCCAAAAATCTTTCCTGACCGTTTTTACAGGGGCCAAGATCTCCGGCCATCGTGGGTACTTCCTCACGAATGATGGTATCGACCTCAATCAAGCCCTCATCTCGTATGGGCTCGACTTCCTGCGAAAGCGGGAATACAGAAAGATCCAACCTCCGTTTTTGATGAATAAGGACGTCATGGCGAAGACAGCGCAACTCGATCAATTCGATGAAGAGCTCTACAAGGTGCGTCACATCCTGAACTCCCCATACTTCTCGTTGACATTCTCACGCATATAGGTCATTGGGAGCGACGACGAGAAATACCTCATTGCCACCTCTGAGCAGCCCATCTCGGCATTCCACTCGGACGAATGGTTTGAGAACCCAGAGAAACAGCTCCCCATCAAATATGCCGGCTACTCGACATGTTTCCGAAAGGAGGCGGGTTCAGCCGGTCGTGACATGTGGGGCATTTTTCGCGTGCATCAGTTTGAGAAAGTCGAACAGTTCTGCATCACGGAGCCGGAAAAGTCGTGGG
>Ga0137358_10002486_pt1 | contig 10457 bp, 6 predicted proteins | sample Mad1_20_16metaG_FD_105551 | JGI IMG/M metagenome (GOLD analysis project Ga0137358, IMG submission 105551) | Vadose zone soil microbial communities from Angelo Coast Range Reserve, California, USA - Mad1_20_16 metaG | ecosystem: Environmental > Terrestrial > Soil > Vadose zone | place: USA... | reverse complement strand
CGCCTGGGAACGAGTCGAGCAGAAACAGATGGCGGGCGAGTGCTTCATTGGACGAAGGTGGGTGTTGTGCGGAGCGTGTGGGTGAGTGAAACTTGAGAATGCTAGGTGCATGGGGAAGCACGAAGCGCTGAGGGCGAAACCTGCGGGTCAAGCCGGAGAGGTGAACTGCGAATCGGGCGCGTGAGCCCACACGCTCGTTGCGGCGATCTGTGTACCGGAGGACTGATCGTGTGATCGCTGCTGCGGGTCGGAGTTGGATCTCTGCTGCTTTGATGGTGGTGCTCCGATTCGGGCGAGAGTGCGGCAGAGGATCTAACGAATGCGTGTTTACGTCAGGGAAGAGGGGGGAACGTTGTAAATACAGAAAGAGGGCTCGGTATGTACGACAATCATCCGATGGTGTGACTGTGGTAGAATAATTGAAGGTGAACGACAAATGACGATGTAAGTACAGTACTACTTACCGACAGCTTCCCTTTTCCGATCACTCACTCGATCACCTCCTCTGTCAGAGATTCGGCCTTCGCGCTCCGACTACGTCATCGGTCGAGCATTCATATTTATCACATGTTATCTGCACGACAAGTATATTTGGGTCAGAGACGGTAGATATACCTATTCTTCGTGCTACCTTACGGGCCGCCGTTTCTCGTTATATCATCGATTCCTTACAACCATCGCGTGATTCAGTGCAGGCCATCTCGAGCGGCCTTACGGACGGCGCCTCGCCCCTAGCCGGCCACCAAGACCACTCTCCAAACTCCGACGCTTGGACCACCCATCTGGACATGTGCAAATTGATAGATGTTACTCGATCTCGCCATTTCCGGGGTCTTTTCTGCTCAAAACAATTGCAGTGTTCAGAAGACATCTGCAGATGTGAGATTGTACAAATAAATTAAAGATCATCAATAGATGACTAGCCGAGTACGTGACGAATGATCTATGAAGAAATGCAAGTGATTCTGAGAGTTGTGAAAGCAGGGAACAAACGGTGATTGAATTGTGTTACTGGAAGAGAGCACATGCAGACGGCGCGTTTTTATGTGCTCGGAGGATCTGTGCAACCACAATACCTAATCATTGGCATCGCCCGAGAGTTTAGTGCCCAAAGTTCAATAATCATTGTCTGTCAACAACCACACTCGCTTTCATGATTCGATGGTACCATATCGGTCCCAGCCTTGCGCACTTATAATCATAATGTGCCTGGTCTGGGCCAGTCGGGTGTAACTGAAAAAGACACACTTTGTCTATTCCGGTCTTGTTGATCAAATCACCTCGTGTAGGACGCGGCTGAACTGAGGTCGAGGCTGAACTCAAGGGTGTCTTTGAGGAGTTAAGGAGGCAGTGTCTGCCGACTAGCAAAAGTACCCGAACATCCCTGCTGGTATGATACTATGACGTTTGTCTAACCCTATTGATGATACCAGCACCAAAGGGTCGAAATCCGCTAGTTGTAACGTATGACATGTCATAAACCAAGTTGAGAAGACAAACTTAATCGGCAACATTCAGCGTTCCATAGCAACCAGAAATCCTCATCCATCGGATTCACAGGACCACACGACGCCGGTTTCTTTTGGCTTGGGGGGTAATCTGGAAGTCCGTGTATGGACGTGCCAGCACCACGGCGGAGGACGCTGCCAGTTGCAGAGGTCACGAAATCATTCAATTGATTCAAAAACTCGCCAAGATTCCTAACGGTTAAACTAAGGAAGAGCGTGGGGCCAGTTGGCAAGACGCAGGGGACGCAGGGAAGGCGCAGATACTTACCCCACAAGGTTAACCGTACTCTCCCTCTGGGCCGCGTTTACAGCACTCTGGTGGTGCCAGAGATATGACGCTCGACCTTGACTTTGCCTTTCAGTTCATTATTGACAGCTTGTAAATTCTCGAATTTGGACTCCGTGCTCGGCGCATTCGAGATTGTCGACCAACGGTCAGAGTCCGACTCTGTTGACGACGCTAGGCTCGACGGCGGCGTGTGCCAATTTTCGGCCTCTGTCGACCAATCCGGGCTCGACGGTGGAGTCAAATGTTCGGGTTCTGTCGACCAATCCTGGCTCGACTGTGGAGTGTGCAAATGTTCGGGCTCTGTCTCTGTCGACCACTCTGGGTTCGGCGGCAGGGCATCAGGCTCCACGTCCATAGACTCACGGCCGGGATCCGACGTATGCGACTCCATAGATCCATGCTCCGAGCTGAACTCCGAGCTGAACTCCGAGCCGAAATCCGAGCCGGACTCCGAGCCGGACTCCTCCAACGGATGTACCAACAACCTCGCAATGTCTAACCACCCCCTAAACTCGTCCATCCGTTTCCCCAACACGGTTATCACGTCCTTAGGTACGTGCACCACATCGACGCACGCTGGACGCTTTTCTTGTACTAGTACAGGGGCCGCGAGAGCGAGGTTGGTGGCGGAAAGGATAAGAAGGATTCGAGAGAGTATGCTGTACCGATGCATGTTTGTGGTTTTGTGGGATGTGGATGTGTCACGTGGACTAGACAACATTGTTGGTCGCGCAGTGTACACGGGCAGTGCGTGGGCTTTCAGTTTCCAAAACAAGAGTGAAGAAAGGCACACGCACTATCCAGTATCCAGTAACGTAAAGACGAGCAAGGTGAGCAAAGGCGCGAAGAAAAACGTCAAGCAGTTGACATGTTTTTATATTTGAATGTCACGGCGTCAATGCTGTGGGCATCAGTGGTTGATGGAAGCTTCATAGAATTAATGAACCAGATATAAAGGGTATCGCATCTGAGATATAAAATGTAAGCCAACCAAAAATTCCTCGAGTACTGGTGATGAAGCCGTTGTTCCTGGTCAGCAGAGTGACCAAGTCCGCCTCGCCGGAGGCACTTCGAAGACTCTGGCATCGGTAAAAAGCATTTTAGCTTCCGGCAGTTTTTGTACTCTTTTGCCATTTGACTGGTGCCCTAATTCGGGTGTCGGACATTTGCGGTGTAATATCTGACGCAGGCACTCAAACGGGAATCGAGACCGGGATCAGAGGGGACTGACCGCTGTGTTCCAACTCGGAGTCGTCGCCGACGACCGCCTTTGCGATGACGTGGACGCTCAGTACTTAGTCTCCAGAGCTCTAGTCCTCGGCTAGTACATCCGTTACCGTGACATTGACATCAGGACTCGGACGCGGACACCGGCCAAGGCCGACTGACTCGGAACTACCCCCATACAACCGGCCCGGGTGTCTGCACATCGAGTAGCAAAAGTTCCCGAATACGAACCGCCGCCGCACTCTAACTAGGAGCTGGCAAGGAGTTACCTGATCCACCCGATGGGCCCGCATTTACCGTGACATGTCATAGAAAAAGCCATCTGATCATACAATGTGGGATAAGCCATCAAGCCGATTGCTACCATCTGCCGCCTGCCTACTTCAGGCACCAACATACCATCTGGGGTCAGTCGTGAAATGCCAGGCACCAACATACCGTCTGGGCTCAGTCATGAAATACCTTGGAAGTTCCTTGTCCGTGCTCCAGAGCACTTTCACAGGACGACCCACTTGCCGCCGTGCAGTCGCGAATGGCCCAAACGACTCGAGTGCAAACGCACGCTCGTCCTCACCGATCGACGATTCCTGCGTTCTCGTATATACCATGATCTTCTCCAGGGAGGGAAAAATATCCGAGGTGAATAAGCTCCCGTTACCATTCATCGGCGGACCCGAAGGTGTTGTTGCATCCGGCTCCGCCTCAGGCTCTTGTGCAGGTAGAGGATTCATGGTGGACTTTTGGAGCATATCCGCAACTTCCGTTGATAGATCGTGGTGCAATCGGAGCACCTTCACGTTGTGGAACTCTTCAAAGAATTTGCTCTTCTCAAGCAGTGCTCTGCGACGCGCGGTGGGATCGTCCAAATAGAGGAAGATATCCTCTATGGTGCAGAGCATCGCAGAGAGCGCAGGGCCTAGTTGCACATCGAATGGCGTCCTAATCGTGACCACTTTGTTGGGCTGATCATCAATCGAATGGGGATGTGAAAACATGGAAGTCATGACTTCCCACCCGAAAATCGCCAATCGAGCCGCGAAGAAGATGGTTCCCGTGTCGCGGATGAACATGTAGAGGCACGGGAAGTGGAATGGAGGAGAGTGTTCGGAGACCGAAATGTGGAATTCCTGCAAGGAGGGTGCGACCAATCCAGCCACGAACCACTCTGCCTGGGCACAAGAGCCACGAAAACGGAAACAGGAGAGCTTCGTTAGCGAGGTAGTCGTAATGGGAGGCTTTTTCACGGAAAGACCGGTGAGATAAACTACCGTGTATACCTGGAGATTACGTAGATGGGGCAGGCGTTGAAGATGCATAAAGAGCGTCGTTCTTCTCGTTTTGCACACGACCGTGTCAACGCACAAATTGAGGTCAACAAGTGCCCTTGTAACCGACAATAATGGGAGAATGGTTGAGAGACTCCCGCTCCACAAAAGATGTCGCAAAGACTGGACGGAAGTTGAAAAAGAGGTGGGTAGGATAGGATCCAAGTATCCTCTTATATCGTGAAGTTCGAGGTTCTCCAACACTGGGAAAGGTGAATCCAATGCTCCGGAGATCTTGTCAATGTACTGCAATGACCCCCTAATCGCAATCCCACACACACGTTCGGGATATCTGAGTGCAGAAATCAAGCGCTTCTGATCACTGGGAGTCTTGATGGTTCTGCTGTAGTCGACGATGATTGGCAAGTGTGAAAGGTATTCGAGCATAGCCACACGTGTGGGAGTATTGTCCGAGAAGAAAAGCCGCAATTGTAACCGGGAGCTCGAGGCTAGTACGACGCAGCGCCAATTTTGGCACACATGGGCAAGCTTGAACCATCCATTCTTGTTATTCCAGGCTCCCTCAGAGTTAAGTTGATCCCCGAAACTCTGGCGATAGTAATCGAATGCCTCTAAGAGGACTTCGTCAGGGAGGTTGTTGATGGTCACGGTTCGGGTAAGTGACATGTCTCCATTGCCGCCTTCATCAAGATCACAGGAGCCAAGCAGGGGACCAACTTGTCTTTTGAGTGGAACATCAGTTAGAGAAGAATATAAAAACTTGTTGAACGCACAGTTGTATAGGGAATTCCTTGGGGCCCGGGCTAGTGAGAGTCATGAGAAATAGATGGGGATTGCCACCGGTCATTAACTTACCGGTGTGAGTCACGTGAAAACCGTTCCGAAAGCGAAATCCTCGCTGCGCCTGACCTGACCAGATTCCTCCATCGCCAACGTGGAAACGACATGGAAACGTTCTCATGGTCTGATTCCTTGCGCGCCCTCGCAGCTCCGTGTTTCGACTGTCTCCGCTTCTCCAAAACCGAACGCAACGACCTCGAGGACCTCCTCGCTGACTCGGGCAGCGCCAGCGCCACGACGGCCGACGCCGAGACTCACTCCTTACATTCGAACCCAAGCTCATTACCGCGTCGAAAACGAATTCGCTTCACTAAACATATACGGCTCTTTGGCTGGGACCTCTTTGGTCGTCGGCAGCCTATTCGTCTACCCGATGACGACGAAGATGAAGAGGAAAATGGTGGACGAGGGGATGAGGATGGTGATAGTGATGGTAGGGGTCAAGAGCGGGTAGGGAGGAATAGAACGAAGAAGAGAAGGAGCCATCGTGGAACCCATCGCCGCCCGCCCCCCGTGGCCATATCTTCCTCGACCCTCGACTCGGACGCTGCGCCATTAGACTCGGCGGCTATTGTATCACATGCAACGAATTATGCAGAGGAGGAAGCTAAACGTGCAGAGCGCCGCGAGCGTCGACGCCAGCGCAAGGGGATGAAACGGGCTGCGGTGTTGGCACTGGAACAAGCAGCTATGCTAGAAGATGGCAACGACTTTGAAGGGTTTCAGGGAAGTGGGAGTGGGAACATGGGCTTGGCGAGTTCGTCACTTTCCTCTGGACGCGACGGCACGAGGACGGCGCGGGAGCTGCGGTATATTCCAGATGAGGAGGAGGATGAGGATGAGGGGGACTTTGGTGCGGATGCGTATGTGCGTCGTACATCTGGGAGCTCTGATTCAGGTCGCGGATCGGACTCGCGCTCTCGCACATCGACAACAACATCGCAATCGGGACAACAACCGACGGGCTACTCGCACCCGCGTTTGGGACACCCGACACAGCCGTACAATCACCACTATATCTCGCAGCAGCCTCCCGCTCAACCCGCTGCGACGACCGATGCGCACCTCCTGCCCGTGCGGCGCACCAAGAACAAGTCATCCCGCTCGTCTGCGTCCAAGTCTTCATCGTCGTCGGCATCGTCGACCAAGCGAACGCGCTCATCACATTCTGCATCCCTGTCGCCTAGCCTTGCGTCGCCTGTGGCTTCCGCCGCTCCTCTACCTACTACTTCTACCACTCCATCAACAGCACTGCCACGTACAGCACCACAAGAGACCTTTGAGGGCTTCACTAATAAGGGGCCGAGGTTGCAGACGGCCGGTATCGAGCGGCAATCTTCAGGATTTCCGAGTCCAGGGATTGGTGGTCCACGCAACGGGAAACGAGATATGGGTGCATTTTTGGCGAATCGGGGTGATGCCTGAAAAGGCGTCGGGCTTCCGTGTTTTAAGTTTTAACATAGATACCCCGGGACTACTAGCTGTATGATTTATGATCTATTCCTACTTCTTGGTGCATGTACAATATGAGACCAACGGTTCTTTATGACCGCACTGCTATTAACACGACTACAGCTATTACTTGCGACGATCTTGGCTAAGATAAAGATACCCATTTATTAGTATTTCCGTGTGTGGTATAGCGGCTTGCTGTCTGAGTCTCAGGCTGGGCCTGGGAGGAGTCGTGGTTTACTCGCCCCAGGGCAACCACGCCGACTACCCGCATGCGAGTCCTATCCGCACCGCAATCCGAGTCTAACCTCTCCGTAAAATGTGCTCAAACACTTGTTCGTGCATGCTCGCAATGCGTACACTGTGCGCGCTCGACTGGGCCCGTACTACAACCCCTGGTGGCACCACCACGCGTAGAGGAAGGAGGAGGGGGGGTGGGATGATGGACGATCGATTCCCCGGACCGACGATGTTTGCGCGTGGTAGAGGGAAATGCGAAACGTGCTAGCGTAGCTTGGAGTTCGCCATTGCCATTGTCGGCTTGGTCAGGCGGTGACGCATCGACATGTGGGAAGGCGAACGAGAAGGATGAAGGGGGGGTGGGAAGGGCGGCCAGGGGGCAGATGAGCTGGTCGCCGGGAGGAGGAACGGGAATGGTTGTTGTAGGCGGCACGGGATGGTCGCCGGTCCATGTCCAACCGGTCGAAAATGGGGATTGTGTTGTTGGTGGCGGAAGTGGAGCGTCCCATTCTGACTCGGCTTGGCGCGATATGGCGTCTCGACGATGTCTGCGCATGCGTGCTGCTGCTGCGAGGGCGGATGAAGGGAAGGTGGTGGTGTTGGGGGTAGAAGAGGGGGCAGAGCCTGCAGAGGAGTCGGAGGAGAAAGAACTGGAAGACATTGGGAAGTGACGTGTTGGAGGATAGAGGGGGTTGGTTGGTTGGTAGTAAGGGGAGAGATTGTTGTATTTGAGGCAAGTGACACGGACACTTGAATGGTAAATTAGCTTTGGTTAAATGAAAGATTGGCGCTTCACCGGGATCGGCAACAGCCTCGAGCCAGATCACCGGATCGCTTATCACTAAATACAAAAAAGGATCCGTGCTGATCGAGTCCAATCGCGGCTGAGTGATTGACACTGACACTTCCCTGACAGCCCATCATTTCCACTTGATCCCCTCTTCCAAGTTCTCTGACATCGCATCGCATCGCATGACAACGAAAGGAAAAATGAAGATCAAGAGGGAGCAAGAAGTCATCAAGAAGGAGGAGGAAGAAGACGATGCAGTAGAATCTTCGTTTCGTGCGGGCCTTTCCCAGTTCGCATACCCGTCGTCGCCACCATCAGCGCGCCGTCCTCCCAGGCGCCCCTCTCCTGATCCTGATCCTAATCTTCCTCCCTCTGCTTCCCTTACCGTGACAGTGGCGGTGGCGCACCCACCCTCCGTGCAACAGGATGGGGATCCATTGACAGATGACAGCCCGAACGCCCATAATGGAAGTAATAACGGCGAATCCGCTCAGGCCCTCCGGCGCAGTCCCCGCAAGCGTTCAGGAGAAAGTCGCCCAAGTTTATACACCGGCGACGGCGGTGGCACTCCGAGTCGCCCGTCAAAAAAAATTCGACGAAGAAATACGGGAGCACCACAAGACGACCTTTCCCATCTTGGTGGTTTACCCGAACACGTCGCGGAGGACTTGGATGGTACGTTTCCCCCTAACCCTATGCATGCACGCATTGTCGTTTACATAAAAGGATTGTCTGCCCACTTTCGATGCTTCCTCTATCACCTCCTTCCTCTGGGATCGCCGCACCAGTGCTCTTTTGCGGGATCAAGTACGCGAATTCCTGTCTTTTTTTTTGGTGCGTGTGAGCCAATTGACCTACTCAAAATATCATAAAGCCCGGGTCGTACGTCTGCAACCGTTGGACACCACTACGCGAACGGGACTAACCATTTTTGGCCCTGCCTTCATCTCTCCGGTTAGTATTTTTTTTCCCGGACGTGGCGCATCCCAGAGTTTCCATTGGACTAATGTTTGAGAGAAAAAAGGTTTTACGCCTCGCCAATTGCTTGCAACCGAGGATTCCACTCTTCCGGAAATGTATAATCTCGGGCTTGTACGTCTTGATACTTCCCGAATGCTATATAATCCGCAAATTCCGTACTCCTGAACTAACATTGCCCAAAATGGCTTTATCTAGACCAACTTGGTAGAGCGCGCATCGATCTCCGAAGCGCAGTTATTAAACCGAGAAATGGCGAGTTCTGTGCCCGCGCTCCTAGCCAAGATAGCCCGCTTGCATCCACGCGTCGTATGTTTCAACGGAAAAGGAATATGGCTACACGTCGAGCGCTCACTGCAGCAGCAATTGATCCTGAGCGATGGACCTGGTGGTAGTGCCGCGATTGAATCTGGAGTTGTGGTGCCCAAGAGGGAAGATGAAGAGCGCAAGCCAAACATTGTAGACGCAGACCAGGAACGGCCAGTCAAGACCGAACGGGAGCTTACGGCTGGCGTGCTGCCACAGCCGCTGCTCAAGAAGGATACATCCAGTGATGATGCCGCAGTCAAATCCGGAGTGGTAGTGCCAAAAAAGGAAGAGGAAGATTCGGAGCCGAGCATGGATACGGACCAGCCTAAGAAACGGCCTATAAAGACTAAACGGGAACGTGTCGCTTCCAGAGCCAGCAGTACTACGGCCGACTCATCGGGTTTGGATACCGGTCGCGTCTTACGCCCATCTACTTCGGCGATGGCGCCGGTTGGGCATGGAAGCGCAGTCCCCTCACCACCCCCAGTAACTCCAAGGAGGGCTGGCACGGCTGCACAAACAACGTTTGCCTACGGAATTCAGCCTTACAAAGCTGTGCACGACGTGATACCTAAAGCAAGCTAGTCTTCCGTCCCAAAGTTTTGTGCTGATTGACGTCTACTTTTTGCTGTAGAATGCAGCTGTGCGCGAAACGCTTTTCTGCGTCTTTCCAAGCAGTTCCGGACGTGTCGTAAGCCATCAGGTGCGTACATTGGATTATATCCGCAAGGGTGTTATAACGACATGTTTTGATTTCGTTCTCGTGGACACGTAACCCACAACACGCACAGCGCAAAGACAAAGTCGTGCTCTTCAAGAAGCTCCGAGAGGATTTGGAGCCGATCAAGGCTGGCACTTTCGACACCAGTTCCATGCAGCTCGTGCATTTGGTCTGCCAAGGGACATAGAAATCCGAGCAGTGCAGGCAACTCGGCACGCAATCACGCCCTGATACCCATGAGAACCCCAAAGACCCACTGGATCACCGCGGACGAGGCCAAAGGTCACATCATCCCGAAACAGGTCGGCTCCGCAGTATGGAAAGTGGGGTAGAAAAGATATGATGACACCGTTGATGTGGGTTGTGGAGCTCGTTATTTATCCTCCCCCGGATTCGGCGCGCCGGAATGGAGGTCTTCGGCGCTGTGGCGATCACTGGCATAATAGTTTGTCCTTACAAGCAGCGGGTTCCGAACGTGGATTGGGATGCACATACTGTAACTATATGGGTCGTTGATAACGTCAGAATCGGATGGGGTTGTGGCGACTCGGCCTCTCTCGATTAGGGTCATTCTGATACTCAGGCTTGTGTTTACTACAGTATCCGAGTCTGAGAAACTGGAAGAATCTTTGTGGAATTCGGGGTTGTGATTGGGATCTTTGGAACTGTTGTGCCAGTTCCGTGGTGTGGGTCGTTCCTATGTCGTGATATTTAGAGCAGCCGTGTGAAGTAGCAGAGGCGAGCTGAGGTCACTGTTGCGCCCCAACCGTATATTTCGGATGGGGACCTTGTGGAATGTGGACCGCCGTCCAAAATT
>Ga0137358_10002485_pt1 | contig 10462 bp, 10 predicted proteins | sample Mad1_20_16metaG_FD_105551 | JGI IMG/M metagenome (GOLD analysis project Ga0137358, IMG submission 105551) | Vadose zone soil microbial communities from Angelo Coast Range Reserve, California, USA - Mad1_20_16 metaG | ecosystem: Environmental > Terrestrial > Soil > Vadose zone | place: USA... | reverse complement strand
CGCTGCAGTAGCCGCCAAAGCCCGCAATGCGAAAAGCCGCAAGCCGTCGACACCCGCGGCTGCGATTCCGGGTCAACTGGTGGTCACCTCCACGCCTGAGGGAGCTCAGGTCCAGATCGATGGCCAGGTAGACCCCAGCTGGATTACGCCCTACACCGTGCCCGCGATCGCTCCCGGCCGGCATACGATCGTGGTCAGCAAGGCCGGCTATACACAGGAAACGCGCACGGCTGACGTGACTTCGGCGAACCGGGCGTCGCTGGTGGTTCATCTCACCGCGCTCGTCGCGACCGCGGCCATTGCGAGCGACCCTGTGGGCGCTTCCATTTACGTCGACGGCAAAGACACCCTGCGCGTGACGCCCTACCAGATCACGCTGGAGAAGGGTAGCCACACCATTCTGGTCCGCAAGGCCGGCTATCTCGACGAAACGACTTCCATCACCGCGGTGCTGGGCCAGACCACTTCCTACGCGGCCACACTGCGGGCTCTGGGCAATGTCGATCAGATCAAAACGGTCGGCAAGTTCAAGAAGCTCTTCGGCGGGAAGGTAACAGACCCCGGCATGGGCAAGGTCAGCGTAAGGACTACGCCCAAGGGAGCGCAGATTGCTGTTAATCGCCGGATGCTCGACAAGGGCGCGCCTGTGGACTTTCTGCTGAACCCAGGCAACTACGTCATCGACATCACTCTGACTGGCCACAAACCTGTGCAGAAAGTGATCGTCGTCGATCAGGGCGGGAGTGTCTCCGTCGACGAAACCCTGCAGCCGGAGTAGAGCGGCACTTGTCGTTCGCTGATCGTCGCTAGCTGTCAGTCGTTCGCCGGTGGCGCCCAATCCTGCGACCGGCGGCGAACTTCACTCCCCGGACGCAGTCGAACACTCCATCTACCGAGGCTGGCCCGCCAAGCAATTCTTCCTGTCCTGCCTGCAATAAACTGGAACGGCATCCCACGGAAGGAAATTCAGATGATCGTCGATCTCAGCCACCGGCTCGAACCGGGCATGCCATCCTATCCCGGACTGCCGGTGCCAAAGTTCCATACCTTTCTAGCTCACGGAGATTCCGCCCGGCAAACTCACTACGCGCCCGGCACCACCTTCCAGATCGCGTCGTACGAACTCGGTGGCAACACCGGAACCTACGTGGATGCTCCCTTCCACCGCCACCCCAACGGAGCCGATCTCGCGGACGTGCCCCTGGAGAAACTCGCTCACCTGACTGGAGTCGTCATCTCTGCCCCCCAGGACAGGCCGATCGATGCAGGCGTGCTTTCGGCGGTTACGGTTCGCGACAAAGCCGTGCTGGTTCACACCGGATGGGCACGGCATTGGGGCTCGTCCAACTACTTCCGCTCCGGTCCATTTCTCACGGCGAGCGCGTGCGACCATCTGGTCCAGGCGGGCGCGGCCCTGGTTGGAATCGATTGCGCCAACATCGACAACATGAAGGATCCCGCGCGGCCCGCGCATACGCTGCTGCTTGCAGCCGGAATTCCGATCGTCGAGCACCTGCGCGGCCTCGATCGACTGCAAGACCGCAGCTTCCGTTTTTTTGCGACCCCGCCAGCGATTCGCGGCGGCACGTCCTTCCCGGTCCGTGCTTTTGCGATCTGCGAGTGAGTCCGTTTGGGATACGGTTCAGTGAGGTGTGAATACGACTCGATGCGGACAGCTTCGAAGGCCGGCCTCATGCCGTGTTAAGTGCTCTTCCTCTTATAGTGGATCGGCCACGTCACCTGCCACGACTTCCCGCCGTCTGTCGAGGCCTCCCAGTTCCAGTCAAACTCATTCGCCGTGATGTTCTTGAACACCATACGCTGGGTAACCTTGGTCCCATCCGGTCGCACACCATCGCGCGTCAGAATCATCTGACCATCCTTGAATTCACCGACAAAGTCGAGATACCCGCCCTCGTTGTCGACCCAGGTCTGCTTCCACTTACGGGCGCGCGTATCGAAGATCGATACGCTTATCCCGCGCAGGTGCATGGCCCTGCCGCCGGAAAAATTCTCTTGCACGACGCAGCTGTCCAGTAGCCGATGAACGTTGTTTGTGCCATGGTCCAGTTCTCCTTGCTTTTCTCCCGGCCAGGTGAGATCCCAATCGCCCACCCAGAATTCCAATTGCTTCTGCTCAGGCACCGCACACGGGTTGGGCGGCGTATTCGGCGCGGGAACGGATGGCTGAGCAAGCAGCGCAGGGACGGCGAGGAACAGCAACACGAATCCTAGGGAAATCCGCATGCCAGGCCTCCTTGCCTTCAGACGCGCCCCGATCAGAAAGGTTGGCAAAAGTAACTGAATTCCGCGCGCGGCAAGAAAGGCTGCCGGTTCACAACTGAGAACTGAGAACTGCCCCCTGACATCCGCACACTGTTTCTGATACACCTACGTCTTGGGCGTCCACTCCGCAATGGTGCTATTTGTCGCCGGCATACTGGGCGGCGCAGTCAATGCCGTGGCCGGGGGCGGGAGTTTTGTAGCTTTTCCAGCGCTTCTGTTCGTGGGCGTTCCGCCCATCCCCGCGAACGCCACGAATTGTTTTTCCCTGTGGGTCGGTACCAGCGCCAGCGGGGGAGCCTACCGTAACCGCTTCAGTCTCTCGCGGCGGGTGATGGTGCCACTGGTGCTGACCAGCGTCATCGGCGGGCTGTTGGGTGCATTTCTTCTCTTAAAAACCCCCGCGCACACGTTCATGCGGGTGCTTCCGTGGCTGATGCTGGGTGCAACCTTGCTCTTCGCTTGCGGCGAGAAGCTCACCCGCCGCAGACCTTCTGGGCTCGCGCATGACGCCTCCACCGCCGCATTGGTGGGCGCATCGGTTTTCGAGTTCATCGTTGCGATCTATGGCGGCTATTTCGGTGGTGGCGTCGGCATCATGAACCTGGCCATGCTGGCAACCTTGGGCATGACCGATATTCATGCAATGAACGCTCTGAAGGTGTTATTGGGCGGAGTGATCAATGGGGTCGCGGTCGTCGCCTTTATCGCGCAGGGCGCGATCTATTGGCCGCAAGGGATTGTGATGACGGTCGGTGCCATCGTCGGTGGCTACTTCGCCGCGCACTATGCGCAGAAGCTACCTCAGGCGTGGATCCGCGCATTCGTTTTGCTGGTCGGTACCGGCATGACGGTTTATTTCTTCCTGAAGGCCTACTAGAAAGTAGAAATGCTGTTCATCCCCCGCAACGGGTACAGCCGTTTCTTAGCGTCCTTCGCGCCCTTGGCGGTTAGCTTTTGCTCTTGTTGGTTATTGCAGCGGTTCCGACACATGCTCGTGCACAATCAGCCACTTGCCAACTTGCTTCTCAAAAACGAACGTCCAGCGGATGGTCGCCACCTCGCGCTTGCCTGATTTCATCGTGGCGTCTTCTTTCACGGTAGCAAAACCCCAGGCGTGATCGCCCGCCGGGTAAATCTCCGCGTCGTCATTGACAGTGAACTTCGCAGACTTGAAATCCGCCAGCACGTTGACGACGCCTTTCTGGTACTCGTCCCAACTGCTGTATTTGAGCGGCGCGATGTCATAGAAAGTGTGCGGTCCTTGCGCGTAGTACTGTCCTTGGGTCGATGGATCGAGACCAGCCCACCCGTCCCAAATCTTTTGCAGATAGGCCTTGTTAGGACCACCCGACCCCTTGGCCGCGGTTTTCTTGGGCTGGACAAAGCTTGCGACCACGAACACCAGAACAACGGAAACGACCGCCGGAAAACGCTTTTGGGGCATCGTGGATCCTCCGAAAATAGGCGACGCATTGTCGCACAAAACAAACCCGCAGGCCATCGAGTCAGCCGGCCAACTTGCCGACAAGCCTTATGCACCACAGAGGCACAGAGACTAGAGAGAAAAACCTGGTATTCGATCGTGTGGCACCGACGATAGTTAGAAACGCGACGCACCGGGGCATTGTTCAGGGTAAGCAGTGTTCAGGCTACAGAGAGTAAGAGGGGTTTTCTCTGTGCCTCCGTATCTCCGTGGTGAGTGAAGCCTCTTTCCGTTTGACCGATTTCCACAGCGCACGTTAAAATAGCTGAGTTTGCCTGTACTTGCGGAATCACTCTGGGCCGCCCGCCGTGGCTGACGAAAGCGCCTCGCGGCAACACACAGCAAGCATCGAGAAATTATCAGGGTTCCCCTACGAGCGCCCGTGTGCGCCGGGGAGTGCAATTTTCGGAGGCAAGGTATGTACGCGGTCATCCGCTCCGGTGGTAAGCAGTACCGAGTGGCGCCCGGCGATGTGATTCGGGTGGAGAAGTTGGCCACCGGCACCGACAACCAGGTCGAATTCAACGATGTGCTGGCGGTTTCTGCCTCAGAGGGCGAGATTGCCCGTCCCCAGTCCGAAGCACGCGTGCTCGGGGAAGTAGTCGAGGAAAGCCGCGGCGCCAAAATCATCGTCTTCCATTACAAGCGCAAGAAGCAGTACAAAAAGTTGCGGGGACATCGCCAGGCCTACAGCGCCGTCCGCATCACCGAGATCTCCTACGACGGCCAGTCCTTCAAAGCCCCCGAGCTCCCGAAGAAGGAGCCCAAAGCCAAGAAACTGGCTCCCGTGGTGGTAGAAGCCCAAGTGGGGAAGGCTCCCGCAAAGAAAAAATCTGCCAAGAAGTCAGCAGCGAAAAAAGCAACTCCGAAGAAAAAGAAATAGCGCACTCTTGTTCGCAAACGGAAAACTGAGAACCGGGAACTGAGAACTAACTCATGGCACATAAAAAAGGTTTAGGAAGTTCACGAAATGGCCGCGATTCCAACGCCCAGCGGCTAGGCTTCAAGGCATTCGGCGGGCAGGTTGTGCCCGGCGGCACCATCATCGTCCGCCAGCGCGGCACGCGCGTAAAACCCGGCCTCAACGTCGGCCGCGGTAAGGACGACACTCTGTTCGCCAAGATCACCGGCCGCATCAAGTTCAAGGACCGCGGTTCGATGGGCAAGTACGTGATGGTCGAACCCGTGGAACCCGCCAACAACTAAGGCCCGCCGCGCGATCTGCGGCAGAGAATAGCCCCGGACCTTGAGGGGCTATTGTCTTTTTGGAAGGACAGAGAACTCAGCGACCCGTTCCCACACAGGTCTGCTCATAGCCAACGACCATCAGCCACCAGCTGCCCCTAAGTGTTCATCGACGAAGCCACAATCCGAGTCAAAGCCGGCGACGGCGGTAACGGCTGTCTTGCCTTTCGCCGGGAGAAGTTCGTCCCGCGTGGCGGCCCCTCGGGCGGTGACGGCGGCAAGGGTGGCGACGTCGTCATGGAATCCAGCGAGCGCCACAACACGCTGGTGCATTTCCGCTTCAACCCCGAGTACAAAGCCGAACGCGGGCGTCACGGAGAGGGTTCGAACAGAACCGGCCGTGAGGGCGTCGACGTCACGCTGAAAGTTCCGGTAGGAACGCTCGTCTACGACGAAGAAACCGGCGCAAAAGTTTGGGACTTCTCGCGCCCCGACGAACGCATCGTGATCGCTCACGGTGGCCGTGGCGGACGAGGCAATGCACGTTTCGCAACGTCGACCCATCAGGCTCCGCGTGAGCACGAAGAAGGCCGCCCGGGAGAAGAGCGCGTCTTCCGCCTGGAGCTGAAGCTGCTCGCCGATGTCGGCTTGGTGGGATATCCGAACGTCGGCAAGTCCACGCTCATTTCGCGCATCTCCGCCGCCCATCCCAAGATTGCCGACTATCCCTTCACCACGCTCCAACCCAACTTGGGTGTGGTCGCCGTCGGCGACAAGAAGAACGAGATCAGTTTCGTAGTAGCCGACATCCCTGGCCTGATCGAAGGCGCGCACAAAGGCGCAGGCTTGGGCACGCAGTTCCTGCGCCACATCGAGCGCACGCGCCTCTTGGTTCACCTGGTCGACGTGTCAGGTGCCAGCGGACGTCCCGACGTCGTGAAAGATGTCGAGGTGATTCTCGGCGAACTCGACAGCTTCGGCGCGGATCTCGCCGACAAGCCCATGCTCATGGTCGCTTCGAAGATCGACGCCGCGAACAAAGACAGGCTCTCGAAGCTCAAACAGTACTGCCAGAAAAAGAAGCTGGAGCTGTTTCCCATCTCCGCCGTCACGGGCAAGGGAATTGATGAGTTGAAGTACGCGATGGCAGAGAAAGTGGAAGAGATGCGGGAGGAAAGTCTTCAATCGTCAGGCGCAAGTCCTCAGGAAGACCTTTAGACCGCATTGTTTGTGAAGCGACGGGCGTCCTCGCCCGTCGTGCGGCTGCCAACTGACTCTCACGAAACTCACCGCAGAACCTGGGAGCTCTGCGCCGGGCTGGCGCCCGGCTGCCCAGACGAGGGCGTCTGGGCCTAGGTGGTGTTGTCTACGCTTCCGACACGCGGGAGCCGTGCTGGAAGTGATACTGCAGTATCTTGGCCGCGAGCGCTGGACTCGTAGAAGTGCCCAGGGTGTCCACGGCGCGCACCACTTCGCCGCGGCAGACTACTTCTGTGGGGCTGAGTCCCGCAATTTCCGCGGGCAAGACCAGATTGATTTCCAATTGTGCGTTAGGCTGCAGAACCTCCTCGGCTTCGAAGAGCAATCCAGAGCGACTGATGTTGGCGGTCGTGCCCTGCCGCCACCCCTGTTCTCCTACCTCGCGATAACGCAGCGGCAAGTGCAGATTAAACCGCTGCGCACGGAAAGCAGGAACTTTGTCCCGGGGCACCCGGGCTTGATTGATTACAGCACGTGCAGACATGGCAACCTCCTGGGGGAGCCTGGTTTGGTCGAGCACTTCGCGCACCTTGGCTTTCAGGGCGTGAAGGGTAAAGGGCTTCTGAAGGAGGGTGATGCCCGCATCCAGCGTGCCGTTGTGGCCGATCGCATTCTCCGTGTAGCCCGACATGTACATCACCTTGATGTTCGGGCGAATCTCAGAGACGCGGTGTGCAAGCTCGCGGCCATTCATGCCTGGCATGATAACGTCCGTTAGCAGCAGGTGAATGGTTCCCTGGTGTGCGACGCAGATCTGCACCGCAGCCGCTCCATCCGCGGCCTCCAGCACCAGGTAGCCCTGGTTCTCCAGGAACTGGCGGGTGAGGCGTCGAAAATTCACTTCGTCTTCCACCACCAGGATGGTTTCTCCCGGCGCATCAGCTGGGGCCGGGGCGGCGGCCGCCGGTTGCTCCACGACCGCCACTTCGTCAGCGGTCGCGTGCGGCAGATAGACCTTGAACGAAGTCCCCTTGCCCGGTTCGCTGTACACCCAGATGTAGCCGCCACTCTGCTTCACAATCCCATATACAGTGGAAAGTCCGAGCCCGGTGCCCTTGGTCCCTTTGGTTGTGAAGAATGGCTCGAAAATGTGAGACTGCGTTTCGGTGTCCATGCCGACGCCCGTGTCCGTGATCACAAGCATCGTGTAGTCACCTGGCTGGACCGGCGAATGCACGCGAGCGTAGGCCTCATCCAGCGTGACGTTGGCAGTCTCGATGGTGAGCCTGCCCCCCTGGGGCATCGCGTCGCGAGCATTCACTGCAAGATTGAGGATGACCTGTTCGATCTGTCCCGGATCGGCCTTCACCGGCCTCAGATCGGCACCGGGAATCATCACCAGATCGATGTCCTCGCCGATCAGGCGAGTCAACATCTTCAGGTTTTCCGTGACCACGCCATTCAAGTCGAGCACCTTGGGCGTCAGCATCTGCTTGCGGCTGAACGCCAGCAACTGGCGCGTCAGCGAGGTCGCTCGTTCGGCCGCACCCGAAATCTCCTTCGCGGGCCCGCGCAGCGCAGGGTCCGGCCCCAAGCGATCGAGCAGGAATTCCGAGTAGCCGGAGATCACCATCAGCAGATTATTGAAGTCATGCGCAATGCCGCCCGCGAGCCGTCCGATGGCTTCCATTTTCTGTGATTGCCGCAGTTGCTGCTCGAGCGCCCGCCGTTCCGTGACATCCTCGGTGAAGAGCTCGAACGTTACGTTTTGCGATTCGTCTCGAATGGCGCGCCCCGATACGCGCACTGCGGTTACGCTCCCATCTTTCCGCGTCCATTCCGCGACCAAACCCTGAAAGTCTTCCTGCATGCGCAGATGGTCGGCCAGCACAAACCATTGCTGCCCGTCGGCGTAGAGCGTGCTCAGATTGCGGCCGGTCAGGTCTGCGGCCGTGGAATAGCCGAGAGAGGTGACCAGCGCGGGATTGATGTCGACCAAGTGCCCGCGCGAGTCGCAGCGACAAATCCCGTAAGGCGCGTTCGTCACCAGCGATCGGAAGTTGCTTTCCGAACGCCGCAACCCTTCTTGCGCATTGCGCAGAGCCGCATTGAACCAGCAGATCAGCAGAGCCACGGAGACAAACAGCGCCAGGCGAACGATCGCCCGGCGAAGCTCCGTCGGGTTGTGCTCCCCCGCGAGCGAGTAGTACGCGCTCACCGTGAGCGCGAAGGCGGTGGCCGCGATTCCGGGACGGGTTCCCCCGGCCCAAGCGCTGACCATGATGGCGACCGCAAACAGCGCCAGCCGGCTCTCCGCCATGTCAGAAAACAGCAACGCGGGAATCAGGGCAAGCGTGGTGCTGAGGACAGCGATGCCGTATCCCAGAATGGGATCCCGTGTCGTGGGCAAGAAACGCCTGCGAAAAAGGGGGAGGTTCTTTCGCATACTGAAGTAAATCTTAGAGCCGCAAAGAGAAAGCGGCGAGTTACAGCAGTGCACATGAGAAAAGCCCAAACGGGCCCTGTCCCATGGGACAGTGCTCGATCCGGGCCAGTTTCGCGTGGACGAGTGGCGAGTCGTACTACGAGATTGGCAAGAATACCCTTCCGCCCCCACTTCCGCAACGAAAGGGAACAAAAACTTGCAACAGCCCGACGAAACCGGGAGACTAGCGGCGGCACCCGGAAGGGCGGTTTCATGAACATCGGTCTCTTTGGCGGCACTTTCGACCCCATTCATCGAGCGCACATCGCTCTGGCCCAAGCTGCGCAGGAAAAATTTGAGCTCGGACGTGTGCTGTTCGTTCCGGCGAATATTCCTCCCCACAAACAAAAGCAGCCTCTGACCGCCTTTACGCTCCGTTACGCGATGGTCGTGCTGGCTACCGCGAACGAGAAGAGCTTTGTGCCCTCGCTCCTGGAGGCTCCGGCGGAGGAGGCCTCTCCGGGCAAGAAATCCGCCAGCACAACTCCCACCGCGAACTACTCGATCGATACCGTTCGTCGCCTGAAGCAGACATTAAGAAAGAGCGATCAACTCTTCTTCCTGATCGGTATCGACGCGTTTCGGGACATTGCCAAGTGGCATCAGGCAGAAGCGCTCTTCGAGGAGTGCGAGTTTCTCGTGGCCAGCCGCCCCGGCCACTCTCTCGCCGACGTGGCCAAGTCTCTGCCCGAAAAACTGCGTCCCGCTGCAGTCGTCACCAAGCCCTTCGAGAAGCAGCCCGCCAAAGGCGACCTGGTCTTGAAGGGAGTGACGCTTCATCTGCTCGACAACGTGCACCAGACAATCTCCGCCACCGCCATCCGCGAAGCCGTGGCCGCGGGAAAATCACTGGGCAAATTCCTGGATCCTGCGGTCGCGGACTACATCAAGAAGATGGGCCTTTACAAAAACGCCAAGTAGCTTGCTGTTGTTCTGTTTTTCATGGCGTCCTTCGCGCTTCCTTGGCGCACTTCGCGGACAAGGGCTTTTTCGGGGCGGCCCCGCGCAGCACCGGAATCGGACCCAATCTCGGTTACAATCTCAAGGAGCCTAACGACCCATCGAATGAAGAAAACCGACACCAAGCGACAAGTCACTGAAGCCATTGCCGCCTGCCAGGACAAGAAAGCCGAAGAAATCACCATCCTTGAACTCGAGAAGAATTCGGGTGCGTTCACGGATTACTTCGTTGTCTGCAGCGGAACGAATCCCCGTCAGATCCAGGCCATTGCCGACGAAGTCGAACTCCGCCTGAAGCGGGACGGCCTCTATCCCGCGCACATCGAAGGCTACCGCCAAGCCGAGTGGGTTCTGCTGGATTACGTAGATTTCGTGGTCCACGTGTTCGCGGAAAAAACCCGCCGCTACTACCAACTGGAGCGTCTCTGGAAGTCGGCCAAACGCCTGGAACCCGCCGACCTAAAGACCCCTACAAGAAGAGCGACGCAAAAGCGCCCCCCGACCGCAGCCCCGAAGAGAAAAAGAGCGTAGTCGGAAACGAGATGTAGCAGCGGCAGCCCTTCTTAGCGTCCTTCGCGGGTCTTCTTCGCGCTCTTTGCGGTTGAAGGCTTTTTCCGGCCCTCACTCGGACCCGCCCCGCTCAGCTATGCTTAAATCGTGAAACTCAAAATCGCCTGGATCGGCAAGACAAAGGACTCCGCCATCCAATCGCTCACCAATGAATATCTCCAGCGAATCGCCCGCTACACCGAAGTCGAGCCCCTCGTCTTGCCCGACGAATCCACCCTCCTGAAACTGCGCGCCCAGACTGGAACCCGTCCCGCAAACACCATCGTCTTGCTAGATGCCCGTGGCAAACAGCT
>Ga0137358_10002481_pt1 | contig 10468 bp, 13 predicted proteins | sample Mad1_20_16metaG_FD_105551 | JGI IMG/M metagenome (GOLD analysis project Ga0137358, IMG submission 105551) | Vadose zone soil microbial communities from Angelo Coast Range Reserve, California, USA - Mad1_20_16 metaG | ecosystem: Environmental > Terrestrial > Soil > Vadose zone | place: USA... | reverse complement strand
ACATAGTTTAGCATCCACGGCCATAGGACTCTGAAAACACCGCATCCCGTTCGATCTGCGCAGTTAACCAGAGTGCCGCCCAGTTAGTACCACGGTGGGGGACCACGCGGGAATCCTGGGTGCTGTGGTTTTTCCTTTTTGGTTGTCGTTTATAACTGCTCTGCGAATAGCCATATGGGTAGCTAGACTAAGTAGCTAGCTTTAGTACACAATATCCTGAAATTCAGAAATCCAGTTCTGTTGGCTGTATCTCCTCAACAACTAACTGGAACTCATGAAAATCACACCAGATGACTTGCCAGAACCCATAAGAAATACAATTTTTGGTTGAGCAAGGGACAAATAACAGAATTTTTACTCCCACGCCGACAAACTTGAGATTATGCTGTACTGTACAACCACGTGAAGATCACTACGGATGCACATCGATGCTAAAGTGCTAAAGCTAAAGCGATAAATTGAACACATTATCATCTCATAGTACTTATATGGCTATTCACAGAGCAAGATTCAGAGCTCGGCGGATGTGAGTTATAACCGGCAACCAAAAAGGAAAAACCACGACACCCAGGATTCCCGCGTGGTCCCCCACCGTGGTACTAACTGGGCGGCACTCTGGTTAACTGCGCAGATCGAACGGGATGCGGTGTTTTCAGAGTCCTATGGCCGTGGATGCTAAACTATGTTGCGATGTGCTTATATGCCACTCTTATATGTGTATTCTCTGATGTATATTTCGTAGATTACAAATGGTAGAGAACTCGAATAGGATATGGACATTTTTAGCAGTTCATGCGGTACGTAGCTGGAGAGAATACAAGGGGCTAAAGCATGGTTTGCATCGCAATCGGCGTGCACAAGGCCGTCATACACGAATGCTCCGATATCCACTTGCACTTCGACTATTCCGGGCACAGGTATTCACGTCGGTGGTACCATCGTATCAGCGCCAGCAGTTCCGCCGTGATGGTGGCATGGCAGGACTAGAGGTGGTAGCAACAGACGAGTGAAGAGCTGACATCATTGGGTATGTCATACCAAACGATATCACATTCATGATACCTCCCCATACTGTATGGGGAGATATTGAGGGACATATACGACTCGGATTGGCAACGTGTCATAGCAGATAAGTGCTTACTAATGGGCGAACGTCAAGGAGCTCATTCGAAAGCTGAGACTCGCTCGAGAGATGAGGTTCCGGAAATATTCGTACCCTCATTAACTACATCCTCGATATTGTCAGTGCGCAATCGTGCGCACGGTGAATGCAGGCGAGTGCGTCATGTCAAAACCGAGGTAGGAACTCCTGGACCTCATTATCTCTTTCCCTCTACAAATACCTTTACAGTCGGCTGGCGAAGTCGCCGTCACATAATTTCATCAATTTGAGGGGTGCCGGTCTTGTTCTCTTTCTTTTATCCAAATCTCCCAAGGCAAATAAAAGAACGCTTTCCCAGGGCGAAAACAGGCTCAGGGAAGAGCATTCTCTAGTTTGCAATTGAGAGACGATCGCGAGACATGGCGACTCATAAGACAGAGAGGCACGTGGATCTACAGGAACGAATCGGAAGACCTTCATTCGCCGGAGGCTTCGCATGAGAGAACAGCTGGGTTGGTGGATCAACCGATCGTAGACTGTAAACTTGGTGACTTTTCGATGCCTTAGAAGCCATTGCGACATACCTCACGCCTTCTTGAGGGTTGCTTGCAACGTCCCATACACCGGATGACGCCATCTGCCTCGTCGTCGACACCCCTCAGTGTGGTCGTTCAGTGACTCCAATCCAAACCTCCTCCTGGGCCAACGAGTCGACCACTGAGAGATATCAACGCACCTTGTCCTTTGAACCTTTCGCTATGACGAGGATAAACAAAACTTCCACCACGATCTTCACCACGACCATCTCTCACAGTCACATTCGGCAACAACCCTAGCTGCGAAAGGATTAGCCTGTGGCCAACATTGGCGTCATCAACCACCTTGCACTGACGACGACGAAATAACTTAAGCGACGCCAACTCGCCGCAAAATAGAAGACAAAATACCTTCACCGATGATAACACCAGAAGCCTGAGTGATAGAACCAGAGCAGAAGAAAAATACCTTGATATTCAAGAAAAAATAAAATAGTGCAGGGCGCATTAGCCGAGGTCAGCACAAGCCATTTCGTCAACCTGTCCACGAAAGGTTGACAAGGTGGCTTGTTCTGCTCAGCGGCATATTGCACATGAGCAACAGGAGGGGAAATTTCGTTCTCAAACGGAACAATACTTTGAGGATGGGAGGGAGTCGGGAATTTTGAAACGTTTGTATGCAAAGTCGGAAAACTGGTGGATGCGAGGCAACGATTGTGTAGATCTTCCATTCTGTGAGCTTCTAGGGTAGCAGCGCATATGAAGATAAGGTCAAAGTTGGACGGCAAAGCAGATGAGGATACAGAAAGAAAGCATATCGCAGGACAAGTATCAGGAAAGACATGACGTGGCATTCATCGGCTTAGTCATCTATATCCACTGGAAGGCGCGCAAAATACAAAATCTAGCTACTACAGTAATAATTCGTGGTACTCATTACATGGAAAGGGTGACAGTTAGAGAAAGATAATCCTTGACTCTCCGTATTCCACATTCCACATGTATGGGGAAAGTATTGTATGTCATAAATGTTTCTTTACCATGCCAACCAAGCGATGAAGCTGCGGGGATAGGTGCGAACGGCGAGTTTTCGCGTCTCGTCTAGACTGCAAGCAGAAAAAAAAAAGGAAGTCCCATTAAAACACACGAACGAGAGGCTGATGCTGCGTGGAGTCTACTTACACAATTAATGCCAAGGCGAAAGTCATGGGTATAAAGAAGTGTTCTGCGGGGATATTACTTGTCTGGAATATGTGATGGCTGGGAAGCACAAGTCAACTACAGTGAGAAAGAGGAGGAAAAGAGAGAAAGACGTACAAGACGGGCACATAACAGAAGAAAATGCCTATGAGCAGCGCGCAGATCGCGGCGGGTATTACAGCGCGGTTCACGCCCCACGTTGGTGGCTGCTGGAAAATACTCGACCTTCGCGTACGCGTCGAGAGCAAGTTACTACAAAAACATATCAGCTTCCCAGGCAAACAAAAGTGAAAGAAAGGTGGCGACGCACCCCCACTGCGTCACGACTAGCGTGAAGAAGTAGACGCTCTGCGCTTCATTGAGCAGGTCACTCGTCAGAGCCTCGGGATAGTTGCCAAACTTCAGGGCCAGCGAGGAAAACGGCACGCCATTGCGTTGCAAGTACCAAAACGACCTGCATATATACATCATCGTCAGAATATTTAAATACTTTTTGATATGAGTGAGGGAGTTATGACTGACATCGACATGGCACAAAGTGACTCGAGGATGCCGAAGAAGCCATAGGCGTGGAGGAGCAAGCGACTATTGGCCAAGCGCTCCTTTCGTACGTTACGCGGTGGACGGGACAGTAAGCCAGTTTCTGGCGGTTCAAAGCACATACTCAGTGCGGGAAGGACATCCGTCTGCAATATCCCAAGCACGTCCATGTGAGCCACTTTAGCATGACACGACAAAACAACACGGGAAAGGACGCACGCCAACACATATTAGGATCATCTGAATGTTGCTAAGCATTTGTGGAACACCAATGACGACGGTGAGTACGATAGGCATGAGCTCCGAGAAACTAGACGTCCATAATGTATTAAGTTAGAACGCTATAGGCAGCATCTGAGGAATGTCGCCCACCTGCCCGCAGGAAGAAGATATAAGATCGTCTTCTTAAGGTTATCATACACCAAACGGCCTATGAAAGCGTGTGGTCAAGACAAGATAACGATCAACGATACGCAAGACAGACGGCGGAGAGCAGAAAAAACGTACCATACTCCAGTGCGACAACAATAGCCGAGAAGTCCTCAAGGAGAACCATATCCGCAGCCTCACGCGCGACATCCGACCCACTACCCATCGCAATACCGCAATCCGCCGCGCGCAACGCGGGCGCATCATTGACGCCGTCTCCCGTGACGCCGACAACCCCACCACGAGCCTGCAAAGAACGCACAATACGTAATTTTTGTTCTGGTGTCGTGCGCGCAAAGACAACTTCTTGATACGTGCATAGGGTGTTCTCTTGCTCTTCAGTGAGCGTCTCGAGCTCAGTGCCCGTGATGACAATGCCTTGTTGGGGAGCTTTTTCGCCCGCTTCGCGCGTCACCATTATATCTTCCTTTACCTTCTCGTTCTCGTCCTCTTCCGTCGTCCGGTCCAGCAGATCCGAAGCGTGGTGTACTGTTGCCGGATTAGAGATAATGCCCGCCTGTGCTGCAATGGCGACAGCCGTGGCAGGATGATCCCCAGTCACGACAAAGAAGCGAATTCCGGCACCACGACATACCCTGAGGTGTAGAAAGATAACGTTAGCGCGGCACGCTCGCAGAGAGAATCTTTCAATCTTTACGCACCGAACCGTCTCAGGGATATCTGGCTTCAGTGGATCGATCAAGCCGACGAGACCAACAATGACAAGTTCCGAATTGAGTCCGTCGATAAGCTCGTCAAAGCCTTCTGCATAAGGGTCAATATGCTTGGGGAGAAGGTCACGTTTTATCGTGCGTCGCGCCAGTACCAGCACGCGACGACCCAGGGCAGCCCACTGCTCCTGGACTGCGACGATGCGCTGGCGAGCAGCGTAGGTGAGGTTCAGGGGTCTGTCGCCTCCAGGCGCGAGGACCTGTGTGCAGCGCGAGAGGAGAACGTCCGGGGCGCCCTTGACGCAAAGTAGGAGATCGCTGGGGCCGAACGAATCCCATGATGTAAGTGGCGTAGGAAGTGGCCCTGACTCGTCGGTAGGGGGAACCGCTTCCGACAATGTAAGCATGAACTTGGTCTAGAGGTGGTCAAATCGTTAGTACTCGAGGGGCATCGCTCAGGTTTGAATGGCTCACTTTAGAGTTGAAAGGAATCTTGTGTACATGTCGCCACCGCGCACGAATGGTATCACTGGAAATAAGGTTATCCGCAAATCCCAGGATTGCCGAATCTAGTCCGAAGAAAGATGCAACAGTCGTGAGAATGCGAAATGTTTCTTTGTAGATCAGGCACCAGTTTCCTTACCAGTCGCGTCCCCGATAATGTTCCGCTTCGAGTCTGAAGGAGAACCCTCAAAGGTAGCTGCATTACAAATAGCGGAAACCGCAGGAAGTTGGCGAATATTCTCAGCCACCAGAGGTTGTGCTGATTCCAGCTGCTCGCGTAGGGTTGGGACGGCGAATGTAGTGTCATAGATGGCGGCATCCTCGACATGCATCTTATTCTGTGTAAGCGTGCCGGTCTTATCCTGTGCGGAAATTAGCGCCGGAAGCCGAAGAAAACAACGGAACACATCGAGCATAAAACGTTCACAGAACCCAGAGTCTCGACGATAGATAGCGACCTGCCCGTACCGGCATCTTACTAAATACTTTAATATATGTGTTGTAGACGAGGGCACTCACTTGCATAAGACCTTGTGTTTGCTCAGGGTGTGCGCGACTTTAGCCAAGGACAGTGTTACCGCAATCGGTAGTCCCTCGGGGATGAATGCAACTAACAAACAATTAATAAATCCAATTGAACCAGGATGATCGAGAGACGGTACCCATGACTGAGACAATGTCGATAAGAAGCGTTGGGGTGTTGATGTAATTCGGATAGCTGTTTCTTAACCTGCAATAAAAAAGAACCTGAGTGTCGCTTCACGCCATCACGGCTGCTGAGGGGGCAGTATTCACCATGCGGCCCATAGGATGACGATGATAATGGCCAGGAGCGTCGCAAGGCTGGCAATGATCACGACAAATCGGAAAATTTCGCGCTGTAGTGTCGTCATCGATGACGGCTCAGTCGAAGAAAGCTTCGCGATGCGCCCACTGTGTCATGGATACGGTGTGAGATAGATATTAGTGCTCGGGATGAGACGGGAATCAACACACACAAGACAGTGTTGTCGCCGATTTGGAAGACGAGGCCGAGGCCGGATCCATTGACGCAAAGTGTCCCTTGAAGAGCAATATTCTTTGTCTAGGAAATGGCATCAGAAAAACGGAGCACATGTAAGAAGAGGTAAGTCTAGACGGAACACTACGTACCTCGAGGATGTTGTCATTCGTCTTTTCCAAGCGTCCTGCGATCGGTTCGCTCTACAATAGGAACAACTATAGTTAGCGGAAAAAATAAAGAAAGGAGCGTGCAGCGAGTGGGCGCGCGTCATGACATCATGACATACCTCGCCAGTGAGCACGCTCCTGTCGAATCTCAGGTCGCCGGAAACATCAATTATCTTGACGTCGGCGGGCACCTTCTGCCCCATAACCAAGTGGACAATGTCTCCAGGGACGAGCGAAGCAGCAGGGAGGCTCGTCTGCACTCCATCACGGAGGACGACGACGTCGGCGGGCAGCATACCCTTGATAGAAGCCATAACACGCGAGGTCGAAAAGTCCTGCCACGCATTAAAAGCCGCCTGAAGGACGACGACGACGAGAAGAACTACTGCGAGGGCAAGGTTAGACGCCTGTGGGTTCGGATTCCCCAACGGCTTCCTAAGATTCAAAAGTGAGAAGTTATGTATAAGCCGCTTCGAAATTCTGTTATGGAGGGTAGGAAAGTATACCACGCGAGGAAGCAGACGACGCTGGCAGCTAGTAGTAGGCTGCCAAAGCCGCCAAAAACCCATCCGATGACCTTGCGCAGCATACGTTTCGGAGGCGGGGAGATCTGGTTAGCACCGTATTGGGTGGTGCGGCGCTGTGCCTGTGCGGCATCGAGGCCGGTCTTTGGCGCGACCGCCAACCGGCGGAGCGCCTCATCGACGGATACATGGTGCCAATCGAGCTCGGAGAGGTCTGGAGTAAAAGGGCGGCGGGGAGGACGGTTAGACGCAATCAGATAAGCCAATGGGACTGTGCTGACCTCTGGCTGCATTTTTGGACGCCTTGCCATTGCTGCCTTGGTCCAACTTCCTGCTGTGTTCCAGATGCAAGCTCAGCGTGCGGTACTCGATAGGGAGACGCGCTGAGGGCGGTACGGTCGGCAGCTGTATTGAGAGTGTTCTGCGCGTCATGAGGGTAAGGCCGCCATCACGGTCGCGAGGCCTGCTCTCAGTTGGGACGATAGTGATTCGCTGGTTCTCGACGTCGACGGACATGGTGAAGAGCGGGGAATAAGAAAATGCCTGGATCCCCCTTGTACGAAAAAAGCCAAAACAGCTGAACGATCTCCTGCGTTATTTAAAGGGTGAGAGTAAGGAGTGCACGGTCTCTGCCAAGACCCTGAGGCCCAGGTGAGATCGTAAGGCCATTGGTTGGATCGGAATGAGGGAAATTTGAGAGAAAAAGAATTTGCACGTAGAATGTAGTTTGAAACCCGTCAACTAAAATGGCGGGCCAGAGTTGTCTTATGAGGGGTATACGCCAATCAGTGCCAATTTCGTGGATCTGTTTGCATGATGTTGTTGCCATCCTGGTCAGCAGGACGTCGCCGGGAACTTTCGAAAACACGGTGGTCACGCATCTCAGGAGAGCCGCACTCGGACCGTCACATTGGCACTGCCACGGCTCGGATCTATTCCTCTATCATATTCAACACCGGATGGGTGAGTCGTACCGTACGAACATCATAGCTGTGTCCGAGGTATTGTTTACCCACCTGTACAGGTACTGCGGAATGCACCGGACGGACAACAATTCATTCGATGGCCCAAGCACAGCGCCTACCGTGATGTGATTAAAAAACCACTCTCCTGGCCAGTTGTCACCAAAAACGTTCTCTGAGGAACATCACTATGCAAATGCCTTATCTTGTCTTGGCAAGCACTCAGGTACACCCTACATCAGATGCAGATGCCATGGGTTTTATACGTACACATTACGAAGCATGGCAAGGTTCTGAGAGGCCTAAGGTACGTAACATATATATCGGGAAAATCATGATACTGATAAATATGAGAGCGTGACAGGCATGGAAGAGACACTGCGGGCATTTTACAATATAATCCAATTCAGTTGCTCTCAACTGACCAATCAGATTGCAGTATTTAGCCGACTGAATTGGTTTATATTGTAAAATGCCCACAGTGAGAAGCATGTTGAAGAATCACGAATTTGCTGACTTATAAAAATCATACCGTATGGTGGGAACAGGCGAAGCATCACCAATCTTAACAACCACCCTGAGTCCATTTATCCTGGGACACCACGAAGAAAGCCAGGGTCGAATCGGTCTGATAATCTGATTCGCACAGGGCTTGCTGGGAATTGCACAATGCTCCGAGTAGTTCCTGCTATACTGCACCGGTCAATCGATATAGTCCCCACTGTGGCCCCTATTTCTGATCAAGTCTCTGATTCTCTGGGATCCCGGATTGAAAGCGTGCGCATCGTCGCGTGAAAGCCCCCCCCCGGCACCGCAGGGAGGCCGTTGCCAAGTCGGAGTAGGCGGAGATTCGGAGAAGTATACACAAGATGCTATCGAGAGTCATCGAGTCATCGAGTCATCGCCTCAATTCCATCCGATAGCCCATCCGATTAGTTGACCTTCCTCATCCACTGGCAAAAATAGGACACGTCATGCTTCGCACACGAGTAGCGAAAGTACCACATGCTTCGCTTGGCGCTTGGCGCCACGCGCATCCGCACGTGACCGCGTGACGGCTGGCGGCGCGGCTCACACGTTCTCTCTCTCACGTCCTGGTACGAGACGGGAAAACCCTGGCGAAGAGGCACTGCAGGCCTGCATCAGAGAGACTAACGGTAGGTACTGCTACTACTCGTCCTTTACGCACGGCCGCAAGGGCCGAGCCGTATCTTTGTAATCTCACATTATACATAAGTTCTAGAACTCGCCGCTCTTGATGATTCAATACAATCGCTCGCAATGGCCTGATTGCGATCCAGAGGATGCTTTCCCTGAACCCGGTTTCTGGCCCGGGGAACAGCATCCTCCAGGTCGTTCGTCTTCTTTTTCATCCTAAAGCGTACACCATTGAAAGGCTCCTCTATCATACAAGATGCGGCGGCTTCGCGTGATGGTAGAAATGCTAATAACGAGAACTGCCGGAAATTGCTCTCTTCCCGCCTTATCCGCGATCCTCGGCGTCCTCTGTATCTCCATCATGGTCCCCGTTACCAGCCTTGCTGGACTTCCCCGCCTCTCCACGAATGGAAGTCACCGCATCTCAGATTCCGGTGTTTACTTCCACTTTCCCATCCCACAGGTTATTCAATGCCAGAGACTCAGGGGCAGAAAAACCAGACCACGATGCGATATAGGGCCCCCGTCAAGCAGGATGAACACCTTGATGACCTCAAGCGAGTCACCGAGGGGATGATCGCAAGTAATTTATTGAAGCGTGTCATCGAGCGGAGAGGCACAATTGTGAGGGGGAAAGGTAGCGCATACTCTACCGTTATTAGCTCCCCAAGTTCGACAGTCCGTCCTCAGTGACTCCCCACCCAGCACCCAGCAACTAGACAGACCGGCGGATGTGGCATACAGGACTGTAGGGTAGCTGTTGTTCATTCGGGGTAGATTTGGGAGTCTTCATGTTATAGGATGGCTTGAGCGTTTATTGGTGGAATGATTCTCGGGCAACCCGGGTGGGCTAAGCCGTGGGAAAGAGGAGAATAGGGCAATTCCCACGTCTTTGTTTTCTCTTTCGCCTTCCTCTCTTCCACAGCCACTGCGTTCTACTGTACACATCTTTTCGGTACGAAATCACCACACTTTGCCCAGTAAACTCATTTCACTTGATCGCTTAGCGCTCATCGATGCTTTGCGAAAAGCACTCATCAATTTTGATCTATAAGCTCGCGTATCGTGCACCACCATCGCATCCCACTATCTACTCATCATTCCCTCACGGCAAACCAACACCCTTTTCGAAACCCACACTTCTTCCCTACTCGTAATTCGAGTGATCAATCGTGATCATCGTCTCATTTTGAGCGCTTGTCGTGGCTGTCTGCTTTTCGTAGTCCTGTAATGCACATTACAGGAGTATGAAAAGCAGATAGCCATGATGCTAGCCAAAACGTTCAGTCGCCGAGCAAACTCAATCGTTACTCCGTTGAATCTGTTACCGTAGTTCTTCACGAACAAGCACGGGGCCGCTTTCTGCCTCCGACGACCCTGGCAAGAGACATGTCAGAAGGCCCTGATTGGGTGTTCCGTATCTCTGACCACAACCCTCATTCCATAGCTATTTTCTCGCACATACAACACTTACTTATAGGCCTCTGTATCCTCCTCGCTGTATGCCCCCCTTCCTCAGGTTCCTCCGTGCGAACCTCAACATCCAAGTATATTTAGCGGTTGGTGCAAGTTACGATGCGCTTGTCGATTTGTTCGAGTCTGACTCGAACGAAACAACGAGGCAATTCAGAAAGTGTTCGATCGACTCGATTGATCGAACGTTTTCTGATTT
>Ga0137358_10002477_pt1 | contig 10472 bp, 8 predicted proteins | sample Mad1_20_16metaG_FD_105551 | JGI IMG/M metagenome (GOLD analysis project Ga0137358, IMG submission 105551) | Vadose zone soil microbial communities from Angelo Coast Range Reserve, California, USA - Mad1_20_16 metaG | ecosystem: Environmental > Terrestrial > Soil > Vadose zone | place: USA... | reverse complement strand
GATCGGCGCGTCCTTTAGCATCGCCCGCGCTATCACGATACGCTGGCGTTGCCCACCTGAGAGGCGCACGCCATGCTCGCCGACCAGCGTGTCGTAGCGATCCAGAAGCTCATCGATGAAGCCACTGGCGCCCGCCGCCTGCGCCGCTGCCTCGATCTCGGCTTCGGCGGCGCCGAACCGGCCATAGGCGATGTTGGCGCGCACCGTGTCATCGAACAGGCTGACCTCCTGAGCGACGACAGCGATGGCGCCACGCAACGACGCGAGCGTCACCGAACGAACGTCTTGCCCATCGATCGCGATGCTCCCCTCACCAACATCGAAAAACCGCGGGATCAGGTTGAGGATCGTCGATTTGCCCGCTCCCGAAGGGCCGACGAGGGCAACGGTGCGGCCCGCCGGAACCGTCAGCGAGACATTGTCGAGCGCTACAGCGCCGGACGCGTAGCCAAAAGAGACCGAATCGAAGCGAATCTCCCCGCCGCAGATGCACAGCGGCTTGGCTCCGGGCCTGTCTCGGATCGTCGGTTCGATGTCGAGCACCTCAAAGACCCGCTCGGCGGCGGCGAGACCCTCTTGCAGCGACGCGTTTAGATTGGCGAGGTTCTTCAGCGGCTGATAGGCGAGCAGCAGCGCCGTAATGAACGAGAAAAGCGCGCCGGGCGTGCGAGCGCCGGCGATGACTTGATGACCGCCGTAGAGGATGACGGCAGCGATTGCGGCGCCACCGAGTGCCTCCATCATCGGCGAGGCCCGCGAGCGCGTCCGGCCGGCGCGGACGATCAACTCAAACAGGCGCTCGAAGAGCCCGGCGGCGCGGCGCTCCTCGTAAGCTTCCATGCCGTAGGCTTTGACGTGGCGGGCGCCCTGAAAGGTCTGGCTCAACAAAGTCGTCAGCTGGCCGATCTCGGCCTGGGTGTTGGCAGCGACCCGCCGGATGCGGCGGCCGATGCCGACGATCGGATGAATCGCGAGCGGAAAGACGAAGAACGAGACGAGGCCAAGAAGCCAGTCCTGGTAGAACATCACCGCGACGAGGAAGGCGACCGTGATCGCATCCTTACCCATGCCACCGAGAACGTTCGCCGCGGCGCCGCGCAGAAGAACCGCGTCGCTGGTAAAGCGGGATATCAGGGTGCCGGTCGGATGGGCCTGAAAATAGGCGAGATCGGCGCGCATCAGTCGGGCGAACAGCGCCTTCTGCACATCAGCGATGATCCGCTGGCCGACCCGGATCATCTGCACGGCACTGCCGTAATCGCAAAGCCCCTTGGCGATGGCGAGAGTGAGGGCCAAGCCGGCGAGCAGCCATAACAGCGATCCGTCGCGCCCAACGAAGATGCGATCCAGCACCGGCTGCATCAGCCAGGCGCGTGACGCCGTGCTGGCGGCCGCCAGTCCCATCAGTAGCGCGGCCAGAGCGATGCGTCGGGCGTGCGGGCGCATAAACTCGCTGGCCAAACGCACGACCAGCGTGACGGAATGCGCCTGCTCAGCCAAGATCGGCGAGAATCTTCGCATGGTTTCCCCGCCGGCAGTGTTAGAGGCGGGCACCCCGCTTGGCAAGGCTTGCTGGCGTCTGTCGGCGGCATCATGCCGAATCCCCGATGCCGATTCCCACCCGACTTATGAGGGACGGGATATAAGAGGATCCGACATCAAGATGTGGGTCTCAGCCTAGTAGCGTACGACCAGGCGCCCGTCGAGCGAACTCCACCGGGTCGGTTCACCTGCGCCGATCCGAGGGCGGTCAGCAGGGCGATGGACGATAGCTTGGCAGTCCGCCTTTGCTCGAACGGTGCCGATCGATCCCTGCGATCAAGCCATGACCCGCCTTCTGACTTCCGCGTCGCGTCCGAGCCCATCCAGCATCATGGCAAGACCATCGCTCAGAGCGGTTTGAGCCGTAAAGCCAAGTTGTTCGGCCGCGCGCCGCGGGTCCCCTACCGAGATCCGCACTTCGCCGCAGCGCGCCGGCCGACGATGCACTACGAGTTCGGTTCGACACAGCTCCGCCATGGCCTGGGCGAGACCACGAACGGTTGTCGCTCTGCCGGTGCAGACATTGAACACCAAAGCCTTAGTGGTCGCCACGCGCATCGCCTGACGCAGCGCACGGATGGCATCTTGGATATTGGTGAAATCGCGGGCCTGTTCGCCATCACCGAAAATCTCGACAGGTTCGCCGCGGAGCAGCCGCTCGGCAAAAATGGAGATCACGCTGGAGTACGGGGAAAATGGATCCTGGCGCGGCCCGTAAAGGTTAAAGAAACGCAGGCCGACCGTCGGGACACCGTGGATGGCGCCGGCGATGCGGGCATGGAGCTCGCAGGCATGTTTGTCGGCGCCGTACGCGCTCAGTGGCGCCGCCGGACTTTCCTCGTCGACCGGTAGGTTCCCACAATTGCCGTACACTGCGGCGGTCGAGGCGTAGACGACAGGAACTTCCCGCCGCCGCCGCGCCGGCCGCGCCTGGTCGAACACGTTGATCGTTCCGGTAAGATTGACTTTGTGGGTCCGCAACCATTCGCCGTGCGAACGCTCGATGGATGCGATCGCCGCCAAATGAAAGCAGCCGTCGATGCCGTCGAATGCGCGATGGACCGCCTCCGGATCGGTCACATCAGCTTCAGTGAACTGGGCTTGTGGCGGTAAGTTCTCGCGATGCCCGCTCGAGAGGTCGTCAAGAACCTGGACTGCGTGACCTTCGTTTAGCAACGTCTCGACCAAATGCGAGCCGATGAACCCGGCCCCGCCCGTTACAAGAAAGCGAGCCATCCAATATCCCTAAAGCTGTTACGGGAGCGATACTTGGTTCCGTCCACCGCAACCGGGCCGCTTCCTCCTGACGTTGCCGGTCGCTACGTCTGACTGCGCGAAAACATCGCCGACGCCTCCGGGTTCCCTCGGGGAAACTTCTCATTTGTGTTTGTGCGCAAAAACAGACAATCCGCCGCTTCGCAGCGATGCGACCTCAACAGGTCACGCATACCGCCGTTTCAGCCTTGTGGGAAGCAAAATCAACGTTAACTGATGCCTGACCACTCTGTGCTGAGAGTCCGATACAGAGAGTTAACCTTTCTGTTAACCTCTGTTACAATCGGTATTCTCGGAGATTAGGTGAATAACTCGCTTGGCCAATCTACGCCCTGTGCAGAACAGTCGCTATGAACATCGATATGCCCCTGCGGTCACGACGTGGGGCGACGCGCGGGACTTGTCCGGCTGAGCAGGGTCGGTGATCCTCACCGTGTCGGAGGTAGGCTGCGTCGGCAAGACACCTGAAATGCAAATCGGACATTTTCGCACGGTGCTACTCCCATTCCTTGGTCTTTCCGCCCAATTCGTCGTTCTCGCCCCGGCAGCTGGTGAGCTGACGTTCAGATCGGACGAATGGATCACGGAATGCGGTATTGGCACTTCCGATTGCTCGATTACAGTTCCTTTTTGGCAGACGCAGGGCGACCGCGGTGGTTCGTTCGCGCTGGTCGTCATGCTCCAAACTGGTAATATTGGAATTGTCGGCCAGCCCCTTCCGATCAAGGCGGTGCTGCGGGTCGACAAAAACCCGCCTATTGAGTGCAGAGAGACGCCGTATTGCATTTTTCCCAGTGCTCAGGCCATCGAGGCCGTTAGGCAACTCAAGGTCGGGTCGCTCATTTTGATCGATGTATTTACTGCGAAAGCAACGTTCAGCTTCAGTTTGACGGCGAAAGGGTATCGCGCTGGAATTTCAAAAATCCGAGCGTGGGGGTATCGCCTTCCCATCGATTAGCGCTGGGCGTGCGCTTCTCAGATCCGCAAAGCCAGCCACAGCTTTCGGTCGCTCGCCCCGGCAGCTCGACATTATCGCTCGGGTGAGGACAGCTTCCTGACGTCGCCATGGACAGCGCGCTGACGATGATATGGTTAATCTAATGGGTGCGAGCCGAGGAGAAGAGGCCGATGCACCCCAAGACCTATTACGAGCCTATTCGTTTTGCTGATCAGCCGAGCGTCCATGAGCGGCCGCTTCCATTCGACCGGTCACCGCAAGATGCGACCTTTCAGCTAACCAGACGGGTGGCGCTTATCGTCGTACTCGCGGTGTCGCTGGGGCTATGGGCGGTGATCTGGGCGGCGGTGGCCTCGCTGGCTTCGGCTGCACTGGGGTGACCGCCGTCTCGCAAGGTCACTTGGTTCGCATTTACGCGGTCACCGCTGCGGTCCGCCGACGCTGCCGCGGTTTGAGCCCTCAATCGGGGCGGCGCATGGAAGTGGGCGCGAGCCCCCTCCGCTCTGATCGGCCGCCAGCCGCGCTGCGATCCGGCCGCTCGCAAGCCCGTCGCCGTAGGGGTTTTCGATACGGCTCATCCGCCCGTACTCCCGTGGATCGTCGAGCAGCGCGGTCATGTGGTCGAACAGGAGGCGCTCGTCGGTGCCGACCAGCTTGGCCAAGCCGAGGTCCATCGCTTCCGGCCGCTCGGTCGTGTCGCGGGTGACGAGCACCGGCTTGCCGAAGGATGGTGCTTCTTCCTGGATTCCGCCGGAATCGGTCACGACAAAATGACACTTCTTCAGCAAATAGACGAGTTCGGGATAATCGACCGGCTCAACAAGACGGATGTTTTCGTGCAGGCGAAGCGGCTCTATCGCTCGCCGCACATTAGGGTTTGGGTGGACCGGAAAAACTACGGTGACATCCGTTCGCCCAGCGATCCGCGCGATTGCACTGCAAATGCGCGTCAGCCCGCCGTCGAAGCTTTCGCGGCGGTGACCCGTCATCAGGATCAATCGTCTGTCCCGGCCATGCCCGGCCAATATCTTTTTACCGCGCGACCTCAGCGCCGCCCGCTCGTCGAGCAGAGCGGACACCCAGAGCAAGGCGTCTATCCCGGTGTTGCCGGTGACGACGATCCGTTCGTCGCCGATCCCTTCGCGTAGCAGATTGTCGCGCGCCCTGGCGGTGGGTGCGAAGTGAAGATCGGCGACATGGCTGACGAGGCGGCGGTTCACCTCTTCCGGCCACGGCGCATAGATATTGTCGGTGCGGAGGCCAGCCTCGACATGAGCCACCGGAATTTTGTGGTAGAAGGCCGCCAAGGCGCCGGCGAAGGTCGTGGTCGTGTCGCCCTGCACGATGACCCGCTCGGGCCGAAAAGTGTCGAGGATATGTCCAACCCCGGACAGCGCCGCCCCAGTCAGATAAGCCAAGTCCTGATTAGGGCGCATGATCGCAAGATTCCAATCAGGGCGTAGATCGAACAAGTCGAGGACTTGGGTCAGCAGCTCACGGTGCTGGCCGGTGACACAAACCTTGCAATGGAAATTTGGTCGAGCGGACAATTCCCTGACTACCGGCGCAAGCTTGATCGCCTCCGGCCGCGTCCCGAAAACAAAAAGAAGCTTCATTCCGAACGCCCCCTCCTGGTTCGGCCCCGGGCGAGGTCCACAGTCTTTCCGGTCTCCCGACTTCCGGCCGCGAGGGCCTAGCCAGATGCGTGGGTCAGACCGGTCACGTCGATGACGACGCGACCCAGCAACTCTTCGCGCGGTATTTTCCGGAACCGGGAATGAGCCACCAGCAGGGCAACGATGTCGGCGTGCCGGACGGCCTCCAGGGTGTCGCAGAGCGAGACGTTCGAGAGCGCCGCGAGTTCGGCGGGCAGCGCTGTTAGATTTGGATCGGCGATCAGGATCTGCTCGCGGCCGGCGCGCGCCAGTTCCATGGCGATCGCGATCGCCGGGCTCTCTCGAAGGTCGTCGACATCCGGCTTATAGGTTAGCCCGAGACAAGCAATGACCGGCCGTTTGAACCGCTCGGCGCGTTCCCGGATCTGCGCTACGACAAATTTCTGTTTGGCGTCGTTGACCTCGCGAGCGGTACGGATCAGGCGCGTGTGTTCCGGTGCGGAGGCCACGATGAACCACGGATCGACGGCGATGCAGTGCCCGCCCACACCCGGTCCCGGCTGAAGTATCCCGACCCGGGGGTGGCGGTTGGCGAGTTCGATGACCCGCCAAACATTGAGGCCGAGATGGTCGCAGATCAGCGACAACTCGTTGGCAAACGCGATGTTGACGTCGCGAAACGCATTCTCTGCCAGCTTGACCAGCTCGGCTGTCGGAGCATCCGTGCGAAACAGTTTCCCCTGCAAGAAGATGCGATAGAGCGCCTCGGCGTGCTCGGCACAAGCTTCGGTCATACCGCCGATGATCCGGTCGTTCTCGATCAGCTCGCGAACCATGCGGCCCGGCAGCACCCGCTCCGGGCAATGGGCGACATGCACATCGAGCGGTTCACGATGGCGTTCCGAGGGAAAGCAAAGATCGGGCCGCAGCCGGGCGAGTTGGCAGGCGAGCCTCTCGGTCGTGCCGACCGGTGAGGTCGACTCCAGGATCACCACGTTGCCTGAGACGAGGGCTGGCGCGATCGCGTCCCCAGCCGCATCGATGTAGTCGAGATTAGGTGATCGGTCAGCGTTGAACGGGGTTGGAACGGTGATCACAAACGCGTCGGCGGGTTCCGGCTGCGCGGTGGCGCGCAGCTTGCCCAAAGTCGTCGCCGCGCGCAGCAGCATGTCGAGATCGGGCTCGGAGAAATAGGGTTGGCCGGCGTTGACGGCTTTGACCACTTGCGGATTTATGTCGACCCCGATCACCTCGACGCCCCGACTGGCCAAGGTTGCCGCCGTCGGCAAACCGATATATCCCAGGCCGACGACGCACACCGTCCTGATCGGGTAGTCCATCGATCGACGCGCCTGAAAAGTAATCCGTTGCTGGTGCCCGAGTATCGCAGCTGGCGATCTACAGCGCTATCAATACGGGAAAAAGATCATCGTGTCCAGCGCGTGGCTGTTCCTGTCGCGGTTGTAGCCGTGTGCCGCGAACTGGTTAAGAATTCTTGGGCCAAATCAGCGAAGAAAATGCAGCGCCGGCGTGGATTATCCGGTGACTTGAAGAAGGCCGCCGGTGAGCGTGACTAACAACAAGCAGAGTTTACCATTTCTGATTTCTCGTTTACCGTCACATCAGTCGATGGAAAAGGGCAGAGAAGGAGTTCCGCAATGCAAACAACAACACCCGCTCTGAGGATCGAAGAAGAATTGTTCGTTGGTGACGGCAGCGTGCCGAACAATCCTTGGCTGCCGCTGATCGTCTACCGCTGCGTACTTCAGACCGGCGCCGAGGCCGCTGAGGCTTGCATGGCTCTGTTCGAGCGCAACGGTTGGGGCGGCGCTTGGCGCAACGGCATCTACGCGCATCATCACTACCACAGCGCCGCGCATGAAGTCCTCGGCATCGTCGTCGGGTCGGTCCGCGTTCGGCTCGGCGGCGAGCATGGCAGGACAATGGAGCTGCAAGCCGGTGACGTCGTCGTGGTCCCCGCCGGCGTTGCGCACAAGAACGAGGGAGCGAGCCTGGATCTGGTCGTCGTTGGCGCCTATCCGATTGGCCAGAACCCGGATATGCGCACGCCTGGGACGCGGGATTACGAGCGCTGGGTGGCGCAGATTGCCGCGGTGCCACTGCCCGAATGCGATCCGGTCTATGGCATGCACGGACCGCTCATCGAGCGCTGGTGCGGCGCCGAACGCAGCTGAAGCCACGTCCGGCGCCGACTAGTGCTTTCACTGGAGGCAGTGCCCGGTGTAAACGACGTCTCCGCCGTTGCCGAACAATCCGTCCCAGGGCTGCGCGAAGCGGCGCGTTTCGATGACATAGCCGGCGCCGCACATCGCGTTGGCGCCGAGCGTCTCGGCGAGCCAGTCGCGGCGGATGCGCTCCGCCTCACCATCATCGTTGGCTGTCATCACGGTATTTGTCTGAACGCCGTAGGTGAAGGTCGCCGGCGTGTCCGCGGCAAAGCTCTCGACGCGGACCGGGTCGTTGTCGATGATACAGCCAGCGAGCGAGACGAGGCAGGCTAGGACTAGTGCGCGCATTGGGTCGTATTTCCTGGTCAGCTTCCGGCTTCTCTTCTCTCTTCGGCCGTTTCGAAGCAAGCGATCTGCGAACGCCCTGGTGTTACGCCAGCGCCGGGACGAACTGGGCGAGAGCTTCCTCGGCCGTGCCGCCAGTATCGGAAATCGCGGTGGCTCCCTCGGCGACGGGCAGCCGGCAGGTTATCCGCGTGCCCGGCCCCGAGGCGGATGCGATGACGACATTTCCGCCGTGCAGCTCGATGAGGCTCTTGACAAGGGAGAGACCGAGACCGGTCCCCGTTTGCCGCGCCCCGCGTTCGAACTTTTCATACACGCGCTCGCGATCCGCGTGCGGGATGCCGGTGCCCGTGTCGGCCACAGTCAGCAGCAGCGCATCTTTCTGGCGCACCGCCTCGACACTGATCGCCCCGCCGGGTGGTGTAAATTTGATCGAATTCGAGATCAGGTTGAACAGCGCCTGCTTGATCCGCCGCTCGTCGCCCTCGACCGCGCCGATCTCCGGCGGGCAGCGCAGCTCCAGTTCCAGACCCCGGCTGCGTGCGCGCTCGCGGGTCAGCGACACGACAGCCTGCAACATCCCGCGAACCTCGACGCGCCCGGTTTCGAGCACCATGTAGCCCGCTTCGATCGTGGCGAGATCGAGGATGTCGTTGATCAGCCTCATCAAGAGGCGCGCGCTGGCAAGGATGCTCTGACTGTAATCGAGCTGACGCGGGTTCAAATCTCCGAAATATTGGTTGATCAGAATTTCGGCAAAGCCGATCACCGCGTTCAACGGGGTGCGCAATTCGTGCGACACGTTGGCGATAAACTCGCTCTTCAGGCGCCCGGCGGTCTCGAGCGCGTCGTTGCGCTCGCGTAGCGCTCGCTCGACCCGGGCGGTATCGGTGACGTCGAGATAGGTCAGCAGCACGTTGCCGTCGGGCAGCGGTACGGTCGCCACTTGCAGCATCGAGCCGTCGCTCCGATAGAGCGGGCCGCTCGTCAGGGAATGCGCAGTAACCTTGGCGACGATGCCTTGCTTCATCGCGGCCCAATTGCCGCCGTCGTCGAGAAGGCCGCGTGTCCTTTCGATGATCTCGGCGATATGCGGTTCCTCGGCGACATCGCCCGGCGACAATCCCCAAATTTGCAGGTAGGCGGGGTTGTGAAGCTTCAAGCGGCCGTCACTGCCATAAACGGCGACAGCCTCGAACAGATTGTCCAAAGTCGCGCGGCGCACCTGGGTAAGGGTGTTGCACGAGCGCTCCAGCGCCAGCCGATCGGTCACATTTTCGTAGACGAAAGTCAGCCCGCCGAACGGATGCGGCGAGATCGAGACTTTCAAGGTCCGCTCGTCGGGCAAATGCATCAGCTCCTGCTGCGGCTCGATCAGCGAGGTGAACAGCCCGATGCGTTCGTGTTTGAAGGCGCTGAAATCGGCCCGTTCCGGGATGAGGCGGCGCTCACGCAGCCGTTCCAGAATATCGTCGAACGAGGGTTCCGCGGCGAGCCACTCCGGTTCAAGGCCCCACAATGCGGCAAAGGCGGAATTGAAGAACCTGAGCCGCCGGTCGGCGCCATAGATGGCGACGGCGGTGCCGATCCCTTCGAGCACCGCCGCGTGGGCGCTGATGTGACGCCGGAGCTCGGCCTCCGCGGCCTCGACCTCGGTGCGATCGAGCGCGAAGCCGATCGTCCCTCCGTCACGACAGGGCATCTCGGTAATTTCGAGCAGGCGGCGGGAGCCGTCGATCACGATGTGGCGCTGCTCCGCGCGCCGGTCTGCTGCATCCGCTGTGCCCGTGGCGGGGGATAGGGTTTTCCGAAGATCGGTCGCCGCGAGCTCGAGATTTTGCGCGACGGCCATTTGCGGGGTCGCATCGACGGCGAAGGCGTAAGCTCGGTTGCACTCGACGAGGGCGCGATCGGGGTCGCGTCGCCACATCGGCAATGGGCTGGCGTCGATCAGCTCGCGCAGCCGCATCGCCTCCTCGTCTACCCGCAGCGCACGAGCGGCGGCAGATTCATCGAGCAGCCACAGCACGATCTCGCCGTTCCTGGCCTGCCGGCCCTCGACGGCGAGCATCTCGCCGGTGCGCGTCCCGAGCCTGAGCGAGAACGGCGTACCCCGGCGGTGCAACGCCAGTCGGGCCACCTCGACGCGCTCGGCATCGACTGCGTCAAAGCGGGCGAGGAATTGCGGATACGGATCGGTACGGATCGCAACTCCCTGATGGTCAGGGCGGAGCGGCCAGCGGAACCCGGCGAGCGGAACGGTGTCGAGCACCGCCACCGCCGCCGCGCGCTCGCGCTCAAACCCGGCACAGGCCAGTCGCGTCTCGCGCAATCTCCGCAGGGCTTGCAGCAGCAGCCCGCCCAGCGCCGCCGCAGCGATCAGGCACAATCCACCAGAGAACTCGATCACGATCCGACATCCTGCTTAGCGTCCGAATGCACGTATTCATTCATTCGGCCTGTGACAAGCAGGGATGATAGGCCGCCGTTTACCACAAATCAAGTGCGTTTATATGATCTTAGTATCCTTTGGGTTGTAATAAGATG
>Ga0137358_10002475_pt1 | contig 10481 bp, 8 predicted proteins | sample Mad1_20_16metaG_FD_105551 | JGI IMG/M metagenome (GOLD analysis project Ga0137358, IMG submission 105551) | Vadose zone soil microbial communities from Angelo Coast Range Reserve, California, USA - Mad1_20_16 metaG | ecosystem: Environmental > Terrestrial > Soil > Vadose zone | place: USA... | reverse complement strand
GCGCGTAAATCCGACGCCAGCGCGCCGACATAAGGTTGGCGCATCATGCTGATGTGCGTGCCGACGACGCGCACCACTTTGGAGGCCGGCGCCAATCCGTTCCAGCGTCGACCGATTTCGGGAAGGTAGAGCAGCGGCGTCGTCTGCGCCTCGTACACCACGACTTCGCCTGGATACTGCGGAGGGGTGTAGGAAAAAAGTGCTGCGAAAAGCCGGTTGATGAACGATCTATGCGCGCGATGGTAGCGTGACACGTCCATCATGCCCTCGATCGAATAACCTCCGCCCCACTTTTCCCCGCGTCTGAGTCCAATTGCGCGTTTGCCGATGGCCGAGGCGTTGTTGGTGACGCTCCAGATCAAGGAACGCATCGACCAAGCGCGCATCAAATCCGCGTGCTTCAGCCAGCCTCGGACATTTCGAATCAGCTCGAGTGCGTAGCGCGGCGTCCAGAGGCTCGAATGCATCGCGGTGTTTTCCGGAACCCCATCGATGGCGATGAGGGGACCCACTTCGCGTCCGCGCCCGCACAAGTTGTTCGCCATTGCCAGCGCGATGACGGCACCGACGCAGTAGCCGCCCAGCAATATGCGTCCTTCCGGCTGGAAACGCACCAGCGCTTCCACATAGTAGTCGGCGAGCGATTCGATGGATTGGCCGAAGTCGCCGGCCTCGATCTGCGCGGGCGGTGCCTGTATTCCGTAAAACCGGACGTCCGGGTCCAACTGTCCGGCGAGATCGAGGAAGTCGGTGCCCGCCGCACCCGACACGGAGTGGACACAATAGAAGGCGGGCACGGCGGAATCGGCGAGCGCGGCGCAATCATTGATCGGCAGGATGACGTCGGAGTTGCGTGAAGCTCGCGCGAATAGCACTGCGGTCGATTGGGAATTTGCCATATTACATAAGGCCGTCGCGGTACACTCCGACGGCGGATCGACATGCAGTGGTCCGGTCCGTACGCTGTCGCACGGCGCTGTTGTAGAAATAACGCACGGGTCGATTTGTCACCCCTCCCCCTGCATAGATTAACTCCCAACGGGAGTTGCGGCTACTCGCACGCAGGCTCATGCGAGTTCCCAGGGATCGAGGCGGCATATGCAACTTTTACACCGACCGGCCCCTGACATCACGAGTTTCACACTGTGATAGTGTAGGGCGCATGCCGGCAAATTCAGCGCTAACCGCATGTCCCGTTCGAACCACCGACGAATCTCCCGCTTGGACGATTTGCGCTATAAATCCAGGCTGGATCCTCGACGGGAACCCGGTCGCGCGCATCGAACATCTATCAGGCAGCGCTGATGGCACGGCAAACACCTATTTTTGGGATTGCACGGCAGGCCGCTTCAATTGGCACTACACATTCGACGAAACCTTACATATTCTCGAAGGATCTGTGTACTTGAAGTTCGTCGACGGCACGACCCGGCGGGTGGGCGCCGGCGACATCGTATTCTTCCCGGCCGGCGCCACCGCCGAGTGGACAGTCGAGCGCTATATCCGCAAGCTGGCTTTTTGCAGGACGCCACTGCCCGCGCCGTTGGTGTCGTTGCGCTCAATGGTACGCTGGCTCAAACGGCTTCGACCCGGTGCGGCCAAGGCGGGCGCGCCAGGGATGTTTCCCGCCAGCTGAGGTCTGCAGGCCGTCGAGACCGGTCAGTCCGCACGCCGAACGCATTGGAAAAATTTCAAACCGGGCATCCAAGGTGGCAATTATTGCGATTCCGTATAATAGATGCGAATGGTGCTGAAAATGCGTCACAATGATGCCGATTCATTTGATTTGCCCAAGGTAAGTGTTTGGGGATTTAATCCCCTAGAAGGTCAAAAATTGAAAGTGAATCATTCGCCGACGGCGGATCCGCGGCGCCGACGGGTGGCATCGACTGTGTGGGGCGCGCTGTGCTTGGCCGTGATCATAGGACTCGCGGCCACCTCCGTGCGTGCGCAACCGGAATATCTCCTGGTCCCCGGCGATATCGTGCGAATCAGCGTGTTCAAGAATCCGGATCTGAGCCTGGATGCGCGAGTATCGGAAGGTGGTGCCATCAGCTATCCGTTGATCGGTGCCGTACAGGTGGCGGGACTCACGTTGCCGGGCGCCGAACACAAGATTGCGCAAATGCTTCGTGATGGCGGATTCGTGCTCAACCCCCAGGTCAACATCCTGTTGACTCAGGCGCTGGGTAACGTCGTGTCGGTCATCGGCGATGTCAATACGCCGGGCAGATATTCCGTGGAGGCGGCCGGTGGCCATCTATCTGGGATGCTCGCGGCCGCGGGTGGAATAGGGCCAAACGGTGGAGATATCCTGATTGTGAGCGGTTCTCGCGGCGGCAAGCCCTTCCGGCGGGAGATCGATATCGTGAAAATGCAAATGAGCGGAAACCCCAGCGACGACATCGAACTCACCGGAGGCGATACGCTGTTCGTCGGCCGCGCTCCAATGTTCTACATATACGGTCAAGTTCAAAAGCCCGGTCAAGTGCGCTTGGAGCGAAACATGACGGTCATCCAGGCCCTGGCGTCGGGCGGCGGTGTGACGGGCAAAGGCACCAGCCGGGGCATCGTCAGGCACCGGCGTGACGCGAGCGGCAAAGTCAAAGAAGAGAGCGTGTCGCTCGACGACGACGTTCGCGATCAGGACGTGATCTATGTCAAGGAAAGCTTGTTCTGAAATTTGCGGGGTAAGCCAATAGTTATGACCTTCTATCACTTATTCTTGATTCTTCAATCGCGCTGGAAACTGGCGTGCGGGGTGTTCTTCGGCATTCTCCTCACGGGACTTGCCTACTGCCTGTTTGCACCCAAGCAATACACGGCCATCGCTTCCGTGGTCATCGACACCAAATCGGACCCGGTTGCTGCGGTCGGCTTTACCGACCAGCTATTGACCAGCTACGTCAACACGATGAACGACGTCATCGCCAGCGAACGAGTCGCTCAGCGTGCAGTCAAGGCACTCAAACTGGAGCAAATTCCGAAGTTGCAAAAAGCTTGGCGCTCAAGCACCGACGGCGAGGGCGATATTACACTGTGGATTGCCGATTATTTGATAGATCGAAAGATCACTGTCGGACCCGGCAAGACCAAGAACGGCAATGTGATCAACATTGCCGCGAAATGGTCGGATCCGCAGACGGCTGCCGACATCGCCAACGCCTTCGCGCAGTCGGCGATAGAAACGAATATCGAGCTGAAAGTCGAGCCTGCAAAGCAATTTGCCAAATGGTTTGATCAGCATTCCACCTCGCTGCGAACGTCCCTGGCTGAGAAGCAGAAACGCCTCTCGGATTTCGAGAGCGCGACAGGAATTGTCGCGACCGACGAGAAGCTGGATGTCGAAAACGCCCGTCTGGCCGAACTGTCGTCCCAGCTGGTCAACGTCCAGGGACAGCGCCAAGAGAGCCAGTCGCGTCAGCGGCAGGTCAGTGCGGACAACGGCTCGTTGCCGGAGGTGCTGCAGAGCCCGGTCATTACCAAGCTGAAGAGTGATTTGTCGGATGCTGAGGCACGCCAGGCGGACGCCGCCGGCCGGTTGGGAAAGAACCATCCGGACTACCAGGCCGCGGTCGCGGAAGTGTCGAATCTGCACCAACGAATCCAGCAGGAAGCCAGCAAGATCGCGGGCGCTTTGGGCAGCAGTACCCAAATCAATCTGCGCCGCGAGACTGACATAAGAGCCGCGGTCGAAGAGCAAAAGAAGCGCGTACTCGAACTCAAGCACAAACATGATCAGGCGGCGATGCTGGAAAGCGACGTGACGACCGCGCAACGCGATCTCGACGCGGTGACCCAACGTCTCGCGCAAAGTAACCTGGAAAGCCAGGAACAGCAAACGAACATGGTCTCGCTCAGCGTTGCGACGGTTCCGTTCAAGCCGTCAAGCCCGAAGTTGTTGCTGGGCCTACTCGCGAGTGCGATTTTGGGTGCAGCCTTTGGAATCGGAGCGGCGCTGATGGCGGAACGGAAGGACCAACGCGTACGCGAAGATGCCGAGTTGCCGCAAATGCTGGGTGTTCCTATGCTCGTGAGTATTGGTACCGTCAAAGTCAAAAGTTTGCGCCGCGACGTCGCGGTGCACGTTACATAGCGCGGTGCCGGGGATCGAATGAATATGAGATCGTTACGGAGTTCTCTGCGATGAGCGAAGCGCTCCTTGAAGACAACATGACTCGGGACCGCAGCAGAGCCATTGGCTCGATCCTGGTTCTGCAGGGGCGCCTCAGCGCGGCAGAAGTGGAGAAAATCTGCCTGTTCGCCGCGAGCACGGGCTTGCGATTCGGCGAAGCGGCTTTGAGGTTGCAGATGCTGAGCGAAAAAGATGTCGATATGGCGATCGCGCAGCAATTCAGGTATCCGATACTGCAGCGCGGCGGCGACAAGGGAGTCTCGGACGACTTGATTGCAGCGTATCAGCCGCAAAGCCCGATGGTCGAGCCGCTGAGGGTATTAAGAAGCCAGATCAGCTTACGCTGGACCAACCCTAAGGAGCGCAAGAGCCTGGTCATTGCCAGCGCCGGACGGGGAGAGGGTCGCAGTTGGCTCGCCGCCAATCTCGCCACTGTCTTTGCGCAGATGGGACAGCGGGTGTTGCTGATCGATGCGGATATGCGCCATCCGCGGCAACATGAGCTGTTCAATCTCGACAATTCCGTCGGCTTGTCCGCGCTCCTCACGGGCCGCGCCGGACGGGAAATCGTCGCACGAATCAATCCGGACCTGCGGTTGTTCGTGCTTCCGGCCGGGATTCTCCCTCCCAATCCCCAGGAGCTTCTCGGCAGACCGGTATTCGACCTGATCCTCGAGTTGTTTGCCAGCCAATACGACATGATCATCATGGACACCCCCGCAACGTCGGAGTCGGCGGATGCACAGATTGTTGCGGCGCGCGCGGACGTTGCGTTGCTGCTGGTGCGACGGCATCACACCCGCGTCGCTGACCTTACTGCCGCGATGCAGAATCTTACCGAGTCCGGTGTTCACGTGGTTGGAAGCGTCATCAACGACTTGTGAGCGAACTTTGCTGCGATCCCGCATTCATTTCGTGAGACCTTTCAAGGCGCGGCGATATGGCTGGGTCTCGTGCACGATTGTCGGCGCCCTCATGGTGGGTCCCGCGCGCGCGGCCCTGGTCAGCGGTGATCCGCTCGAGGTGGCGATCGAAGCCCCGCGGGATCTGACGAAATTCTTAAACAACACTTTCGAAATATTCGGAGCGGAAACTCTGGTTCTAGACGACAATATCTATCGTGTCCCGTCCGGCGCAGATTTGCAGGCACTCCCCGGCATCAACGCCGACCCGTCGAGGAAGGACCACATCAATGTTACGACGCTGGGGCTGGACGGCGAATGGAATCGCGGCCGCCAGACATTTACCGCGGATTTGCAGGTGGACGACAACCGCTACGAGCGGAATAGCAACCTCAACGACGTTTCGACGTTGGACAAGGTGACGTGGCTCTACCAGGTCGGAGATGTCCTGTCGGGCCAGATTGGGGCGGTTTACAGCCAGGCCTTGATCCCTTTCCTAAATGTCAGCAGCTATAATCGCGACGTCTATGCGACCACGAGCTATTTCGGTGCGGGCCGCTTTCAGCTCGGCCCGCGTTGGGCAATCTACGGCGGCGTCATGGAATCCAGCACGACGCTCAGCGACGTCGCCCTGCAATCCAACGATACTCACTCGAAATCGGTGGAGTTTGGGACGGAATACGCCACCGGCGTCAAGGACAGCGTCGGTGCCGAGTATCGATATACCGATGCACGATATCCGCGCGGAACCGCGCTGAACGATGACTATCGCGAGGATGCGGGCAGAGTGGTGTTCCGGCACTCCTTTTCCGAGAAGACGGATATCGTAGCGAGCGGCGGCTTTTTGAAGCGCGACTATGCAAGCGAGGCAATCCACCGTTTCTCCGGTGAAATTTGGCGGGTCGATATGAACTGGCAGACGACGGAGAAGCTGCTCTTCGAATTCGGCACCTGGCAAAACCTCCAAGCCTACTTGAGCGCGCAATCGGACTACTATGTGTCCAAGGGCGGAAGGATTGCCCCGAAGTGGACCGCGACGGAAAAGATTGCCGTTGGCTTGTCGCTCATCTACGAGGCTCAGGATTATGTCGGCGTGACGGCGAGCGAGCTTTCGCTCGGGACGCGGCGCGACAAATTGTCGACGGCACAGGTGACCCTGACGTACACACCGTTCAGGTTTCTGATATTCGACTTTGGTTACGCGTATGAGAAGCGCGATTCAAATGAGGCGCAATTTCAATTCAATGACAATGTGGCCCGCGCCAAGGTGACTGTCAAATATTGAAGCGCGCGGGGCGGCGACGCCCATGTCGGGCGGCCGCGCGCTCGGAGCCGGGCGCCACGAAGGTGTATCTCCAACGCAGGACCGTACCTTGCACAACGTCTCTGTAAAAGGCATTGAAGTAATCGAAAGCGAATCGACCGTGAGCGGGCTGTTCGTAGCGTTGCTGTTGCTGTCCCTCTGTCTGACCAGGCCGTCCATATTTGGACAGCAGCTCACGGTGCTCGGCGGCCTTGGAATCGTGGTCACGACCCTGGCGTTCTTGATCACCCGCACCCGCCCGATGCTCGTCAGCAAGTCGTCGCCGGAAGGGCGCACGGCCGTCGCGCTGCTGGCGTTTTGGAGCTACGTGTTCGCGATGTCGGTTTTTTATGGATCTTCCAATCTATCGTACTTGCTGAAGGCCACGGCCGGTGGTTTTAGCGTAGCCATTTGCTTTCTATTGCTCTCAGCCAATGGCAATCTGATCAACCAGACGTTTTCGGCATTGGCGCGGCTCAACGCCGTTCTCGGATATTCGATCGCCATCACCATTTGTTTGTTGCCGATCGTGGGTTATGCGGGCTTGCGAGTGGCTACCTACACGATCGGCGGTTACGATGACTCGGACCTCGGCAACGGAGATGTTCTCTTCCCGTTCTCGGTGGTCTACGGTGTGATGAAGGACTATGGGATATACAGGTTTTGCGGTATCTATCGGGAGGCGGGGATTGCGCAGGCCTTTTTCGTCTGGTCTTTTGTTTACTTGGTGTATTCCAGAGCGAGAATATATTGGATAGCCGGGGCTCTGTTGGGCGCAATTCTGTGTGGAGCGACTGCCGTCGTGATTTCCTTGGGCGCGGCGGCTGTGGTTCACTTTGCATCTCGGGCGCTGCACCGGCCGCGTGAGCTGATTTTGTTGCTCATTTTGCTGACCGCCCTGGCGCTGCTGCTTATCTTCGTCCCCGGCATCGGACTCATCGACAAGGCCGCGACGCACGGCGCCTCGATTACCGATCGTCAGGAAGCCATGAGGCTGGCGCTCCCGGGGTCCGATGGATGGCGTTGGCTGTTCGGACACGGGCTATTCTATGAGAGCATGGAGGCCATGGAGTCCGCGGGGATCAACGCGATTGCCGCTATTTTCGGTATCGGAGCGATCGGCTTCGTCATGTACCTGTGGACATTCTTCGCCGGCGCGTTTGCCAGCCGTTCTTACGCCGACGGATGCCGCTATCTGACGCTGATGGCGCCGTTCATCGTCACCAGCCTGTTTTTTCAGCCTGTGATCGATGCTCCGCTGCTCATGGCGGTGCTGTTCTTGCGTCCACCTCCCGTACGCAAGAGCTCGAAGGGCGTCGCGGCGTGAGCCTGCGATCGTCGAGGGTCGTGTAGGCGGTGGAGTCGATCGCACGCAATGATCCCCAGCGGCGCCTGTTGATCGTCGATATCGCTTCTACGGGTCACCACCCCAGTTATATACGCTGGATCCTGGATGCCGGCCTCGCCCAGTCGGCCGAAGTGATACTCGCCGGGCGCACTCAGCTCTTGGAGCACCCGGAAGTGCTAGCTTCCCAGTCGGCATTTACCCGCTTTCCGATCGCGGTTCCTCCCCGGCTGGACGGGCTGCTTGCCAATTGGAGCGGGCTTGGATTGATACGCGGGAGCTGGATGATCGGCCGGCTGTATCGCGAGGTATGCAGGGCAGTGGCACGGACTGGCCGCGTGGATTTCGTCATCGTGCCATTTCTCGACGATTGCATTCTCGGGCTTTCACTCCCGCGGGAGGCGTTTGGGGGAATCCCCTGGATGGCGATCACCATGCGTACGATGTTTCATTACGGCGAAATGGGTGTCGTCGCGCCACCGCAGCGTTTTGCCGGATTGCGCCGCTGGCTGCTCTATCGGGCGCTGCGGCAGAACAGCATGCGATGCCTCTTGACAATCGATCCGACGCTCGCGGCGTTTGCGCAGAAGCGAAGCGAGATTTTCATGCGCAAGATCGATTACTTGCCCGATCCCTCCACTCTACATACCGCGCTGCCCTCCAAGCCGGCGGCCAGATTGCAGCTCAAGGTGCCGCTGGAAGCATGCTTGGTCGTGATTTTCGGCGAGATCTCGGCAAGGAAGGGCGTGGTCTTCCTCCTGCAGGCGGCAGCCGATCCGCGGTGCTCGGACCGGATTCACATTCTGTTGGCGGGCCGATGCAGGGATCGCGAAAGACTCGTAACGAGCGAGCCATTCCGGAGTCTCGAGGCCGCCGGGCGCATCCACGTGGTCGATGGCTATGTGCGCGGCGCCGAGGAACGGGCGGTCATCGCAGCTGCCGATTGCATGTGGATAGGCCATTCGAATTTCTACGGAACGAGCGGAGTGATGGTGCTCGCGGCTCGACACGGGCTGCCGGTTCTTGCCACCGAAGAGGGCCTGATCGGCTACATGGCCCGACAGCACCGGATCGGCCCGATCATCCAGCCCAAGAACCGCATGTCGGTGATCGCAGCGCTCAATAGACTGGTCGAGGAGCCGGAGTGGTTCGCGCGCGCCGGGGTCAACGGCGCGTCGGCCTTCCAGGAACACGACCCGGCCGAATTTCAGCGGCTCGTGGCCGAGAAAATCGGCATCCGGCGCCCTTGAACTTGATCCTGCAACAGGCACAGCTTGCGTTCGCCCGGCTGAGCCGGCTGTTCTGGAATCCTGTCGATGGCCACCGGGGCTCGAAGCGCAGCAACATGCTGCGCTTCGCAATCCTCAGCTCATCCATGAGCAAAGTATTCGGTCTGGCGCTCCAGGCAATCGCAATTCCGCTGGTATATCGGTCGCTCGGGCAGAGACAATACGCGCTCTATCTGCTGATGACTGGCGCGCTTGCCACGATCGCGATCGCCCAGATGGGCGCCGGCCCCGGCCTCACGAAGGGCATCGCCGATGCGCATGCCGGCGGAGACCGCGATAGTGAATCGTCGTTGTTCAATGCCGCTTTGCGCCTGACCACTGTGTGCGCCCTGATCGGCGGCGGCGTCATCCTCGCGGTGCTGCACTGGGTCCCGCCCGGGGAGATTTTCGGAGCCTCGTTTCAGGATGAGCGGCCGACGATCATCAGCGTTGCCGACGTGTGCATCCTGGTGCTCGTGGCGCAGGTGATATTCGGCGTGGTCGATTCGGCGCTCGCCGGCTATCAAGAGCAGGTCTTCTCCAACGTCGGCTCCATGTCGTCCAACATCCTGAGCATCGGATTGTTGATTGCGGTATGCAGCCACGGCGCCACGATCAGCGCGGTGATCATCGTCATCTACGGTGTACCGATCCTCTCGCGGCTCGTCAATGTCATCGTTCTGTTCAGGCGCCGGCCCTATCTCCTGCAGGGCACATTTCGAACGGCACGCGGCCGCTACCAAGTCCTGCTCAGCGTCGGTCTCGCGTTCTGGGTCATACAGTTGGGCGGTCTGATTGAACAGCACAGCGGCACTTACGTACTCGCGCATTTGAGCTCCAACCAGGAGACTGTCCTCTTTGCCATCATCTACAAGACGCTGACGCTGATCGGATCGGTCAACATCATCATCACCCAGCCGCTTTGGCCGGCCTTCGCGGATGCCGTCGCTCACCGTGACTTCGACTGGATTCGCCGCTCGTACCGGCGAATCCGATTCGCACTCACGGCATTCTCATGCGCGGTGTGTCTGCTGCTGATTGCGTTCGGGCCCCCTGCCTTTCACTACTTCGTGCACCTCGATACCACGCGATCGCGGCTGCTGTTTTGCGTACTGGGCGCCTATTTCATTGCGAATGTCTGGACGCACCTGTACTACGTGACGCTGATGGGACTGCCAGGCATCTGGCGCGTGGCACTGATCTTGATATCCGAGAATCTGATCTTGCTGGTGTCCAGTCTTTTTCTGGTGCCGCTGTTCGGCGGCGTCGGAATGGCCCTGGCATATCTGCTGGCGAGCCTGGTGTTGCCGGCATGGCTGTTGCCGCAGCTGATGAAGAGAACCATGCGTGCACTCTCGAGTTCGGTCGGGACCGCGCGCGCGCCGCTGGCCGGAAGTTCGTCTACGACTTGACCGCGTCGACGACGATCGAAACGGGGCGAGGGGTGTCCGAGACTCTCCTGTCGTGATCCGGCGTACGCGCGATGTAGCCGTCGGCGTAGTTGATCGGCTGCATTACGAAGCTGCCG
>Ga0137358_10002474_pt1 | contig 10483 bp, 8 predicted proteins | sample Mad1_20_16metaG_FD_105551 | JGI IMG/M metagenome (GOLD analysis project Ga0137358, IMG submission 105551) | Vadose zone soil microbial communities from Angelo Coast Range Reserve, California, USA - Mad1_20_16 metaG | ecosystem: Environmental > Terrestrial > Soil > Vadose zone | place: USA... | reverse complement strand
GTAGAATGGAGTATGCCCTAGAGACAGGGAAACTTCCAACCACCGGCTGGACATCTCCTGACCCCAAGAACCGGTCGACGCAGAACGTACCACCGTACGTGCAGTTCTGGAAGCACTGAGACTTATCTTTTTGGCGCGGCAAAAAGAGTAGCGGCGGTTGGGCCGCATTCCATAGGGTGCACTTGGAAGCGGATTCCGATTCGTCAAAAGGGCAGCGGAGCAGGATCCAGTCAGGAAGCATCGCCTGGTATGCTTGGCAGCCAGGGATTTTTCATATCGGATAGGCAAGCTCCCGTCTAGCACAGTCTTCTAGTCCGACAGGCTGCTAAGCCATCACGTGGCCTGATATGCGATCAGAATACTCGATTATCGCCGTTGGGTGACCGGGATGAAAATTCGCCAGAAGGGTTCTTTATGAGATTATTTCACGGTTTCTTTGCCGGTCTGGTTCTGGCCGGTATTCTGGCGATTGCGCCCACCGCAGCATTCGCTCACGGCGGAGGAGGCGGCCATGGTGGAGGCTTTGGTGGCGGGCATGGTGGAGGCTTTGGTGGTGGTGGCGGTCATTTCGGTGGTGGCGGCCATTTCGGCGGCGGCCATGTCTCCGGTGGCGGTGGCCATTGCGGTGGTGGTGGCCGTTTCGGCGGTGGCCATAGCTTTGCGGAACACCGAGGAGGGCATTTCGAGCACGGGAATCGCTTCGAGCACGGAGATCATTTCCGGCACGATCGCGATTTCTTTTTTGGAGGTCCCTTTTTGTATGATTACCCCTACTACGGGTATGATTATCCGTACTACGGGTACTACCGATATCCGTACTACCGACATAGTGCGTACTACGGCTTTCGCCGTTAGCTGATTCCAATCTGGTCGACGAGCTCTCCCATCGCTGGCCAGATCGACGATCCGACATTGAAGGCGTTGCAAGGCGGCTTCATTATTAATAGCCAGCCTGTATTCCAGAGCGGGTAGCGGTCTGAGCCGGCTGGCGTGGGCCAGATATTGGTACCGCTTCCGTTTCCGCGAAAATCGCTAGTAGAGCAGTAGAGCGGCACCCCGATTCACACGCTCGGTCAGGACGCTTGCGGAACGATTCTGTATTCCGAGCTATTTAGGCTAATTAGGTAAAACAAGCGCCACTTAGCGTCGGGATGAAAGATACCCCACAGCGCTTCTTGCTCGGGTGTCCAAGGCATGTTTAGGCGGTTTTCCCGCAATAATTCGTGTCGGCGCGTCGCGACGTCAAGGATGCCCGGTCGTCACTGGTGTCACCGTCAGATCGAACCTCTACATCCTTATCTGACCGCAAATAGAGCAAAGCGAGCCGGTCAGCTACCTGCCTTGCCGTTGCAGCGTCGCAACCTAGAGAAAACGAGGCTCTTTCAGGCTAATTCTGAGTTTTATTCTGAATCGCACCAAAGTCTAACCGTTAGTCCAACATAAATACTTAATTGATAAGGATTTAAGGCGGGGGCGGGAATCGAACCCGCGAATAGAGGTTTTGCAGACCTCGGCCTTACCACTTGGCTACCCCGCCAGATGCGAATCGGAATTCTCGTTCGGAATTAAGCGCTGTCAAACACGCTGGCCGCTTCCAGCAGCTCCGCCAATCGCTGTTTTTTGATCCCGAACTGCTCTTGAAACCTCTTCGTACGCTGCAGAAGCTCCTGTCGGTCGGAGCTTCTTGCTGATTTAGTCGCAATCATCAAAAGGTTTCTCGCAGTATGTTCCGGGTCGACAAATTCCTGGAGTCGCGTGGTGTAACCGTAGGCTTCCAGGTACAGACAACGGAGGGCATCGGTAACCGCTTCGGTCATCCGATCAAGCTGAATACCACAGCGGAACAGTGGTTCCATGCCGGACGGGGATTGCAACTGCGGACGCAACTCGTGCTGGCAACAGGGCGAAACAACGATCCAGCGGCAGCCGGCTTGGATTCCACGAAAGATCGCCTCGTCGGTAGCCGTGTCGCATGCGTGCAGGGCCACCAGCAAATCGACCTCAGGCAAAGGAGCGCTCGAAATCTCACCGGGCCGAAATTCTATGCCGGTATACTGCAGGTCTTGGGCAATGGCGTTGGCATCGTCGGTCAAAGTGGCTCGCCGTTCGATGCCAGTGGTTTGTACGTCCAACCCTCGTTCCTGAAGATAGCGATGTAACGCAAAGGTCAGATATCCTTTGCCACATCCCATATCCACGATTCGAACCCGAAAACCGGCGGGCAACGTTTGGACTAACGGCGCCACATTTTCGACGAACTGATGCACCTGCCGATACTTGTCTCCGGCTTGGGCGCGAGGCTTGCCTTGTGCGTCGAGGATACCAAGCGGTTCCAAGAAACGTTCGTCCTGCAACAATCGTTTCTTTGAACGATCATGATCAAGCGGTGGGAGGGACCTCTGGTCATCGGAAAGTCGTTCGGCTGAGCGATGCAGTCGCGGTTTTCCGCGGCGATTGAATAGCAATTGAAAGCGTTGGTTCGCGGTGAACAGAGAAGCAGCGAGACATGCTTCGTTCAGCCAGGAACGGATCAATCTGAGGGCGTCAGGAACCGGATAGTTCTTGGTGACATCATTGGTGGGATAACGATGGACCAAGCTGAGTCGTTGCCCATCATTCAGTTGAACCAGCCGCACATAAACATGCTTGGCTTCGGACAGCTGCCCGCGAAGCTTTCCCAGAGTGAGTTTCTTGAAATTTCCCTTTGCGATACTCTCTTCGATCTCTTCCAGAAATTGATTTACTGCGTTCACATCCACACCTTCAAACAATTTCGGTCGGACACTCCGGCAGCGCTTGAAGAAAGGCACGACCGTAAGCCTTGGACAGAATCCGATTATCGAGAATGACGACCATTCCGGTATCGGTCTTTGTTCGAATCAGCCGGCCGACCCCCTGGCGCAGCTTCAACACAGCTTCGGGCAGAGAGTACTCGGAGAAGGGATCCCCACCGCTTGCTTCGATGTACTCCAGGCGGGCCTCGATGAGCGGATGATCCGGGACGGCAAATGGTAAACGAGTGATGATTACGTTTGAAAGCGCCTCTCCCGGTACATCAACGCCGGTCCAAAAACTATCAGTTCCAAACAAAACGCCGTCTTTTGCGGTCTTGAATTCATTCAGCATGCGAGTGCGAGAAATACCCTGTCCTTGGGCAAAGAAACTGTACCGGCGACGAAGGCGAGTTTCCATCCGTTCCGCTAGATTCGAGAGCGTCTTGTAACTGGTAAACAAAACAAAGGCGCGACCTTCACTCCGTTCCAGAAAATGCCCGATCCAGTGTTCGAGTGCTTCTTCATATCGGCTGTCGCGGGGATCGGGCATTTTCTTCACGACGAACAGTTTCATCTGTCGTTCGTAGTCGAATGGGCTCCCGATTTGCAGCGCTTCCACCTCCATTGCTCCCACTCGATTCCGAAAATAAGAAAGGTCAGGACTTCCAACTGAAAGCGTGGCGCTGGTCATGATGCAGAGACGCTCTTCGGCAAACAACAAACGCTGCAACGCGGCCGACATATCCACTGGAGCCGCGTTCAGTGAAAGGTATTGTCCGGTCCGTCCGGTCCGTTCAACCCAATACACGTGGTTCTCCGGCGTCTGACGGAGGAAGTCGCCGATTCCGAAGCGAGCATCTCGAATGCGTCGCCCGATATCTTGAAGCTCGCTTTTGAGCCGATCGTCATCCGTCGCCTTTACGCTGGAAATGATCGCTGTTTGCACTCGAGCCAGAGGTATACTGATCGTGTCGGGCACCAACTCCGGTTGGCGAACGCGAAATTCACGTCCCTTCGAGAAGCTGACCGCTCCCTCCACCTGATCGAAAAAACGGCTTACCGTTTCGAGCGCTTCCGCCGTTTCTTTGACCGCATCGCCTTGGCGAAGCAGCGCAAAGAGACCTTTCTGAGTTTTCGGATTGTAGAGTCGATGCAATGCTTGCCGCAAACCGTATTGGGAGATTCCAATCCCGATTTGGCGGGCAGCCACCGACTCCAGGGTGTGCGCCTCGTCGAATACCACGAAGTCGTGCGGGAACAAATAGCCGGCGGTGCGGCTCTCCAGGTCGCCAACACTTTCCAGCGCTACGAAGAAAAGGGTGTGATTCACGACAACGATGTCGGCCGTCAGCAACTTCTTTCGCGCGTTTTGATAAAAACAACGTCCATCGGTTCCGCAGCTCTTCGGAGTACAGATATGCGGTTCGCTGCAGATCTGCTGCCAGAGTTCCGGATCCGGCTCAACTTCGAGGTCACTCAAGCTTCCCTCCGTTGTTCTTTGGCTCCAAGCTTTGATTCGCAGCAATTCCTCCCGATCAGTCGAAGTGAAAAGGTCTTCACCACCCTGAAGAGCGCGATCAAGGCGATTCGGGCAGAGATAATTTTGTCGCCCCTTGAGCAGAGTTGCCTCGAACGGTTTTTGGATCGCTTGGCGAGCAGCCGGAATGTCCTTATGTAGAAGCTGCTCCTGGAGATTGATTGTGTGAGTGGAGATAATCGCCTTCCGCCGATTTTCCAGGGCAAATAGAATCGAGGGAACCAGATAGGCCAACGATTTGCCAACGCCGGTACCTGCCTCAACCACCAAAAAATGTCCCTCACTCAGGGCCCGAGCAACGGCCGAAGCCATCTGCTGTTGCTGCGGCCGGTACTCAAATGTCTCTTGAGTCGCGAACGGACCAGTTTTTCCGAACGTGGTCCGTATTGACTCGGTGAAGTCATTATCAAAATCTTCCCTTAGCGCGATCACCTTGGAGGAGTGTAGATGAAGGGCGAGGCGGAATCTAGAAGCCAGAATTTAGAATTTAGAAGCCAGAACACAGAATTAGCCCGGGGAACGCCGACACGCCAAACAACGCCGGTATCGCCGGGAACGGATTGAAAAGCTGACAACAGGTCCTTTGTCCGGTTTCCTTCTCCCAAACAAAACGAGCTAGTGGGCGAGGCAAACATATTCCCTTATCGGCGTTAATCCTGGCACTGGACTCCGACGATCTCCCATTTATCTTGGCGCGTGTTCGGCATCTTTGATCGTTATCTCCTGAAAAGCTTTTTGGTCCCTTTCCTCTATGCCCTCTTTGGGATGCTTGGGATTTGGCTGGTTTACGATCTCGGTGTAAACGGCCCCAATTTTGTGGATGCTCACATTCCGGCTCATCTTATCGCCCTTTTTTACTTCGTTCAGTTCCCCTACATGATAGTCAACTTTCTGCCACTGTGTGTTTTGCTCGGTCTTTTGTACGTGCTAACTCGCATGTCGCGCCGCAACGAAATCATTTCGATGCTGTGCGCTGGGCGAAGTGTGCCGCGGGTACTTTGGCCCCTTTTCCTCTTCGGAATATTTCTGACCGCAATCGGGACTTATCTTAACTTCGAACTCGCGCCCAAGGGTTACTACGCCAATAACTACATGATCGATGAGATCTCCAAAGGCCACTCCAAAACGACGCTGCTGGATGGCCATGTTTTTGTAAACCGGCACGAACACCGGATTTGGTTCGTTCAGCACCTGGATACCAAAAGCCGGGATATGCGGGGTATTGAGGTTACCCAACAGGATGCCAACGAAACGATTGTTTCGATTACCTACGCCGATTCGGCTTCCCATAATCGCTCCAATGGTGCTTGGACTTTTCGTGATGGCAAGGTTTCTCAGCTCGATCCCGAGGGCAATGTGACGGAAGAAGAATTTTTCGACAAAAAGGAAATTACCGGGTGGACCGAAACCACGTGGCAAATCGGGAGCTCGGCTTTGAAAGGAAAGATGATGACGGTTCCTGAGCTGCGACAGTACCTCAGGATCAATGCAGATTTTCCACCGACAGCATTAGCCGACTATAAATCTCAATTCTGGTATCGCTTCGCTCTGCCTTGGAACGCGCTGGTGGTAATCCTGGTGGCAAGCCCGATGTGCGTCGTATTTTCCCGACGCGGTGCTCTCGGAGGGGTTGCTGGAGGGCTCTTATTATTTATAGCGTTGTTTGCTGCCGGCAATATTTGCATGGCCCTCGGAGCAGGGGCAAGAATTCCTCCGATCGCCGCAGCCTGGATTCCAGTCATCGTGTTCTTCGTAGTCGGCATGTTTCTGATCTTTCTGCGGTCTACCAATCGACCGATTCCGTTTTTAGGATAGGGATGGTAGAGCGAAACAGATCCGCCGAAGGCAGGATCTGTGAGCCTGGAGTATCTGACGAGGTAATCGGCCAGAAGAGCCTTAGGGACATAGCCCAGACTTTAGCCTGGGTGGTTGTATTTTGAGCCAGGTTTGAAGGACCTTCAGGAGTGATTGCCTCGGTCCATTCCAAGATCTCATATCTTCAACACGTTTGCTCTATGCCAAGCTGGTTAGCTGAAGCAGCTCAGGCCGAAGGCGGCAAGATCCGATTCGATCGGTTCATGGAATTGGCGCTTTACCACCCAATCCATGGCTATTACTCGGCTCGGATGCCGAGGATCGGGGTCCGCGGCGATTTCTCGACCGCTGCAACATTGGATGACTCGCTTGGCCGAGCGCTCGCTAATTGGATTCGCGCCGAAGTCGCCGCGTTGCGGTTACGCCACCCAACAATAATAGAACTAGGTTCTGGAACCGGCCAACTCGCGCGGACCATTCTCCGGCGCTTTCAACCCTGGGAAAAGCTCCGCTATTACGTTGTCGATATTAGCCCGCAAAGCCGGTTCTCACGCCGGATTCAGCGGTTCAACTCGGTAAGAGAAGCGCTTAACGCCGCGGGTGGCGTAGCCATTCTTTTCTCGAACGAATTGGTCGATGCATTCCCGTGCCGGCGCTTGGTCCGGACTGAATCAGGTTGGGATGAGATCTGGATTGAGTTGCACGATGCCCGGTGGCTCGAACGCCGAATGCCGGTTCAATGCTATCCGGAAAGCAGCGCATTATCTCCGACTTTGCCGATCGGCCAAATTGTCGAAGTTCACGAAAGTTACTACACTTGGTTCAAAGAGCTTTCTTGTTCGCTGCAGAGGGGTGCATTGCTCACTATCGATTACGGGGGTTCCACCACGGAAGTCTACCGAGGTAAGCGGAGTGGAACTCTGCGCGCTTTTTTTCAACACCAGCGCCTCGAAGGCATGGAGATCTATCGGCGGCCGGGGCAACAGGACCTTACCGCTGATGTGAATTTTGACGATTTGCGCCGACAAGGTGCTGCACTCGGCTTCGACGAGATCGGGTACACCACTCAGCGGGATTTTGTCCAGAAGTGGTATCCGGGAGCGCTTAAGCGAGACCTTCCAGCAACACGTTTCGTTTTGGATACCGGCGGCGCAGGCACAGTCTTCAAGGTTTTGCACCAACGAAAAATGCCGCTCTATTACTCTCCAAATCTCTGATGGAAATCCGCGCTATCCGTAAAACGAGTCACAAATTCGGTTAATAGCTGGATACAACGCTCTACGTCTTGGAGTTCGATCGTTTCCACGGTCGAATGCATGTACCGCATCGGAATGGAAATGAGAGCGCTGGGAATGCCATGTTTCGATTGGAAGATGAGATCGGTATCGGTACCCGTCGTTCGAGAGGATGCCTCGTGTTGAATCGGAGTTTCCAGTTCCTGCGCGATGGCGGTGAGACGCTCGACTACTAAAGGATGGTTGGAAGTACCGTGGGTCAGGGAGGGTCCGGCTCCCAATTTCACTGACCCATGTTTGTTGCGGTCGATGCCAGGCGAGTCCGTGGCGTGAGTGACGTCAAGAATGATCGCTACACTTGGTTCAAGGCGAAATGCGGCCATTCGCGCGCCATAACCGCCAATCTCTTCCTGAACGGCGTTAAGACCATAGACCGTAGCCCGGCACCTGGCTGGCAGGGCGGAAAGATTTGCGAAAACTTGGCCGATGACGAAGCCGCCGATGCGATTATCGATTGCCCGCCCGACGATTTTTCCCGGCACCAATTCTTCAGCTGAGTCAGTGTATATGGCCGGATGGCCTGGACGAATCCCGCGTTCTTCCACTTCTTTTCGAGAACGGGCGCCTATGTCCACATATAGTTGGTGTACCTCTGGAATCTTATCGTCATCTTTGTCGCGGAGATGGACCGCGGTATTTCCTATCACACCAAGCACCGGTCCTTTGCTACCCAGGATCTTGATCCGTTTACCCCGAGCGATTGCTCGATCACTCCCACCGATACGGGTGAAGTAGATGAATCCTTCATCGGTAATGTTTTGAACCATAAAACCGATTTCGTCCGCATGGGCTTCCAGCATTACCGTAAGCGATTCCTCTTCTCCCTTTAGCGTCGCCCAGGCATTTCCATACGCGTCATTGTCGACCGTATCACTGAACCGGCTCAGATAGTTCAACCAGACTTTCTGGCCTTCAGCTTCAAACCCGGTCGGACTTGGGGTATTGAGCAGGTGGAAAAGGAATTGGAGTGCTTCGCTATTCATGATTGAAGAGAGGCCACTCTACTCGGAATGGCTGCAAAAGAACGCAAAGATCGCACAACCGCGAAAGAAAGAAGAAGGGGTATTCTTGACCGATTTTTTACACAACGGTTCAGCAAAGCCTTTTAACCACGAATGGACACGAATTAGACTTACTAATTTGTGTCTATTCGCGTCCATTCGCGGTTAATTTCCGTTTTCGCTCGAGAAAGAGCCGGCCTTCTTTGCGGCGGCAAAACTGGTCTTTAGGCAAATTTGTTTTCGCTGGTTTCTCGCGCTCAACTAATGCGCGCACTGCCTCGATCTCTTCGAAGCCAACATCCGAGATCTCCCGCCAGTCCAACCATCGATAAATCACTCTTCGTTGCAGAGCCACCGGAAGCGCTTCGATTTGGCGTACCGAGATCGATTCCTGCTCCCAAATCCTTGGCGTGGCCTCTTCCAGCAGCTTTTCTTCTTCTCGAGCAACTTGGCTCAGCCGAAATAGATTGCGCTTCACCGGACGTCCGAGAATGTTTTCGATTTCTGGAATCAATAGGTTCCGGATGCGATTTCTGGTATACCGCGAGTGCGCGTTGGTAACGTCTTCCCGGAACCGCAGCCGATTTCCCTTCGCATATTCCCTCAGCTCTACTTTCCAGACGCTCAGCAAAGGCCGTACGATAAAGAGGGGTTGTTCGTCCACTTGAAGAGTGGTTTCTGCTTCGATTGCAGCCTTTGCCAGCGACCCGGTGCCGCGAAGGATATTGAAGAGAAACGTTTCGACCAGGTCATCGGCGTGATGGGCCAAGAAAATGCGACTCGTTTTAAATTCCTTAGCCGCCTCAGAAAAAAGACGGTGCCGAGCCAGCCGGGCTGCTGTTTCCACGGACCGGCTCTTTGGCCAAGCTTTGATCGTTTTGGAAAAGCAAGGTAAGTTCAGCCGCTTCGCCAAACGCTCCACAAACTCTGCATCCTCTCGGCTGGCTGATCCGCGAAGGTCATGGTTGAGATGACAAACCACGAGTTTAGAGAAACCGAACTGTAGTAACACCTCCAACAGCACCCGCGAGTCAAGGCCGCCGGAGACTCCGATGAGATAGCTCAGATCGCGCGGATGAGCGGTTAGCGCCCGGCGGACAGAGCACATCCAGGGAAGGGGTCGGCGTTTATCGGCAGTCGCCATTACTTGATACTGGTAAGAGTAGTGCCGGATCGGAACGCCGACAACGCCGACACGCCTGCTTCTACGTATGAAAAACCGCGAAGGGCAGTTCGCCCAGGCTCTTGAGTGAAATCTGGTCAGCGCCTTTTTTGAATGTTCGCTTGCTGAACAGATCTTGCATTTCAGGCAGCGATTCATCGATTAGCAGTTGAGTGTCATCCCAGTCCGGGGATTCACCCGGCTGACCAAGTTTGGTGGTGAGACGCGGTACGATCACCAATACCGACTTTTCTTCGAGGCGACGATGAAAGGCGACGCAGCAATCTTTCTTGCTTCCGGTTGCATATAGCGAGGAATAGATGCCGGATTGGAAAAGCCTCGGCTCCCGTTGACGGAACTGCAATAGAAGACGGACAATTGCGAGTTTGATCAAGCCATCTTTCCATGCCTTGAATAGTGAAGAAATGTCGCTTTCTTCGATCCGAGCAAGACCCTTTTCGCGGGAGGCGTAATCGACCGGATCTCGGTTGTCTGGATCTACTAGCCGCAAATCCCATAGTTCCGAACCCTGATAGAAATCGGGGACACCCGGACACGTCAATTTGAGTATCGTTTGACTGAGCGAATTGAGCATCCCGTGCCAAGCGACTTTTTCGGCCGCCGGGAGCAAAGCCGAACAGAGCGGACTCTGCGGTTTCAAAGTTTCTTCAACGTAGTGGCGGAGGGCGTTTTCCCAGTCTTCGTTCGGTTGAATCCAACTACTGTTGACCTTTGCTTCTTTGATCGCCTTGAGCATGTAACGTTGAATGCGCGCCAGATACGCATCGTGTTCTTGACCTTGGTCAACTGGCCATGTCCCCAGAAGCGTCTGGTAGTAGAGATATTCCTCATTGGCGCTTGGAGCAGTCTCGCCTTCCAGATCAGTTCGAGCGTGGGAG
>Ga0137358_10002473_pt1 | contig 10485 bp, 14 predicted proteins | sample Mad1_20_16metaG_FD_105551 | JGI IMG/M metagenome (GOLD analysis project Ga0137358, IMG submission 105551) | Vadose zone soil microbial communities from Angelo Coast Range Reserve, California, USA - Mad1_20_16 metaG | ecosystem: Environmental > Terrestrial > Soil > Vadose zone | place: USA... | reverse complement strand
GCCATACTCCCGGCCATGGTCATTTACCTGCCCAGGCCGCTTATGACTATGAGAGGGAACGTCAGGGACAATCCTGGACCCCGCCATCTCTTCCTCACTCACGACCGGCACCCTCATATGAGGTATCCACGTCGTATACGCAACCTCAATCTCAATCCCAGCAACGTGTGAACACACTCCCGCCAGACAGCACTCTTCTGACACCTCTGCCGGGTTACCAGCCATCAACTGTTGAACATGAGTATGAGGAAGAATATGACAGTAAACAACAATTCTGGACCGAGCAGCAGCACTAATTTTGGCCCTATCTCTCCTCCCTTTGCCTCAAACTCTTGCATTCAATTATTTTGCCTCATCCTTGTTGCCATTCCGTTTACTCCTCCGTTGACGGGCGTTGTAGCCGGACAGTTATGTTTTTGGGGCTCAGCAAATTCAACCTAACACCCTCACAAGTATATGCACCATACACACTCTACCTACCCCATTGCCGCTCATTCAACTCGTGCATCGACTATTGTACCTTATTGCCATTTTAAACCGCACGCATCGCTCTCATCACAAGTCCATTGTCTCCCTTGCGCAACTTTATGTTATGATATGCTGCACATAGTTTCGTCTATACACTCCATTACACTTACTCGCCCTATAACTTCCTGGCTGAGCCATTGTTGTCATGTATCTTAATTATTCAATGGATTCGCCTCGCGTGCTGGCAGAATACATATATACGTTTATCTTGTACAGACAATATGATTCTGCGATCGCGACCTCATTATTGCTGAGTAGACTTGTTAAGATATCTCAACTGCGAGAATGAAATGCATGGCGAGATCATGAGTGAAATTCACGCTTCTTTCACAAGCGATATCACAATTGAGAATGGATTCATTTTCATGTGGATGCGTGGCGCGTGAGGACTATGTATGACTCAGGACGTAGCATGCGGTGTCATTGGCGAGACGCGTCCCTCGCGCTGTCCACGTCATTCAGTGCCAGCTGTCAAACAGGCGCGTGCGTCGAAAAACTTCAATTTCGCACACCGCCCGCGTGCCGTCCACCACCCCGTGGAAAAGGGGGGTTTGAGGGGGTGGGGGGGTGAACGTTGGACGTTGAACGATGACAGACAGACATTGGGTTCATTGGGTCGAACCCGTTTCAAGTCCGTTTAAAGCGATTTGAAAAGGAGAATGAACTCCGCCTAAGTTAACTTACTGTGCTGTAGCCGCAAGGGACGACGTTCCTGTCGTACAGTCAGATGTAACGTCATGGTTGAGTTTGATCGTCCAGGATTGGAGCCACGTTATGGGATTTTTCTCGTCATCACTAGACTCTGAACAGATTCGACCGCGATCCCCAAATCCCACAGGGAATTTGCCAAATTCCGTGTCATCACTCTGTGTGACGTAAGGGGACACGAGGGAAAGCGATGGAAGGAGGACAACATGCATGTGGCAGAATCCCAGTGTGTCCCCTCGTTTTTTCTCTGAACTTTCTTTTTTCTTTTTTTTTCACAAGTACAGTAATTCGACGATCCGGAACTTACAGCACCCCACCCCCTCATACCCGCGAAAGGGGAATCGAACAAATGCGGACTGCCAACTGACTTTTAATTCCATAATTATTGAATTAAAGCTGTCGGATGTGCCGAGACGGCGGCACTGGTATAAGAAGAGTCTGAAGAGTCTGGGGGGAGGAACCGGGCGGCTATAAATTTGATCGGTGGTGGTTGATCGTGGCGCGCGGATAGGTGCATTGTCGACCGGTCGGCACATTTGGCAGGCAGCGCTGATAAGCTCCGACGGGCGGGAGCATCAAGAGGACGAGTCCGAATCCGTACGAGCCCATTTGGCAGACGTCGATCAATGAAATGATTGAAGGCTGCGAGTTTTTTTTTGTTGTCCAGCTTGCGTCCCAAGGAGTTACGAAAGATTGTCGTCAGTGTCTGGATTTCATGACAGTTGGGAGGGGTGGAGAGTAAAATTGCACGCGGTTTTAATGCGTGGGCGCAATGGAAGTTGCGTACCCCATCCCTCCGTGAACTCTCTTCGAGTAGCTGGTGGATCAAGTGCTCTGGACTGATGCCGTCTTCAAACTGTGGCCCATATGGAATTAATAGAAAAAGGTACGTAAGGAAAGGCAAGTTTCGTGGCGAACTGAATACATACCGTACGTTATGATTTGTGGAGGCCACACGGTCGGGGCGCTCAGGGATCAAACCCTGGCTTGGGAGTTGGTCGTTGACTGTTGATGGTTGATCATGACCAAGGAAGAACGGGTTAGCAGATAAAATGGGGGTAGATATGTTGCTTCAGACAAGTTCATTAGTAAGGTCACGACGTCGAAGCAGAAACCCTGAAACAACACATGAAGCAGGCCGATGGGGAGCGCCCAAAGCCGCAGAACGAGCCGGACCGGGTGAAAACAATAGGTGGGCTCGAAAAAGGAATGATGAAAGCCAGGCCAGACTGTCGATCTGATGCCGGAAAGGGAGGGGCGCCGTCTCTCTGGAGTCTTTTTTCCAATTCAGTCGCGTGTCGCTCAACCGAAAAACGAAAGTCCGACTTTGCAGCGGCGAATTTCCCTTTTATGGAAATCGGGCTTTCGCAACGTTGCGACGGCGTGGTAAAAAAAAAAAGGGCTGAAGGGAGTGGGAATGCGCATGGGAGGATAAGCGCCGCGTAAGCACTGGACCATGACGCGTCAGCGCCATGCTGTGTTCGTTCAAACCACCCCACTCCGCTCGCGCCAGCAACGCACCCTTCTACAGAAGCAGCCTTCCATCCAGGGCGCTACAAGAGGGCGCTACTGTACTACATGCAGCAACACTCGTGCTCGTGGTCTCCCATTGCAGTCCGATTTGGAAGTCTCAAGTCAAATACATGAGATAGTAAACCTGAAAGGCGGCCAAATCCAGAATCGTTATAGATAATGAAGAAGGCGTTGTTTCCTCTTGCAGGTAGATGAACGTGGATGAAGATGAAGGCCCGACCGGCCGTTGCAAGGAGCAAGGAGCACGATGGGGCCGTTCCCTCGATCACAGCGGCATGGTCACGTAAACCTCAGCGAGTTGGAGTGCAGACAAGGTTTCGAAGTATCATGCATCAATGTCGATGGTGCCCAATATTGCTACTGTTGGCTGTCTGTTACCACGGGATCTAGTCATGGGGTGAAAGAGATATATCCCAGACAGGCGATGACGATCCAGGATCCAGGACCTCCCCAGCACTCTACGTGGATTTTCAACTGCCGCTACTGTCAACCTCTTTATTCTCTCCCCTTCAGATCATCTGATTTTTCGCGGTTCCCTTCAGGGGGCCCATGCACTTGAAGTGTTTCTGATGAAGATCTCTGATGTTCAAACTGACCCAATGCTGTGGGACACGAGGCTATTAGAGGGGTCCTTGACATCATCCGACAGTTGAATCTTCCTGGAGCAGATACTTCCGGAATTGTCACTTGCTGTCGATCCACTGACCCTTCCCGGCCTGCGTTCTCTGTCTAGGCTCTCGCTTACTGCAAGTTTATCAAATTTATGCTATATCTAGATGCCTTATCTCTCTGCGCCGGCTGCGGGCGGCAACAGCGTCTATGATCTCTGATCACTATCAGACTTGCATATCTTGCCTGGTCTCAAGCTGTTTCTCGTGTTTTTTCTATCTTTACTTTTTCGAATGACTTACTCGTGACACGGATGCCAACGGGGACCGCCAAGTATAACTAACACACAATCTTCGCACAATGTACCTTCGTCCTAGCGTATGAGAATTGTCTCGAGGTGCGGCTCGTAACTGAGAATTTTCCTGCACCAAAATGGTACAGCAATTACGGATTACGGAAAGGGCTTTAGTGAATAACGTAATGCACTGCTTGGCGTGGTCATCTGCAACTTGCACCCCTGCATGTCCGGATCCGCTCTGTTCGTATTTTACACGCTGCAAGTGTTCACGCGGCCACGCCTCTCCACTCAGGTGACGGCCCTTTGGCGCCGAAATTGCTTCGGAAGTCCAAATTCCAGCGCCGGGCATTTGCGATGCCGCAGACTGAACGTCTCAGCCGCTCTGACTGACTTTGACTACCAATCACGAATGGTTGTCAACACGAGAGGCTGTGCATCACCCTCGTTTCCTGTTTTTTTCGGGCATACGAGGCCGTCGATGGGCGCAGAACAGAACGAAGAACGGGCTTTTTGTTTTCTGCTCCGCAAAGGTAACGGCAGCGCTCTGAGTCTGTACTGTATGTAGGTGGAGTGGCGGCGTGAGAGCGAACGCCGCATGATTGATAGACTCGTGCTGCTGGGAGCCTGAGTTTACCCTCGTGAGATCTCTAGGAGATTGTTTGTTCCGGGTACCCAGATCGTGCGCTGTGGTTGAGGCGAACAGCATCCCTCGTGGGGACGAAGTGAGAGATCATGTATACTGTAAACAGTAGTTAGAAGCCGGGGATGAGTTATACCCTACGTACGTGGCAATATGATCGTCACGATGACAGTTGGGATCGGGGCGATGGATGACATAAAATCAGGTAGCATCGGAATCATCGTCACCCCGAACCATGCCTCCTTTTTGATTACGCAAAAATTGGCATTGTGCAACTGGACGTCTAGAATGCATCTGCACGTTGACACTTGGGCAAAGGGTGTGATCCTTGATCAAGAGAAAAAATCTGGCTGTCGAAGCCGTTCATATTGATATCTCTGTGAGACGATAGAGGAGACGATAGAGGACCGGGTAAGGACCGCTGTGGTTCCGCATGTGGTAATTTTCCGAGCGGAAAACTCCGTGCCTCCGACGACATCAGCCCGATCTTGTGTTCACCATTTGACTGATTGCGCTCATCGAGTCCGCATGGGATGATCGTCGATCGAGAGTATGGGTATTGTTTGATGCGGGTAAACGCTGGAATGAAGAATGTTTGAACATAATGTGACATGTTATATACAGGAAAAACGATACTAAGGTTTATTCATGCTGCACTGCCAGTGGTTGAAACGACTTCTGTGTGCCAAAGGAGACAATAATTGGCGCCCTGCAAGGAGTTATTCGGCTCAAATCACGAGGCACTCCAGTCGTAGTCGTACTGGCCGAGAAGACTGAAGTGGGAAATGATTGGCGCTGCGTTGTGTGTCTTGAAACTGTGCAAGGTAGGATTTGAGTGCCCGACGAAGTTGTCAGAAATATACCTCCGCAATGGTCTTCTGGGCGCACAGGCGCGCGTGATATCCCGGACGCCAATCGTCAAGGCGCCACACATTGATGATAGTACTGGATGATCGAGGTCCAGACTCTCAGATTGCGCAGTCACGCTGTTGAGCACATCTTAGGCGCCAGCCGCTATCTCCACGATGTCAGCAGGGAGTTAATTAAGGGTCGGAATATAGAGGTCCCTGATATACTGGGCAGCTGGTCTCTAAGTTCAATCTGTTGAGTGGAAACGAAGGCGCCCAGAATGGGTTACTGGAGGTCATGGGAGGGGAGAATAAAGTTTGGGGATGTTGGGAGGGAACGGGTACCGTGGAATATTCGGCTGCGACCCTGCAACGTTTGAGGTTGGGTAATGGGACATATATCACAATCAAGGGGCTTCGCTCAAGGCTTCGCTGTCCTTTCATCATAACATTCCCTCCCAAGAGAGGAATCCAGATGACGGAAGAAATGCGCTATTTATCACGGGTAAGGCGCGAGTAACGACAACTGTTCAGGCACACAGTCCGAGTAAAGCATGCAAACGATACAGTATTGGTTCCGTCCCGTCTGTTCCGACTCAACGTACAGTATCGACATTCAGGGCGAGGGCCTAGGCACGAGTGAGCCACCGTCAGACGCACAAGTGATAATTCATTTTGGTTGTCCGCGCGCCACTCGTCGTCGTCTCACGCAAGCGTGAGCTCGCAAATGGCTTGGTTGATAGGCCAGATCAGATCAACGTCCCGATTTTTTTAAATGGTGCGAAAAAAAAACGCAAGAAAATGAGAAAAAAAAAGTTTGGGGTGTGAATGGATAATGGGTCGGGATCAAAGGAAATGTAGTTACTACGATTGATCCGACCGATGAGCCACTAAAAATATAATAAATATTAATGGGGAGATAAGACAAATATAAGCCGGAGTTGGTTATTAAACATTTACCGTAATTCCCACGAGATGACGTAGGCAGAACATGATACAGAGCGCAGTAATCGCGGTAATCGATCTACCGCAGGACTCAACGTACTCAACTCTAGCCAGCGATGGATATCGCGGATATCCCAGTTGAAGTCTTACTCGATAATCTGCTTCCCTTAGCAGAAGTGCGCGATGTTTTAAGCCTGGGATCCACAAACAAGCTTTTTGCCGCACTCTGCGCGGACGAGACATTCTGGAGGAGAAAGTGCCAGGCAGACTTTAACTTCACCAGTCAGGAGACCGCTCGCCAGTCGGGATGGAAGAACCTGTACAGGGGTCTGAAGCATCCAAGGATTTTTGTCTGGGGGTCTGTCATCACGCTCGTCCACCGCTTCAAGGTCATGACACAGTTTCTTTTCCAGTGAACGCGCGAATGGCAGACTCGGCTTGAAAAACATCCCACATGGTCTTGGACGAGGTGTACCGTACCCAATAGAAGTGAAGATTCCTGGAGCCCGGATTGTGAGCCTAGTCGCGGGTGGCATGTGAGTTCTTGATCGCCATCTAAAGTAACTGGAGTCTTCAATATGCCACAGGTCCTTCAACGCCATCGATACAGAAGGATCGATGTATGTTTGGGGTAAGAGGACTTGATGCGATTAAAGGGACATGTTCCTAACGTGTCTCAAGGTACCTTGGACGGCGAGAGCCCAGCTCTCGTTAGCGAAGGCTTCGCTATGAAGTACAAACCAGCACCTGAACCTCATAAGTTGCTCATGCCGAATCCCATTCGCACTGTCAGGTATGTCTATGTTTATATCCACAACGCACCACTTGCCCTCTAATGAGACTCGTTCTAGCTGTGGCAGGCTACACAGTATGGCTCTTGATTCGAAGAATCAAGTATGGACATTTGTTACCTGGGGTCGCCCATTCAGCCTCGATTCTCCTTTGCTGGACTGCACGTTACCGGAAACTACACCTATGCAGGCGGAGTGCGGCTGGTCGTTTTCTTCCATCTTGACCCAGTCCGGTGATGTCCTCGTCTTCTGGCCTTCCTCAGGCGAGATTGGTCGAATTTATGATGAAGAAGATGCTGCCATGGATGAACGTGGAGATTGCAACGCCTATGGAACCGAGGACCATCATATCCCTTGTATCACCTGGTCTCTGAGAGCTGATCCTCTGAAAATACCCCCGATACCTCAGCTACCGGACCTCGAAAGCACAGGGGTGTCACAGGAAGAGAGGTCAAAGGGGACGACCTTGGTCAAAATTGCGGCATTCGATAATCATCTCATCGGGCTGACCAACAAAGGACATGTCTTGAAGTTCGGAGACTTGTCAAATGAAAATAGCTTTGACAGGACGACGCGCTGGCAATACGTCAGGTCACCCTGCATCTGCGTCATGCTTAAGTTGACATATGTTGCAGTTGAAGAACTTTAGCGAACTTTCCAAAGTCGCAGCGCACCCCACTTTCCGAGATGAGAACACTGGTTTGCAGGCCCCAACCTCGCTGCGGATCACGCATGTAAGAAATGATATACTCCCGCTGATATTCCTTGATTTGACATAATTCCTCAGATTACGGGACACTTCGAGACCTTCGTCGCATATTCAACCGGTTCAAGCTCTATTATATTGATGGGTGATGTACATACCAACGAAGAATCCAGGCCGAAGATTATTCCCGAACTACAAAATCGCGCTGTGATTTCCATTGTGCTTGGAGATTATCACTATGGTGCTCTCACTGCTGACGGACAGCTATTTACTTGGGGACAATATTCTCATGGGGCTCTGGGGCTTGGAGTGCCCACTGAGCTCCCTTTGGGCACGCCCGGGGGATATCGAGCAGAGTCGCAACTTACCCAGTCACGTCGGTCGCAGTGGGGCCCTCTTGAACCACCGAGAGTAGCCTCGCCTTCCCCTGTGCATTTCAACCATGGGCCAAACCCTGGTGGTAGAAGGTTCTGCTTCGCTGCTACTGCAGCAGGATGGCATTCTGGCGCTTTGGTTGTTTGCTTGGAGGTTACCTCTCCCCTTTGAAGATCGTGGATGGCATAGTTGATGTGCGACGTTCTCTAGCCCGAGAAAGAGGTGTATGACGACGTCTCCACCGAAGACGAACCTTCCATGCCTAATTTTGGACAGTTCGGACCTTTCACTGGCCATGAAGCGCCATCTGGAAGCCGGAATGAGCCACCAGCCCTGCCGGACGCTGGCGCACTCGGTTTTGCTGGCAGAGTATTTAGGATTGGTTATGCGGGGCGCGGGAGGGGTGGACCGCGGATGTAGTGAACAAAAATTAAGATCGTGGTGTGTCTGTACTGTGTTGTGGTGTATTGATCGAACTTCGAAACCGAAAGTTACCGTGTAGAGTCGGATTTTTTCTTCAAAGTGCGTCCTGATTCGATCAGAACTCACGCGTTCACGTGAGTGATGGGCGGCCAATGATGGGGTTTTTATCATGGTAGCCGTGCCATTGGCCATTGGCCAGGATATGAATATGTATACATCGGACATGGAAAAAATGAGCGCAATTGGATAATAGGCTTTGCCTACCCTTGACGAATTACAATAAGGGATGGGCCGCGAACAATAAACAAGACAGTTTGAAGGAAATGAGCGCAAGGGTGATTGGTTTGAATCGATGATCTGTCAGTGTGAAAATGATAAATTTTATTCACCACCCTAAAAATCTACAAAAACACAAAGTTGGAAAGAGAATAAAGGGGGATCTGTAGTAGGGATCGAAAGTAATTTTGGGAACTTGAATGCTTGCCCAAAGGAGACCCTCCGCTAGTGTTCGGTTTCGGTTTCCCATATCGGGAGCACTCACGTCTAAAGATGTGGGTTATGTAGTCTCAAGCTGGATCCGTAAACCAAGGCCTGGTGGTCTAGTAGTATGATTCCTTCTTAGGGATGCAAGTTGGAGGAGGTCCCGGGTTCAATTCCCGGTCAGGCCCAAATTTAGGCCTGATGGTCTAGTAGCATGATTCCTTCTTCGGGCAGAATTTGGAGGAGGTCCCGGGTTCAATTCCCGGCCAGGCCCTGTTTTTATTTTTCTACTGCGATACAGTATATTATTTTATTTTTGACGAGATCTCACCTTCGCTTCCGTGACAGTGTTTGTAGAACTTGTTTATTGTGTACACATAATTGGAAATACAGGGGCAAGAATCACAGTAAGCGAGCCAGGTTACAATCTAGATAGCAAATAAGAGATGCAGAGATATAATACTAACACTAACGGGCGCCGACTCCCCGATGGGGAATGCACAGTAGTTTACCAAAATGCGCACCTGATTCTCTAGGATCAGTACGAAGAATCGAAGCTAGCGAAAAGATCATACCATCCCGAGAAGCACTGGCAGAGGTTTTCCAGCGAGGTTGCTTGTAAGATCAGTTTGTCGACCTGAGCTTGGACTGATAGGACAACGTTAGGGTTGAAGTCGCGACCTGAAGACCCGTTACCCCTGTCTCCTGTTGCAATATAGGAAGAAGGTACGAACCTGTCAGTTTGTGTTGTACTCGATTCAACACTGCCAATGCCCGATCGTTGCGCTCTTGAGCCTCTGTAGTGCAGGGTCGAGAGTAAGCGAGACAAACTAATCATTATAAAATGTCCTGCCTACCATTCAGGATAGTGTTCTCGTCAGCCTTCAACTTGCGAAGGGGCTCTTGGATGTATGCATTGACGCGGGATAATTCTGACGTCCGTGACGAGTCACCTGCCTCGCATGTGAGGAAGGTGACATTTCCGATTGAATGAAAAACTACTCACCAGGGGGGCGGCGGGTATCGCTCTTTGTTGGCATCAATCTCCAGTTAATCAGAGGGTCATAAACGAACGCCTCCAGGACTGCCATCAGAGATTCTTTGTTGTCACGTAGGACTCGCATGGAGATCTCGCAGGTGTTTCTATAGCTACCCTCTATGCCGCTGACCTGTGGGGTCTCAGTTGTGTCTCTACCATCGCGGAACAGAGGTTCAACCTACTTCCATCGCGTGCGTGAGCATTCGTGTAAGCCGGAATGGTATTTTTTCTGGGAACTTTTCGCGGTGCATCGCTACCTCAAAGCAGTCGCCAAAATCAATATGCACCACCTTTCCTGTCTTGCGCTCCAGCATGAGATTTGACGGGTGGCGGTCGCCTAGTCCTAGAATGTGGCCAGCCATGCTGTTGACCGCCAGAGATCGGGTGAATGTCGCGCGACGCTCAAGCCAATGCTCCGAGTTGATACTCTTCAGCCACAGAACTCGATACAAGTCCTGGCCTGTAGTGTTCTCAAGGGCATACTCAAACACTTCGATCTTCTGTAGAAGCATGAGGTTTTCGTAGTCGGGCGCCATCTATAAAGTGTGTTATTATAAATACG
>Ga0137358_10002466_pt1 | contig 10495 bp, 10 predicted proteins | sample Mad1_20_16metaG_FD_105551 | JGI IMG/M metagenome (GOLD analysis project Ga0137358, IMG submission 105551) | Vadose zone soil microbial communities from Angelo Coast Range Reserve, California, USA - Mad1_20_16 metaG | ecosystem: Environmental > Terrestrial > Soil > Vadose zone | place: USA... | reverse complement strand
TGCTCCTCGCGCTGCCCGCTGTTCTCTTTTGGCAAAGCCAGAACGCCGGTTATCAGATCGTGCTCGCCCCGGAAGGCGTGCCTCAATCCTCCATCGACTATCACGCCTTCCTGGCGCCTCTGTTGCTGTGGATCGGAATCGCCCTTTTCACCATACGTCTCTTGCGCCTGGCGCTGGGACGCGGGCGCGGATTCCTCGCCACGGCCTTGCGTCTCGTCGCGGGAGCCTTGAGCGGAATCGTCGCCGTCTCCCTCAGCCGCCAGAAAAACAGGCTGACCCATGGCGTTGTCCTGCTGTTGGTCGCCATATCTTTCGCCACATCGACGGCGGTGTTCGATACCACCTACAATGCCCAGTCTCTGGTCGATGCCGAACTCACCAACGGCGCCGATGTAACGGTCACGGGCAGGCCCGGCGCGCCAGCCGGCGATTTGATGGCAAGGTTGAGGGCACTTCCGGGCGTCGCCGCGGCGCAAGCGATGCAACATCGATTTGCCTATGTCGGCACGGATCTTCAGGACCTCTACGGCGTCGATGCCGCGCATATCGGTGAGGCGACGAGTATGTCGGACGCCTATTTTCAAGGGGGCGATGCCAAGGCGACGCTCCGGGCGCTTGCCGGCACGCCCGATGGCTTGCTGGTCTCGGAGGAGACGGTCAGGGATTTTCAACTCCAGCGGGGCGATCGGATCAATCTGCGGCTGCAGAGCCTGTCCGATCATCAATATCATGTCGTGCCGTTCCGCTTCATCGGCGTCGTGCGCGAGTTTCCGACGGCGCCGCGGGACTCTTTCCTGGTCGCCAATGCCGCCTATGTGGCCGGGCAAACCGGCTCGAACGCCGCCGAGATCGTTCTGCTTCGCGCCACGGGCGAGCCGAGCGCCCTGGCGGCGGCGGCGCGCGAAGCGAGCGCATCGCTCCCCGGCGCGAAGGTGACGGACGTCGGCGCCAGTCTGCGGCTGATCCAATCGAGCCTCACCGCCATCGATCTGGCGGGACTGACGCGTCTCGAACTCGTCTTCGCCATCCTCATGGCTGCCGGTTCGGCGGGGATCGTCTTCGCGCTCAATCTGGCCGATCGCAGGCGCGCACTCGTTCTTCTGTCGGCTCTCGGCGCGACGCAGCGCCAAATCGGCGCCTTCATTTGGAGCGAGGCCTTGATCATTCTCGTGGCGGGCCTGATTCTCGGCTTGGCGACAGGTGCGGCGGTGGCGCAAATACTGGTCATGATGTTGACGGGCGTATTCGACCCGCCACCTCAGAGTCTCGCGATTCCCTGGGGATACCTCCTTCTCCTGGTGGCTTGCGCCATCCTGGCCAGCGTGGCGGCGGTGCTGATCACGCGAGCGGCGGCGGGTAGATCGTTGATCGAGGGACTCAAGACGCTCTGATTCACCCGTTTCGGAACCTGGCGGCCGCTGATCGGCGAGTCCGACGTCTCATGGGGCGATGAATGCGGTCGCGCAGATGTGAGCGGCCGTTGCCCCGATCTTCAATTGTTCGCGCCTAGCCGCGTCCCTATGCTGCCAAGGATGGAGCAGCGCCAGCGGGGGCCCATGCGCAGACTAATCTTGGCTTTTTGTCTGCTGATCGTCGGCGCGGCTTCCGCCGTCGCCGGGCAATGGGATGATATCCTCGCCAAGGCCCGCAGCCAGACGGTCTATTGGAACGCCTGGGGCGGCGATGAGACCACCAACAATTTCATCGCCTGGGTCGGGCAATCGGTCCTCGATCGCTACGGCGTCAAGGTGGTCCAGGTCAAGCTGACCGATACCGCCGACGCGGTGACGCGCGTGCTTTCGGAGAAAACCGCCGGCCGCAATACCGGCGGCACCGTCGATCTTATCTGGATCAACGGCGCCAATTTCGCGGCAATGAAACGCAAGGGTCTGCTCTATGGCCCCTTTGCCCGGCAATTGCCGAATTACGCCCATGTGGATGTGGCGGGCAAGCCGACCACCACGACGGATTTCTCCGTACCGGTGGACGGGATGGAATCGCCCTGGGAAATGGCGCAGTTCGTCTTCGTCTACGACAGCGCGCGCTTGCCCCAGCCGCCGAAGACCATCGCCGCCTTGCTCGATTGGGCCAAGGCGCATCCCGGCCGATTCACCTATCCCCAGCCGCCGGATTTCATCGGCCTCACCTTTCTGAAACAGGTGCTGGTGGATTCCGTGGCCGACAAATCGATTCTGCAGCAGCCGGCCACCGACGCGAATTTCGATTCCGCCACCGCGCCGCTGTGGACCTACATGGACGAGCTGCGGCCTCTCCTGTGGCGCCAAGGCAAGGCCTATCCCAAGAGCGGGCCCGACCAGCGCCAGCTTCTGGGCGATGGCGAGATCGATATCGCCCTCAGCTTCAGCCCCATGGAGGCGGCAACATCCATCGCCCAGGGCCTGCTGCCGGCGACGGCACGGGTCTATGTCCTGGACGGCGGCACCATCGCCAACACCAATTTCGTCGCCATTCCCTTCAACGCGACGGCCAAGGAAGGCGCCATGGTGGTGGCGAACTTCTTGCTCTCCGCGGCAGCCCAAGCCCGTGCCCAGGACGCCCGATATCTGGGCGCCTTCAGCGTGCTCGACCTGAACAAGCTGAGCGCTGCGGAGCGGGAACCGTTCGCGGCGATCCCGGCCAACCCCGCCGTGCCGACGAACCGGGAATTAGGGACCCAGCTTCTGGAGCCCCATGAATCCTGGATGGAGCGCATCAAGAGGGCCTGGGTGGCCCGCTACGGGGCCGGCTGAGGGGTGGGTTGACGCGGGGGCTCACTCGCGGAAATTCACGTATTGCAGCGGTTGATCGACCTTGAGGGTGCGCAACAGCGCGATGGCGTCCTGCAGGTCGTCGCGCTTCTTGCCGGTGACTCTCAATTCATCGCCCTGGATGGAGGCCTGAACCTTCAGCTTGCTGTCCTTCAGATCCTTCACCAGGCGCTTGGCCAGTTCACGATCGATGCCTTGTTTGACGATCACCACCTGGCGCACCTTGTCGCCCGAGGCGCGCTCCGGGTCCTTGAATTCGAGCGCCGAGGGATCGACCTTGCGCCGAGTCAGATGGGCCTTCAGCAGTTCATGCATCTGCTTCATCTTGGGCTGATCGTCGGCCAGCACGGTCAACGTGGATTCCGCCCGCTCGATCTTGCATTGCGAGCCCTTGAAATCGAAACGGGTGGCGATCTCGCGCTCGATATTGCGCAAGGCGTTGTCGACCTCGGTCAGGTCGGTCTTCGAAACGATGTCGAAACTGGGCATCTGCGCCTCCCGCAAAAGAACAAGGTCCCAGACTAGCACCTTCGGCGGGCGGCTGCCGGCCCGGATGCCGTCGCACCCACCAGTGCGGCCGCGATCACCAGGGCCGCCGCGGCGGCCAGGGACGGCAGGCGAAAATTGCCGCTGAGGTCATGGACGAATCCGGCGAAAGTGGGGCCGATCATCTGTCCGACGCCGAATATCGCCGTCATCAGGGCGAGGCTGCGCCGCGGATCGGCCGTCGATAGCTCGCGGGCATTGACCAGGCCCGTGGCGGTGATGCCCACGAAGGTTCCGCCCAGAAGCACCGCCGCCGTTGCCACGACTGGCGGCTGCGTTGCCAGAACGCTGAGGGTCACGCCCGCCGCCTCCGCCACGCAGGCGATGGCAAAGCCGCGGCCGTTGCCGATGCGCCGGCCGACCCAGGCCCAAATAGCGACGGAGGGGATGGCGGCCAAGCCGACGATCAGCCAGACGACCGGCTCGAGGGATTGAAGGTCCGGCGAGGAGCGAACGATGGTGGAGATGAATGTTGCGGTGATCACATAGCCGAAACCGAACAAGCCATAGGCGGCGATAAGAGCGCGCAGGCGGCGGTCGATCGGGCCGCCGCGCTGTGCGGCGGCAGCCGGTTTGACCTCCGCCATTCCCGGCACGAGCCGGACGACCGCGCCCAGGCCCAGAAGCGAGAGCGCGCCGCTGGCCAGCCAAAAGACGCGCCAATCGTAGCCGGCCGCCGCCAGGCCTGCGACAAGCAGAGCGGATAGAACGATGCCCGAACCGACGCCGGCGAAATAAAGGGCGATCAGCGCCGGGCGCCCCGCCGCCGTCAGGCGGTCGAGAACCAGGGCCGAGGCGAAGACCAAAGCGAAGGCGCTGGCGACGCCACCGATGAAGCGCAGGACAAGAAACACCGGCAGCGACGAAGAAAGCCCCATGATCCCGGTCGATAGCGCGCTGACGGCAAGTGCCGCGATCGCCCAGGCCCTGCGCCCGCCGGGAAGCGCCGCACTCGAGGCACCGAGCGCGCCCAGCAGATAGCCCAGGAAATTGGCCGAGGCGATCAGGCCAGCTTCGCCCTTGGTCAACCCCAGGCCCTCGGCCATGAAGGGCAGGATCGGCGTATAGACAAACCGCCCGATGCCCATGGCAACGGCCAGCGCGATGAACCCGCCAAGCGCGACGCTGATCGGGCGATGGCTGACGGCGGCGCTTGTCATCCGGCTCTGCCCGTCTGTCGCAGCGCCGCCTGGACCGCCGCATCCAAGGCGCTGAGGAACCGCGAGCGGTCGGCCTTGCTGAAAGGCGCCGGCCCGCCCCCGGCCACGCCCAGTTCTCGTAAATGCCGGGCCATCTCGCGGCCGGCCAGCGCGTTGCCGATATTGTCCGTCGTCCAATGCTTGCCCGTGGGCGCAATGGCCCTGGCACCCTTCGCCAGGCAGCGCGAGGCCAGCGGGATGTCGGATGTGACGCAGATGTCTCCTTGCCCTATGCGCTCGGCAATCCAATCGTCCGCCGCGTCCGCGCGCTCGCTCACGACGATCATGCTCACATTGGCCCGGCCCGGCGACAGAATCGGCCGCGAGCCGTTGGAGACGACGAAGACCTTGAGGCCCAGGCGATCGGCCACGCGATAGACCTCCTCGCGCACCGGGCAGGCATCGCCATCGACATAGATATCGCTCACGCCTCGGCCCTCGTTGCTCGTCTCGCGGATGATCGCGCATGGCCGATTGCCCATGGCGATCGTCCAGGCTATCATCGCTTGCTCGAAGTGGGCGGAAAATTCAGGGAATCGGATGAGCCACTGGACGGGGGAGAATGCCGTGCGAGCGCCGTATCCGGAAGCACCTGGGAAAGCATCTGGCGCGGCCGACATCGTCGGCGAGCGGCGCAGGATGTTGAAGAAGCTGGGGCGCTTCGCCGTGGTCAGCGCACCGGCGGTCACATTGCTGCTCGCGGCGAACCTGAAGCCCAAGACGGCCGTGGCGGCGAGCTAGCACGCGGAACCCATGCCAGGCGACAAGACAGCCTCGCCACCCTCGCCCGAGCTCTTCCTCGACGGCGTGCGCGCCTTTCACACGACGGCCGCCCTCAAGGCAGCCATCGCGCTCGATCTCTTCAGCCATGTGGCCGCGGGCGTCGACAAGCCCGACTCGCTGGCACAAATGACGGGGGCCGCGCCGCGGGGCCTGCGCATTCTCTGCGACTTTCTGACGGTGGCGGGGTATCTGGAAAAGTCCGCCGAGCGCTATGCACTGACACCGTCCAGCGGGATTTTTCTTGATCGGCGCTCGCCCGCCTATGTCGGCAGCATCATCGAGTTTCTTGCCTCGCCGGAAATGCTGGAGATGTTTTTCCATGACCCGGCGGCTTTCGTGCGCAAGGGCGGGGCGGGCGGTTCGGGAACTGTCGGTCCGGACGATCCCGTTTGGGTGAAATTCGCCCGCGCCATGGCGCCCTTCATCGCGCCCGTCGCCCAAGCGACGGGCGCGATTCTGTCGGCCGACGGGCCGCCCTTGCACCGTGTGCTCGATATCGCCGCCGGTCACGGCCTGTTCGGTCTGGAGATCGCGCTGCGCCAGGCGCAGGCGCGGGTGACGGCGGTGGATTGGAAAAATGTGCTGGATGTGGCGGCCGAGAACTATCGCGCCAAGGCAATCGCCGATCGTCTCGAAAGGAAGCCCGGCAGCGCCTTCGATGTGGACTTTGGAACCAGCTACGACCTGGCGCTGTTGACAAATTTCCTCCATCACTTCGACGAAGCGACCTGCATCTCCCTTCTGCGGAAAGTGCACGCAGCGCTTCGCCCCGGCGGCCGCGCCGCGGCGACGGAGTTCGTGCCGGACGAGGGCCGCGTCTCGCCACCCATGCCGGCGAGCTTCGCCTTCATCATGTTGGCGACGACCCCCGCCGGCGACGCCTACACCTATCGCGAGCTCGATCGCATGTTCCGCGCCGCTGGCTTTGCCGGGACCCAAGCCCACAAGCTGCTGCCGTCGCCCCAGACCCTGGTGGTCGCGGCCAAACCGGGTTAAGGCGGCCGCAGGGCGGCCCGACTCGCCTTTGCCCCGGGCCCGGCATAACATTCGGCAAGAACCGCCCCAGAATTTCCGAGGGTCCATGGAGCCGGAGCGCCGCCTGACGACGATCCTGGCCGCCGATGTGGTGGCCTATAGCCGCCTCATGGGCGAGGACGAGGCTGGGACCCTGACGCTCCTCAAGCAGCGCCGGCGCGAGGTGCTGGCGCCGCTGGTGACTCGCCATGGCGGGCGGATCTTCAAGCTGATGGGCGATGGCGCGTTGGTGGAGTTCCCTAGCGTGGTCAATGCCGTGCAATGCGCCGTGGAGATCCAGAAGGGCATGACGGCAGCCAATGCCGCCTTGCCCGAGAACAAACGGATCGTGCTGCGCATTGGCGTCAATCTGGGCGATGTGATCGTCGAGGGCAGCGATCTCTACGGCGACGGCGTCAATCTGGCGGCGCGGCTGGAGGGCCTGGCCGAGCCGGGCGGCATCTGCCTCTCGGATACGGCGCATCGGCACGTTGCCTCGAAACTGCCGCTGGGTTATCGCGATCTGGGCGAGCAATCGGTCAAGAATTTCACCAAGCCCGTCCGGGTCTATGCCGTCGGCTCCGAAGCCGCGCCGGCCCGCGGTGAAGAATCCCCTCATCTGCGCGACAAGCCGGCCATCGTGGTGCTGCCCTTTGCCAATATGAGCGGCGATCCGGAACAGGAATTCTTCGCCGACGGTCTGACCGAGGACATCATCACCGCGCTCTCGCGCTTTCGCGATCTGCTGGTCATCTCGCGCAACACATCGAGCCGCTACAAGGGCAAGGCCGTCGACGTGAAGAAGATCGCCAAGGACCTGGCAGTCCACTACCTGATCGAAGGCAGCGTGCGCAAGGCGGGAAATCGGGTGCGCGTCACGGTGCAGCTCATCGACGCCGAAACCGATCGCCATATCTGGGCCGATCGCTATGACCGCGAACTGGCGGATATCTTCGCCATCCAGGACGAGGTGACGTCATCGGTGGTCGCCACGCTGCCCCGGCGCGTCGAGGCGGCCATGCGCGATCGCGCGGCCAGCAAGCCGACGGAGAGCATGGCCGCCTATGAGTGCGTGCTCGCCGGCAAATTGCGCCATCATCGCTCGACCAAGGAAGACAACGAGGCAGCCCTTCGCCTGCTGGAGCGCGCCGTCGAACTCGATCCCAACTACGCCCATGCCCATGCCTGGTACGCCTGCACCCTCGGGCAATCCTGGGTCAACGGATTCTGCCAGGATCGCGACGCCACATGGAACAAGATGACCGATGAATTGAGCACGGCGCTTGCCCTCGACGACAATGGCAGCGACGTCCACCGCATTCTGGCCGCGGTGAACATTGCCCAGGACAACCACGACAAGGCTACCTATCACCAGGAGCGCGCGCTGGCCCTCAATCCCAACGACGATCTTGTCGTAGTCCAGCAGGGCGAAATTCTGACCTGGCTCGGCCGACCCGAGGAGGGCGTGGATTGGATCAAGAAGGCGATTCGCCTCAACCCCTATCACCCCGAGCGCTTCTGGAATCATCTGGGACGGGCCTATTTCGTCGCCCATCGCTATGGCGAGGCCATCGACGCCTTCAAGCGCCTGAGCGCCCCGGACCACCTGCATCACGCCTTTCTCGCCGCATGCCATGCCCAATTGGGCGATAAGGCGCAGACGCAGAGCCACGCCAAGGAGGTGCTGAAGCGTCAACCCGACTTCACGGTGGAGGCCTATCTTTCGACCATGCATTACAAGCGCCCGGAAGATCTGGACCATCATCGCGAAACCCTGCTGAAGGCCGGCCTGCCGGCATGAGCCGGGCACGATGATCGCCGCCGATCTGAGAGGCAAGACAGCGCTGGTCACGGGCGGCGCTTCGGGCATCGGACTTGCCACCGTGGAAAAGCTCGCCAGCTGCGGGGCGCGGGTGGCCATCAACGATCTGCCGGCAGGCGAGCGCCTGGCCCGCGAGGTCGCGCGCCTTCATCGATTGGGCCGCGAGGTTCATGCCTGTCCCGGGGACGTGGGAAATCCTGCCGACGCCGGGCGCATGGTGAAGGCGGCCGCCGACGCGCTCGGCGGGCTCGACTATCTGGTCAACAACGCCGCCACGCCGGGCACCTCGACACCCATCCCGCCCGACGATTTCACCCGCATGGACGAGGCCTTCTGGCAGAGGCTGGTCTCGGTCAATCAGATCGGGCCCTATCGCTGCCTCGCCGCCGCCGCCCCTTATCTGAAGAAATCCCGCGGCGCCGTGGTCAATGTCGCCTCGACCGCGGGTCTCGGCCGCGGCGCCTCCTCCAGCGTCTATGCCGCCACCAAGGCCGCCCTCATCCTGCTGACCAAGGAATGGGCCCGCGCCCTGGGGCCCGAGGTTCGCGTCAACGCGATTGCGCCCCATCTCGTCGAGGGTTCCGGCTGGGATTGCAGATGGACGCCCGAGGATATCGCCGAAACTGTCGCCCATATTCCGCTGCGCCGCGCCGGCCGGCCCGACGACTATGCCGAGGTGATCTTCTTTCTTCTGGCGGGCGCCGGCTATGTCAGCGGCGAGACGGTCGTGGTGGACGGCGGCGGGGTTGGTTAAGGCGAGAACTCGCGAAGCGACCGCCTAAGAGTCGAATTTCCGCGCCATCGCCAGAAGCTTTTGAACGGTGTTCCAGTTGCGGAAGGTGGCGGGCGTGTCCAGCCGGCGCTCGAGTACGCCCGGCGGCAGCTTCGAGCCGGTCACGCCGTTGGGATAGTCGACGCAGAGCTCGCGGCCGACGAGCTTGAATCGCTCCGGTCCTCGGTACTGGAGGAGCTTCGCAAGGCTTCCGGCGTCCGGTGTCGCGGCCAGGAAGCAGACGACCAGTTTGCTCGGCCGGAGCGCGGCCGCCTTGGGAAAGGGATTCTCGGCGACGATCGCGGCCAGATCGTCAGGTTTGCGCATTACGACCCGGTTGGCGAGATCGAAGCCGCGCAGTACGCCTTCGATGATCGCCCGCACGGCCGCAGCCGATTTGCGGGACTCCAAGATTAGGTTGCCGGTCGCGATATATGTGGCAGCCCTCTCCAGCCCACTCGCTTTGCAGGCGTTGCGCAGATCCTCCATCGACATCTTGGCGTGGGTCGCTGGACCGATGGCACGCAGGAGGGCGATGAGGACGGTCATTCCGATGAGGGACCGCAAAAGTTGGACGCGCCGCTCACCTTACCGGTGGAGCACGTCAAGGACGAGCTGGGTCGCTACATCGATCAGAAGGATATCGGTTCCCATAACCAGCCATTGTTGGCCGGGCCGCGGCGGCAACTGCCCCATCAGATCGGAGGGGAAGTATCGCTTGGCGATGCCGGGCGGCAGGCTACCGCCCCGCGCGAGCTTCTTGGCAATGCCAGGCGGCAATGGCTTCATCCCGGCGAACTCCGGCGGCGGGTTGGCCTGGTGATTCTGGATATAGCCGAGGATGGTCGAACGCTCGAACGATGTGATAAGGGAGACGGTGAGAGCCGTGCCCGAGAACTGTCCTCCCGTCTGATTCTGACTCTTACTCTTATGCCCATTTCCATTGCCATTGCCTTGGCCCATGGCGAGCCCGGCCAAAACGAGCGAAACCGTGAATGCGATGAATATAATTTTGCGCATCGAAAACCTCATATCTGCCTGGTCGCGAGTGCCGCCGACGGCGCCGATCGGCCAGGTTGCAGCCTTGGCTAGAATAGAGTTTCGACGTGGCGCCGGCCACCACCAATGCGCTAAAAGTCGACCGGAGGATCGCGGCGCTGAGGCACTCGGCCCGCAGCAGGCAGGGCGGTCAGGCGGTGTTTTGAATACGAAGGTAGGGTACATGCGCGGCAGGCTCGGGCAAATCTTCGGCAATGGGGTCGGCAATTTGCGCGGCCGGGCGATCGGCATCGGCGCGGTGCTCGTTGTCTTCAATGTTCTGGCCTGGCTCTGGGCGCTGGCCGCCTTTCATGACCATCCCGTCCTGCTGGGCACTGCCCTGCTCGCCTACAGCTTCGGGCTGCGTCACGCAGTCGATGCCGACCACATCGCGGCCATCGACAATGTCACCCGCAAGCTGATGCAGGAGGGCAAGCGGCCGGTCACCGTCGGATTTTTCTTTTCCCTCGGCCATTCGACCATCGTGGTGCTGGCTTCGGCCGCGGTGGCGGCGAGCGCGCTGGCCTTCAGGCAGGAATTCGAAACCTTCCAC